>C688J18823_10002917_pt1 | contig 10777 bp, 12 predicted proteins | sample HopSoiMetagenom1_FD_18823 | JGI IMG/M metagenome (IMG submission 18823) | reverse complement strand
GCCTCGGGCGGGCTGCGCGCCGAGCCCGAGTGCGTGGCGTTCTTCCATTCGGTGGTGATCGGCTGCGCTGTGCTGCAGCTTGCGCGCGACAACAGCGAAGCGCGCGCCGAGGCGCGCGCCGTGCTGCAGATGGCGGCGCGCTGCATCGCGCGGGGCAAGCGATGAGACGCGCGCTCCTGGTCGTCGCTGCGCTCCTCGCCGGATGCCAGAAGCAGGATGACGGCGTCTGGCAGGGCTATGTGGAGGGCGAGTACCTGATGCTCGCTTCGCCCTATGCCGGGCAGCTGCAGAAGCTGTTCGTGCGCCGTGGCGAGAGCATCGAAGCCGGCAAGCCGGTGTTCGTGCTCGAGCAGGAGTCGGAGCGTGCCGGGCGCATGGAGGCCGAGCAGCGCGTGAAGAGCAGCCAGGCGCGGCTCGAAAACCTGCAGGTGCCGCGCCGGCCGCCGGAGATCGCCGCGCTGCGCGAGCAGGTGAACCAGGCGCGCGCCGCGCACGAGCTCTCGCGCGCCAATCTCTCGCGCGAGGACGAGCTCTTCCGCAAGGGCTTCAGCCCCAAGGCGCGCCTCGACGACGCGAGGAGCGCGCTCGACCGCGACGCGGCGCGCGTCAAGGAGGCCGAGGCGCAGCTTCGCAACGCGCTCATGCCGCTTGGCCGCGAGAACGAGCGCGAGGCGGCGGAGGCGGAAATGTCGGCGGCCAAGGCGCAACTCGCCCAGGCCGACTGGCGACTGCAGCAGAAGAGCGTCGCCGCGCCGGTGTCGGCGCTCGTGCAGGACACCTTCTTCGTCGCCGGAGAATGGGTGCCGGCGGGCCGGCCGGTGGCATCGCTCTTGCCGCCGGGCAACGTCAAGGCGCGCTTCTACGTTCCGGAGCCGATGCTGAGCGCGCTCGCCATCGGCCGCGCGCTCGAGATCCGCTGCGACGGCTGCGCGCCGCTCGAGGCGAGAGTGAGCTACGTGTCGTCGCAGGCGGAATACACGCCGCCCGTCCTCTACAGCAAGGAGGCGCGCGCCAAGCTCGTGTTCCTGGTCGAGGCGCGCCTGCCGAATGCGCCGCTGCGGCCCGGGCAGCCGATCGACGTTCGCCTGAAATGAGCGCAGCGCTCGCCATCGACGTCCACGGGCTGAACAAGAGCTTCGGCAAGAAGCACGTGGTGAAGGATTTTTCGCTGCAGGTGCGCCGCGGCGAGATCTACGGCTTCCTCGGCCCGAACGGCAGCGGCAAGACGACCTCCATCCGCATGCTGTGCGGGCTGCTGAAGCCCGATTCGGGCAGCGGCGCCTGCCTCGGCCACGACATCATCCGCGACACCGCGGCGATCAAGCGCGAGGTCGGCTACATGACGCAGCGCTTCTCGCTCTGGGAAGACCTGACCATCCGCGAGAACCTCGAGTTCATCGCGCGCATGTACGGCATGCGCGATCGCGGCGACGCGGTGGCCGCCACCCTGCGCGCGCTAGGTCTCGACGCACGGCGCGACCAGCTCGCCGGCACGCTCTCGGGCGGCTGGAAGCAGCGCCTCTCGCTCGCCGCCTGCATGCTGCACCGGCCGCGGCTGCTGCTCCTCGACGAGCCGACCGCCGGCGTCGATCCGCAGGCGCGGCGCGATTTCTGGGAGGAGATCCATGCGCTCGCGGCGCAGGGCATCTCGGTGCTCGTGTCGACGCACTACATGGACGAGGCCGAGCGCTGCCACCGCCTTGCCTACATCGCCTACGGCCGCCTGCTCGCGACCGGCACCCCGGAGGACCTTCTGCGGCTCTATCGCCTCTCCACCTGGGAAGTCGCGGGTCCGCCCGAGCGGCTCGCCAGGCTCGCCGGGGAGCTTCGCGGCAAGCCCGGCGTCGCCCATGTCACCGCGTTCGGCAACACGCTGCATGTGACCGGCGAAGATGCGCAGGCGCTCGCGCGCACCGCGGGCGCGTTCTCAGAGCCTGAGCTTCGCTGGCGCGAAGCGCAGCCGAGCCTCGAGGACGTCTTCATCCATCTCATGCAGGGCGCNGCGGAGCCGGTGCAGTGAGNCTTTCCTGGTCGCGCTGGGTCGGCATCATCGTCAAGGAGTTCATCCAGCTCAAGCGCGACCGCCTGACCTTCGGCATGATCATCGGCATCCCGGTGATCCAGCTGATCCTCTTCGGCTACGCGATTAACACCGACCCCAAGGCGCTGCCCACCGCAGTCCTCGCCGCCGATTCGAGCCCGTACGCGCGCGCGGTGCTGGCGACGATGCAGACGAGCGGCTACTTCCGCATCGACTACCAGCCGCGCAACGAAGAAGAGATGGAAGACCTGCTCGCCAAGGGACGCGTGCACTTCGCCGTCACCATTCCCGAAAGCTTCGGCCGCAAGCTGGTGCGCGGCGAGCGCCCGGTACTCCTGGTCGAGGCGGACGCCTCGGATCCGTCGGCGGTGGTCAATGCGGCGGCAGCGCTCTCGCAGCTCGCGCCCACGGCGCTCAATCGCGACCTCGGCGGCGCGCTCGCCGACCTGCGGTCGACGCCGGCGCCCTTCGAGGTGCGCGTGCACCGGCGCTACAACCCGGAGGGCGTGACCGCCTACAACATCGTGCCGGGCCTGATCGGCACCATCCTCACCATGACCATGGTGCTGATGACCGGGCTGGCGGTGACCCGCGAGCGCGAGCGCGGCACGTTCGAGAACCTGCTCGCCACGCCCGCGGCGCCGATCGAGGTGATGACCGGCAAGATCGTGCCGTACATCGTGATCGGCCTCATCCAGGTTTCGATCATCCTCGGCTGCGCGCGGCTGCTCTTCGATGTGCCGATGCACGGCAGCGCGCTCCTCCTATATTTGGTCGTATTGATCTTCATCGCCGCGAATCTCACGCTGGGCATCACCTTCTCTTCGCTCGCGCGCAACCAGCTGCAGGCGATGCAGATGACGTTCTTCTTTTTCCTGCCCTCGATGCTGCTCTCGGGCTTCATGTTCCCGTTCCGCGGCATGCCGGAGTGGGCGCAGTGGCTCGGCTCGCTCCTGCCGCTCACGCATTTCCTCACGCTGGTGCGCGGCATCATGCTCAAGGGCAACGGCCTCCTCGAGCTGCTGCCGCAGATCTGGCCGCTCCTCGCCTTCATGGCGGTGGTGATCGCCATCGGCCTGGGCTTCTACAAGCGCACGCTCGATTAATTCGAAGCGGTCGGGAAAATTGCGCACCTGTCCCGGAATTCGCGGGCGTATGCTCGCCGCATGCACACGCTCATCGAAGCGCAGAACCTGCTCAAGCGATACCGCGAAGGCGCGGCATTCCGCTACTACGTCGAAGAGCGCATGCCGCTCGTGTTGCTCGCCGTGGTGGTGTTTCTCGGCTACAGCGTCGCGACGACCGCTGCCACGATCGTGTTCGTGGGCGGCACGCACGGCTTCCTTACGTTCCTGGCGATGGTGTTCGCGCCGATCCTGCTGATCGGCACCCTGGCGGTGCTGCTGTTCATCTTTTTCTCATGGCTCGAGACGCGCGCCATGGGTAAGGGGGCGCGGCGGCCGGGCGTCGACCTGCGGCGGATTCGCTCGATGCCGGCGCTGCGCTCGGCCGTCGAACGACTGCCGGTGCCTTGGGTATTCGCCGCCGTGTTCGTCCTGCTCCCCTTCATCGTCACGATGCTGCTCTCGGCGACGACGGCGCTCGCCCTGCTCGTCGGCGCGTCGCTCGCGCCCGCGCTCTTCTCGATCCTCGACCGCTAGAGTCGTCCGCGCCCCTACAATCGGGGCGTGTCCCGCACCGGCGTCGCCCAGCTTCCGCTCCACAGCGGCCATGCGCCGCCATGGCTGTTCCAGCGCATGGTGCCGCTCGCGCGCGAGATCGTGCTGTTCCTCGCCAGTGAATTCGGCCGCGAGGAAGTGCTCCGCCGCCTCGCCGATCCCTACTGGTTCCAGGCGTTCGGCTGCGTGCTCGGCTTCGACTGGCACTCGAGCGGCCTGACGACCACGGTTTGCGGCGCGCTGAAGGAAGGGCTGCGCGGCACCGAGCGCGAGCTCGGCATCCACGTGGCGGGAGGCAAAGGCGCCACCTCGCGCAAGACGCCGGCCGAGATCGCCGCCGCCTGCGAGCGCCTCGGGCACGATCCGGCGCCGCTCGTGCACGCGAGCCGCATCTCGGCGAAGGTCGACAACTCCGCGGTACAGGACGGCTACCAGCTCTATCACCACTCGTTCGTCTTCACTGCCGCCGGCGACTGGTGCGTGGTGCAGCAGGGCATGAGCGACGAGACGGCGATGGCGCGTCGCTACCACTGGCTCTCCGACCACGTGCAGAGCTACGTCAACGAGCCGCACGCGGCGGTGTGCTGCGACGCGCGCGCCGAGACGCTCAACCTGGTCGCCGCCGAAAGCGCCGACGTACGCGCGGCCGCCACCGAGCTTGCCCGGCAGCAGCCGGAGGTAACCCTGCTCGCGATGCCGCGACACCACGAGCTCGCCGAGTCGGACATCAACCCGCGCTATTTGCACAAGGTGCTTCTGCGTACGTACGAAAACGCGCCGGCCGACTTCGAGGCGCTGCTTGGCACGCAAGGCGTCGGCGCGAAGACGCTGCGCGCGCTGGCGCTGACCGCCGAGCTCGTCTACGGCAAGCGCGCCAGCCACCGCGACCCGGCGCGCTTCGCCTTCGCCCACGGCGGCAAGGACGGCACGCCCTTCCCGGTCGATCGCGCGACCTACGACAAGACCATCGACGTCATGCGCAACGCCCTCAATCGCGCGCAGATCGGGCGCACGGAAAAGATCCACGCCTTCCGCCGCCTCGCGGCCCTCGAGATCGGGGACGGAGCCCGAACTAGATCCGCCAGCGGCTGACGTCGCGCTCGCGTACCTCGACGCCGAGCCCGGCGCCGCGCGGCACGCTGGCGCGGCCGTTCGCCATGGCGAGCGGGTCGGCGATCAAGTCGTCCTGCAGATTGTGCGAGGTGAGGCTCACCGCCCACTCGAGCGCCGGCACGACCGCCGCCGCGTGCAGGAGCGCCGCAGCCGCGATTCCCGATTCGGCGATCTTGCACGCCAGGTTCACCTTCATCCCGCGCGACTGGCAGAGCTGCGCCGCCGCCACGATGCCGCGCAAGCCGCCGAGCTTGATCGCCTTGAGGCTACCGCCGGCGCAGCCGGCGCCGTGGTGGCGCCGGATGCCCTCGAGATCGTGCACGCCCTCGTCGAATGCGATCGGCACGGCGCTCGCACGCACCAGGGCCGCCATCCCCTCGACATCGCGCGCGGCCAACGGCTGCTCGACGAACGCGAGCCCGAGCCCCTGCGCTGCACGCACATAGTCGATGGCCTGTTCGCGCGTCCAGCCCTGATTCGCATCCGCGCAGACGAGCGCGGCGCCGCCCAGCTCGGCACAGATCGCTGCCGTTCGCGCGGCATCGGCCGCCGGGTCGGCGATGCCGACCTTGATCTTGAAGGCGCGATAGCCCGCCGCGAATCTTTCGTGCGCTTCGGCGATATCGCCCGCGAGCGTCCACATCAGCGGCACGCTATCGCGCCGCGCGCTGCCAAGAAGCGCGTGCACCGGCTTGCCGGCCGCCTTGCCCATGGCATCGAGCAGCGCAATGTCGATCGCCGCCTTCGCGCCGTGATTGCCGGCGGTGCGCTCCATCTCGGCGTGCGCGTCTTCGGTTGCGCTGAGCAGCGGTGCGAGCTCGCCGATCGCGCGCATCATGGTCGCCACGGTCTCGCCGGTCATGGCCGGCGCCGAGGCGGCTTCGCCCCAGCCGACGATGCCGTCTGTCGTCTCGAGGCGCACGAGCACGTTCTCGGCGGCGCTCACCACCCCGGAGGCCATCTTCACCGGGTGGCGAAGCGGCAGCCGTACGGCGATCGGCTCGAGGCGCCGGAGCCTCACTCGGGCTGGATGCCCGCCGCCCTGGCGAGGCCGGCGAGCATTTCGATCTCCTTGCGCGTCGCGGCGACCATTTCCTGCGGGCTGTTGCCGACCGGTGCGCCGAGGCCCAGCTCGACGAGCTTCTCGCGGAACTCGCCGCTTCTCAGCACGTCGAGCGCCGCGGCGTGCAGCCGCTCGATGATCGGGCGCGGCGTCTTGGGCGGCGCGAGGAAGCCGTACGTCAAGCCGATGTCGTACGCCTGCAGGCCCGGCGTCTCGCGCACGCTGGGCGTCTCCGGCACCTGCGGCGCGCGCGCCGCGGTCGTAATGCCGAGCGCGCGCAGCCGGCCCTGCTTGATGAACGGCAGCGCCACCGGCAAGCCGACGACCGCCGCCTGCACGTGGCCGGCGACGGTATCCGCAGCGGCCGGCGCGCCGCCCTTGTACGGGATGTGGTTCACCTTGATGTCGCCGAGCTTCATCAAGAGCTCGATGGCCAGGTGACTTGCGCTTCCCTGCCCGAACGAGGCGATCGTGATAGCGCCCGGCTTCCCGCGTGCCACGGCGACCAGCTCCGCCATGGTCGCTGCCTGCAGCGACGGATGCGCGACGATGATCATCGGCGAGGGCGCAATGTTGGTGATCATCTCGAAGTCGGCGATGACATCGAAGCCGAGGTTTTTCACCGTCAGCGGCAACATCAGCTGGTTGGTCATGCTCTGCACCATCAGCGTGTAGCCGTCGGGCAGGGCATGCGCAACGAAATCCGCGCCGATGGCGCCGCTCGCACCGACACGGTTGTCGATCACCATCGGCTGGGCCAGGACCTTCGCGAGGCGATCGCCGAAGGCGCGGCCGAGGATGTCGCTCGGGCCGCCCGCCGGCCAGGGAATGACCAGCCGGATCGGCTTCGAGGGATAAGGCTGCGCCTGCGCCGCCAAGGCGACGCAGGCGAGGATGAGCGCGGCAAGGCGGCGCATCATGCCGATACTAATAAGCGGGCAGATACACCTGGCGCGAATACCACGGGATCGCGGTCACGCTGACGATCTGCTCCGAGCCGTCGAAGAGCGGTCCAAGCTTGTCGCCCGTGGCCTTGAACGACACGCGCGACACGCGATCGACCCCCGTCGGCACGCTGCGCACCACCTCGCTCGCCTGCTCGAAGCGATAGATGCGGAAGAAGTCGGGTTTCGCCGCGGAAAAGACGCGCTGCTCGACCTTGCTGTTCGCGGCGTTCCGGCGACGTAATTCACCACGACGTCGATCGAATGCCCGCCGTCGGCGCGCAGCACCCAGGTCTCCTCGATGCTCGTCTTGCCGTCGAGTTCCATGCGCACCTTGCGATCGACGCCGATCCGCGCCGGCAGGAACACGCCGTACGCGCCCGGGGCATAGTTCGCCGTAAAGAGTCCCGCGGCAACCATCGGCACCGTCGCATCGGTCCCTGTTTTCTTCACCGGGATGGTGAACGCGACGCCACGGTAGGGAACCGCCGGCTTCCCGTCGGCGTCATGGGCCGTCTGCATGTTGACGATGCTGACGTTCAGGTTCGCGCCCTGGCTCGGTCCGGAGCTCGCCGGACTGATCTCCCAGCCCGGGGGAACCAGCTTGCGCAGCGCGGCGTCGGACACCTTGAACGCCATCCCGATGCGAGTATCGACGTTGCTTCCCGAGAACTTCTCCTGTGCAAACGCCGGTGCAGCAAGCAGCAGGAACACAAGCGACAGCATGGTGCGCATGGTGGACTCCCGTGGTGGGTGTTATAGAAGCAAATGGCGCAGCGCGCAGACGAGCGCCCGCGCCGCCTTAATCATGGGAAACCTCCTCGACTGCTAGTCTAGTCCTGTGACGGCGCCAAGGCTGACTGTCGTCGGACATTGCACCAGCACCACGGCGCGCATCCTGTGCGCGCTCGAGCGCATCGCGCCGGGCCGGCGGCGCATCGGCCGCCTCGCCTGGCAGGCGGGCGCCGCGCGCGCCATGGTCGAGGTCGAGCTGACGAGCGCCCCACCCTATGACCTCGGCGTCTTCGACCTGCGCGGCCTGCCGCCCGGCGCGCAGGTCGACTATGCCATCGACGTCGACGCGGACGCGGCCGCGCTGCCGGCGGCCGAGCAGCTGCTTGCCGGCGGAACGCGCCGCTTCCGCCTGCTGCCGGCGGATCGCCCACCGCGGGTCGCGCTCTTGAGCTGCAACGGCGTCTACGAAATCAAGGACAAGGCGCGGCGCTTCGACATGTGGCAGCGGCTGCGCCAGCAGCTCGAGGAGGGCCAGGTCGATCTGATCGTGCACGCCGGCGACCAGGTATATGCCGACGAGGTGGTGAAGCGCTATTCGAAAGCGGCGCGGCGCACGCAATACGGCAATGCCGACGCCGAGGCGCTGCTCGACACCGTCACGCAGGAATACCGGCGGCTCTACGTCGAGCACTTCTGGACGATCCCNGACGTCGCCGCGGTGCTCACCACCTGCCCGAACATCATGACGTGGGACGACCACGATATCGANGAGGGCTGGGGATCGAATCCGACCGATGGCCAGNCNTGGCGGCGGCTCTTCTTCCGCGCCGCGCGCCAGGCCTTCAGCGAGTTCCAGGCGAGCATCGGCCCGCCNCGCATCGACGGGGATTCCTTCGCCTGTGGCTTCGACCACGGCGAGATCGCGTTCCTGCTCCTCGACGGCCGCTCGCATCGGCTCTACAGCGAGCGCCGCGTCCTCGGCAGGGCGCAGTTTGCCGCCGCGCGCCGCTGGCTCTTTGCGCTGCCCGCCACCACGCGGCGCGTGTTCCTCGTCCTCGGCATCCCGCCCGTGCATGCCAAGCTCGCGACCGCCGCCGCGATCCTGCGCTGGACACCGTTCACCGAGCCCTACGCGTCCGACCTGCGTGACGGTTGGGGATCGAAGGGCAATCGCGCCGAATGCGAAAGGCTGATGCAGCTGCTGGTCGACTTCTGCCGCGCACGGCCGAGCGTCGACGTGACGATCCTCTCCGGCGACGTGCATGTCGGCAACATCGGCCGGCTCGTGCATCGCGAAATCGGCCTCCTGTGGCAGGTGACTTCCTCGGGCATCGCCTCGCCGCCGCCCGAAGGTGTCTCCGGCTGGCTGATGGAGAACGTCTCGCGTCCGACGGTCGACCTCGGCGCCGGCGTGCGTGGCAAGCTGATGCCGATCACCGAGCACGGCCACGACCTCATGCATCGCCGCAACTTCGCGCTCCTCGAGGTCGAGGGCGAGCGGCTGCGCGTCAAGCTTTTCGGCGAAGCCCTCGCCGCGCCGCGCGAGTTCCTGCTGCCAACCCGCCAGTCGGCCGGCGAATTGCCGTTAGAGTGGCGCCCGTGAGCGACGAGACGCTGCTTCGCTGCGCCTGGGCACCACGCCGCTCGGCATCGCGTACCACGACCGCGAATGGGGCGTGCCGGTGCACGACGACCGGGTGCTGTTCGAGTTCCTGCTGCTGGAAGGCGCCCAGGCGGGCCTTAGCTGGGAGACGATCCTGCGCAAGCGCGACGCCTATCGCCGCGCCTTCGCCGGCTTCGACGCGGCGAAGGTCGCGCGCTTCACGGCCGCGACGCTGCGCAAGCTGATGAAGGACGAGGGCATCGTGCGCAACCGGCTGAAGATCGACTCGGCCGTCGGCAACGCCAAGGCGTTTCTCGCCGTGCAGCGCGACTTCGGCAGCTTCGATGCGTACGTCTGGCGCTTCGTCGGCGGCCAACCGATGGTCAACCGCCGCCGGCGCACCGGCGAGGTGCCGGCGAAGACCGCCGAGTCCGATGCGCTTAGCAAGGATCTCCTCAAGCGCGGCTTCAAGTTCGTCGGCTCGACCATCTGCTACGCCTTCATGCAGGCCGTGGGAATGGTCGACGATCATCTGGACGGCTGCTTTCGCAAGACGCAAAAGAGATGAGCAAAGGCCGGCTCGAGGCGTTCAGCGACGGCGTGATCGCCGTGATCATCACCATCATGGTGCTCGAGATGAAAGTACCGCACGGCGCCGATCCGGCGGCACTGGCACCGCTCGTGCCGGTTTTTCTCGCCTATGTGCTGTCGTTCGTGATGCTGGCGATCTACTGGAACAACCATCACCACCTGTTCCACGGCGTGCATCATGTGACCGGTGCGACGCTGTGGGCGAACATGCACCTGCTTTTCTGGCTTTCGCTCATTCCCTTCACCACTGACTGGATGGACGAGAACCACTTTGCGCCGGTGCCCGTTGCCGCCTATGGCGTCGTGCTCCTGATGTGCGGATCGCCTACTACATCCTGACCCGGGTGCTGCTCCGGACGCACGAGCGCGATTCGCTCCTCGCGCGCGCGCTCGGCAGTGATTTCAAAGGCAGGATCTCGGTGGGCCTGTATCTCGCCGCCGTCGTGCTCGCCTTCTTCCAGACGTGGATCGCGCTCGGCATCTACGTCGGCGTCGCGCTGATATGGCTTGTGCCCGACCGGCGCTTCGAGAAGCTGCTCGCCGAGCAGAAAACGTGAAAGGGAGCTCGGCCATGAAAGCGATCATTGTCGCGATCGGCATTGTGGTAGCCGCGGGCGCGTTCGCGCAGCCGCAGCAGAAGTGGGTGACGAGCTGGGCCGCATCGGTCCAGGGTCCCTATCCGGTCGGCAACCCGTCGGCGCAGCCCAATCTGCAGGAGGTGTTCCCCGTGCCGGGCAACGGCGCGCGCGACCAGAGCTTCCGCCTGATCGTCCGCCCGACGCTCTGGGGCCGCGAGGCGCGCGTGCGCCTCGCCAACACCTTCGGCAGCCGCCCGGTAACTTTCGACGCCGTGCATCTCGGGCTGCAGCACAGCGGCCCGGCGCTCGTCAAAGGCAGCAACCAGCCGGTGCGCTTCGGCGGGCGGGGCGAGATCACCGTGGCGCCAGGACAATCCGCGTGGAGCGACCCGGTGGCGCTCGCTTTCGTGCGCGACCCAGCGGACACGGC
>C688J18823_10002916_pt1 | contig 10777 bp, 5 predicted proteins | sample HopSoiMetagenom1_FD_18823 | JGI IMG/M metagenome (IMG submission 18823) | reverse complement strand
GCCCGCGTGAAGGCGGCGCAGAATGTCTCGCGGCCGAGGAGCGCGGGCGTCCCCGCCCGCAGTCGGCGAGCGTCTCGCTCGACGACAACGTCTGTGCCCGGGCGGGACGCCCGCGCACTGCGGGCGAGACGCCCGCGCTCCTCGCCATCGCGACGACATTGCGGCCGTGCCACCAGACGAATCGACCTCGCCTCCGCTCGGCGTTGCCCAATACCCGAGGGAGCCCTTCACGTTGTGGTAGTGCACGTGGGAGCCCGCGCATCCATGGTGTCGACGTCTACAGCCCGCCAGACTCAGCAGATCCATGCTTCATTCGTAAGTGAAATATGGAACGCAGCCGCTTCGCGCCGTTGCTCGTCGCATGTCTGATCGCCGCGGCTTGCACGCCCGCCGTCGAGGTCATTCACACCGTGCCGCCGGAGGTCAGCATCATGCCGGCGAAAGTCGTGGCGGTGATCGGACGCTCGGGCGCGAAGCCGCCGAACGATGTCGAGGACGATTTCCTCAACCTCTTTCTCCGGACGCTCCGCAGCCGCGGCGCGTGGGACGTGCTCGACGAGCGCGCGAAGGCGCGGACGACCGATCTCGAAACCTATCGCGCTCAGACGAAAGCGGACGTGATCGCGCGCGTGCATCAGCCGGTGGACAACTGCACGGTCGGCCGGGACTGGATGTCGTGGGACGAAGATAACGGCGACACGTACTCCTACGGCGTGGACTGCCCCGCGTCACTCGATCTGATCGATGTCCGCACCGGCAAAACGATCGCAAGCGTCGACAGCGACGGCACCGGCGAGGGCAGCGACGGCGATTCCGCCTGGTGGGATGCGATGCGCGATTCGGCGGTACAACTGGTCAACGGTTTCACGCCGCGCCAGGACAACGAGCAGATCGTGCTCGACGACAAGGCGCCGCTCGCCCGCGAAGGAATCGCGAGAGTGAAGAAAGGCGACCTCGCCGGCGCACGCGCGTTGTGGGAAGCCGCGGTTCCGACGCTTCCTCCCTCCGCTTCGCTCCTCTACAACCTCGGCGTCGTCTGCGAGGCGTTGCGCGATTTCGACGCGGCGCGGAAGTATTACGACCTCGCCGGCGCCGAGGACGCGCTGGCCGATCTCGAGACGCGCATCAAAGACGCGGACGAAGCCAGGAAAACGCAGGCAATGCTCGATGCGGAGGTGGTCGCGGCGGCCGCGGAAAAGAAGGCGACGATCGCACGCGCGGCGCAGAAAGAAATCGATGACGCGATCGAGCGTGGCACACGGATGGGGGAGGAAGTGTTCTCGACACCGTCCGGCCTGAAGTACCTGCTGATGCCTGCCGGCACGTTCATGATGGGCTGCACCGAGGGCGATGATGGCTGCTGGGACTTCGAGAAGCCGGCGCATCTGGTCACGCTGACGAAGCCGTTCTACATGGCGCTCACGCCGACGACCAACGCTCAGTATCAGACGTGTGTCGAGGCCGGCGTGTGTCGCGGCGAAGCGGACATGTCGAAGCCGGTGAATCCGGTGGTGGACATGTCGCTGAACGATGCGCGCGAACTGTGCGAATGGGCGGGCGCGCGGCTGCCGACCGAGGCGGAGTGGGAGTGGGCCGCGCGCGGCGGTGTCCAGGACTGGCGATTCCCGTGGGGCAACGACGACACCGGCTTCGATCACGCGAATTTCGCCGATGCGTGCGGCCAGCAGGTGCAGTACACCGGCGTCGATGAAGACAAGAGCCGCTTCACGCTCCACCTGGTTTATCCGCACGGCGGAACGACACCGGTCGGCAGCTTCGGCAGAAACGGCTTCGGTCTGTTCGACATGTCGGGCAACGTCGCGGAATGGACCTCCAGCCGGATGGGCGACTACACCGACGCCGCGGTCACCGATCCGACCGGTCCCGAGACCGGCCGGGAATACGTTCTGCGCGGCGGCTCATGGGTGAGCACGAGCTGGGGCGGACGCGTGTCGATGCGGCACGAGTCGATGCCGACTATCACCGGCGGAGCGATGGGATTTCGCTGCGCCCGCGACGCGGGGTAGGGAAATCACGCAATCCGGCACTCCTCTAGTGAGCACTCACAATTCGGTAGAGGGGTGGAACAATGGAAAAGCGACTGTTCGTCCTTGCCATCGTGTTGTCGTCCGCGACGTCATTTGCGCAGACGTCGCTTCCGCAGAACTGGACCGCCTCGCGGCGCCAGCAGGTCTACATGACGGCGCAGGGCTCGAAGCTGATTCCGTACGAGTGGGCGCTCGCGCTGGAGCGGCCGGATGACGAGACGCTCTTCTTCGCCGACAACGGCAAGCGCTTCGGCTTCCTGCCGAACGGCAGTTCCACCGGCCTGCCGGTGGGCATCGTCGAAGATACGAACCTCGACGGCTCGAGCCACCTCGGGCTGACCTGCGCCGCGTGCCACACGCGCGACGTGCATTTCAACGGCACGACGTATCGCATCGACGGCGGCGGAGCCGATTCCGACCTCTTCGGCTTTCTCGCCGAGTTGAGCCGCGCAACCACTGCGACTTCGCAGAGCATCAGCAGTCCGAAATTCGTCCGCTTCGCGAAGCGCGTGCTCGGCGCGAAGGATGGTCCGAAGGCACGCGCCAAACTTTTCAGCCAGCTGAAAACCTTCGCCCAGGGCTATGCGACGATGATGGTTCACAGCACGCCGGCCACGCCGTGGGGACGCTCGCGCACCGACGCCTTCGGCATGATCTTCAATCGGGTCACCTCCATCGATCTGCAGGTTCCGACGAACTCGCGCAAGCCCGACGCGCCGGTGAGTTATCCGTTCCTCTGGGACACGTCGTGGCTGAACAAAGTGCAGTACGACGGCGGCATTCCGAACGAGACGATCATCGATCGCCTCGGCCGCAATGTCGGCGAAGTCCTCGGTGTGTTCGCGGAGGTCAGGATCCGGCGGTTGAAGCTGGTGCCGAAGCCGGTCCCGCCGATCATGAACTCCACTGCGAAGCGCATCGACCTTCTCGCGCTCGAAGACTGGTGGTCGGAGCTCCGCGCGCCGAAGTGGTCGGATGCGACGGCGCTTCCGCCGATCGATACGACGAAGCTCAAACGCGGACAAGAGCTCTACAACCAGAACTGTCTCAAGTGCCACGCGATGGTCACACCGGGGAAGCGCCAGAACGTGAAGCTGATCGCGCTGAACGATGTCGGCACCGATCCGGGCATGACCAAAACCGCCGCGACGCACAGCGGAAAGAGCGGCCAGCTGGAGGGGGTGTGGAAGAACCTCATCCCGTTCGGCAAGCGCTTCGGTCCGGACGCGCTGCTCGCGGAGTTGACGGGACATGTCGGCATCTCCGTCATCCTCACGCGGGAAATCTCGCCGTCGAATCCGTCGCCGAACGGACCGGGAAGCACGTCGCTGGAAGCCGCGACGGTGGCGACCCTTCCGGCCAGCCGCAGTGCCGAAGCAAGCGGGCAGGAAGCAGCGCCGCCGGAGACGAACAACGATCGCGATGATGCCGAGCGTAACCGCGTCCGCGCGCTGCTGGAGCAGAGCCGCGATCCCGAAAAAGCGACGAGCGCGAACGATGAGCTGGTCGTCACGCTCCGCTCCTTCGCCGCGCGCTCAGCACAGGAGAAAGCAGGCCTCGAATACCGCGCGCGGCCGCTCGATGGAATCTGGGCCACGGCGCCGTATCTTCACAACGGCTCCGTTCCGACGCTCGCCGATCTGCTCAAGCCTGCGGCACAGCGGCCGAAGACGTTCTTCGTCGGCGATTGCGAGATCGATCCGGTGAATGTCGGCTGTGTCGCCACGCAACGCCCCGGCGCGTTCCTGTTCGATACGTCGAAGGATGGCAACTTGAACAAGGGCCACGAATACGCCGGCGCGATCACCTCGGACGAGGACCGCGCAGCACTGCTCGAATATCTGAAATCGTTGTGAGGGGCGGCGTTTATCGCCGCCCGCACGACTTCGTTCCTATAGACTGAAGGCATCAATCCTAACTAATGCAGTCTGTCGCGGGCATGAGATCACCGCGGAAACGTGCACTAATAATCGCTGCAGGAGCGGCCATTGCCATCTCCGTGGCGCTGCTGTGGTCGATAAGAAGCCGCTTTCGCGAGGATCGGCTGGTGGATGCGACGGGGGCTCTGCTGGCCAGCGCGCACGAGCTTCCGTATCGAACCGTCGCCGCGCGCCTTTCGCTGCCGTTCGATTACCGGCCGATGACGATCCGCCGATCGAGCCGCCACGAATGGCACATGCCCGACATCGTGGCGGAGATCAAGCAAAGCGCCGATATTGCGCCGACGCCGAAGAACCTGCATCTGCTCGGCCTTTCATATCTGTTCGGCGGTAACTATGCGGAAGCCGTGCAGGTCCTGCAGCAGGCCCGTGCGATGGCGTCCGATCCCACGATCGTCAATGATCTCGCCGCCGCGCAATATGAGGCGGGCGTGAAAGATGGAATGGCCGTCGACATCGCGCAAAGCCTCGAGCTCAGCGACATGATCCTCGCCCGCTCACCCGGCGATCGCTCCGCTCTTTTCAATCGGGCTTTGGCGCTCGAGCGGCTCCAGAACCGTCCGTCCGCGCTCAAGGCGTGGCAGCAATACCTGAAATTTGATGTCTCGTCGGAATGGACGGCGGAAGTGCAGCAGCACGTCCGGCGCTCTCTGTACCGGCTCCTTCGTCTCAATGGGAGTCACTCAAACCGCAACTCATGCAATCCGATAAGGCCGGCTCCATACGTGATCGTGGGCGGTCACAAGGCGCTGGGTGGTGACTGGCCGTTGGATGATGCACTGAGGAAGCTTCTCGGAAATGGAACGAGCGTGGCCCAGGAGGCTTTGCGGCCGATCTGTTCGCGGGGTCTCGCTGACGATGAAGTGCTTCTCGGAGCGGTGCTTACACCTATGACTGGGAAAGGGATGTGACGCTCCGTGTGGAGCGTCGCTGGTCGACAGATCTTGTCGCCGACGATCCCAGCTCTACCTTCAACGGTCGCGCGTTCGCGTTCTTCGCTTCCGATCGATTCGAACCCCGAGAGTCAAAACGCAGCGGCTGGGTGACTGCCCGCAGCGGCGGAAGCGGGTATCTGAGCCGATCCTTGATCGATCCATTCCCATCGGAGCTGTGGTCGCGACTGAAGTGGTCTGCCCAACCATCGGATCCATTCCGATGGGTGCGGACGGATGGAACCGAAGTCGCGCGCTTCGAAGTTCTCCTTGGCCCGATGCGGAACAGCGCACCCGATGCGTTGTACCGACAGCCACTGCTTTCCCGTTGGGTTGGGACGAAAGATGCGCTACTTGAGATTGAACACCTCGTCGGCCGTGACACGCGCGAACATGCCGACCTGCAAATCGATCGCTTCAGGTCTGAATAGCCGTGACACATCTCGTCGTCACCATCAACGATTACTACACCGCGTAGAGTTTGGGTCTCAGGTTGCCGACTTCGTCGTGCATTTTGGTCGTAGACCGCGGCTTTTACTTTATCTCGCACGCGAAATCGGTGACGATTCTCTACGGACTGTGGACGCCATGCGTGATCGTGAATTAGACGAAGCCGTGCAGCTCGGCATCGCGAACAGGGAAGTCATCGACCTCGCGAAAAATTGGTGCGCGCATCTCGAAGTATTCGGCTCGGGCGCATTGCTTGCGGAGGCGACAGGCCTTCCGATCGGCCTCGGCACGTTTGGTTGTAAATACGCGAAACGCGGCAGTAGCTCCGCGATGGATTTGCGCTTCATCGCACTCGACTTCCACGACGATAATTGCGTCGGTTGCCCGCACCGGCAGCCGGTGCGCTTACCGAATCTTTCGCAGCTCGTTGGGAAGCGAGATCGCCTCCAGGAAGAGCGTCAGCAGGCAGTCGAGAGAGAGCTTGAACGTCAGGCAGCGCTCTTTGGCGAGCGTCTGACGCACCGAGCCGACGTGCGCCGTTTGGCGGACGCGCCGTGCGCCGGCATCGTTGATCTGATCGATGAACTGGATCGTGAGTACGATGTTTTAACTCATGAAAAGCTTGCGAAGCTCGCGGCAACCGTTCCCGAGCAGATCGACGCGGCAATTCGCAGCCTTCTGTACGACCTGATCTCATCGGGCGGCGATGGGCGTACACAAGCAGCGCTCGATGCGCTCATTTCGGTCGAAACCGACACGAAGAAGCTCACGGACGCAGCGTTGGCGGCCCTTGGCAGAAATGAGGCCGTACGTGTCGCTGCAGACATCGTCGCTTCGCATCTGGACGACACATTCGCCGACGGCATCGAAGCAGCACTCCCCGCGATCTTCGAGATCGCGAGCCCGATCCGCGAGCCGTTTGCGCCACAAGTCGAGCCGAGATTCGAAACGCTGGATCGGGCGTTCGCCATGTATCCAGCGCGATGCGAGCGGATGATTGACGTACTGCTGCGTTCCGAATCAGAGCGTGATCGCAAGATCGCCGCTGGGTGTATCGAGCACCTGGTGCACATCGATCCTGACCTCGGGCGACGTCTCGCGCTGGTCATGATCGACTCGCTTACGCTGCCGGACGGCGAGTTCGGTGAAATCGACGGAGCTCGGCGCGCGGCGCTACGGGCGCTGGCCGAGGCGTTCAAGGCGGCCCCCGAGGATCTCGATTCGATCTTACAGAAGGCATATTCGAATCGGACGGCACTCGCACCGATTCTCGACGTCTACGCTCACGTATGCAAAGACCCAACTCGCTATGGCGCTGGATCCGTCGCGTCCGCACCAACGATCCGCAAGGCATTCAGGCGCTTACTTGCAGCGATGACCGAGCCGGAGCTCGATCGCGAGCAGCTGTTTACTCTGATGTGTTTCGTCCGCGACGAAGCGAAGGCGCATCCGGATGTTCTGGTCGAGAATGCCGAAGCGCTCATCGGAACGGTTGCTTTGCTGATTGCCTCGAACCCCGACAAGTCACGGAGATCCCCTTTGCTTCAGGCGATCATTCGCGATCTGGCGGCGATCGTCAGAGTCGCTGCCGACGCGGCGCCGGACCGACTCCTTCCGCTTCTCGTCGATCTCTTCGAGAAAACGCCTCCTCAAGAGGACGAGTTGCGCGCGAGTCTCCTCGACATGCTCGTCGGTGCTGCGAAGAATCGACGTGTTGTCGCCGACATCCTCCCGCAGGTCTACCGTGCCTTGCTCGATTCGTCTGTGCGCGTGCGGGCGTGTGCGGCCCACGCCTACGGTGCGATCGCGGAGTTCGGTGTCGACGATCTCCCTCCACTCGTCCACGAATGCTTCACGAATCTCGCGGCAGATCAGTACATCGCCGTGCACTACGCCTTTGCCGACGTTCTGACGCGAGTGCATCTACCAGAAACGTTCCAGCCTCGAATCGTGTGGAGCCTCGGCGTTCTGATTTCAGGATATGCCGCAGCGAAACACGATTCTCGATATACGACTCGACTCATCGAGGCGTTCTGCGTCCAACACGAGGGCGAGTTCGGACCGGATGAAATCGCTGAGCTGTTGATGATCGCCGAGGCTCTGTCGCCTGAGGAAGCGGGGCAAAGTGTGCTGGCGATGCGCTGGAAATTGCGCACTAATGCGGACTGGATCGCGACAGTCGCGCGAGCTGCCGCGCGTGAGGGGTTATCCACGTATCGGCGGCGAGATCTTCTCGCGGAGGTGATGCGGCGCGAGCCGGTCGTCATTGTCAACCATATCGATGATCTTCGCCATGCCGTGCTCTTGCGAGTGCAGGAGATCCCGATGCCGCGGCTTCGCGACGACGAGGACTTCGTCGATCCGATCGTCGAGAAGCTGATGCAGGCAGGAGAATGGGCAGAGGCGGTTCGAGTCCTGACGGAAGTCGAAGCACTCTATGCGACGTCAACCTACATGATTCGACGACGCACTCTGACGGCGCGGCAGAAGGCTGTGGTCGATATAGAAGCCGCGACGGAATCCGATGTGCGGCTGCAACGTGCGAAGGAATGGCTGCAGGATGATGGGGAGATGAAGCTCGACCTCGACGACGTGATTCGTGTGCGACTCAACAGCATCGCTGCCTTCGGACAAGGCCTTGGATGCAGCCATGGTGAGTTTACGAAGCTTGCGGCTGCGTTGAACGCGATGAGCTCGGACATCGTCGATGCGGAGATTCGGCAGGAGTATTTCAACCTCACTCGGATAATGGATGCATTCGCGTTTCTGATCCGCTGGCGTGAAGCAACGCGCACGGCCTCGGAAGATGGCGAGCCGTATCGTCGAGCTGCAATCGAGGCTGCCAAGGACGTTGCGAAGACGGAGAGCCGTTTCAACGCCGCCGGACTGACGGACCGGATTCGTTCGATTCGAGATCTCGACGAGATACCTGCTCTCTTCCGTGAAGCGCTCGCGATCGCAATACCTGTTCCGTTCAGCAAGACGGTCCACCGTCCATTGACGCCGCCAATCGACGGGTATCCGGGCAGCAAAGCCGCAAAACATTCGGAAGTCACGATCGCTTTCGCTCGATTCGAACTGGAAAATAAGCCGGTGTCAGAGGCACAGGTGATTGCGCCGAACCGACTGCACGACTTGTATCTCGAGGTCACAGTCTCCGACTGGCCTGCGACCGCCGAACGGTTGGTCATCGACGTGCTGTCGAAGGAGCCGCATTCCACCTACGACTTACCGAGGTTCGAATTCTCACGCCCGGCGGGCGATGCTCCGTTCCGATTGACAGGCAAGGATCGTCTTGTCCTCCATGTCGCACATTCGCTTCTCGCCGCGCCGCTCGAGTTCACATATCGAGCGTATTTCGAGCCGGAGTCGAAAGATCTGCAGGTCTCCGTCGAGGGGCAGAGACGTTTGCAAGTGTATGCCTATGATCCGAAGGCGGAACCACTGACGGGGCATGAAGGCATTGATCGCAAGCTTTTCTACATCAGGGGCACCGTTCGCCGCATCTCCGGGTCTGACGCTGAAACCGAGAGTTTCATGCGCCTGATGGTATCCCTCGGCTCGATCGCGTGGCGCAACCTGTTCCCCGGTGCGAAGTGGTCCGAGAAGAGCTTTCAGTCCGAGATCGCGGACAAGATCCGCGCGGATCCGCGCGTAGCCAGCGAACTGGAAGAACATCCACACGCTGCGGGAGGCGTTACGGATCTGTCGTTCCGACGGATACGAGTCGAGTTGAAAATCGCAGGAAAGCAGGCGGTCGCTGTTTTGGATGCGCAGGCGTACGCGAATCAAATATCGCAGTACGTTGCTGGCAGCGACCGCAGGACCGGTATCATCTGCATTCTCGATAGCTCGCCGAAGCAAACAGCACCCGCTATTGTGGAGAACGATGTGGATCTCTTGCTCGTTCAGCCGCCGGGCGGCTCGGGCGTGCCGATCGCTCTCGGCGTTATTATTATTCGAGCGAACCTGAAGGCACCAAGCACATTCTCACGGTAGACAGTGATGGTCCTAATTATTCCTGCAAGGTCTTGGAACGCCGAGCGACGAGTGCTCACTGTCCGACGCTTCGATTGATCTTCGCCACGACCGAAGCTCTTCAAAAACCTGGATGATAGAAGTTATCTGAACCGCTGCTCGCATTTATTGAGCCGACGTCTTTGTGGAAAAGCGTGGACGTGAGCGTGCATACGACTTCCACATCATTCAGCGTTTTCTTGCCATCCACGAGGGTCACCGAGGAGCTCGATGACGAACTCGACGCAGTTGGACCCAGCCATGCCGGTCGCGAGCGTGGTGGTCGTGGCGCCGGCTTTAATCTTGGAGCGAATGTTCTCGTAGGCGGGAATGCGTTTTCTGCGAGTTTGAACTTAAAGCCATCGATCGGTTCTTCAACCGCCTTCGCTGTCACGATCCACGGTTGGGAATTCGTCAGGGACGCCTGCAGTGAGCCTTTGATTCGTGCTGCCGTGGTCGCAGGACGCCCGCTCCATCAAATCACCCAGAATCGCTGACGCCTCCTCAAGTGAGGAATCATCTATAGAAGCCAGACTGTCGAAGATATCGACGACGTCGCCTCGAACGGTTTGCGGCCAAGACGGCAAGTCCTCACCGACAAACAAAGTTCCGGCGTCCACGAGTGAACGTGCCGCGCGGACTGCAGTCCGTAGAATAAAACCTGAACTCGGCAGCAAGCGGCCGGCAAGCCACTCGCGATGATCGACCGGGTGAAGATAGAGCTCGCTAATGGGAAGATTCCGTGTTGCCGCATTAATTTCGACAATACTTGAGGCGTCAACAATGCGGATTCCGCCCGGCTGTACGATACCATTTTCCGGCTTAATGTCGGTATACAGAACGCCGGCGCCCAATCGCGCCTGGATGTCCAATGACAGATCAACAAATGCTTCTACAAAGGCGACAGCGAGGCGAGTAACGCAGCAGGATCGACCGATCCGTCGAAGTGCGCTGGCGCATGCATCAACACGCGCGCCAGGAAGATACTCCAGAGCCAGAAACCGTTCTTGCTCGCGCAGGAAGGGCGGCAACGCGGACGGGAAAAGCGGATTTATACCCTGCCACGATGCGATAAGACGTGGCAAGGCGGTCCGATCCAAGCGAGCGAGCGTTTCAGCTTCCCTAGCGAGGCGGTTTCGCCGGCGCCGCACTTGTTGGACGTCAATTCGTGCTAAATCGGTGAAGTCAATGAACGGCAGTTTGATAGCAACGAGGTTACCGCTGATGTCTTCACTCAGGAAAATCAAGCTTTCGCTACCAAAATCCAACAACCGAATTGTGCGATAGCTTTCGACGGCGAAACGCCCCATCCGTTGGAGATATGAAAAGAGATGCGGCCGCTTACGAGCCGATAGACGAAGAGCGAGTAATGGCTGCGTCGAGGCGCCAC
>C688J18823_10002915_pt1 | contig 10780 bp, 7 predicted proteins | sample HopSoiMetagenom1_FD_18823 | JGI IMG/M metagenome (IMG submission 18823) | reverse complement strand
CCGAAGTGGCGGAATTGGCAGACGCGCATGGTTCAGGTCCATGTACCCGCAAGGGTGTGGGGGTTCGAGTCCCTTCTTCGGCACCATTACTGATCTTCTTCTTTTCTTACCCCTGTGTCACGAAATCAGCCTTGGGATCATGAGTCGTGTGTGAAAACATGTACTTTCGATTATTCCCAATTGAGTTTTGTGTTTGATCTATGTGCCTGAAAACATAGAATCCTTGCCAATCAAGCTGCAGCATAGCAGCAAGTCCAAACCACTTTTGCTGGAGATAGATAATGAGAGTTGGGAAGCTTTTTGCCATGGTGTGCCTGTGCTTCGTCACAGCGCTCCCTGCAGTGGCTGGAGTTTGGGTTTCAGCTCCGGGCAGCGCGAACGTTTCAAAATCAGGAACGGCGACGGCAACGTCTCCAGTTCATTTCTTAGCCACTGCCACTTCTCCAGCGTGTTCGAAGGGTGTTTCCACCGTCGGAATTTACACCTCTCCGAATTCGCTGGCTTACACTGTGAACGGATCGAGCCTCGATACAAACCTCACTCTGAATGCCGGCACTTACAATGTTGTCGTACAAGAGTGGGACAATTGCGGCTGGTCATCAAAGGCCGCAGTCACGCTGACTGTCACAAGTTCAGGCTCGGGTTCGGGCGATCCACCGCCATCTTCTGCGATGTCCTTCTCCAACCTGCAAAATCAAAAAGGCTGGTCAGGATACGCGTTGCTTCCCCCGAGCTGGGGAATTTGCGCATCTTGCACTTCGACCGGCGCTAAACTGCAATGGTCGTGGACGCAAAAGATCGCCTCACCTTCAATGGACGGCCTCTCCGCGAAATCCGTCTATGGCGGGGGCAATTACCAGTGGGGAGATGTGCTCTGGAACAACCATCTAATTGGGAGCTTTTCGTCGCAGGGCCTCGCGGACACCAAACATACTCTTAATCCCAGTCTTCACACTTTCACCTACGACGTTTATTTTTGGGTGAAAGATGCCAGCGTTTCGCAGGCTTTGGAGTTCGACATTAACCAGTTCACCGGTGGGAAATCGTATATTTGGGGGCATGAGTGCAGAATCGCCGGCGGTCACCAATGGGACATCTACGACGACGTGAATCACAAGTGGATGGCGACCGGAGTTCCCTGCAACCCAATCAGTGGTGCGTGGAACCATTTAATCCTGAACGTACAACGCACTTCATCAAATCAATTGTTGTTCAAAACCATTACTTTGAACGGCAAGACGGCGACAATTAATCACACCGAGCCGCCAACTTCCACCTCTTGGAATGGGGTGACCATCAATTATCAGTTGGATGGGAACCGCTACGGAACGCCGTACGTGGTTTATCTCGACAAGCTAACCTTCACTATGCAGTAATGCATAAAAATAAAAGGCCCGGATGATTGATCCCCGCTGCTAGCAACTTTTCCTTACGGTTTACTCTGTGGCGTTTCTCTGTGTACCTCAGTGTTCTCTGTGGTGAAAGCTTTTAAAGACCTTCACCACAGAGTACACCGAGGTTTCACAGAGCAATGCCACAGAGAATTGTCGTTCTACTTCGTTCTTCCACCTTCCACCTTCAGTTTGTCACTCGCTGCAGCCTGAGCCGCCGCTAATCGAGCAGTGAGCACACGGAATGGGGAGCAGGAAACATAATTGAGTCCAGTCTGATAGCAGAACTCGACAGATGACGGTTCGCCGCCGTGTTCGCCACAGATTCCAACTTTCAGGTTCTGCCGCGTTTTGCGCCCACGCTCAGTTGCCATTTTTACGAGTTGCCCTACACCTTCGCGATCGAGCACGGCAAATGGATCCTGCTTCAAAATGCCCTCGGCAAGATACGTCGGTAACACCTTGTTGATGTCGTCACGCGAGAATCCAAATGTCGTCTGCGTAAGATCGTTGGTTCCGAACGAAAAGAACTGCGCTTCTTTCGCAATCTCATCCGCAACCAAGGCCGCGCGCGGCAGCTCGATCATCGTGCCGACCATGTACTCAACTTTCGTTTCCTTCTCTTTGAAAACTTCTTGGGCAACTCGATGCACAACCGCCGCCTGGTTCGCCATTTCTTTTAGCGTGGCGGTAAGCGGGATCATGATCTCCGGATAGACCTTTACGCCCTGTTTCGAGACGGCAACCGCAGCCTCGAAAATCGCACGGGCTTGCATCTCGGTAATCTCGGGATAGGTAATCCCCAACCGACAGCCACGATGTCCGAGCATCGGATTGAACTCGTGTAACTCTTCCACCCGGCGCAGCAATTTACGCAATCCGCCGAGCTTTGGCGATTTCGGTTTCGTGGCTTCGAGCACTGCGATTTCGACCATCAGGTCTTCGCGTCTTGGCAGGAATTCGTGCAGCGGCGGATCGAGTGTACGAATCGTAACCGGGAAGCCGTCCATGGCGCGGAAAACGCCATCGAAATCTTTGCGCTGTAGCGGAAGCAGTTTTTTCAACGCGGCACGACGGTCTTTTTCGGTATTCGCAAGAATCATCGCCCGCATGTGTGGGAGCTTTTCCTCACCGAAAAACATGTGCTCGGTACGGCAAAGGCCAATGCCTTCTGCGCCAAACGCTCGCGCTTGAATGGCGTCGCGTGGAATATCAGCATTGGCACGAACTTTCATTGTCCGGAATGGCTCGGCCCATCCCATGAACTTCAGCAATTCGGGATCGTCAGCCTTGGGAGGAATCGAATTGAGCTTCCCTTTGATCACGCGGCCCGTGGTCCCATCCAGCGAAATCCAATCGCCGGCTTTGAAAGTCTGACCCTTCGCCTGCATCTCGCGTTTCTTTTCGTCCACGTGAATGTCGCCAGCGCCGGCCACGCAGCACTTACCCATGCCGCGCGTGACCACGGCGGCGTGACTAGTCATGCCTCCGCGTGATGTCAGAATTCCGGCGGCGACTTCCATGCCGTGAATATCTTCAGGGGTAGTTTCTGCACGGACCAGGATCACCGGGTTCTTCTTAGCACCATGGCCAGCCTTCTCGACCGCTTCATCCGCAGTGAAAACAATTTGACCCACAGCGGCGCCCGGGGACGCTGGCAGTCCGGTAGCTAGAACTTCTACCTTCGCGTTCTTCTCGTCGAGCCTCGGAACCAGGAAGTCATAGAGTTGATTCGGTTCAACCCGGAAAATTGCTTCTTCTTTGCTGATGAGCCCTTCATCGACCATCTGCAGCGCGACTCGCACCGCGGCGATGCCTGTCCGCTTGCCGTTGCGCGTTTGCAACATGTACAGCTTGCCGTCCTGGATGGTGAACTCGAAGTCCTGCATGTCGCGATAATGCTTTTCAAGGCGCGTAGTGATCTCATGTAGTTGCCGGTAAACGTCCGGCATAATTTTTTCGAGCTGCGAAATATGAACCGGCGTACGGACGCCAGAGACAACATCTTCACCCTGCGCGTTGATCAGGAACTCACCGTAAAACTCTTTAGTTCCGATGGCAGGGTTGCGGGTGAATCCGACACCGGTACCACTGGTCTCCCCAAGATTCCCGTAAACCATGGCCTGCACATTGACGGCTGTTCCCAGCATGTCATCGATGTTGTTGATACGACGGTAGTGCTTGGCCCGATCGTTCTGCCATGAGCGAAACACGGCGTCGCGCGCCATTACCAATTGCTCATGCGGCTCCTGCGGGAAGTCGCGGCCGGTGTGCTTCTTGACCACTTTCTTGTACTCAGCAATGACTTCCTTCAGCGCCTTGGCATCGAGGTCGGTATCTAGTTTGGCCTTCTTCTGCTTCTTCTTGCCGTCGAAAACTTCTTCGAATGCATGCTTCTCTATTTCCAGTACTACACTGCCGAACATTTGGATCAAACGACGATAGGAATCGTACGCAAACCGCGGATTGTTACTTCGTTTGGCGAGCGATTCGACACTCTGGTCGTTGAGCCCGAGATTCAAAATTGTGTCCATCATTCCGGGCATGGAAAACTTCGCGCCGGAACGAACGCTGACCAGCAACGGATTTTCGCCAGTGCCGAGCTTCTGGCCCTGCAAGTCTTCCAGCTTGCGCAGGGCTTCTTCCATCTGGCGATCGACTTCTGCGGAAACGCCTCCCTGCTTCATGTACTCGCGACAAGCTTCTGTCTGGATGGTGAACCCCGGAGGCACCGGCAACCCGGCATTGGTCATTTCAGCGAGCCCCGCTCCCTTGCCGCCCAGTTCCTCTTTCATTTTTCCGTTGCCATCGGCTTTACCGCCACCGAAGGAGTACACGTACTTAGTGGCAGTCTTCGCAGCATTCTTCGGAGCGCCGTTCCCGCTGCTCCGGACTTCGTTTTCTGAGATCGTCGATGTCGCCATAATGAGTGCGTCCTTTTCTAAGGCTGGATTTACTTTTTATCGTTCCTCACGTCCTGTCATTCCGAATGGCGTGAGGGATGAGGAATCTGATTAAATGCGATCAGGTTTCCGAGTGAAGAGAAGTCGCTACGACTTCCCTTCCGTCACAATTTCCGAGAAGTCGGCAATCGTCGAAAATTCCCGCAACAGCGTTTGCAGCAGCGCCAGCCGGTTGGCGCGCAACTCCTCATCCTCAACCATTACCATTACTTTATCGAAAAATGCGTCCACTGCGGGGCGAATGCGGGATATTTCTGCCAGCGCACGAGAATAATCTTGTGCCTCTTTGAAGCGGCTTACTGCCTGCGCAATTTCGGGAATGAGAACGCCTAATTTTTTCTCAGCGTCTTCGCGAAATGCGTCTGATTTAACTTCTGAGCCAATCCGCTTCCCGCTTTCATTCGCCTGCCGCAGAATATTCTTGATGCGCTTGAAAGCGACAGAAATGGACTCGAAGTCTGTGGAACCGCGAACTTTTGAAACCGCTTCCGCCCGCGTGACCGCATTCACAATATCGTCTGCTCCTGCGGCTAGAACCGCATTCACCACGTCATACTTGTAGCCCAACTGCTCCTTCAGGTAGAACTCCAGCCGCTCTCGGAAGAATGCCCGGATCGACTCGCCATAGTTCACCCCGGGTGCAAACTTCTTCTCCGCAGTGCCGCCCTTATAAGTTTCGCGAGCCAGCTCAAAGAAATGCGTGAGCCCGATTGGCAGCTTGTGTTCAGCGACGGTCTTCACAATTCCATTCGCTTGCCGCCGAAGGGCGAACGGGTCTTTGGATCCCGTAGGCTGTAAGCCCAACGCAAACATGCCCGCGATGGTATCTGCTTTGTCTGCAATCGAAAGCACCGCGCCCTCGATTTTTCGCGGCGCCGAGTCTTCCGCGGACTGTGGCTTGTACTGATCGTAGATGGTGTCTGCGATTGCCCGGCGGGTGTCGTCCGGCATACCCCGGTCGAGGTTCTGCACGCGGGCGTACAGTCCACCAACAATTCCCTGGAGCTCTGTAAACTCCTTCACCAGCTCGGTTGTGAGGTCCGTCTTTGCCAGGCAGACTGCCTTGTGCACAACCCCGGGCCGAACTTGCAATCCACCGGCCCGCAGAAGTTCGCAAGTCCAACTGCAGAGCCGCTGTACCCGCATGGTCTTTTCGTAATAGCTCCCCAGGTCTTTCTGGAAAGTTACGTTCTTCAGCCACGACACGCGCTCTCGGAGCGGACGCTTCTGGTCCGTCTCCCAGAAGAATTTTGCATCATTGAATCGCGCCCGCAGCACACGCTCGTTGCCATGCCGAATCAGGCCTTGCGGGTCGCCATCTGTATTCAAAACGGTCAGGAAGTTTGGCAGCAGCTTGCCTGTGGCATCTTCCAGCGCAAAATATTTTTGATGATCGCGCATTACGGTGACCAGCACTTCTTCCGGCAACTCGAGGTACTCTCGATCAAAACTGCCCAGAATTACTGATGGCCACTCGGTGAGATTCACAACGGTTTCAAGCAGCGATTTATCCTCACGCCAGCGCGCGCCAGGAATCTGACGGGTAGCGGCATCCAGAGCCTTACGAATCTGTTGTTCGCGTTCTTCCCTGCCCAAAACTTTCGCGGAACGCAATGTTTCAGCGTACGAAGCGCCAGCCCGCGGAATTGTCACGCTTCCGCTTGACAGCATTCGATGACCCCGGGAACTGCGGCCGGCGCTGACGCCTCCGAATTCCAGCGGTATGACTTCATCGTCGAGCATCGCTACGAGCCAGCGCACTGGGCGCACAAAACGCTCGCTTGCCTTTCGCCAATACATATTTTTAGGCCAGTAAATCGAAGCGACTTCCCGGGGCAGCGCTTCTGCCAAAATCTCTGCAGCTGTCCGCCCTTTAGTTGTAATTTTTGCCGAAAGGTATTCACCCTTGGCGGTCGTGACTCGCTCCAGTCGAGATACATCGACTCCGGCTTTTTTGGCGAAGGCATGCGCCGCCGGTCCCGGCTGGCCATCTTTGAATGCAACGCTTACCGCTGGTCCATTGATTTGCTCGGTTGCATCCGGCTGAGCCATAGAAATCTCATTCGCGAGGACCGCTAAGCGGCGAGGCGTGTCGAATCCGGTAAGTTTCGCGGAGCTCGCAAGCCGCTCCCGCTTCAGAAGATCGCCAACCCGACGCTGCAACTCCTCCTGCGCGGCCGCGATCATCCTCGCGGGAATTTCTTCGGTTCCGATCTCCAGTAAAAAATCAGGCATTTGATGTTCTGCTTAGCAAACGCTTTGACCACAAAGGGCGCGAAGGTTCACGAAGTAACTTCCTTGCGGGCCAGCCACTTTATCCAACCGGCAAAGGCTCGCGTCTTTTACTCGAACTTTTGCGTGCAGCAGGTTCAGGCTCTTCCGTTGCAGTTGTTTCGGTTCGGCTCTGCTGATCAACCCAGGCTTTAGCAATTCCCACTGCTAGGGCGCGCACTCGCGCAATCACTCCGACCCTTTCGGTTACTGAAATCGCGCCTCGCGCGTCGAGGATGTTGAAGAGATGCGAGCACTTCAGGCACAACTCGTACGCCGCTAAGAGCGGGATTCGCTGCTTATCACCAGCTGCGGGCGTTTCTGTTTTCGCGTCTCCGTTTTCTGGCGATACCAGCCGAGGCTTTTCATCGTTTTTCACAAAAGCCGCATATTTCTCGAGCAAACCCTGGCACTCCGCTTCACACAATTCAAAGTGCTTCCAGGTCTTCTCGACATCGGCCATTTCGAAGTTGTAGACGGAAAGCTGCAGTTCGTCAGCCAGGCGCACGTCGCCATACGTAGTCTCATGTCCGGTTTCCGGATCGCGCGCCCATACGATGTCATAAATGGAATCGACATCTTGCAAGAAGGCCGCGATTCGCTCAAGGCCGTAAGTCAGTTCAGCCGAAATCGGAAACAGATCCACTCCACCACATTGCTGGAAATAGGTGAACTGCGTGATCTCCAGCCCATCGAGCATCACTTGCCATCCAATGCCCCAAGCGCCCAGGGTCGGTGATTCCCAGTTGTCTTCTTCAAACTTAATGTCGTGGTGGCGCAGATCAATGCCGAGGGCGCCCAGAGATTCCAGATAAAGCTCCTGCACATTTTCCGGCGGCGGTTTCAATATCACCTGGAGTTGCGTGTGTTTGTAGAGACGGTTCGGGTTCTCACCATAGCGTCCGTCTGCCGGACGCCTCGACGGTTGCACGTAAGCCACTTTGTAAGGTTTGGGCCCCAGCACTCGCAGAAAGGTCTCCGGCGACATCGTGCCCGCACCAACTTCCAGGTCGTACGGTTGCTGCAGCACACATCCGCGCTCAGCCCAGAAATTCTGCAGCCGCAGAATGAGCTCCTGGAAAGTAGGCGGATTGGATTTCGACGGGATCATCGGCTCCGATGAGGCTGCTCCTGGCCGTTAGCTTCTAGCCAGCTCTGAAGTTTAAACGAGAGGCAATGTCTCAGTAGCTATGCAGGCGGAGAGTTAATCCAAGATTGTAATGGAAGGGAGGCGCAGGCGTCAGCTACAGCGGGAACTACTTAGTGACCCTCTCCAGCATACTTCGGGTAACCAATTTCTTTTCAATATGGCGCTCTAGCGTTTGCAGCAGGAACTTCCTCAAATCTGCACCGGTGGAATCAGGCAAGGCCGAAGTCTTGAACTTGGATAAGGGCGCAGTCAGCATTAGCCCAGCAAGTCTCCGCGAGTCCGCCGACATCTCAGACGACGCCAGCCGTTTGTGCTCCGGGCACACCAGGCCGTCGGCCAAAGCGTGGAAATATGCACGGCTTCCATTGAGTGCTCGTCCGCAGGTGAGGCATTCGGATACATCCGGCAAATAGCCCATCAGACGGGCCATCCACAGGTCAAAGTACGTTATAGGCAGCCAGAATTCATCCCTTGTCAGTTGCGCCAGGACCGAAAGCGCAAGCCGGAAAACGGCGTCATTGGCCTCCCGGTCAGGCAGTAATTCGTCCAGCAGTTCGGCCACATGCCCCAGAGCCACCGCACGCGGATAAGTAACTTCAGACGTCAGCGGCGAACTGATCACCTCACATGCATCAAGACGCGCCAGTTCCTGGCGTTCACGATCTTCGTACGTCACCTTGACGTGGGTCAAAGGCTCGAGGGCGCCGCCGAATCTGCGCCGTGACTTCTTCGCGGCGCGGGCCACTCCGCGCACCTTCCCCTCGAGTCGAGTGAAAAGCGTCACCAGCAGGTCAGACTCACGAAATGGGTAGGTCCGCAGAACAATCGCTTCCGATTCTTTCAGCGGCATGGATTGCAAGCTTAGCCGATTTTTAACCAGCTAGCCACGGCTGAGCTACCTAAAGCTGGTGGTGTATGATGGCTCGCCGTGACTACAAAGAGAAAAATTGACTATTTGTTGCTAACGATCTTATTGGCTGGCCTAGCCACGGCAGAGGAAGATACTTTTCGCCATGTTCAAGTCCCAAGTGCTCAGGGAGAACTGAAAAATGGTAGTTTGACATTCAACGACAGCAATCAGCAGGTTATTGTGCATACTTCCGATGGGCGCCTGCTGACTGTTCCTATGGCCAAATCGATAAGGTCTCTTACGAATACACGAAAAGACACCGTTTCAAACAGGGAGCCTCAATAGCGATGCTGTCGCCCGGCACTGGCATCATTGTCGCGTTCACCAAATCCAAAAACCATTGGCTTGAAATCGATTTTCACGATAAGAGTGCGCTCGGTGCTTTGGTTTTGAAACTCAATAAACGTGATTACAAACGCGTCTGCGACGCGACCAAGGCGCATACGGGGAAAGAGGTTCTAATCGCAGGAAAGACGGATACTTCATTTATTAAGCAGAAAGCTAAAGTGATGGAATCGAGCATGCCCCCGGCGAAATAAGGAGTTCGGAACCTGCCCTTGAGGCCGTATCATCCATCCAAAGTCGCCACCGGGCTGTTTGGCAGCTATCTACCAAAATACTTCGCGTTTGTTTCGGCATAGCTCTTCCACTTTTCCGGCAGATCATCCAACGCGAAAATCGCCGAGACCGGGCAGACGGGCACACACGCGCCGCAGTCAATACACTCCACCGGGTCAATATAGAGCATCTGTTCGGGCTCAAATTGCGCCTCGTCCTTCTTCGGATGAATGCAATCGACCGGGCATGCGTCCACGCATGCAGCGTCTTTGGTGCCGATACACGGCTCTGCAATCACATAGGCCATGACTAGGTTTCTCCTGGAATGACTGAACGGTATGAAGAAACAATTTTAGCAAGAATTACGCCGGGCGGCATAGGACGCCGTCCGCAACGAACTTTCCGACTTGGAACACTCACCTTTCTAAGATTTCTTTGTACGCGTTGTATGCCACTTTCTTGGGCTGCGCGGGCAGCACTACATCAGTGCTGCGTTCGCTGCTCCCAACCATTTTTATCTGACCGAGCCGGACCATGCCTCGTCCAAAGTCCGCGAATATCGGGACCAACATCGCGAAATTGTCATCCACTTCGCTCTGCGTGACTGTCATGTGCAGCTTGGTTTTTCCTTCTGGAGCTGCGCTCAGGTCGTACGCGAACTTGTAACGCGGAACCTGAGTTCCGTAGACCCATTCGTTAAAAAACCAATCCAGGCGCTTGTTGCCCTGCAGGTCCATCTGTGGCGTCATGTGCTTTTCAACGATAGCCTTGAACGATTCAGTTGACGCCGGAATAGTGCGATGACTTTCGACGAAGTCGTGCATCATGTCGATGAAACGCTGGTCCGACTCTTTGGAATTGGTATCCGCGCCGTACATCAGCGAGCGCAACATAGAGAGAACATACGCGCCTTTTGAATATGTTACATCCTGATAGGCGCTCTCGCTTCGCGGTGAGAAGAGCCGTAGCCCTAGCCAGATTGGACCAGCATCGTTGGGCGCCAGCCCGAATTCATTCTTCTCCGTGACGCGCTTTTGCTGGCGCTGCCAAAATTCAATGTAGTCTTTTTGCCAGTGCTCACCCTTGGCCTGCTGCAAGAACAGTGCCGCGGAGAATTCGGCAAACCCTTCCGAGAGCCATTGGTCGTGATACGAGGCCCAGCCTACTGCGTGTCCCCACCACTGATGTGAAACCTCATGCGGCGTGACTTCCTGCACAAAAGCAGTGAACTGATTGTCGATCCTGCCGAAAAGAAGCCAGCGTTGCGTGGAATCGAGGTAGGCAGAAATAGGCAAATAAACCAAGTTCGGCCACGATTGTCCGAAATTGAAATCGGGCTGCTCGGTTATGTAAATGTGATCGAATCCGCTTTTACCGAAGAAATAATTGCATACCTGCAATTCGGCGCGGGTCTCCTGTAATGCATATTGCGTCATTGAATGCGGTGCCATACCAGAGAGGGCCGAACTCTTGAAAGCGTCCAGCTGGTTTGGCAGTTCGGGCAGATAATATCCTTCGATCTGGTATCCATCCTTGT
>C688J18823_10002914_pt1 | contig 10780 bp, 11 predicted proteins | sample HopSoiMetagenom1_FD_18823 | JGI IMG/M metagenome (IMG submission 18823) | reverse complement strand
GTCTGGTCCGCGCGGCGTTACGGTTCGCGTTGCCCGTCGACCGTCCCGTCGCGCCGATGTCGTGGCGGCTCGGCGCCAAATTGCGCGCAGCGCAGATACCGGCCGCGCAGGGCACCGTTATCTATCCGCTGGCCTTTCTAGCCGGAAGCGACCTGGTGGCCGCGATGTGTCTGCGTAGGATCCACTCTGGAAAGCTTGTTGCCGGCGTGTTGATACGTTCCGAGGACGGCATGTTCCGGGAGAGGATCAACGTCGTCGAGGGTCTGGTCGCGGCCACGGACGAACACGGCTGGGAACTGGAGTTGCTGAGGATCGGTACGCGGGAGACGACGGCTGTGCTCTGGCTGAACAATACTGTCGAAGTTGCCCGGATCAACGGTGACACAGCAAACGCCGAACCCGACCGCGCCTACGCAGGAATCCTGCATCGCCACAACAATATTGCGGTCACGCTCCACCTCGATCAATTGCTCCTGACCGAAGCACCACGCCCTTAATAGACGCTCGGATACTCGATGTGGCGCGGCGCCCTGGGCTCAGGCGGCTTGGGCGCCACTGCGCCAGCACCGCGCAGCTGACCCAACGTGACGACAGCGCTGCCGCTTGTCCAGAAGTTCTTCGCGGATCCCCGGGCGACCAGTTCTACACAAGCCGCGTGCGCACATTGACTCACACCAGTACGCGCGGGATGGAACTCGTAGTAGTCGAGCATCTCGACCTTGATGCGCGTCGCGGGGTTCTTGCGCCAGTTCTTGGGCGCAGGTTTCTCGACAGTCCACCGCACGCAATCGATCGCACCATACGCGAACTGCAGGTCCGCGTTCTTGAAGTCACTCTGCTCGATACGTAACGTGCCGATGTCGCCACCCTTCATCACTGATTGACGAATCTTGTTCCGGACACCGCTGGAACGGTTGATCATGTCCGCGACATCGATGGCCACCTCGGTGCCACTACCGCGCAGGAAGTGGGCAAAGAGTCGAGCGGCGAGCGGTCCTGCCGCAATCACTCGCGCCATGGCGAAGATCGCGACCTCGCGTGGATCGCCGAACGCGCACGCACAATCCACGGCGGATCTCGGATCGATACGGTGAGTCATCAGGCCGCAGCTGCGGCGGAATCGCTTCTGCATCTCCGGCCACGGGGCTGCGGGCTTCAGATCGTCCTGGACGGGCGTACACGGGCCAAGTTTGCGGCGGCCACTAGGGGCCTCTTCATCGGGTGCTTCCAGCAGCGCCACCGCGTGGCCGCAGTGCGTGCACTCGTGATCCGGGACGGATTCATCGAACTCCTCTGTCAGCCAACCGGTTTCTTCCCAGTCGGCAGTCTCGGTCCAGAGCTCGGCGTCGCCCTCGTCAGCGATCGCCTCGCCGAATTCGTCGTACTCGTCATCCGCTTCGGCAAACTCCCACTCGTCAGCGAACTCATCCATCGACTCATCCGTGGGGCTGAACAAATCATTACGCGTAGGCCATTCGTCGTCAGCTTCGTCTATGAAACCTGCGAAGACGGACGATTCCGAGTCGCTTCTCATCGGCTTGCTCACCTCCGCGACGATGTTTGATGCCATCGTCCCCGTCGGGCATTGCGCAGCCGTCAACGAATCGTCTCGCTGGCCCCGGCCGCGGACTACACCTTCACAGGTGGCTGCGCCTTCCAGGTGCCGTTGAGCGCGTCGGGCTTCGGCCAGTACAGCCGCAGCACAAGCGTGAACGGGCCCTTGGGCGCCGGAAGCCAGTTGGATTCCTTGTCGACGCCCGGCGACTCGTTCTGGACATAGAACGTGTAGCCGCCATCGGGGTCGGGCACCAGGCTCGACAACATCGGCGAGTTGATCAGGTACCGGTTCATCGGGTTGGCCACCAGCAGGCTCTGCGGCAACTCATACATGGTCAAGGACCAGAACGCGTTCACGGGCGGAAGCTGGCCCTTCTCGAAGTGGTAGGTGTATTTGTTCGCGCCATTCAGGGGTGCACCCGCAGAGTCGTTGGAGAAGCTCGGGTACAGCGCCTCCGCCGCGGTGTTGCCATAGATGCCGAACACCGCGCCGGCCATGCGATACAGATAGTTGCCCTTCAGATCCTCCGCGGTGCCGAAGAACTGCGCCGAACCTACTTGGCCGGTGTCGACCTTGTCCTTCTTGAGTTTGTCCAGCTCGGCCCATGCGTCGGCCATTCCGCCCTCGATCGCCTTACGCATCTCGGGCGACAGCTTGTCGGCATCGAAAGAACCGCCCGGGCCAATCCCGATCTGCGCGAATCGATCTCGTAACGACCTCTCGTTCGGCAAAGTCGGCGCGAATCGCAGTGCGAAGTTGAGGATCTCGAAGAACTGCGGAGATGTCTTCTCCTGGTCGGGCGGCAGTGGCGGAACAAAGTCGATCGGCGGAGCCGGCGCCGGTGCCGGCTGATTGAGATGGACCGACAGTGGCGCTACCTGGTAGCCGGCCTGAATCTTCTTGACGCTGTCGATGTCGGACGGGCCGAGCAGCTGAGTGCGGTAGATCACCAGAGCCAGATCCGTGTCGGACCGGATGACCTCGTTGATGCCCGCCGGTTTGTCGCCCTTCCAGTTCGGTCCCGCCAACAGGTACTTACCGCCGCCGTTGCCGGTGGTGCGGCTTCCGACATAGGCGAAGTTATACGTGTAGCCGTCGACGAACTGCAGCGAGTAGTAGCGGTCCTGCTCGATTGGCGGCACCGTCAGCACCAACGGCTCGGTCCGCAGGTCAGCTCCGAGCATGGAATACGGGGTGTCCGAGTTCGGCGTCTGTACGGCCTTGTCCTCGGGCGTGTAAACCCTTGCAATGCTGTGGATTTCGTTCCAGCCGCCCTTGTACTCCGGGCCTTCTTTGTTGACGAAGTACGAGTGCTGGATCCGATAGTTGTCGACCATCGGAAAGCCGTAGATGTAGGCGTCTTTCGCGATCGAACGGGCCTGCTCCGGTGTGACGGCGGCCGGGCTCGGCGGCGGTGAAGACTTAGGTGTCTCCTCCGAACCCTTGCCGCTGCATCCGGCGACTAGCGCCAGTATTGCTACGGCGGTCGCGATGCGGCGGATCAACGCTTCTCGATCGCGTCGGTGCGCGCGCTCATTGACCGCCCCAACGCAGCGACTTCAGCATCCATCTTCGGCAGCAGACTGGGGGCGGTCTTGCGAGTCGGCGCCTCGCCGATGCGGCTCGACAGCAGCGGCTTGAGCCAGCGGAACAGCCCGACCCAGCCAGGACAGTAGATGCGGCTCTTGCGGCCCTCGATGCCGGCCACGAACGCTTCGCCGCACTTGCCCACCGATGTCGTCTTCCCGAGCGGCCCTGGCAGTGAGTTCAGCATCTCATTGAAGGCCGGCATGTCGGCCTTGCTATCGCGGACCAGCGGGGTGTCGATCCACGACATGTGCGCCGAGCCGACATCGACTCCCAGATGCGAGAGCTCGAGCCGCAGCGAGTTGGCGAAGTGCTCGACCGCAGCCTTGGCCGCGTCGTAGGGCGCCATGCCCGGCGCGGCGGCGAAGGCGGCGAGCGACGAAACGATCAGGACGTAGCCCCGCCTGTCGATCACCGACTGCAACGCGGCCCGAACGGTGTTGAAGACGCCGACGACATTGACGTCGATCAGCGTCCGAAACGCCTCCGGGTCGACCTGCAGCACCGATCCGTATGTCGCGATCCCGGCGTTAGCCATCACGATGTCGATCCCGCCGAACCGTTCAACACCCTTCGCGACGGCGGCCTCCATGGCGGCCAGGTCACGGACATCGGCGACCACCGTGAGCACCCCCTCTTCACCGAGCGCGGCCGCCACCTCCTTGAGCTTGCCGTCGTCCAGATCGGTCAGCACCAGCTTGGTGCCCTTCGCGTGCAGGCGGCGGGCCACCTCGGCGCCGACGCCGTTGGCGCCGCCGGTGATCAGGGCGACTTTTCCGGTCACAGAACTCATAGCCACGAAACGTACTCCAACTCCGTGGGCACGGTGAACCGGTTGGCGGTCAGCCGCCGACGAGCGGCGACAAGGCCTCGAGCAATGGTCGCGGGTCGCCCGGCTCTCCGGTGTCCGACCAGGTGGCCTCGAATTCGGCGACCTCCACGCCCACGACGCGGTTAGCAGCCAAACGGCTTGCGACACCGGCCAATTCAGTGAACAACAGGCCATCCGGGACCCGATAGTCCGTCGGAACGAGGCCCGGCTCGAGGACATCGCAGTCGAGATGGAAGTAGACCGGTCGGCCGCCGATCGCCTCGTCCAGCTTCTCCAGCATGGCGGGGCCGACCGGAACATGGCGCACCACACCGTCGTCGATGAGTTGGCGTTCGTAAGGATCCAGGTCGCGCGCGCCGCCCAACACCGCGTCGACCGGCGCAATCCCCGACCCGTAGCCGGACTCCCACAGGCCGAGCGGACCGGACAAGGCCAGACCGCCCAGAAAATCCGTCGTCGTCGACTCGGGGGTGTTCAGATCGCCGTGGGCGTCGAACCACACCACGAGCGCATCGGGGTGATACCGGGCGACGACCGGAAGGGTGGCCAGCGCGACGGCGCAGCGGGTCAACGCGGTCACCGGTGTCTGTCCGGCGGAATAGATGTCGTCGTATCGCTGCGACATCGCTTCGAGCCCCGGTGCCGCCGCGGTGAGTTCCTCGCGCCAGCCGGTGTTCAGCGGCGGTTTCGGCGTGCCGANGGTGACCGCGGTCAGACCCAAGCGGCGCTGCCACTCCGCCCCGATCGCGGCCGCCCCGCCGAAACCACGATCGTTGTGGTCGCCGGCGCGGNCCTGGAAGACGGTGAGGGCAAGAGTCACAGCTACAACTGCACGCCGAGTAGGGCGTCGATCGCGGCGGCCACCGTGCGCGGTGCTGCGGTGTCGTGNCCGCCGTATTCGAGAGCGTCGGTGGTCCAACCATCCAGTGCGGCAAGGGCCTTAGGGGTGTCGAGGTCGTCGGCCAGATACTGGCGCACCCGGGCCACAACGTCGGTCGCGTCGGGGCCGGAAGGCAGCGTCGTCGCCGCCCGCCACCGCTGAAGCCGGGTGAGCGCCTCGTCGAGCACCTGATCGCTCCACGATCGGTCGGCGCGATAGTGCCCGGCGAGCAGGCCGAGCCGCATGGCGGCCGGTTCGACGCCCTCGGCACGCAGCCGCGACACCAGAACCAGGTTGCCGCGGCTCTTACTCATCTTGTGCCCGTCCCAGCCGATCATTCCCGCGTGCACGTAGTGGCGCGCGAATCGCCGCTCCCCCGTTACCGATTCGGCGTGCGCGGCGGAGAACTCGTGGTGCGGGAAGATGAGATCGCTGCCGCCGCCCTGGATGTCCAGACCGGTGCCGATGCGGGACAGGGCGATCGCCGAACATTCGACGTGCCAGCCGGGCCTGCCGGGGCCGAACGGCGATGGCCAGCTTGGCTCGCCGGGGCGCTCGGCCCGCCACATCAATGCGTCCAGTTCGTCGTTCTTGCCNGCGCGGTCGGGGTCGCCGCCGCGTTCGGNNAACAGCCGCATCATGGTGTCGCGGTCGTAGCCGGATTCGTAGCCGAACTGCGGCGTGGCGTCGGTTCGGAAGTACACGTCCGGGTGGTCGGGATCGTCGACGACGTAGGCGGCGCCGGCCGCCAGCAGTTTTTCGACGACCTCGACTACTTCCTCAATGGCCTCGGTGGCCGCCACGTAGTCATGCGGTGGCAGCACCCGCAGGGCCGCCATGTCTTCGCGGAACAGATCGGTTTCACGATCGGCCAGCTCACGCCAGTCGATCCCGTCGCGCTGGGCCCGCTCGAACAGTGGGTCGTCGACGTCGGTGATGTTCTGCACGTAATGAACGTGATGCCCGGAGTCCAGCCAGACGCGGTGCACGAGGTCGAACGCCAGATAGGTGGCGGCGTGACCGAGATGAGTGGCGTCATAGGGAGTGATGCCGCAGACGTACATGGTGGCTGTCTCGCCTGCCGTGACCGGACGGATCTGCCGGTCGGCACTGTCGTAGAGCCGCAGTTGCGGGCCGCGCCCCGGCAGCGCCGGGACGTCCGGCGTCGGCCACGATTGCATAGCGTCGACTTTAGGCATCACGGTCAGCGACATCGCGAGCGGCTGATTCATTCCCGCTCAGCGGTCCCGATGCGCCGACCAGATGCCGTCGAGCAGCACATCGGCCAGCTCAGCGCGGCACATCAGGAAGTCGGGCAGGTACGGGTCGCGCCGGTTGTAGATCAGCGGGGAGCCGTCCAGTCGGGATGCGAACAGCCCGGCTGCCTGCACGACGCCGGCCGGGGCGGCCGAGTCCCACTCCCACTGGCCGCCCGCGTGGATGTAGGCGTCGACGTCGCCGCGGACCACGGCCATCGCCTTGGCGCCCGCCGACCCGATCCGAACCATCTGGATATCCATCCGGTCGCGCAGCCGCCACAGCACCGCGGGCGGCCTGCTGGCGCTTGCGGTGATTCGGATGGGGCCATCAGAACGCGGCGGCGGGGCGGTGACGGTATCGGTGCGGTACACCTCGCCGCGCGCCGGAAGCGCGACCGCGGCGTCGGTGATGCCGCCGTCGGGCCCGCCGTTGCGCTGCCACAGCGCGACGTGCACCGCCCAGTCTGTCCGGCCCGGCCAGGAGAACTCCCGGGTGCCGTCCACGGGGTCGACGATCCAGACGCGGTCGGCGTGCACTCGCGACAGGTCGTCGACGGCTTCCTCGGAGAGCACCGCATCGTCGGGACGGTCGCGTTGTAACCGATCAAGGATCAGGACGTTGGCCCGCTTGTCGCCCGCGTCGCCGAGGTCATACGGGTCGTCGAAGCCAATTTCCTCGCGCACCGCGATCAGCAGTTCTCCGGCGTCGGCAGCCACATCGGCGGCCAGCGCCGCGTCGGTCAGGCTCATCAGAAGGCCGGCCACGGAATGGGCCGGCGCCGGTCCGGTGTGGGCATCACCGGATTATCCAGCAGCGCAACGGCTCTGGCGTGTAACGCGTCCACTTCACGACCGGTGATGTGCGCACACAACTGGTCGCCGAGCTCACCGCACAACTGGTCGCGCAGCCGCGCCACTGTCTCCAGGGTCTCGTCGTCGACGGGCTTTCCGGACCAGCCCCACAGCACGGTGCGCAGCTTGTCGTCGACGTGCAGGCTCACCCCGTGGTCGACGCCGTACACGTGCCCGTCGACCCCGGACAGGATGTGGCCACCCTTACGGTCGGCGTTGTTGATCAGCACATCGAAGACGGCCATTCGGCGCAGCCGGATGTCGTCGGCGTGCACCAATGTCACTTCGTCGCCGGCGTAGTCGTAGGCCTGTAGCACTGGCAGATAGCCGGGCGGAATGTGCCCGGCGGGCAACAGGTCAACGAGATCGGGACCGGTCTGGACGTCGTCGCCAACCTCATCGCCGGGCTGGTCCACCCACAGCTGCAGCATGCCGCGGCCCGCGGGTCCGTCACGAATGATGGTGTACGGCACGATGTTCCACCCCAGCGCATCAGAAACGAGGTAGGCGCTCAATTCGCGCCCGGCCAGGGTGCCGTCGGGGAAGTCCCACAGCGGCGCCTCGCCGGCGATCGGTTTGTACACGCAATGCGCTTGGCGCTCACCCAGATGCGCCTCGCAGAGGAAGGTGGCGTTGCTCGCTGAGCGGATTCGCCCGATGACGGTCAACTCGCCGCGCTGCAGAAGCTCGCAGTCGTCTGGCTCGCCGCTATGAATCGGCGTCATCGTCGGACCCGGCAAGGGCGCCGCGGCGGTAGCCGTTGGTGCGCACGCAGATGTGGCCCTCCGGATCGAGCGGCTCATCGCATAACGGGCACGGCGGGCGGCCGGCCGATATGACGCGATTGGAGCGCGTCGCGAACTCGCGCGCCGACTCGGGCGTCAGGAACACCCGCACCGCGTCGGGTCCCTCCTCGGCGTCGTCGAGCACGACCGACGCGTCGAACTCGGTTTCAGACACCGCGAGCAGTTCGACGACGACCGTCTGTGCCTCCGAATCCCAGCCCAGCCCCATGGTCCCGACCCGGAATTCGGCGTCCACCGGCGTGACCAGCGGACTCAGGTCCTCGATGTCGCCGGTGTCGGGTGGGATGGGGGTGCCGAAGCGGCGGTTGATCTCCAGCAGCAGGGCTGCGATCCGCTCGGCCAACACCGCGACCTGTTGCTTCTCCAGAATCACCGAGATCACGCGCTTGTCGTGCACTGCCTGCAGGTAGAAGGTCCGGTTACCTGGCTGCCCGACAGTCCCGGCCACGAAGCGGTCGGGTGAGCGGAAGACGTGAATTGCGCGGGGCATGGCACCCTCCAAAATACCGGCATTGGCACGTCGGCCGTAATTGTGCGCCCGGCCCTCAATCAGTCGAGCCACCGACCACAGCGTCTTCCGGCGGCACCTCGCCGTCCTTCTTGTCGGCCTGCCCGTTATCTTTCGGCGGCTTGGCCAGCAGTCCGGCCGTGAGCGCATTACCAGTGTGGTTGACGTGGATGACGAACGGACGTAACGCGGTGTAACGGATCACACTCATCGACGCCGGGTCGGCGGTGATGCGTTGGAAGCTGTCGAGGTGCGTGCCCAGCGCGTCGGCCACCACGGCCTTGATCACGTCACCGTGCGTACAGGCCACCCACAACGCGTCGCCCTCGTGCAGCTCGGCGAGCCGGCGGTCGTGCTCACGAACGGCCGCCACCGCGCGGGACTGCACATGGGCCAGCCCTTCACCACCGGGGAAGACGGCCGCGCTGGGCTGTTGTTGCACCACCGCCCACAGCGGTTCTTTGACGAGGTCACCGATCTTGCGACCGGTCCAACTGCCGTAGTCCACCTCGGAGATGCGCTCGTCGACCACCGGATCGAGGCCGAGCGCAGCGGCCAGCGGTTCGACCGTGCGTCGGCAGCGCAGCAGCGGCGAGCGCACGATCGCACGAATCGGCAGCCCCCCGAGCCGCTCGACGACTGCCTGCGCCTGCTCGTTGCCCTTGTCGTCAAGGTCGACGCCGTCGGTGCGGCCTGCGAGCGTGTGGGCGGTGTTCGAGGTCGACCTGCCGTGCCGCAGCAGGATGACCGTCATGTCGCGGACACTACCCCGGTGCCCAGCAAGGCCAGCACCACCGTGCCGAGGATGACGCGGTAGCCGACGAACCAGTACATGCTGTGCCGCACCAAGAAGCGCAGGAACCATGCCACGGCAAGGAAGCCGATGACGAACGCGATCACCGTGGCCACCAACAGTTGTGGGCCGCTGGCGCTCATCCCATCACCCACCGGGTGAAAGGCGTCGGGCAGCGAGAACAGCCCGGACGCGAAAACGGCGGGGATGGCAAGCAGGAAGCCGAACCGGGCGGACAGTTCGCGGTCGAGCCCGAGGAACAAGCCTGCGCTGATCGTTGCGCCCGACCGCGATATGCCGGGCACCAGAGCCAGGCACTGCGCCAGCCCGACGATGATGCTGTCTTTCCATGTGAGTTGTTTTTCGTGCCGCGTCTGTCTGCCGTAGTACTCGGCGGCGGCGATGACGATGGAGAAAATGATCAACGCGCTGGCGATAAGCCACAGATTCCGTGCGCCAGTACGGATTTCGTCCTTGAATGCCAACCCCAACACGCCGATCGGGATGGTGCCGATGATGACGTACCAGCCCATCCAGTAGTCGTGGGTGCGGTGCGCGGCGACGAACAGGCCGTTGAACCAGGCCTTGAGAATGCGGCCGATGTCGCGGGCGAAATACAGCAGCACCGCCAGCTCGGTCCCCAGCTGACTGACCGCGGTGAACGACGCGCCCGCGTCGTCGTCGAAGAAGATGCGTGAGGCGATCGCAAGGTGACCAGACGACGAAACGGGCAGGAATTCGGTCAGTCCCTGCAACACCGACAGAACGACTACCTGCAGCCACGACATCGCCGGCGCCTCAATCACGACGACGACCGTACCGTGGGGCAGCTGTTACCGCGCTGTGCGTGTCACCGGCTCTGCGGCGGCCACCGCGTCGCGTACGGCCGCCGAAACACTGCGCTCGTCAGTGAGGTCGATGTCGGTGAGCTTGCGGCTGGCCACCGCTACGACGTCCTCGGCCTGTGGGACCGGCCCGGAGATGCGCGGCCGGTACACCTCGATGACAAGCATCAGCTTTTCGACGTGGAAAGAGAAGCTGCGCCCGTCGCCCACTTGGCCAAATCCGCTGGCGTGTACACCAGTGGTGATGTCCTCGATAGCAAACTCCTGGCTGGCCACATCCCGGTCTGCGGCGAGGGTCATGATCGAACCATACCGTCGGTGTTGCCGCCGAGCGGGCCGGACGCGGCCAAGTGGCAGCCTTGCCTACACTTGCTCTTCGATCGAGATCCAGTTCGCACGTCCGAGAGCTACCCCTTGCCAAACCGCTTGAAACGTCTAGCTCAGCTAATTCGTCTGAGCGTCCTTGTGCTGGTGATCATTTCGTTTTCTGGCTGCTCGGCGAAGCCCGCGGACGTCCCACCGCCGACGATCGCTCCCGCCGAGGCNGCGGNGTCTCCCCCAGTGGCCGGCNCNCCGGCCGGTGTGGTGCGCCCGCTGGCAGGCCAGGCCCAGGCTGCCGTATTCGATGCGGCAACGGCATCGTTGGCGGTGCTCAGCCCGGGTGTCGGGGGTCAGTCGTTGGTCACCGTGATACCCACATCCGGTCCCGCGCGGCCGGTGCCACTGCCCGGCGCTGCGACCGCGATGACGGGTGACAACGACGGCCGGCTGTACGTGTCGACACACGGCGGCTATTTTGAGGTCGACCTCCGGGCCGGCACGGCCAGCCGAGTGGATATCGAGGGCCATCCCGACACCGA
>C688J18823_10002913_pt1 | contig 10782 bp, 11 predicted proteins | sample HopSoiMetagenom1_FD_18823 | JGI IMG/M metagenome (IMG submission 18823) | reverse complement strand
ACTTATATAAAATAAATATTTTTTAATATTTACAAGTTTAATAACGTAATAATACATTAAATTATTATGGCAGCATTCGTTTAATATGCTGCCATCCTTAATAGAATCAAGTAAGTTTATAAAAATTCTTTATATAAAAAAAGTAATATGTAAATAATTCGCTATAATTCTGAAAATTCTTAATATATTTACAACTATTAAAACATGTGATACTTTATAAATACAAAGTATAACAGAGATTCAAGAAAAAATAATATTACTGTTATACTTTGATGATTAACTCCAAATGATTTACCTAGACGTTCATTTTTGAGAGGAGAGGGAAGCAAGTGATAATCCATGAGGAAGAATTATATTCACGAAAAGAAATGGAAACGCTTCAACTAATGCGTTTAAAGGAAACTGTAGAGAAGGTTTATAACAAAGTACCATTCTATCAAAACCAGTTTAAAGAACGAAATATTAAACCAGCGGGAATCCAATCGCTAGAAGATTTGAAAAAACTTCCGTTCACGAAGAAAAAAGATCTTAGGGATCATTATCCTTATAATTTGTTTGCGGTTGATATGAAGGATATTGTTCGGATTCATGCTTCTTCAGGGACAAGTGGCAAGCCAACAGTTGTCGCCTACACAGAAAATGATATCCGTAACTGGTCTGATATGGTAGCGCGTGCGATCTCCATTGCAGGCGGAGAACCTAGTGGTATATTCCATAATGCATATGGGTACGGACTATTTACTGGTGGTTTAGGTATTCATTATGGTGCTGAACGGCTTGGAATGGCAACGGTTCCAGTGTCAGGTGGAAACACAGATCGACAAATAACCGTTATTGAGGATTTCCAACCAACCGTTATTGCAGGTACACCATCCTACGTATTAAAAATAGCGGAGGAAATGGGTCAATTAGGAAAGGATCCACGTGAAAGTTCATTGAAGTTTGGGATTTTTGGTGCAGAGCCATGGTCAGAGGAAATGCGTAAATTGTTAGAAGAATCATTTGCTATAAAAGCCTGTGATATTTATGGATTGAGTGAAGTCATGGGTCCTGGTGTAGCGATGGAATGTCATGAAGCACAAGATGGTTTACATATTGCAGAGGATCATTTTATTGTTGAAGTGATTAACCCAGATACTCTTGAACCAGTAATGGATGGTGAAGAAGGGGAATTGGTTTTCACTAGTCTCACGAAAGAAGCTTTTCCTGTTTTACGATATCGAACAGGGGACATTGCTTCTATTACAAGAGAAAAATGTAAATGTGGCCGCACTACAACAAGGATGTCCCGTGTTAAAGGGCGTATTGATGATATGCTGATTGTTCGTGGTGTTAACGTATTTCCTTCTGAAATTGAGCATTATTTAATTCAAATAGAAGGGCTATCCCCTCATTACCAAGTCCATCTACATCGAGAGGGCACTCTAGATATAGTAGAACTTCATGTGGAAATTAATGATGAAACCTATCAAAAAGTAAACAGCGATATGAAACATGAATATATTTCAACTATTATGAAAACAGTTCAACATTCGATGAAAAATCATTGTTTAGTAAGTATGAAGGTAAAGGCGTTAGCTCCAAGAAGTATTCCAAGATCAGAAGGAAAGGCCATTCGGGTAATAGATCAAAGAAACCAACCAGTATTGTTGTAAAATAAAGAATTTTTAAAAAACAGTTGATTTTTATATAACAATAAAATACAATTGCGTTATATAACTGTTATATAAAAAGGGGGATTATAAAATGTCCAATGTTGTTGCATTAGATAAGGAAGCTGAACTAATGGAAAGTTTTATTCAACGGATTGAACAAGGAAAAAAAATTGAAGCAGACGATTGGATGCCTGAAGAATATCGGACAGTATTAATTAAATTAATTTCAATGCATGGAATAAGCGAAATAATGGGGGCGCTTCCTGAAAAGGAGTGGGTTCCTAAAGCTCCATCACTTTACAGAAAACTAGGAATTATGGCAAAAGTACAAGATGAAATGGGACACGGTCAATTATTGTTACGAGTAGCCGAAGATTTACTAAAGCCATACGAAAAAGACAGAGGCGATTTAATGAATGATTTATTTAAGGGAGACCTTAAGTTCCACAACGTCTTTCATATGGCAACAGAAACTTGGGGAGATGCAGGATTAATTGGTTGGCTTGTTGATGGTGCTGCAATTATTACGCAAACAGATATGTTAGGGGCTTCCTACGGTCCATATGCAAGAGCGTTACAACGTATTTGTGCAGAAGAGGTGTTTCATGCTCAGCATGGTGAAGCGATCATAATGGCGCTTGCAGAAGGAACGGAAGAGCAAAAAGAGATGGTACAGGATGCATTAAATCGTTGGTGGCCAGCACTTCTCATGTTTTTTGGTCCTGCTAGTAAAGATACGACAGGAGCATCGAAACAAGATGCAACGATCAAATATCAAATTCGTACGAAAACAAATGAACAGCTGAGGCAGAGCTTTTTCACAAAATATATTCCGCGTATTTTATCACTAGGATTGACGATACCAGATTCAACGATTCATTTTGATGAGGAACAGCAAACATGGATCTATCAACAGCCGGATTGGAACGAATTTAAGAAAATTATTAAAAACCAAGGTCCTCGTTCTCAAGCTCGACTCAATCTGCGCAGAACTTCCTACGAAAATAATGCGTGGGTACGAGAAGCGTTAAGCGCAAGAATTAACTAATAGACGGAAAGGAGTAATGAAAAAATGGTAAACGGTAACAGCACATTTTATCAAGAATTTGAAGTGTTTAGTAAACGAACTCCTAGCTCGGCATTCCAACATCAATTCAGCTTGCTTGCACCAAACGCAGAAATGGCCTTGGTAATGGCACAAGAGAACTTTATGAGGCGGGAACCAGTTGAGGATATTTGGGTGGTCAATCGAGTAAACATTCGCGGACTAGATCAAGAGGAGAAACAAATCCTCAATCGTATCGATAATAAGGATTACCGGAATACAAAAGGTTACGGGTATTTAAAGAAAAAATGGCGTCATTATGAGCAAAAAATGTTTGATGAACAAGAAATCCTGTCATGGGGAAAGGAGCAAGGTAAATGAGTCAAGCTACCCTAACTTTAAGTCCAGAATATAAGAAAGCACTAATTGAACTCTTATTTCAACTAGCTGATGATGACTTTTTATTTGCATATCGTGGTTCAGAATGGCTTGGATTAGCACCGCATATTGAAGAAGATGTGGCTTCCTCTTCCATTAGTCAAGATAGTATGGGGCATGCTGCCATATTTTATAAATTACTTGAAGAATTAGGAGCAGGTAATGCGGATGCATTAGCACATGCACGTCCTGCCAATGAAAGAAAGAATTGTATTTTAGTAGAAAGAGTAAATGGACCAGGAAACTATATGGAAGATGCACGGTATGACTGGGCATATGCAGTTGTTAGAAACTATTTCTACACACTTGCTAAGAAAATAAAAGTTCAGTCTTTAAAACAAAGTGACTATCAACCACTTGCAGATGTGGCTGTAAAAGTTGATATGGAAATACACTATCATTTATTACATTGGAAAACATGGTTTGTCCAATTGTTAAGTTCAACAGAAGACGCTAAAAAACGTATGATACAGGCTATTGAAAAAGTAATGAATGATTTTCCTGATGTCTTTTCTTTCGGAGATGGAGCACAACAAATTCATTCATACGGTTTAATTGAAGAAGAAACCGTTTTAAAAGAACGCTGGATCGCTGCTTTAGAACAGGTATTGGAAACAGCTCAGATAACCATCCCAGAAACTACAGGTGTCGAAAGTAAAAATGGGAGAAATGGGGAACATTCAGTAGAACTAGAGGAAGCTCTTGAAATACTAGGGGAAGTGTACCACCAGGATACAGCTGCTGCTTGGTAAATTGAAAAGAGAAGAGGTGTGAACGAATGATAGCACCCTTACAACTGACACAGGAAGATGTGTTGCGTGTATTAGAGAGTGTGAAAGACCCTGAAATCGATACGGTGAGTATCATTGATTTAGGGATGGTTGAAAAAGTTTCCGTTCAAAATAAAACCGTTCTGATTGATATATTACCAACCTTTGTAGGTTGTCCTGCTTTAGAGATTATTCGAAACAATATCATAAAGGCTGTAAATATAATCGAAGGTGTTGAGGAGACTCTTGTGAACTTTATCAATTCTCCTCCTTGGACCTCAGATCGAATCACTCAAAAAGGATATTTAGGGCTAAAAGAGTTTGGAATTGCTCCTCCTCCTAAACACTTCAAAGAGGATGGCTCTTGGCATATTGACTGCCCCTATTGTGGATCAACTTATGTCACACTAGATAATATCTTTGGTCCAACTGCCTGTCGTAGTATTTTGTATTGTAAAAGTTGTAAGAATCCGTTTGAAGCGATGAAATTAATTTCGAATACGATGTGAAATGAGGATGAAATAATGGTTAAATTGATTGCGTTTTATAAACACCCTGAAAATAAAGAGGCATTTGATGAACATTACTTTAATGTACATATTCCTATTACAGAGAAAATTCCTGGTCTTCGTAAAATGAAAGTGACAAAAGGAACAGGTTCTCCTATGGGCGGTGAAGCCAAATATTACTTAATTTGTGAAATGTATTATGACAGTCCTGAGGCATTGAAGGCAGGTCTTCGCTCTGAAGAAGGAAAAGCTTCTAGTAAGGATGTAATGGGATTTGCAGGTAACCTAGTTAGTTTTATGATTGGTGAGGAAAATGAGTAAACCATTTGAGTTCATTGAGGTATATTCGAGAGATGGAGTAGGCGTCATTATACTCAATCGCCCGAAGCAATTAAATGCACTAAATCGGAAGCTGGTTAGTGAAATTGTTACCGCAATGGAGCGCTTTGATCAAAATGATGAAGTTATTTCTATCTTAATTACTGGGAAGGGCCGCGCTTTTTCCGCAGGGGCAGATATCGATGAAATGTCTAGTAATAACCCGGTCCAACTAGAGTTATTAAATCAATTTGCGGATTGGGATCGTCTTGCCTTAATCAAGAAGCCAATCATCGGCGCTGTGAAAGGATTTGTTTTTGGTGGCGGATTTGAATTAGCCCTTTGTTGTGATATTTTAATTGCTGCAAATGGGACACAATTCTCTTTTCCAGAAGTCAATCTTGGTGTGATGCCAGGTGCTGGTGGTACACAGCGTCTGACTAAACTTGTCGGGCGAGCGAAAGCCTTAGAGTGGATATGGACCGGTGATCGCATTCAGGTTGAAGAGGCTTTAGCTGTGGGAATCGTGAATCGAATTGTTTCAGAAGAATTATTAACGGAAGAAGCGATGAAATTTGCGATAAAGCTAGCTAAGCAACCTCCTTTGGCCTTAAGACTTATAAAGGATTCGGTTAATAAAGCAGTTGATTACTCCTTATATGAAGGCATGCAATATGAACGTAAAAACTTTTATCTCTTGTTTTCTTCTCAGGATCAAAAAGAAGGAATGCAAGCGTTTATAGAAAAAAGAAAGCCACAATTCAAAGGGGAATAAGGAGGTGGCCTATGATGTATGAAACCATTCAATACACAGTTCAAAATGGGGTAGCAACGTTAGAACTGTCCCGTCCTGATAAACTGAACGCGTTTAATTCACAAATGATCTGCGAAATTATAACGGTTGTGAAAGAAGCGTCAAAAGATAAACAAGTACGCTGTCTCGTTTTTACTGGAGCAGGTCGTGGATTCTGTTCTGGACAGGATTTAGCAGATGTTGATGAAAATATGGATCATGGACAAGTATTAAGAGAACAATATGGTCCGATGATGAAACAATTGATGAGCTTTGAAAAGCCAATTGTGGCAGCTGTTAACGGTATTGCTGCAGGGGCAGGCTTTAGTCTTGCTCTTGCGTGTGATTTTCGATTAGCCTCCGAAAAAGCCAACTTTTTAAATGCTTTTATCAACATTGGATTAATACCTGACTCTGGTAATCTTTATTTCTTACAAAATCTAGTTGGTTATGCAAAAGCAGCCGAGCTTTCGATCTTAGGAGAAAAAATTTCTGCAGAAAAGGCATTTCAATTAGGACTTGTAACAAAAGTGATATCAACTCAAACATGGGAATCAGAAGTGGTTCAGTTTTCGGAATACTTAGCCAATTTACCAACGAAAGCAATCGGTTTAATTAAGCGTAATTTGAAATTAGCCAATCATCTTTCCTTCGACTCTTATTTGGAAAAAGAAGCGGAAGGTCAACGGATTGCAGGCTTAACGAATGATCATCAAGAAGGTGTTCAAGCATTTGTTGAAAAAAGAAAACCTATATTCATAGGTAACTAAAAAGGAGTGTAGAAATATGTCAACAATTCAGCAAACTACAGAGGAAAAATCTACGATTAAACGTGATTTCTATCATTTAATTATCAATGGAGAAAAGGTAGAAAGCAGCAATGGTGGGACCATTAAAACCTATAATCCAGCTACTGGNGAATTAATTGCAGAGGTGGCAAAAGCAACGAAAGAAGATGCAGAAAAAGCAGTTCAAGCAGCCCGTGAAGCATTTGATCATGGAAAGTGGAAAAAATCTCCTGTCAATAAACGTTCCCGTACATTAAATAAAATTGCTTCTATTATGCGTTCACGCTTCAATGAATTGGTAGAATTAGAGGTTTTAGATACCGGAAAATCACTAAGTACTGCTCAAGGTCAAGTTTCTCAAGCCATTGAAGATTTTGAATTTTATGCAGGGGCGATCGTTGGACATGGTGGTAGAGTAAACACGATCCCAGGCCAATTCCATAATTATACGGAAAAAGAACCAGTTGGTGTTTGTGCTCAAATTATTCCATGGAACTATCCTTTAATGATGGCTGCCTGGAAAGTTGCACCAGCCATTGCCGTTGGATGTTCAGTTATCGTTAAACCAGCATCATTAACACCACTTACAGCGATTATTTTAGGCGAAATTTGTCTGGAAGCAGGTGTACCGGCAGGAGTTGTAAATATCGTTCCTGGATCAGGTTCAGAGGTTGGAAACTATCTCGTTGAACATAAGCAGGTCGACAAAGTAGCTTTTACTGGGTCTACACCAATTGGAAAAGATATTATGGCAAGAGCTTCCCAGACGTTGAAACGTGTCACATTAGAGTTAGGCGGAAAGTCTCCTAATTTAGTTTTTGAAGATTGTGATATAGAAGCAGCTGTAGATGGTTCATTATTCGGAATTTTCTATAATACAGGCCAATCTTGTGAAGCTCGTTCCCGTTTATATGTTCATGAAGATATTTATGATGAATTTGTAGCTAAATTCGTAGAAAAAACCAATAAATTGAAACTAGGAAATCCTTTTGACAAAGAGACACATATTGGGGCGATTATTGATCAAAACCAATTAGACGTGATTGATGGTTATGTCCAATCCGCTATCCAGGAAGGTGCCGATATTTTAGCAGGTGGAAAAGCCGCTGTTATAGAAGGNTATGAAAATGGNTACTGGTANGANCCNACTGTNATTGCGAATGTNAATCATGATATGACAGTGGTAAAAGAAGAAATTTTNGGNCCAGTTGTTGTNATTATGAAGTTTAAAAATGAAAAAGAGGCAATTAAACTAGCAAATGATACAGAATTTGGATTGGGATCGGCGATTTGGTCGAAGGATGGAGCTCGAGCNACTCGTGTGGCNAATCAAATTCAAGCAGGTATTGTAATGGTGAATTGTCCGTTCTCAGCATTCCCAGGCACTCCGTTTGGAGGGTATAAGCAATCGGGCTTCGGACGAGAGCTTTGTATTGAAACCCTTGATTTATATACGGAAACGAAAAGTATTGTTACTTACTATGGAAGCCGTCCATTAAATCCGCTGGGTGTTTAATAAATCAAAGAATGAGTGCGAGTTCACTCTAGAATGAGCTGGATTCGTACTCCTATACATAATAATTGATAAAGGGGAGAGGAGAAATGATTAAAAATATAGTAGTGGTAGGGTCAGGTGTTATGGGAAGAGGAATTGCTTATGTTAGTGCATTGGGCGGTTTTGCTGTTACTCTTAATGACTCAAATGAAACTGCCTTACAAAATGCACAAAATGAACTGAATCAAATATTTGAAAAAGGACTATCACGTGGGAAAATCTCACTAGACAAAGTTGAAGAAGCAAAGAAGAACCTACATTATGCGACGAATCTGGCAGACGCAGTAAGTTCAGCAGATCTTGTGATTGAGGCAGTGCCCGAGAAAGCAGAAATTAAGAGACATGTGTTTGAGACACTTGAAGAATATGCGCCTTCTCACTGTCTGTTCGCTACCAACACATCAACAATGAGTCCAACTGAAATTGCCTCCTATACGAAGCGGCCAGAAAAAACCATTGCGATGCATTTCTTTAATCCAGTACATAAAATGCCGCTTGTAGAGATTGTTCGTGGATTAGAAACAAGTGATGAGACCGCACAGAAAATAAGAGAAGTAGCTCAACAAATGGGAAAAGAAACCGTTGTTATTAATGAATTCCCTGGGTTTGTGACAAGTCGAATTAGTGCTCTTGTAGGCAACGAAGCTTTCTATATGCTACAGGAAGGACTTGGTACTCCAGAAGAAATTGATAAGGCAATTAAACTGGGATTGAACTATCCGATGGGTCCATTTGAACTTGTTGACCTTGTTGGCTTGGACGCTCGATTAAATAATTTAAAGTATTTACACGAAAAGTTAGGTGAAAAATATCGTCCTGCACCATTACTAGAGCAATACGTAAAAGCAGGTCGTTTAGGAAGAAAGTCAGGTAAAGGGGTTTATGACTACACGAAAAAAGATAAAGAGGTGGTAATAAAATGAAGGAAGTTGTGATTGTCGATGCTGTAAGAACACCAATTGGAAGATATAAAGGAGCTTTAAAAACGGTTCGCCCTGATGATTTAGGAGCCATTGTTATCAAAGCACTAGTCGATCGCAATCCCGGGCTTCCTGCAGATCAAATTGAGGAAGTTGTGTTCGGAAATGCGAATCAAGCTGGGGAAGACAATCGAAATGTGGCAAGAATGTCTGCGTTGCTTGCTGGTCTTCCTATTCAGGTAGGTGGAACAACAATTAACCGTTTATGTGGATCAGGGCTTGATGCTGTCATGTATGCGGCAAGAGCGATCGCGGTTGGTGAAGGGGATATTTATATTGCTGGCGGTACGGAAAGTATGACGCGTGCACCTCTTGTAATGGCTAAACCTGAAAGTGATTTTCCAAGGGGAAACATGGAATTGCAAGATACAACGATTGGATGGCGTTTTACGAATAAGAAATTAAAAGAAATGTATGGTGCAGATAGTATGCCTCAAACGGCTGAAAATGTTGCTCAGCGTTTCCATATATCACGTACCGATCAAGATCAGTTTGCTTTCGATAGTCAGCAGAAGGCGAAAAGAGCGATGGAAGAAAATCGCTTTGCAGAAGAAATTGTCCCTGTCGTATTTAAAGACCGAAAAGGGAATGAAATTGTTGTCGATAAGGATGAGCATCCACGTCCCGAAACAACATTAGAAACGCTGGGGAAACTAAAGTCTATTTTTCCAGAAGGAACAGTTACTGCTGGAAATGCTTCAGGTGTCAATGATGGCGCAGCGGCCTTATTAGTTATGAGTGCAGATAAAGCAAAAGAATTGGGACTAAAACCTTTAGTCAAATATGTAGTAGGCGCTACAGCTGGATTAGAACCTGAAATAATGGGTCTTGGTCCAATATTCGCTTCAAGAAAAGCACTGCAACGAGCCAATTTAACTGCAGATGATCTTGGATTGGTTGAGTTAAATGAAGCATTTGCTTCTCAATCATTAGAATGCATTCGTCAGCTAGAATTAGATAAAGAAAAGGTAAATGTCAATGGGGGAGCCATTGCCTTTGGTCATCCTCTTGGTGCTAGTGGGGCACGTATTCTAACAACATTAATTTATGAAATGAAAAAAAGAGATGTTCAATACGGTCTTGCTACGATGTGTATAGGAGTTGGTCAGGGGATTTCTACCATCGTAGAAAATAGTAAGTAATAGAAAAAATCCCCTTATTTGGCTTTATACCGAGTAAGGGCTCTTTAGTAAGAAAATAAAAGTATTTTGAAGTGATAGGGTGTTTTCTTGAGGAATTCTTTCTATTACTTCGTCTAATAGCCAGCATATCTAAGGAAGTCTATTTATTTTTTATCTAAAGTTCGAGGAGTGAAGAAAATGTCAAAAGTTTTATATAAAGTAGAAGAAAATATCGCATATGTAGTAATAAATCGCCCTGATATGTTGAATTGTTTTGATTATGAAACACTGCAACAGTTAAGCGAAGTAGTAAACTTAATTGAAATGGATCCTGAAGTAAGAGTAGCTATTTTTACCGGTGCAGGAGAGAAGGCTTTTAGTGCAGGAGCAGATTTAAAAGAACGTAAAACCTTATCAGAAAAAGAAGTGAGAAGAAACGTGAAGGCAATNCGAGATGTTTTTAATAGTATAGCATTGCTTCCACAACCTACCATTGCAGCGATCAATGGATATGCATTGGGAGGCGGGTTCGAACTAGTACTTGCATGTGATTTTGCGATTGCTGCAGAGGATGTAAAGCTAGGTCTTACAGAAACGAGCTGGGGTATTATTCCAGGGGCAGGAGGTACACAACGACTTCCTCGATTAATTGGTGAAGCAAAAGCGAAGGAATTGATTTTTACAGCGCGAAAAATATCGGCTTCTGTTGCTTTTGAATGGGGAATATTGACAAGAGTAGTAAAGAGAGAAGAAATGATGAATGTTTGTGTGGAATTTGCGAATGAAATGCTTAAGAATGGTCCGATTGCA
>C688J18823_10002912_pt1 | contig 10787 bp, 7 predicted proteins | sample HopSoiMetagenom1_FD_18823 | JGI IMG/M metagenome (IMG submission 18823) | reverse complement strand
GTAGACGCCGAAGGACCCGTAGCTCGTGCGCGCGTCGTGCGAAAGTTACGGGTCCTTCGCCGTCTACGCGGCTCAGGATGACACGGACACAGCACGCTAAGTGACGTGCCAGTTGGTGGAGAAGTGACGCGTGTCATGGCGAGCGAAGTCGAGCCATCCCCTGCCGACTTGCGCGACTGTCGCAAGTTGCAGGGGATCCCTCGACCGTCTACGCGGCTCGGGATGACACGGACACAGCACGCTAAGTGATCCCCCTCACTCCCCGCATGAACATTTCGCATCCGATAAGAATCTCTTAGCAATCCCGTTTTTCTCCCGGCCGTACATTCGCTGCGGAAGGAGAAACACGTGACCACAGTCGAACCCGTAGTCGATCGATCCGTGACGCAGGCGCTCGAAACGATGCTCCTGATCCGGACCTTTGAAGAAAAATCGGCCGAGCTGCAGGCCGCCGGCAAATCGCCGAGCATGTGCACGTCAGCAGGCCAGGAAGCATCCGCCACCGGCGTGATGAGCGCCCTCGGCGAGCGCGATCTCATCCTCACCAATCACCGCAGCGCCGGACATCTCCTCGCACGCGGCGCCGATCCGAATCGGGTCATGGCCGAGATCCACGGCAAGGCGACCGGCTACTGCGGCGGCAAGAGCGGCAGCCTCCACATCAGCGTCAAAGAGCTCGGCGTCATCCTGACCTCGACCATCGTCGGCGGCGAGCTCTCCCTCGTGACCGGCGTCGGCATGTCGCTGCAGATGCAGGAATCCGATGCCATCGCCGCGGTCTTCTTCGGCGATGGCGCCGCGACCGAAGGCATCTTCCACGAGTCGGTGAACCTCGCCGCGGTGTGGGAGCTGCCGATCCTTTACGTCTGCGAGAACAATCAATGGCAGGCGTACGTGCATCGCAGAGAGACGATGCTCGTCGATCACATCAGCGACTGGTCGAAGGCGCACGGCGTCGAATCGCTGACCGTCGACGGCAACGACGTCGAGGCGGTGTCGAAGGCGGCGCGCGATGCCGTCGCGTACATCCGCAAATACCGCAAGCCGTTCCTGCTCGAGACGTACACCTATCGCCTGCGCGGACACATGGAGCCGGACGATCAGGCATACGTCGACCGCAACGAGCTCTCGCTCTGGAAGTCGCGCGATCCGATCACGCGCATGGAGCGCAAGCTGCTCACCGACGGCGTGCTGACTTCGATCGAGCTCGCGGCGATGAAAGAAGAGGTACGGCTGCGCGTCGAAGCGGCCGCGGAGTTCGCGCTCGCCTCGCCCTATCCATCATTCGAAGAGCTCACTACAAACGTTTACGCATGACACAACACGTCATCCCGAGCGTAGTCGAGGGACCTGGGCGGGCGGTGGCGCGCCGCCCGTTCCCCCGGGTCCCTCGACTACGCTCAGGATGACGACGGAAGGAGAAGCCATGAACACCATCACACCCGACCACGCAATGTTCGAAGCGCTCGCCGAGGAGATGCGGCGCGACCCGCGCGTCGTCACTTTCGGCGAAGGGACGGCGACCAAACAGCACGCGCTCGTGCAGGAATTCGGCGCGCGCCGCGTGCGCAATACGCCGCTGGCGGAAGGAATCATCGCCGGAACTGCGGCAGGCGCCGCGGCGACCGGACTGCGTCCCGTCATCGACCTCCTCTTCGCGCCGTTCATGACGTTCGCGATGGAGGAGCTGGTGAACAGCGCCGGCAAGCTGCGCTTCATCAGCGGCGGCCAGTTCTCGTTCCCGCTCGTCGCCATCGCGCGCACCGGCGCGGGCTGGGCGGTCGGCGCGCAGCACAACCACAACATCGAGGCGTGGTTCGTCCACGCGCCGGGGGTGAAGGTCGTGATGCCGTCGACCGCGGCCGATTTCAAGGGACTGATGAAGAGCGCGATCCGCGACGAGAATCCGGTCATGTTCTTCGCCGACATCGGACTGCTGCACACCCCGGGCGAAGTGCCGGACGGGGATCACATCGTGCCGATCGGAAAAGCGGCGCTGCGCCGCGAAGGCTCGGATGTGACGCTGATCTCGTACGGGAAGACGGTCGACAAGTGCCTCGCCGCTGCAGCTCTTCTCGATCAAGACCACATCTCCGCCGAGGTGATCGACCTCCGTTCGCTCAAGCCGCTCGATGAAGCAGGCGTGCTGTCCTCGGTGCTGAAGACCGGCCGCGCCGTCATCGTGCACGAAGCCGCCGGCCCGTGCGGCGTCGGCGCCGAAGTCGCCGCGCTCATCGCGGAGAAGGCCTTCAACAAACTCAAAGCGCCGATCGTGCGCATCACCGGACCCGATGCGCCGCCCGCCGCGTCGTATCCGCTCGAGCAGGCGTACGTGCCGCAGCCCGATCGCATCGCGGACGCCGCGCGCCAAATCGCGTAACCAGGAGTGCGGCGGCTTGCCGCCGCACTCCGCTACACTCCTCCGAGGAGGTCGCACGTGCATCTGCGCCGATTGCTGCCGCTCATCCTCTTCACTCTTCCGATCTACGCCCAACCTCTAAAAAACATCCAGATCCTCACCGGCCTCTCGCGCCCCGAGGTCCAGCGCGTGATGAACGAAATGCGCGCGGGCCTCGGCGTGCACTGTCACTACTGTCACGCCACCGACGACACCAACGGTGCGAGCGACACCAAGCCGGAGAAAGCGCGTGCACGCGAGATGATCCGCATGACGATGGATCTCAACGCGCGCAACTTCGGCGACAAGCCGGTCGTCACCTGCTTCACCTGCCACCAGGGCAAACCGCATCCCGCGCTCATGCCGCCGCTGCCGCAGGCCGTGCCGCCTGAACCGGCGGCGGCCGAGGTGAAGTCGCTCCCCGATGCTTCGTCGGTCATTCAGAAATACATCGCGGCGGTCGGACGCGAGCTCACGCCGGACACGCCGCGACGCTTCGAGGGAACGCACAAATCGCCGAGCGGACAGCCGGTCCCGCTCACCGTCGTCTCCGCCGGCGACAAGTGGCGCGGCGACATCCATCTGCCGGACGGCTCCGTCATTACGCAAACGGTGGTCGGCAACGGCGGCTGGGTTCGCGACAAAAACGGCGTGCACGACATCACCCCGGACGAACAGGCCATCTCCCGCATGAGCCGCCGCGCCTTCGCTCCGTTCTACACCTCCGCCCTCGGCGACAACGCGCGCGTAGTCGATTCCGACACGATCGGCGGACACAAAACGTGGATCGTCGCGGCGTCGAATGCACGCTACTGGTTCGACGCAGACAGCGGCTTGCTCCTCCGCCGCGTCGTCTCGTACGACAGTCCCGTCGGCCGCATCCCCGAGCAAACCGACTTCGACGACTATCGCGAGACCGGCGGAGTGAAACTCCCGTTCATCACCCGCGTCGCGCTCGTCGACCCGTGGTCGGGCGGCACGCGCGAGGCAAAGACGATCGAGGTAGGCACGGCGATCGCCGCAAGCGAGTTCGAAAAGCCATAACTCACTTCTTGTTTGGCAAATACGTGACACCAGCGATGCCGTCGAAATCGGCGTCGCTGGTGACGAGCTCCGCGCGATGCATGCGAGCCGTCGCAAGAATGATCGAATCCGCCATCGCGAGACCGTGATCGAGACTCAGATCGGCTGCCGTAAGAGCGATCTCCTGATTGAGATCGATGACGCGCGTTCGCTGCATCGCCGACACCGCAATGACCGCATCATCCTCGGAGAGCTCGCGCCTGAGACGCTTGTAAACTTCATAGAGCACGATGGTCGGCGTGAGAACCGACGAAAGCGTGCGAAGACGCCTCGCGTATTCGTCGCTGAGCGGACCGTCGGTAAAGAATTCGATCCAGCCCGACGAATCGATGATGATCACATCCGGTCCTTCTTCTCACGCAGTTCGTCTGTGCGAATTCCTCTTGCAAATCCTCTGAGTGCCGAGAGCGGCCGTTCCGGTACCAACGTGATCACGCCGCCCTTCGCCACGACCTGAAGCTCCTGTCCGACCTTCAAGTCCATGCTTTCGCGGACTTCCTTCGGAATGACGACCTGAAACTTGGGAGAAACTCTCGTTCTGGCCATTGCGCACCTCGCGATCGATGCGGAAATTGTAAGACGGACAGGTAGGAAATTCGCCTCTCGCGACTCTCCAATACAGAGAGGTGGCGGTTGACGACTTTCCGGTGGCTGCATCTGTCGGATATCCATTTCAAAGAAGAAGAACGCTGGGACACCCGCGCGACACTCCGCGCGCTTCAGCGCAAGCTCGGCGAGTTGATCGATGCCGGCTGCGCGCCTGACCTCGTTTTCGTCACCGGCGACATCGCATTCTCCGGCAAGGCGAGAGAGTACGAGCAGGCAACGCGCTTCTTCAAGGAACTGAACGGGCGGTTGAAGCTCGATCCGAAAGACCGCTGGTTTCTCGTTCCCGGGAATCACGATGTCGACCGCTCCCGCATCAAGAAATCACATCGGACGATCGTGAGCTCACTCACCAGTGAAGAATCGGTCGAAGAGACGCTGAAGGATTCGGAGACGATGCGACTCCTCTCCGCGCGACTCGAGGCCTATCACGCCTTCGCGGCCGATTTCCTCGGACCCGCCCGCAGTCTCCAGCCCGATCGTCCATGGCGCACCGACGTGCGCGAGTTCGGCGGCGCGTCGATCGGCATCCTGCAGCTGAATTCCGCATGGACCGCCGAGGGCGGACCGGATGACGAAGCGAAGCTGCTCGTCGGCGAGGCGCAGCTGCGCGAAGCAATCGATGAAACGCCTGACGCTTTCATCCGCATCGCCTTGATGCACCACCCGATGCGTTCCCTTCGCGATTTCGATGAAAATCGCGTGCAGGGTCTGCTCGCGAAAGGAGGAGCTACGTTCCTCCTCCGCGGTCACATGCATTTGTCCCGCACGACGATGCAGAGCGCACCCGGGCAGAACCTGCTCGAGATCGCTGCGGGCGCGCTTTATACGCCGGAAAAGGACTGGCCGCGCGGCTTCAACATCGGCGAGCTCGATCTCGAAAAAGGCGAGGCGCGCATCCAACTCTTCCGCTACAGCGACTCGGAAGAGGGCTTCTTCGCTCCCGACAATCTCACGTACGAAGACGCACCGAAGGGAATCGCCAGATTGAAACTGCCACGGCGTTATCGCTTCGCGGAGAAAGAGACGGCCGCGGTTCGACGCCCGTCGCGCGAACAGCAGCGGAACTTCACCAGCCGCTACCGGACGGCAGCCGCCAACTACCACGGAAACGCGCGCTTCATCGGCTTCCCGAATCAGGCCGCGCGGCCGAACGCGCGCATCAGCGATCTGTTCGTTCCGCTGCGCCTCCGTTCGTACCACTCGAAATCGGAGGAGATCACATCCACCGCTGCGATCGCGCAGCGACTCCTCGCATGCAAGGCAAATCAACCGCCCGCGCGGATCGTCATCCTCGGCGATCCCGGATCCGGGAAGACGACGCTCTCACGCTTCATGGTCATGCTGGCGGCAAAAACGATCGCCCTCCCGGGCGTCGACATTACCGGCGAGCCGTTACCGTTGCGCATCGCCTTCCGCGACTTCGTCGAAAAGCAGCGCGAAAATCGAAGTCTCTCGCTGCTCGAATATCTCGAGCAGCAGGCGAAGGTGGATTTGTCGATCACACTGCCGCGCGGTTTCATCGAAAAAGCCATCAAAGACGGACGCGCCGTCCTGCTGCTCGACGGACTCGACGAAGTAGGCACGCCAGAGCATCGCGCTGCCATGTGCGATCTGCTTGAAAGCTTTTGTGCGATGTATCTGTGTCTTCCGGTCCTGGTGACCAGCCGCATAGCCGGCTATGACGAGGCGCCGCTGGGCACTATCTATATCGCCGGCGAAGACCTGTACGAGATCGAATTCGACACGCTGGCCCTTGAGCCGTTCGACGACGACGACCTCCACACGTTCGTACAGCGCTGGTATGAGATTCAGGAGCCGAACGATCCGGTCGCGCGCGACAAGGGAATCAAGGAGCTGCTCGACGCGCTCGCCGCGGACGAGCGCGTGCGCGAGCTCGCACGGACGCCGATCCTCGCCACCTTGATCGCCATGATCCACCGCGTGGAGGCGAACCTCCCCGGCGAGCGGGCGAAGCTGTACGAGCTTTGCGTGCGCATGCTGCTCGAGACCTGGCCCGCCCAGCGCGGACGAAAATTCACGGAGCTTGATGACGGCCTGCAACGTGCGTATCTGGAGAGCCTCGCATTCGAGATCCAGAAGCGGCGCTCGGCAAGAGCGACCTCCGTCACCATCGCCCATGCCGACCTGATCGCCGTCCTCACTCCGATTCTTCAGAAGCGAGATTTCTTCGACGTGCCGGAGGAAGTGATCACTCGGATCATCGCGCGCTGGATCGAGCACCTCGAGCAGCACTGCGGACTCATCGTCGAGCAGACCACCGGCGTGTACGCGTTTTTTCACCTCTCGATTCTCGAATACCTCGCCGCGCAGGGGATGCAGCGCGAGCTCGATCAGGGCGAGATTGTCAACCTGATCGACGAACGTCTCGGCGATCCGCAATGGACGGAGGTCTGTTTACTCGTTGTCGGGTCGCAGGCGCAGAATCCTCAGTTCCTCGATGCATTATTCGAAAGGTTGAAACAAAGCGAAGGATTTTTGCACGCGGCATTCCTCATCGCGTGCCTGCGCGAGGAAGCGCGTTTCAGCAATGAGCAACGCATCGTTGCTCTCAACAGGTATACCTCCGAGTTGCTGGAGACCGGATATTACCGTTGGCGCGATTCGCTTCTTCTAGAGCAGATCCTCCGTTTTTCCAACCGGCATGCGGCCGCAGTCCAGGCCTGGATTGATGCCCAGCTGCAGACCGCGGTCGGGGACGAACTGTTAAAGGTGGCGGCGGCGATCATGCCGCGCAATGCGCAGCGCGTTCAGGACATCGTTGGCGCCCGTCCCGACTGCCGCGTCGCAGTCGCATCACTGCTCGAGCTCTGGCCCGAATCCGTCATCGGCGACTGGGCGGCGGATGTCGTCGGCGCCGAGGCCGCTCTCGAGCACGAGATGCACGCTCCGATCGAGTTGCTCACCGTTCGTGGAGTGGCCACGGTGACGACTCAGGTCTCAATGCACACAGCCGCCGCTCTGGCGATGTCAAACGTTGCGCATGCCGCCGATACACTCGCCATCGCCCATGAGCTGACCGACGAGCTCCCTAAGATCGTCGGATTCATGCCCGGCCCTGGCGCTGTCGCGACCGCGCCATCGCTGCCGCTGGACTTCACACGCCGCTCCACGATCAAACGGCGGAGGATGCGGAGTCTGTCCTGGGCTCTTACGGACGACTTCGTGTTCGTGTTGGAAGGACTTCTCACGGCGGAGCTCACCGTGAGAACCAATTTCTTCCGCATTTACGGGATGAGGTCTGGTCCAAGGCGGCTCGCACCACTTCAACGCTATGCAGACAAACTCGAGTACGAGTTCGACGTGCCAAGCAGCTTCTACCTGGTGAGTCTGCAGATGACGCACATGACGATCATCCCAGAGCACGGTGTGCCGAAGATCCCGAAACGTCTGGTCGATTGGCCTTGGCAGGATCTATTCCACGCTGATGCCCTCGATGTTGTCACGAGCTTCAACGCCCGACTCGGAGCGGAAGCGTGGATTGCGTTCGTCGCGACGCGCGGCAATGACAGCGAGGCCGAACGTCTTCAATACCTCGACTTTCGCATTCACAATCGCTGGCTTTATGAAGTCTGGCCTGCGATTGACGACCAGTTCTCCTCCGAACCGTCTGCCGGCCAAATCGCCGCCTATCTCGCTCTTGGTTGGATTCAGGCCACCACCACCCACCTCTGGCCCGATACACCGCGCTGGAATGACATCATCAACGCCGGCCCGCCCAATCACTGGTTCCCGCGCACGCAGTGGCACCTTTGCAACCTCACAAAGGACAGACAGAGCAGCGCCGACATCGATGGCCTTCGTGAGGCGCTCACCGAGGGCGAACGCGACCAATCCCTCCCAGGCTATGCCGCGAAGTTGCGGGAGATTCTCGCGATCCCCGAGTAATTCGCGCACCTGAACAGGCGTACCATGTTATTGGTCCTTACCGCTCATGGTCCTCGTCACCTCCGAACGCGAACAGTCGTCGAGGCGCAAGCTGTTCGTCACCCTTGTCCTCCAGGGCGCCGCAGGCCTCGCGCTCCTCGTCACACTCACCATCCTCCGCGCCTCGCAAACCGCGCAGATCGTCCGCACCCTCGGCCCCTCCGCCACACCCCTCATCGCCATCTTCATCGCGTTCGCGCTCGCGCTCTCGCTGCTCAAATTCAAGCTCACTCACCGCATCTTCGTCGCCCTCGGACTGATCGCCGCGACGACCATGCTCCCGCTCCTCGGTGTGGTCATCTCCGCCTGGATCGCCGTCGCTGCATCCGCAACGAGCAGGCTCCTGGCCATCAAACAGATCGGTCCGAATAAGTCCGATCTCGCCGACCCGGTCATCGACTACCTCCGCGCCTTCGCCCAATTCGCGACTTACGGCATCCCGACGATGTTCGCCGGCACGATCTACGCGCGCATCGGCGGACACGCACCGCTGCTCGCCGCGAACTGGAACGAAGCGGCGCGCGTCGCCATCGCCGGCGTGAGTCTCCTCCTCGCCAATCACCTGATGATGAAGCAGGTCGAAGCGGCGTACGGCTACAGCGTCGGCAAGATGATCCGCGTCTCCATCGCCGACGGCGCCATCTACGCGCTCTCCCTCCCCTTCTCCGTCCTGATGGTGATGAGCTACGCGACGCTCGGCGCCGGCGCGATCCTCGGCTGGGCCTTCACCGGCGTCCTGCTCAACTGGGTGGCGCGCAATCTCGCCGTCACGCGCGAAGCACGCGATCACCTCGTCGACCAGCTCGCGTCGCTGTCGAACGTCGGCAAGACGATCTCCCTCCGCTTCACCATCGACGAATTGTTAATGGCCATTTACAAAGCGTGCCGCGGCGCCGTCGACACCACCATCTTCACCATCGCCCTCTACGACGAATCGACCAACGAGCTGGCGTGCGAGCTCGACATCCGCGAAGGAGAGATCCTCCCGAAATTCCGCGTGCAGCTCGGCCACGGCCTCAACTCCTGGGTCGTCCGCAACGGCAAGCTCCTCAACCTCGGCGGCAGCGAAGAGGAAGCGGCGTTCGGCATCGTCGCCTACGACGACGGCAAGCCGACCGAATCGTGGCTCGGCGTCCCGATGATCGCCCGCGATCACGTCATCGGCTCCATCTCCGTGCAGAGCTATCGCCGCAACGCGTTCTCCACCGACGACGAGATCCTGCTGACGACGATCGCCAATCAGGCCGCCGTCGCACTCGACAACGCGCAGCTCTTCCGCGATCTCGAAGGAATGACCACGGAGCTCGAGCGCCGCGTCCTCGATCGCACGAATGAGCTGAACGAGACGAACATCCAGCTGCAGGCCGCCGACCGCACCAAGAACCAGTTCCTGGCGAACATGTCGCACGAGCTGCGCACGCCGCTGAACTCGATCATCGGATTCTCCGCGGTGCTGCTCAACGCGGCGAAGGCGCTCCTCCCCGCGCGCCTCTTCAAATTCATCGAGAACATCAACATCGCCGGCAATCACCTGCTCGATCTGATCAACGACATCCTCGATCTGTCGAAGATCGAAGCGGGCAAGCTCGAGCTGCAGCCGCAGGAGTTCGATCTGCGCAATACGATCGCCTCGGTCGAGCGCGTGGCGAAAGGGATCTGCAACTCGGCCAGCGTGACGCTGGTGACGTCCGTTGACGAAACGCTGCCGACTGTCGTGCTCGATGAAGGCCGCACGAAGCAGATGCTGCTCAACCTGATCTCCAACGCGGTGAAGTTCTCGAAGCCGAATAGTTACGTGCACCTCAGCGTCGAACATCTCGCCACCGATCGCGCGGTGCGGCTCACGGTCAAAGACTCGGGGATCGGGATGCCGGCCGAAGAGTTGCCGAAGATCTTCGATCAGTTCTATCAGATCGAAAAACAGGGAACGCGTCAGGGCACGGGCCTCGGCCTGTCGCTCACCAGGGGATTCGTCGAGCTGCACGGCGGCACCATCGCCGTCGAATCGCAGCCCGGATCGGGATCGACTTTCATGATCACGTTGCCGGTGCACTACATGGCAACAGCGGGGAGACCATGACCGACTTCACCACCTCACCACGCCTCGGGGCCGCGCGCGCATTCGCCATCTTCGCGCTCGTCTTCTTCGCGCAATTCATGCTCGGCATCGTCGTCATCATCGGCGGCACGATCTTCCTCGCGGCGCGCGGCGGCAACGTGCAGGACGCCGCGCAGATCGCGCAGATGACCGCGCAGCTCAATCCCGCGCTGATCATCGGCGCCGTCGCGATCAGCGGACTGGTGACGTACGTGCTGATGCAGATCTGGACGCCGGCCTGGCTGCGCGACCGCAGCGAGACCGGCTTCGGCGTCTTCCGCATCTCGCGCAAACAGCTCGGCATCTCGGCGATCTCCGGCGCCGGACTCGCCGTGGCGTACCTGACGCTCTGCACGTTCTTCCCGATCGGTCACGGCGCCTCCGGCCCGCTCGCGCAGATCGCGACGAGCGGCGGATCGGGCCGCATGGCGTGGACCTTCGTCGCGCTCATCCTCGCGCCGCCGACCGAAGAGGTGCTCTTCCGCGGCCTGCTGCTGAAGGGGCTGCGCGAATCGTGGGGACTGATCCCCGCCTCGATCGTCGTCACGCTGCTGTTCTGGCTCAGCCACATCTTCGAGATCGCCAACTACTGGCCGGCGATGCTCGCCATCCTGACTCTCGCCATCGCCGCGCTGATCATCCGCGTGAAGAGCG
>C688J18823_10002910_pt1 | contig 10789 bp, 12 predicted proteins | sample HopSoiMetagenom1_FD_18823 | JGI IMG/M metagenome (IMG submission 18823) | reverse complement strand
CGAATCATTGCGGCTCGAGCCGCATCCCGAGGGCGGGTTTTACCGGCAGATGTTCAAATCGCCGCGCGTCGTGAACGGCAATCGCAGCGCGGTCACCGCGATCTACTTCCTTCTGCCGCGCGGACAATGCAGCCGCTGGCACCGCGTCACATCAGACGAGATCTGGGTGCACCTCGAAGGCGGCGGGGTAATGCTGCACACGTTCGACGGCCGCACGACGAGCTCGCAGAAGCTCGAACATTTCGTCGTCGTCAATGCCGGTGAATGGCAGGCGGCGGAGCCGGTCGACGACTTCGCGCTCGTCGCCTGCTTCGTCGCGCCAGGCTTCGAGTTCGACGATTTCACGATGATGTCCGATGATCGCGAAGCCATCGCACAGCTCGAAATCGCGGCGCCGCAGATGACCTCGCTCATCTGATGTAGCGCCTCTGCAAACATCGACTTTCACAACTCAATCGCTGTGTTACCCTGCGCTTCCGATGCGGAAGCTCATCGTCCTCTTCTGCTGTATCGCATTCGCTGCGTGTGGAAAGTTGAAGGAGCTGCCGACCGAGCCGGGTGGCCCGGGCGGTGAGCCGGTCGACCCGACCGCGACCTTCACCCGCGTCCAAAACGAGATCTTTACGCCGACCTGCGCGCAGCTCGGCTGTCACGACACTCTCGGTCAGCAGCAGCAGCTCGTCCTCGCGCCGGGACGCGCGTACGCGCAGATCGTGAACGCGCCGAGCACGGAGATCAGCTCCGTGCAGCGCGTGATGCCCGGCGATCCGTCGAGCTCGTACCTCTATCGCAAGATCACCGGCGCCGGCATCAGCGGAGATCGCATGCCGCAGGGCGGCCCCTACCTTAATGATGTGCAAATCAAACTCGTCCGCGACTGGATCCGCCGTGGAGCACCGAATGATTAAAAGCAGAAGGCAGAAGGCAGAAGGCAGAAGTCTGACTAAGAGCCTGTTCGTTCTCTACCTCTGCCTTCTGCCCTCTGCCTTCTGCCTTGCGCAGGACAAATACACGCCCACGAATCCCATCCCGCTCGGCGACAACCTCCTCACGTTGCCGACCTCGCACATTCCGTCCGAGGGGACGTGGGAGATCAAATTCACGCATCGGTTCAATGGCTCGATCGATCAGGGGAACGGGAGCGATCGGGCGCACAACCTCTTCGGTTTGGACAGCAACGCCGACGTCGGCATCGGCTTCTCGTACGCGCCGCGCCGCGACATGCAGTTCTCGCTACTGCGCAGCAACGCGCTCGATGATGTCGAGCTCGCGCTGAAGTACGTCGTGATTCAGCAGGCGAAGGCGGTGCCGTTCAGCGCCGCGATTCGCGTCGGCGGCGACTGGCGCACCGAGCAGAATCTGAAGGATCGCTCGTCGATCTTCGGGCAGGTCGTCCTCTCGCATCAGTTCGGACGCCGCGCCGAGGTCTTCATCATGCCGACGTATGCGACGGATGCGGGCCGGGTGACGAACGGGACGACATCACAGGCGCTCTTCAAGCACGCGTTCAATGCGCCGCTCGGTGCCGCGGTGATGATCCGTCCCGCGCTCAGCATCGTCGGCGAATTGATCCCGAAGAATCATGATCTTCCCGACAACATTCACGCCGACTTCGGCTGGGCCGTCGGGCTCAAGCGCGCGATCGGCGGCCACTACTTCGAGGTCCTGGTGACGAACAGCAACGCGACGCATGTCGATCAATACGTGACCTCGACGTACCAGGGCGCAGGCCTCGATCGCGGCGATCTGCACCTCGGGTTCAACATCGAGAGACGCTTCGGAAAGTAGGCGGCGCGTTTGCACTCTTACGGAGTGCATGCGCTGCCCCGAATGTCACACAGAGTCGCAACCAGGCTCGGCCGCATGCGAAAGCTGCGGACTCCTCCTCCTCTCCGTTCAGCCCCAGCGCCGCCGCGCTGAAGATTTCGCGCATCAGAAACGGCGTGCCTCGGATCGCGATCATGAAAATGTCGCGTGTCCGTTCTGCGCCGGCGAGATCCCGTCGAGCGCGATTCGCTGCATGCACTGCTCGGAGATCGTCAACGAGGAGTACTACCGCGACCGGGCACAGCGCACACGTTCGCGCGTCAATTACGCGAGCTGGGTCGCGTATCTGTTCGGACTCGCGGCGCTCGTCGTCTTCCGTCCGGTCGGACTCGTTTCGATCGGCATGGGGCTGCTGCTATCCATTCTTTATTACGCGATTCCGGTCGAGCCGCCTGCTCCGCGCGGCACGCGCCGCGGACGTTTTGCGACCTTTCTGAAACGTCAGCTGAAATTCGAGCGCGTCGCGATCTCGCTGCCAGCGATGCGCAACAAGAAGCTCGTGTTCGTCGGCACGCCGCTGCTCGCCGCGCTCGTCGGCTATTTCGCGAATGTCTTCCTGCTGCAGGAGCCGGTGAACGACGTCCTGCATCGCAATTCCGCATTCGCCGGGATGAAGGTGTCGGCGCATTACGAGTACTGGGTCGTGCCGGGCGTGGTCGTGTATGACCTGGAGAAGCTGAGCCTGCGCCAGACGCCGATCGACGTCCACACCGCGTTCCTCGAATTCGCGCAGAAGATGCGGACGCGCCGCTACTCGCGCGTGGAGCTGTCGTATCGCGGCACGACGAAGTTCTCCATCGACGGCAACGGCTTCCGCCGCCTCGGCGACGAGTACGCCAAACGCAATTTCGAGTTCGTGCTCTATTCGTTCCCGCGGCTGTTCCACCCCGAGGATCACGCGCACGCGCCGGAGCCCGGAACGTCGGATCGCGACGCGCTGCTCGAGTTCCATCGCCAGTGGTACGGCCAGGATGGAATGACGAAGCCGGTGCGTTAATCTTCCGGGATGCCGGACGCGCGGACGGATACCGTCATCCCGAGCGTAGTCGAGGGACCCGGGTGGGTGTGTGGCGCGCCGGCCCGCCCACCCAGGTCCCTCGACTACGCTCGGGATGACGCTTAGGCGATCGCGCTTCGGCCACGCTCGAACGCGCTGGTGGTGTAGGACAAGCTCTCCAGCTTGTCCCGACAAGCTGAGAGCTTGTCGTACACCATCGATCGCGCGCCGTTCGGCCGCACGGCTGTCCCGATCCTCGGCAGCGGCGTGAACATCCAGGCCGCGCTGCAGAGGCGCACGTTCATCCATTCGCTCGAATCGGAACGGATGCGCATCATGGCCATTCGGCGTTCGAACGCAATGCCCCTCACCGAATCACGTGCCGCGCCCGGAGGTCATCGAGTTCGCCTCGCACGCCCGGATGTGGGACTTCGTCAGAGCAGCCCTTCGCGCTCCAGATCGCTGACCAGCGTCAGCGAATCGGTGTACTGAAACGCGTGAATCCCGAGGTTCCGTGCGGCGTTCACGTTCTCCATCAGATCATCGATGAACGCCACTTCCTGCGCCTGCGCGTTCACGGCTTCGAGTGCGCGATTGAACATCTCCGGATCGGGCTTCGCCGTGCGGAATCGGTGCGAAAAGATGAAGAGGTCGCCCTTGTGGAACAGTCCCGCGAACTGGCGCGGGATGACCTCGGCGTGTACCTCATTCGAGTTCGACAGGAACGCGACTTTGTATCGCTCGCGCACGCGTTCGAGCACGCCCTCGATTCCGGGCATTGTCCCGTCGAAGAAATCGGCCCAGATGCTGTGGAATTCGCGGATCGAATCGCGATAGCCGGCGTGCGCGCAGAGGAATTCGTAGAAATCCCAGAACGAGATCGCGCCGCGCTCCATGTCGCGATAGCCGCCCGGCTCCTCCAGGATCTTCACCAGCTCGTCGCGCGTCACGGATGAGCTCCGGCAGATGTTCGTCAGCACCCGCTCGTACGCGAGCTTGATGACGGTGTTGCCGAGGTCGAAGAGGAACCAGGTGATTGCCATGGGTTGCTGGGTTGCTGGGTTGCTGGGTTGCTGGGCGGCTCAGAAACCCAGCAACCGAGCAACTCAGCAACCTACATGCGGAACACTCCAAACCGCGGCGCAGCGATCGGCGCGTTGTATGCGATCGAGAGTCCGAGGCCGAGGTACGTGCGCGTGTCGGCGGGATCGATTACGCCGTCGTCCCACAGGCGTGCCGTCGAGTAATACGGACTTCCCTCCGTCTCATACTTCGCCAGCACCGGATCGGCGATCGACCGCTCCTCCTCGGTGCTCAGCTCCTTGCCCGCACGCGCGAGCTGATCGCGCTTGACCGTGGTCAGCACGCCGGCCGCCTGCTCGCCGCCCATCACGCTGATGCGCGCATTCGGCCACATCCACAAAAAGCGCGGCGAATACGCGCGGCCGCACATACCGTAATTTCCGGCGCCGAACGAACCGCCGATGATCACGGTGAGCTTCGGCACGGTTGCGTTCGCGACGGCGTGCACCATCTTCGCGCCGTCTTTCGCGATGCCGCCGCGCTCGTACTGCTTGCCGACCATGAAGCCGGTGATGTTCTGCAGAAAGATGAGCGGAATCCGCCGCTGATTGCACAACTCGATGAAGTGCGTCGCCTTCAACGCGGACTCGGAGAAGAGCACGCCGTTGTTCGCGAGGATGCCGGCTTTGTAGCCGAAGATGTGCGCGAATCCGGTGACGATCGTCGTCGCGTACCGCTCCTTGAATTCGTGGAACTTCGAGCCGTCGACCACGCGCGCGATGACTTCACGCACGTCGTACGGCTTGCGCAGATCGCGCGGGATGACGCCGTACAACTCCTTCGGATCGTAAAGCGGATCTTCGGATGCGACGCGTGTCTCGGGCTCGTGCTTGTCGAGCCGCAGGTTCTCGACGATGTTGCGCACGATGGCGATGGCGTCGAAGTCGTCTTCGGCGAAGTGATCCGCGACGCCGCTGATGCGCGTGTGCACATCCGCACCGCCCAACTCCTCGGCCGTCACTTCTTCGCCGGTCGCTGCTTTCACCAGCGGAGGTCCACCGAGGAAGATGGTGCCGGTGCCTTTGACGATGACGGCTTCGTCGGACATCGCGGGGACGTACGCGCCGCCCGCGGTGCACGAGCCCATCACCGCGGAGATCTGCGGGATCTCTATCGCCGACATCACCGCCTGGTTGTAGAAGATGCGGCCGAAGTGCTCGCGATCGGGAAAGACATCGGCCTGCAGCGGAAGGAACGCGCCGCCGGAGTCGACGAGATAGATGCACGGGAGATGGTTCTGCTGCGCGATCTCCTGCGCGCGCAAATGTTTTTTGACGGTGATCGGAAAGTACGTGCCGCCCTTGACCGTCGCGTCGTTGGCGATGATCAGGCACTCGCGCCCCTGCACGCGTCCGATGCCGGTGATGATCCCCGCGGCCGGCGCGTCGTCGTCGTACATCCCGTTCGCGGCAAGCGGCGAGAGCTCGAGGAACGGCGTGTCCGGATCGAGGAGCGCCGCAATCCGCTCGCGCGGCGGCACCTTCCCCTGCTCCTTATGCCGCGCCAGGTACTTCGGCCCACCCCCCTGCCGCGCTGCGGCCAGCCGATGCTCGAGCTCCTCGACCAGCGACGCGATGCGCTCGCGGTTCTGCTTGAAATCAGAGGAGTTGACGTCGAGGTGAGAGTCGAGAGGTTCCATTGCTCAGGGGGCGAAGAGTATCAAAAGGAAGGGTGGACATCTGCTCGCCGGTCATCGTCCGCCGAGCAGCTCGAAGAAATGCTCTTCGCGGTTGTTCGCAAATCCGCAGCGGCCGTTCCACGCGCGCGGATTGCGGAACGTGCCGAAGAGCATGTCCCACAGCGGGAGGTCGCTGAAGTTGTACGTGTGCAGCCCTTCCTGGTGATGCACGAGATGGCTCTCCGGCCGCTGCACGATGAAGCCGAGCCAGTACGGCGTGCGGATGTTCCAGTGGTAGAAGAGCTCCACGACGCCGGTCAGCATCACCGCGATCGCCGCGGCGCGTGTGTCGAGTCCGATGAGGCCGTACACGATCGCACTCGACAGAATCCCATTCACGAGCTGCTCGATCGGATGCTTGTAAAAGCTGGTGATGATCTCGATCCTCTGCGCGCTGTGATGCACCTGATGCAGCCGGCGCCACAGCACGTCGCTCTCATGCCGCGCGCGATGCCACCAGTAGTAAATGAAGGTGATGACGAGATAGCCGAGGATCGCGCCGCCGGTGCCGGTGAATCGCGCCTGCACCGGGACAAACCAGCGGTCCCAAGTCGCGCCGGCGAGAAACACGATGCCGATCTGCGCGAGATTCAGCGCAACCGCGCGAATCCACCACGTGCGCGGACTCGGAAAGATGCGGCCGGGCCGCAGCCGCTCCACGACCATCATCGCGATGGCGATCAGAAGGACGACGCCTGTGGTGATCATGACTCGATCTTTGCCAGCCGCTCGGCGAGCAGCACGAGGTCGCGCGGCGCGAGTCGCGGCGCGCGATTGGTCAACTCCTTGACCATTCGCGTCGTCGCCGGATCGAGCGATCGCAATCGATCGAGATCGGGATCGCCGATGCCGTCGATCAATTCGAACGATTGCGCTTCTTCCGCGGAGAGCACGCGATTCGCGAGGAAGAGCTGATGCGCGGCGGGACGCGACAGCACCTTGCGCCAGCGCGACGTGCCGCCGAAACCGGTCACGATGCCGAGCTTCGCGCCGGGATGCGAGAAGCGCGAGCGCGGCGTCGCGTAACGGAGATCGAACGAGAGAATCAGATCGAGCGCGCCGCCGAAGCAGTCGCCGTCGATCATCGCCACGGTGATGCANGGAAGGTTCTCGATCATCGCGAACACCTCCTGCCCGAGNCGCGCGAANTCGTAGGCCTGCCACGGNGTGAAGCGCGACATCTCCGCCATGTCGGCGCCGGCGGCGAAGATGTGCGNNCGGCCCGATCGGAAGACCACCACGTCACCGCGCAACTGCGAAACCGCGGAACGGAGCTCATACAGCGCCTCCGACGACAGCAGATTCATNCCGCCGTCGTCGAACACGATCTCGCTGTCCGTCACTGTGAAGCGTGGCATCGCTGAAGTGCGCGATCTTATGCTCCGCGATCGATCCGCAGAAACCGGCGAGCGCGCCGAGGAGATGAAGGACGGGCAGGATCGTGAAGCCGTCGGCGAAGAGCGCGACGCCGAACGACTCGACCATCACCTTCGCGATGAAGAGCGCGAGCATCGTCAGCGCGAGCGAGACATGCCGCTCGCCGATGATGAAGACGCCCCACATCCAGAGCGCGCTGTCGATCGATGACAGGCCGCGATACATCGCGACTTCGGGACAACAGAAGAACAGGAACATCGACACGATGAGGGCGGTGCCGAGGATCACGCTCGCAAACAACCAGCGGCGCCGCTCGCACAACGCGCCGAGGATGAGGAACGCGAGGACGTCCCAGGCGAGATGGGCGAAGGACCAGTGTGCAAAATGGCCGGTGACGAGGCGCCAGACCTCGCCGCGGAGCAACGCGGCGCGGTCGTATTGCGCGTAACCTCCCAGCGACGCGCCGGCGAGGAGTGCCGAGAGCGACGCCATCGTCACCGTCAACCATGGAATCCGGTTCATCGCGCCCTCCGCATCGGGACGAACGCCGCGGCGATGACGATCAGCATCAGCACGAGGCTGACCGGATCCATCGCGCCGCCCGCGCGGAACGACACGCCCTTCCGCGAGATGATGTCGATGTCCCGCCGCCGCCCCTCGGCCACGCTCGTCTTCAACGACACGACCGCGGTGTCGAGGTTCTTCGTCAGATCGAGCATGGCGAGGCGAAGACCTTCATCCGATTTATGGCGGAGCCTTCGCTCGACATCGACCGGCGCCGCCATGCCGCTGATGCGGCTCGAGCCCGGCGCGCGAAGCAGGAACGCGTGACTCTGCACGTCGACCGCCGCGACGTCGATCAGCGTGCGCGTGTCGTTGCGATCGCCGGGCAGCACGTACTGGCCGACGACGGAGACGTACAAGATGGAGAGGAGTGTCGGATCGTTGTACTGAATCTGATCGACGGAGACGAGTGCGACGACGTCGACGTTCATCAGTCGCGCGACCTGCTCGAGATCGTCGAAGCCGCCGCGCGGGTGCAGGTAGCTCGATGGAATGAGCTGGATCTCGCCGACCCAGTCGCGCGATGCGAACGATTTGCGGACGATCTCGAGCAGGCGCTCTTCCTGTTGTGGATCGAGCGGCTGCGGCTCGGCGGGAACGAACGCGATGCCGATCTTCAGCGGCAGTTGCAACTGCGCGGGACGAGTCTCCTGCGCGTGGATCTCCCCGGGGTAGAGGTATTCGACGAGTGAGCTGCGGTAGCGGCGGTGCTGCGGTCCTTCGAAGAACGTGCAGCCGGAGAGCAGGACGAGTGCGAGAACGATGAAGCGGCGCATGGGAGGCTCCTTTCGCCGTCATCGGAGCGTAGTCGAGGGTGGTGGGAGGGTGGGTTGATGTTGCGCGCCCCCCGGCACGCCCAGGTCCCTCGACTACGCTCGGGATGACGAGTCACGGATCGTCCCTTTCGCAGGTGCGCTGCCAGCGATCGCGGTACGTGTTTTCAAGGGGTTACTGGCTGGCTGTTGCCAGCTGCCGTACAGTGCATGTACAGCGGTGTACAATTTTTGTATGCAAGACATCGCGGCCGCAATCGGATCGCTCGTCTACCAGAACCCGTTTCTTCCGCAGCGCATCGAGACCGAGCACGCGATCCTTGGCGATGACTTCGTCGCCGATACGAGCGTCTGGAGCCGCGATCTCCGGCACCAGTCGCGGCCGAACATCGCGGCGATCGGCGCGCGGGCGGAGCACCTCGTGAAGAAGAGTCCGCGCGGTCCCCATTACGAAGACCTCGCGACGTACGTGCTCTACGACCGGTGGTCGGAGCGCTTCCTCGACCTCGCAGACGGCAAAGGCCGCGAGCGCGTCGGCTTCTACGACGACTTCGCCGCCGATGCGCGTCATCTCCTCACGGACACACGCGAGCTCCCTCACCTCTTCGCCTGCTTCTACCAGGTGCGGCGCGCGTTTCTGAACGTCTTCGAATACCTGGTCGGCACGTCGATGTGCGCGGCGCAGTTGCGCGCGGACGTCTGGTGCTCGATCTTCTCGCGCGATCTGCGGCGCTATCGCCGCTCGCTCTTCGCGCGCATGAACGACGTCACCACGCTGATCATCGGTCCGACCGGCACCGGCAAGGAGCTCGTGGCGCGCGCGATCGCGTTGTCGCGCTACATCCCGTTCGACGAGCGCACGCGCAAGTTCGCCGCCGCACCCGATGCGCTCTTCGCCGGACTCAATCTCTCCGCGATGTCGCCGTCGCTGATCGAGTCGGAGCTGTTCGGGCATCGCAAAGGCGCGTTCACCGGCGCGCTCAACGATCGCGAAGGATGGCTGGAGGCGTGCAGCGCGCACGGCAGCGTGTTCCTCGATGAAGTCGGCGAGCTCGATCCGTCGATCCAGGTCAAGCTGCTGCGCGTGCTGCAGACGCGCACCTTTCAGCGGCTCGGCGACACGACGACGCGTCACTTCGCCGGCAAGATCATCGCGGCGACGAATCGCGATCTCGCCACAGCGGACGATTTCCGCCGCGACTTCTACTACCGGCTCTGCGCCGACGTGATCACGACGCCGTCACTGCGCGAACAGCTCGACGACAATCCGCATGAACTGCGGCATCTCGTCACGCACATCGCGACGAACATCGCCGGTGCGCCCGAGGCGGAGGTGGTGAGCGATGAAGTGATGCGCGTCGTTCAGAAGAAGCTCGGCGCGCAATATCCATGGCCCGGCAACTACCGCGAGCTCGAGCAGTGCGTGCGGCGCATCGTGATCCGCGGCGATTACGAGCCGTCGCTGATGAAGCCGAAGGAGCCGGCCGCACTCGACGGGCAGATGACCGAGGAGCAGTTGCTGCGGTGGTACACGAACCTCGTGTACAGGCAGACCGGGAGTTATCAGGAAACGGCGCGGCGGCTGGGAATCGATCGGCGGACGGCGCGTGCGAGGTGTACGACAAGCTCTTAGCTTGTCGGGGGGACGTCGGAGGGACGTCGGGAGGGACGCCGGAGGGACAAGCTGAGAGCTTGTCCTACACCTACACCGGCACGGCTTGACGGATGGCGTTGACGGCGGCGGACGTTGGCGTGCCGGGCAAAAAGATCTCGCGGATGCCCATCGACTTCAGCTTCGGGATGTCCTGCTCCGGGATGATTCCGCCGGCGAACACCACGATGTCCTCGGCGCCCTCCTCTTTCAGCAGCCGCATGATCTCGGGGAAGAGGACGTTGTGTGCGCCGGAGAGAATCGAGAGTCCGATCGCATCGACGTCTTCCTGCACCGCGGCGGCGACGATCTGCTCCGGCGTCTGGCGCAGTCCGGTGTAGATGACTTCCATTCCGGCGTCGCGCAGCGCGCGCGCGATGATTTTCGCGCCGCGGTCGTGACCATCGAGTCCGGGCTTGGCGATGAGGACGCGGATCTTGCGTTCTGTCATGAGTTGGCCTCACGGAAGATCGACAGGATCACGATGTCGTGCCATGTCCCCTCCCGATAGAAATCCCTCTCCAGTTTTCCTTCCTGGCGGAAGCCGCGCGTTTCGAGCACATGCTTCGCGCGGTCGTTGTAATCGAAGACGTTGATGCGCAGCTTGATGAGGTTCATGTCGTCGAACGCGAAGCGGACCATGGTGCCGATCGCGTCGCTGCCGAAGCCGCGATTCCAGGCGGCCGGCTCGCCGATGAAGAGTCCGAACCACGCGTTGCGCGAGACCCAGTCGATGTCGTGGATGGACGCGTTGCCGATGTGCGAGCGGTCGTCCTTGCGCTCGATGGCGAAGTGGCGCTCGTTGTGACTCGCATGCATCGCGCGCTCGAGCCACTCCT
>C688J18823_10002909_pt1 | contig 10789 bp, 8 predicted proteins | sample HopSoiMetagenom1_FD_18823 | JGI IMG/M metagenome (IMG submission 18823) | reverse complement strand
GGTTAAGGCCACATTAAGCCGCAAGCCGTACCCATTTCGGCGCTTTCGGCGTTTCACCACAGACAACGAACGACGAAGGGGGGCTCCTCCGTGTCGATTCTCTGGATCATCCTCATCATCGTGCTCGTTCTCCTGCTGCTCGGGTTCTTTTCCCGCGGCCGCTGGTAGGACTCACCTGACGCACGACTAGGCCGCCCGGCACTTGCCGGGCGGCCTTTCTGTGGCGATCCTGTCCGTGTGGATCGCGACCACGTCTCCAAGGTTCTGTCGCGCGCCGATGGGACCGCCGCGCTGCCCCGCCTCGGCGGGATGGCCAGAGCCGACGGCGTCGTGATCGCCAGCGAGCACTTCTGGGCCTTCGCCGCGCGCGACGGCAGCCTGCGCCAGGGGACGATGCCGGCCGCGCCGCGCCGGCTGGCGGCCGTTCCGCTCCTGCGGGGCCTGCTCCGCCTTTCGTCGGCCCTGACGCCGCTGTTCCGGGGCGCCGGTGTCGCGGGTCGCGCCGAGCGTCTGCTGCTCGTGGGCGCACTGCTCGCGCCGCTCTCGCTGATCTTCCTGCCGCAGTCGGCCTCGACGCCCCTGGGGGTCGGCACCGGCATCGTCCTGCTCGCGTGGATGCTCCGCGGCCGCACGCTCTTCCTGCACGGCGCCGAGCACCGCGCGATCGCGGCCGCCGAGGAACGGCGCCTCGTCTCCACCTGGGCCGGCGAGACCCGGCCGTCGCGATTCGCGCCGCGCTGCGGGACGAACTTCGCCGCGCTCGTGATCCCCGTCTCCGTCCTGTTCGAACGCGTCTGGCCGCTCTCGGCAGCGCTGTACACACCGTTCGCCGTCACGCTGCTCTCGCTCGCGCTGACGATGGAGCTCTGGCAGGTCGTCCAGGCCTCGCGCTCGCGCCTCGCGCGCGTGTTCCTGATTCCCGGCCTCGCCCTCCAGCGGCTCACCACGCGCGAGCCGTCGAACGACGAGACGCGCCTCGCGCTCACGGCCGTCGCATCCGTGCTCGAGCGCGAGCTGCGCCTGACCCCGTAAGGGTCTCAGGGCCGACGCGGCCCGAGCCGATAGAGAGGTAGTGCCGCCCGTCTACCGTGGACCCTTCGGCAAGCCGCAGGCCGAGCGCCTCCTCTGGCGCGCCGGCTTCGGCCCCCGCCCCGGCGAGGCCGAGAAGCTTGCGAAACACGGGCTCGAAGGAGCCGTCCGCTCGCTCACGCGGCCGGGTCGCGAGCGCCTCGCCGGCCCCAAGCCCCACGACGACAAGGGGCGCGCGCTGGCGCCGCTCGACCGCTGGGGCCACGACCAGCTCTGGTGGCTCGACCGGATGGTCCGGACGACGAGGCCGCTCCAGGAGCGGATGACGCTCGTCTGGCACGACTGGTTCGCGACCTCGCGCGACGGGGTCGACTCGGCTCGACTGATGCTGAACCAGAACCGGCTCCTGCGCCGGCTCGGCCTCGGCTCGTTCCAGGCACTGCTGACTGAGGTGACTCGCGACCCGGCGATGCTGATCTGGCTCTCCGGCACCGACAACACGAGCGAGTCGCCGAACGAGAACTACGCGCGCGAGTTGATGGAGCTCTTCACGCTGGGCGCCGGACGCGGCTACAGCGAGCGCGACGTGCGCGAGCAGGCGCGCGCCTTGACCGGCTGGCGCAACGACTGGGACGACGACCTCGGACCAGTGCGCTTCCGGTACGACAGGCGCCGGCACGACACCGGCTCGAAGCGGATCTTCGGCAAGCGCGGCCACTTCGACTGGCGCGACTCCTGCCGGCTCTGCGTCCAGCACCCGCAGCACCCGTCGTTCTTCGTCGCGAAGCTCTGGAGCTACTTCGTCCCGGTCGCGCCCAAGCCCGCAACGAAACGCGCGTTGCAGCGGCTCTACGTGCGCAGCGGGTACCAGACCCGACCCGTCGTCGAGGCGATCCTGCGCCACCCCGCGCTCTACACCGGTCCCCGGATGGTCAAGTCGCCCTCGCTCTACGTCGCCGGCCTGCTGCGCGGACTCGGCCGAGGCGTCGACACCGAGGCGTGGACGTGGCTGATGAGCCTCGCCGGGCAGCAGCTCTTCTTCCCGCCGAACGTCGCCGGCTGGGACGACTCGCGCTGGCTCGACACCGCGACCTTCCGTGCACGCTGGGAGATCGCGGCGTACGCGCTTCGCCCCCACGTCGTAAACGACGCCAAGGGCATCCCGACGACGGCGCCCGAGCTGCTTGCGAAAGCGCGCGCGCTGCTCGGGAACCCGACCCTCACCGGCCGCACCGAGGCGACCCTGCGCGGGTTCGCGCACCGCGCGCTCGCCGATGCGAACGTCGGCTGGAAGAAGCACCAGTACCCGCCGCTGATCGAGAACGCGCTCCGACACCTGCTCGCATCGGCCCCCGACCTCCAGACCTGCTGATGAGCCACCACTGCAACGAGTTCTCCCGCGTCTCCCTCCTGCGTCGCGGCGCGGCCGAGGCCGGACGGGGACTTCCGGCGATCGAGTCGGGGATGCCCGCGCCCGCCGGCACCGGGCTCGACCGGCGCAGCTTCGTCGCCGGTGCGTTCGGCCTAGCGCTCTCGGTGTACGGACTCGGGAAGCTCGGGCTCTTCGAGGACGGCATCGCGCAGGCCGCCAGCGGCCCCGCGCAGCCGGTGCTCGTCTCCGTCTTCCTGCCGGGTGGCGCCGACTCGCTCTCGGTGCTCTACCCCGCGCTGGACCCGAATTACCGGAAGCTGCGGCCGAAGCTTGCGCTGCCCGAGTCGGCCGGCCCCGTCTTCGCCGAGGACGAGCGCCTGCACTGGCACCCCGCGCTGCAGCCGCTGGCGACGCTGCACGGCGAGGGCAAGGTCTCCGTGCTGCCCGCCGTCGGCTACACCCACCCCGACCAGTCGCACTTCACCTCGCGGCACTTCTGGGAGGTCGGCGCCACCGACGCGCGCCTGGCCAGCGGCTGGATGGGCCGCTACCTCGACCATGCCGGCACGCCCGACAACCCGCTGCAAGGACTGTCGCTCGACTACCAGCTCCAGCCGGCGCTGGCCTCGACGAAGGTGCCGGTCGCCTCGCTGGCCGCGCCGGACGAGTACACCTTCTGGGCGCCCGGTGTCTGGGGCGAGGTCGAGGAGCGGATGCTCGAGACGCTCAGGCCGCTCGGCGCCCGCCGCTCCGACCCGATGCTGAACCAGGCGGCGACTGCGACGGCGCAGGCCGACCGGCTCCGCCGCCAGCTCGCGCCCTTCGCGGCCAACAGCGAGAACGGCTTCGGCAGCCCCGTGCAGTACCCGCACGGCGACGACTCCTTCGGCAGGCAGCTCTCCGGCCTCGCCGCGATGCTCGGCGCGAACCTGCCGCTGCGGTGCGTGGCGCTCACAGCGCCCGGCGAGTACGACACGCACTCCGACCAGCCCCAGGCGCTCGCCGACGGGCTCGATCTCACCGCCCGCAGCCTGCTCGCCTTCCAGCGCGACCTCGAGGCGCGCGGCCTCGCCGATCGCGTGCTCACGCTCGTGTGGTCGGAGTTCGGTCGACGGGGCGAGGAGAACGGGAGCGACGGCACTGATCACGGCGCGGCCGGCTCGGCGTTCCTGATCGGCACGCGCGCCCGCGGTCAGATGGTGGGCGAGTTCCCGGGCCTCACGAACCTCGACGAGGATGGGAACCTGCGGCCGACCTCTGACTACCGTGGGGTCTACTGCTCGCTGCTTGAGCAGTGGCTCGGCGCCGACGCGTCGGCGGTCATCCCCGGGGCGTCCGCGTTCGCTCGACCTGCACTCGTCGCATGAAGACGCTTGGCATCCTCGCCATGGCGGTCGGCCTCGGCTACCACCCGACGCCCGCGCGCCTCGGCGTGAGCGCCACCGAGTTCCACCTCACGCTCTCGCGGCCGAGCGTCCGGGCCGGCGTCGTCGAGATCGAGCTCCAGAACGACGGCCAAGACCCGCACGACGTGCGCGTGCGCAGAATCGGCGGCACGCACACGTTCTCCGTCCCGCTGACCAAGCCCGGCTCGCGACGCTCGGCGTCGTTCAACCTGAAGCCCGGCCGCTACCGCCTCTGGTGCTCGGTCGCGAGCCACGGAGAACTCGGGATGCAGGCGCTCTTGCGCGTTCGTCCCCGCTGACGCGCGGCCGCTCACACGCGCAGGAACGAAAATCGTGCCCGTGAGGTTTCCGCTCCTCAAAGCGGGAACAACGATCTCACGCGAGCGAAAGGAGCGGCCGTGGCCGAACTGGTAGCCGACTTCACGCTGAAGCGCCTGCGCGACTGGGGCGTACACAGGATCTACGGGTACCCGGGAGACGGGATCAACGCGTTCCTCGGCGCATTCGACCGCGCCGGCGGGGATCCGGAGTTCATTCAGGTGCGCCACGAGGAGATGGCCGCCTTTATGGCTTGCGGGCACGCGAAGTTCACCGGCGAGGTCGGCGTCTGTATCGCCACCTCGGGGCCCGGCGCGATCCACCTGCTCAACGGCCTCTACGACGCGAAGCTCGACCACCAGTCGGTCGTCGCGATCGTCGGACAGCAGGCCATGGCGTCGCTGGGCGGCAGCTATCAACAGGAGGTCGACCTGACGACGCTGTTCAAGGACGTCGCGCACGAGTACGTGCACATGGCCACCGACCCCGCGCAGATGCGCCACCTCGTCGACCGCGCCGTTCGCATCGCGCTCGACCAACGCACGGTCACCTGCATCATCGTCCCGAACGACCTCGCTTCCGAAAAGGCCGTCGAGACTCCGCCGCACGAGCACGGCACGATCCACTCGGGCATCGGCTACTCGCGCCCGAAGGTCGTCCCCGAGGAGGGCGACCTCGAGCGCGCCGCGGCGGTGCTGAACGAGAGCGAGAAGGTCGCGATCCTGATCGGCCAGGGCGCGATGCACGCTGCCGACGAGGTCGTCCAGGTCGCGGAGACGCTCGGTGCGGGCGTGGCCAAGGCACTGCTCGGCAAGGCCGCGCTTCCGGATGACCTCCCCTACGTGACGGGCTCGATCGGCCTGCTCGGGACGAAGCCGAGCTGGGATCTGATGATGGGCTGCGACGCCTTCCTGATGGTCGGCTCGAGCTTCCCCTACTCCGAGTTCCTGCCCGAGGAGGGTAAGGCGCGCGGCGTGCAAATCGACATCGACGGCCGGATGGTCGGCATCCGCTACCCGATGGACGTCAACCTCGTCGGCGACTCGAAGGAGACGCTGAAGGCGCTGCTGCCGAAGCTCGAGCGCAAGGAGGACCGCTCGTGGCGCGAGGAGATCGAGGGCGGCGTGCGCGAGTGGTGGGACCTGATCGAGGAGCGCGCGCAGCTCGACGCGAACCCCGTCAACCCGCAACGCGTCTTCTCGGAGCTCTCGAAGCGCCTGCCGGACGGCGCGATCCTGACCGCCGACTCCGGCTCGGCCGCCAACTGGTACGCGCGGAACCTGAAGCTGCGCCAGGGGATGATGGGCTCGCTCTCGGGCACGCTCGCGACGATGGGCCCCGGCGTCCCGTACGCGATCGCGGCGAAGTTCGCGCATCCCGAGCGGCCGGTGATCGCGCTCGTCGGCGATGGCGCGTTCCAGATGAACGGGATGAACGAGCTGATCACGATCGCGAAGTACTGGGAGCGTTGGAGCGACCCGCGCCTGATCGTGCTCGTGCTTCACAACGACGACCTCAACCAGGTCACGTGGGAGCAGCGCGCGATGGAGGGCGACCCGAAGTACGAGGCCTCGCAGGTGCTGCCCGACTTCCCGTACGCCCGCTATGCGGAGCTGCTCGGCTTCCTCGGCATCCGGGTCGACAATCCTGACGAGGTTGGCCCGGCCTGGGACGAGGCGCTCTCGGCCGACCGGCCGGTGCTCTTCGAGGCGATCACGGACCCGGAGGTGCCGCCGTTGCCGCCGCACATCACGCTCAAGCAGGCGAAGGCGTTCATGATGTCGCTCAAGGGCGACCCGGACCGCGGCAGGGTGGTCAAGGAGTCGTTCAGGCAGAAGGTCGAGGAGTTCATTCCGGGCCGGTGAGCGCGACTGCGACCCGTCCGGGTGTGCAGGCGCCCGTCGAGAGCCTCGTGGTCTCGGCCTTCGTCGTGCCGACCGACGAGCCCGAGTCGGACGGAACGGCCGAGTGGGACTCGACGACCGTGGTCGTCGTCGAGGCGCGCGCGGGCGACGAGACGGGCCTTGGCTACACGTATGCGCCGGCCGCCGCGGGTGCGCTGGTCGAGGAGAAGCTGACTGAGGTCGTGCGCGGCTACGACGCGCTCGCGACGGGCGAGGCGTGGGAGGCGATGGCCGTGGCCCTGCGCAACTCGGGCCGCCCCGGGATCGGCTTCTGCGCGCTTTCGGCCATCGACCAGGCGCTCTGGGACCTGAAGGCGCGCCTGCTGGGGTTGCCGCTCGTCGACCTGCTCGGCCGCGCGCGCGACGAGGCGCCGGTGTACGGCAGCGGCGGCTTCACCTCGTACTCGCTCGAGCGGATCCGCGAGCAGCTCGGCGGCTGGGTCGAGCAGGAAATCCCGCGCGTGAAGATGAAGGTCTCGCGGGAGCCGGCGCGCGATGCCGAGCGGCTCGACGCGGCGCGCCAGGCGATCGGCGACGACGCGGAGCTGTTCGTCGACTCGAACGGCGCCCTCGGGCGCAAGCAGGCGCTCGCGTGGGCCGAGCGCTTCGCTGGCGAGTGGGGCGTCAGCTGGTACGAGGAGCCGGTCAGCTCGGCTGACTTCGACGGCCTGCGCCTGCTGCGCGAGCGCGGGCCTGCGGGGCTCGAGATCGCAGCGGGCGAGTACGCGTACGTCCCGGCGGACTTCCGCAACCTGCTCGGCTGCATCGACTGCCTGCAGGCCGACGTCACGCGCTGCGGCGGGATCACGGGGTTCCTGCGGGCCGGCGCGCTCGCCGCCGCCTTCGACCTCGACCTCTCGGCCCACTGCGCCCCGATGGCGAGCCTCGCCGCCTGCTGCGCCGTCCCGCGCTTCCGCCACCTCGAGTACTTCCACGACCACGTCCGCCTCGAGCCGCTGCTCTTCGACGGCGTTGTCGCTCCGGTCGACGGCGTGCTGCGCCCGGACCGCTCGCGCCCCGGCAACGGCCTCGAGCTGAAGCGCCCGGACGCCGCGAGGTACGCCGCGTGAGCGGCACGGTCGACGTCCCGTCGCAGGACCCGCGCTTCCACACGCCGCCGGTCGGGCGCGACCGCGTCGACGTTCAGGCGCTCGAGCACGACCTGCGCGCGGCGATCGAGGGCGAGGTGCGGTTCTCCGCCGGGGACCGCGCGCTCTACTCGGCGACCGGCGCCAACTATCGCCAGCTGCCGATCGGCGTCGTCATCCCGCGCAGCAGCGAGGACGTCGTCGAGACCGTGCGCCTGTGCCGCGAGTACGACGCGCCGCTGCTCTCCCGTGGCGGCGGCACCGGCCTCGCCGGCCAGACAACCAACGTCGCCGTGGTGATCGACTTCTCGAAGTACCTGAACCGCGTGCTCGAGATCGACCCTGATCGCCGCCTGGCGCGGGTCGAGCCCGGCCTGATCCTCGACCACCTGCGCCACCAGGCCGAGTCGGACCACCAGCTCACCTTCGGTCCGGATCCGTCGACGCACGAGTACTGCACGCTCGGCGGGATGATCGCCAGCAACTCCTGTGGCGTCCGTTCGATCATGGCCCAGTTCTACGGCCCGGGCCCGCGGACGTCGGACAACGTCCACGAGCTCGACGTGCTGCTCTACGACGGGCGCCGCCTGCGGGCTCGTGAGGGAACCTCGGGCGACCCCGAGATCGACCGCCGCCTGATCGAGCTGCGGGATCGCTACGCCGACCTGATCCGCGCGCGCTACCCGAAGATCCCGCGCCGCGTCTCGGGCTACAACCTCGACGACCTGCTGCCTGAGAACGGCTTCAACGTCGCTCGCGCGCTAGCGGGCACGGAGAGCACGTGCGTCACGTACCTCGAGGCGACGGTGCACCTGCTCCACAGCCCGCCGGTGCGCTCGCTGCTCGTGCTCGGCTACGAGGACGCGCCGACGGCGGGAGACGCCGTCCCGAAGATGCTCGAGCACAAGCCGCTCGGCCTCGAGGGCATGGACGAGACGCTGATCGACGACATGACGCAGCTCGGCCTGCACGTCCACGACCTCTCGGCGCTGCCGGACGGCCACGGTTGGCTGCTGCTCGAGTTCGGCGGCGAGACGAAGGAGAAGGCCGACGACAAGGCCCGCGCGCTGATGGGCGAGCTGAGCGTCGGCAAGGACGGCCTGCGCGGGATGAAGCTCTACGACCGGCCCGAGCAGGAGGAGCACGTCTGGAAGGTACGCGAGGCCGGGCTCGGCGCAACGGCGTTCCTGCCAGGGAAGGAGGACACCTACGAGGGCTGGGAGGACTCGGCCGTGCCGCCCGAGCGTGTCGGCGACTACCTGCGCGACCTCGGCAAGCTCGCCTCCAAGCACGGCTACGAGAGCTCGCTGTACGGCCACTACGGCAACGGTTGCATCCACGCCCGCTGGAACTTCGACCTCTCGAGCAAACCCGGCCTGGCGAAGTACCGCGCCTTCGTCGAGGAGGCCGCCGACCTCGTCGTCTCCTACGGCGGCTCGATCTCCGGCGAGCATGGCGACGGCCAGTCCCGCGCGGAGCTGCTGCCCAAGATGTTCGGCCACGAGCTGATCGAGGCGTTCCGCGAGTTCAAGTCGATCTTCGACCCGGCCTGGAAGATGAACCCGGGCAAGCTCGTCGACGCCTACCCGCTCGACTCGAACATCCGCCTCGGGCCGGAGACGTTCAACCCGCCGCAGGTCAACTCGCACTTCGCCTTCCTGACGGACAAGGGCTCGTTCGCGCATGCGACCACGCGCTGCGTCGGCGTCGGGAAGTGCCGCCACACCGAGGGCGGCGTCATGTGCCCGAGCTTCATGGTCACGCGAGAGGAGAAGCACACGACGCGCGGCCGCGCCCACATCCTCTGGGAGATGCTGAACGGCGAGGAGCTGGAGCTCTGGAACTCCAGCGAGGTCGACGAGGCGCTCGATCTCTGCCTCTCGTGCAAGGGCTGCACCAACGACTGCCCGGTCGGCGTCGACCTGCCGACGTTGAAGGCGGAGTACCTCTCGCACCGCTACCGGAAGCGGCTGCGGCCGCGCCCCGCTTACGCCTTCGGGCTGATCGACCAGGCCGCACGCGTCGCGTCGAAGGTGCCGGGCCTCGCGAACGCCGCGACGAGGACCCCGCTCTTCAAGCTCGCGGCCGGGATCCACCCGGCGCGGCACGTGCCGGAGTTCGCGCCGGTGACCCTGAAGGACTGGTTCGCACGGCGGCCGCTGGCAAACGGCGGCGGCAAACGCGTGATCCTCTGGGCGGACACGTTCACCAACTACCTCGAGCCCGAGGTCGGCGTCGCCGCGGTGGAGGCGCTCGAGGACGCGGGGTTCCACGTCGTCGTGCCGGAGGGGCACCTCTGCTGCGGGCGGCCGCTCTACGACTACGGGATGCTCGACCTCGCCCAGGCGTACCTGCGCAAGGTGCTCTCGACGCTGCGTGACGAGATCCGCGCCGGCACGCCGGTCGTCGGCGTCGAGCCCAGCTGCGTCGCCGTCTTCCGCGACGAGCTGACGAAGCTCTGGCCGACGGACCAAGACGCGAAGCGGCTCGCGAAGCAGACGTTCCACTTCAGCGAGTTCCTGACCGAGCACGCCGAGGGGTGGGAGCCGCCGCGGCTGCACCGCAAGGCGGTCCTGCACGGCCATTGCCACCAGAAGGCGACCGGCGGCACCGGCCCCGACGTGAAGCTCCTCGAGCGGATGGGGCTCGAGGTCGAGGAGCTCGACGCCGGCTGTTGCGGCATGGCCGGCGGCTGGGGCTACGAGCACGGCCACTACGACGTCTCGGTCGCCTGCGCCGAGCGCGTGCTCCTGCCGAAGGTGCGTGAGACCTCGCGCGACGCCGTGCTCGTCGCCGACGGCTTCTCGTGCCGGTCGCAGATCGAGCAGGCCGACACCGGGCGGCAAGCGTTGCACGTTGCGCAGGTGCTGGCCGTCGCGCGCGAGCAGGGGCCGGCGGGGCCGCCCGGACCCTACCCCGAGCGGGCGGCAGCGCCGCATCCGCAGGGAAGCCGACCCCGTCGGGCCGCGAAAGTCGCAGCGGCGACCGCCCTGGCCGGTTTCGCCGCGGTGGGAATGAGAACATTGCGGTCATGAAGCTCGGCGAGGCGATCGCGCGCTGGCCCGTTGTCCGCCAGCTACGCGAGGGCGACCCGCTCGGGTTGGGCAAGGCCGCGCAGTCGGAGCGCTCGCAGGCGCTCCGCCCGCGGATCGAGCGCGCCGACCACGTCGTCCAGTCGATCTGCCCCTACTGCGCCGTCGGCTGCGGTCAGCTCGTGTACGTGAAGGACGGCGACGTCCAGCACATCGAGGGCGATCCGGCGAGCCCGATCTCACGCGGCCGCCTCTGCCCGAAGGGCAGGCCTCGAAGTCGTTCGTGCAGAGCCCGCTGCGCGAGTACAAGGTCAAGTACCGCCGGCCCTACGGCACCGCGTGGGAGGAGCTCTCGCTCGACCAGGCGATGGAGATGATCGCCGATCGGATCGTCGACACCCGCGCCGCGAGCTGGGAGGAGCTGACGCCCGAGGGCCGACCCGCCAATCGCACGATGGCAATCGGGAACCTCGGCGGCGCAACGCTCGACAACGAGGAGAACTACCTGATCAAGAAGCTGTGCGTGGCGCTCGGCATCGTTCAGGTCGAAAACCAGGCCCGCATATGACACAGCTCCACGGTCCCCAGTCTGGGGACCTCGTTCGGACGAGGCGGCGCGACGGACTTCCAGCAGGATCTC
>C688J18823_10002908_pt1 | contig 10790 bp, 9 predicted proteins | sample HopSoiMetagenom1_FD_18823 | JGI IMG/M metagenome (IMG submission 18823) | reverse complement strand
TAAATACCGGTGTGCTGTTTCTGAGGCGTCCTTTGAATTGGTCGAGCAGCATCGAGCGGCTGAGCTCACTCGACGGGGAACCCACCTTCTTCACCAACCAGACGCTGACTCACATCGCCATGCACGGGAACGGGGCAAAGCCGCTTGATTCGACGAAATACGTGCTACAACTGGATGATCAATTCATTTACCCGGATCGTTATGCGGGCCCGAATATCGTCCTGCGTCATTACGTGGATCCGGTTCGTCACAAGTTCTGGCTGAATCTCTGAACGATGACTTCTGCCAGCGTGGATCCCGGATCTAAGCCGCTCCGCATCCTGATTATACTCAATCTGGATTGGAACCGGCATCTGGGCGCGGCGCGCATTTACATGGAACTGGCCGATCAGTGGCGAGCGACGGGTCATCAGGTGGAACATTTTACCTTCTCTGAAGCGTTCCCGACCCGTCATCGATCGTCGCGGGAATACGCGGTTAGGCGGTTGCTATTTCCAATCCGCGCGGCGGCATTTGTTCGCAAGCATCGAGGTCGATTCGATGTGATCGACGCGTTGATCGGGTCGATAAAGACACCCAAACTTGGCCTGAAATTCAACGGGCTGTTGGTCGCGCGTTCCGTGGGTTCTCACAAATTGTACGAGGAATTTGAAAAGAGCGTTCACACACGATGGCCAGGTATAAACCGGGGCAGTCTCGCAGGCCGGCTATTCTACGGCGCCGTAAATCGCCGGGTCATCTCGGTGTCGGATTCAGCGCTGCGGCAGGCTGATCTGATTAATGTTCCGAACACGGAAGAAGCGGAGTTGCTGCGCCGGGACGGCCGGCTGACCGCGCCCGTTGTGGTCGAGCCCTACGGATTGACCGACGAGCAATGTCAGGCGCTCTCCTCGAGTATTTCAAACTCAAGCAATCGTCTTGAAGCGAAACGAATCAGCTTCGTGGGCATGTGGGCGCCCCGAAAGGGATCGAAGGTGTGGGGCGAAATCATTCGCCGCGTTCGGCAACAAATTCCGCAAGCGAAGTTCCGTTTTCTCGGCACGATGGTTTCGGCTGAAACAATGCTGAGTGATGCCGGGGATGACGTCGCTGAGGCGATTGAATCGATTTCGGAATTCACGCCTAACGATCTGCCGAGTCTGCTTGCCGATTGCACGGTCGGAGCGTTTCCGAGCTACGTCGAAGGCTTTGGCCTGGCCATCCTGGAGCAGCTCGCCGCGGGCATTCCCACGGTGGCATTCAATCACGGCGGACCGCGTGACATTTTGCGCGACCTTCCCGGATCGCTGGTTACGACAGGGAATGTGGAAGAGTTCGCTAATGCACTGGTCAGAACGCTCCAGCTGGATCCCGCCGAGTATCAGCAGCTTCAGCGCGCGAGTATTCAAACTGCGCAGCGGTATCGTTGGTCGAAAATTAGCAGCGATACCGCCGGGCATTATNGCTCGGCCCTAACGGGCCTCGGTAGCGCTTAGCTGGACTGAGATGTCGCGGCGCTGCGCTTGATACTCGNGCATCGCCGTCCGCAGCGCCGAAACAGCCATCGCAGGACTTCGCGTCATCACGAGCGCAATCTGCCCGAGCGACACGATCTTGTTTGTGATCGTTGGCTGATACACAAAGGAATGGCAGAGGATCGCGAACATCTCCGCCGCCATTTCCCCTTGGGGATCGCTGAGCGATCTTTTCGACGCCTCGTAGTGATGAACGACGTAGGTGGATCGCAATTGACGGATGCGGTACCCCAGAAAATGCAGGCGGCTGCCAAACTCCAGGTAGGGCGCTCCAAATCGAAATGCCTCAGCGAATCGCAATCCGCGGTCAAAAATTTCCCGGGGATAAATAGTGGCGCCATCCGCGATCGCCCAACAGTTGTCGGGGTCGGGCGGAGCCATCGAAAAGCCGCGGGGCTGCAGTTGTCCGGGACATTCCGGAGGTGTCTCCCTGGCCTGGTTCGGTAGGAATTCGCCAATGATCCAAACTGCACGCGCATCGTTTTCGATCGCCGCGACACACTCCCGAATGTGATCGGGCGGAAATTCGTGGTCGTCGTCCATTGTCCGAATGTGGGTGCCGCGGCAGGCAAGTGCTACATGGTTCCGATTCGCGTAAAGGCCTCGATGCGGACCAGGCTGATACCGGCAATCGTTCGCCGCTGCAACCGACTGAACAGCGCCAATGTGCTGATCGTCGGAGTCGTCGGAGACGACAACTTCCCACGGCTGAACCGCCTGTGCCCGGAGCGAAGCTAAGGTGCGGGCCAGACTTTCGGGTCGGTTTCTGGTTACCAAAGCGACGCTTAGGCGTATTTCTTGCATCAAATCGCTAGTGGAAAGATTGGGCGACATGTCGAACAACGGGATGTACCTGTCGGTGGAAACAAATCGACAGTACGTGGGGCATTCCGGTCAATTACTACACGTTCCGCAATCGATGCAAAGCCGGCCGCTGGTCATCATCACGACTCGTCTTCCGCCCCTAGTTTGCGGAATTGGAACCTTCAGCTGGTTGATAGACAGGAATTGGCCCGGTGACACGTCAAGGCACTGGTTCCTCGTTGTTGACGATAGCCGGCCGTCAGGTGCGACAGGCTCGGTCAACATTGCTGCGTTTCATGGCGCCTGGCGCACGTTTGAGCGCGCACTGGATAACGCAGTCGGCGCCGACGTTTTGCTTCATTATGCCGGCCGCGGCTACCAGCGATTCGGTTGCCCCGTTGGATTACCCGCAGCATTACGAAGGTGGAAAACAAAGTCGCCTGATTCCCGCCTTGTCATATTTTTTCATGAATTGCCGGCTTCATTACCGGTAACGAATCGTCATTACTGGCTCAATCTGTGTAGCCGGAGGGTCGCGACTAAGCTTGTTAGACTTGCCGACGTTCTCGTCACGAACAGTCCGGACCACGTTCGGGCCCTGGGAAAAATGTCCAACGAGAAAAAGATTCATTGTTTGCCGGTCTCCTCCAATATTCCGCCGGAGCAGCACTTTCAAACCGCGCGAATCCGGACTGAGTTCGTCATTTTCGGATTGCCCTACGGCCGCTGGCAGACACTTGAGCTGTTCGCGAGCGAGATTAAAACCTGGCTGCAGAATGGACTTCTGACGAGGCTCCATCTTATCGGCGTCCGGGATTCGAAATTTGATACTCGTGCAAATACGGTGATCGCATCGCTCGGACTAACCGGAAAAGTGATTTCACACGGCGAACTTTCAGCGGAGCGCATTTCGGAATTGCTCTCGACCGCGCAATTCGCGCTGAGCCCCGCAGACGCGGCTACGTGGAGTAAGTCTTCAAGTTTGATGGCATTTCTCGCTCATCGATGTGCCGTTGTTGCGAAAGGCGAGAGAAATTTCGAGCCGCTGTCGTGGAGCGTTGCTCCGCAGGAAGTTGGCACAATTACCGACGCTGAGATTCAGGCCAGAACCAATGCGGCGAAGCAATGGTATGATTTCAATGCCGATTGGAGTGTGCTCGCGCGGCAGGTAGCGGCGCTTTTTTCAGATTTGCACCGACGTGACGTCTGAGCTGGTCATCATTACTCCGGAAATTTCGCCGGAGCGAGGTGGAGTGGCGGATCACACCGCCGCCCTGCTGCGAGAGTGGCATCTGGCGCGTCCGGTTACCGTCTTTACGCCTGAGTCTTGTCGCGCCGTTGAGTCGCTCATGAACGTGAAACCGCTTGGCTCCGGTTATCGCGATATTCTCGATCAGCTTCCGACCGTGAACGGAACCGTTTTTGTTCAATACAGTGCTTACGGCTTTGATCGGTTAGGCTATCCGCGCGATTTGATCCGCGCACTGGTCGACTGGAGACGTCGGGGAAGCGGTCGGCTAGTCGTAATGTTTCACGAGATCTGGGCGATCTGGCGTATCACGAACAAGAACTTCGCGGTGCAGTACTTTCATCGGCGCGCACTGAGGCGGCTGCTGAACGTTTGCGATGCCGTCTTCACTACCACGGCCAGCCAGGCTGATCACCTCAACCAGGTCTGCCCGGCTGCTTCAGTTCAGGTGCTTCCGGTCGGCTCAAACATCCGTCGGATAGAGGGTGCCAAAATCTCGCGGCAACGTGGTTGTGCTGCGTTGTTCGGGTTGCTGCCAACCAGGGTTCGCGCATTGAAGGAGATGCAAAGGAGCCTCGCCGCCCTCGCCGAAAGGGGATCAATTGCCAAAATAGTCACACTGGGACAGGGGACAGATGCACGCGCCGAAGCCGACGAGCGTGACCTTCTCCAACACCTGAATTTACAGGAAGGCTTTGTTCAGCATGGTGCGCAGTCCGAAAAATCATGCTCCGAAATTCTATCTTCGGCCACGTTCGGCATTTTCGGACAAAACGAGTTGAGCTGTACTAAATCCGGATCGTTCATGGCCTACGCTGCGCATGAGCTGCGGGTTATAGCCGAGTTTGCCGGTTCATCCAAACCGCCGCCGGTCTGTTGGCTGGTCTCGCCGGCCGAATTGCTCGGTGGTATTGACCATGACGAGCTGCATCGGAGAGCTCAATGTCTGTGCATCTGGCAGAAGGAAAATTTTTCGTGGACTGTTATCGCTCGACAAATCGGACACGCTTTGCGAATCGAAACCTGATTGAAGCAGAACAAGCTATTACTCGTTAGTCCGTGCCAGGGCACTTACGGCGGGATTGAAGCGTTTGTGTTGGCGGTCGCCGATGCGGTGCAGCGCGAATCGGACTTCGAAGTAAAGATCTGCTTCAAGAAAGTGGCAGGGTTCTCTCTTCGACCGGAGTTTAGGGACATGCTAAGCAATCAGCCGGTCGTGTTCGTCGACCGCGCTGGGAAAGACCTCGCGGATGCGATCCGATGGGCCGACATCGTCCATCTTCAGAATGCTTCCCCCGATGTCGTGTTCTTATCGAAGTTACTCCATCGACCGCTCGTGCTGACGATTCACAATTACATGCCGCGCCCATGGACGCTGCACCGGTTCTTGTGGCGCATGGCTGCCCGCCTGGCGGTCGCGCGCTGGTACAACTCTAATTTCGTGTGGAAAACGTGGGAGGGCTCGCACCCGCGCAAAAACAGCCGCAAGGTGCCGACCACATCGAAACTACCGGAAGGCTGGACGCCGCCTGGGGATCGCCGCGGCTTTGTATTTGTAGCGCGCTGGATCGCAAACAAAGGGTTGGAAACTTTGGTCGACGCCTACGCTCGGGCTGATCTCGATCGCGATCGATGGCCCCTCGTTCTGATTGGCGACGGACCTTTGCGACCGGCAATTGAGTCGCAGCTGCGCAGCCTTGGCCTCACCAATGTCGAGCTGCCCGGATTTGTAGACGACGACACCAAGGCTAAATACATGCGGAACGCTCGTTGGATCGTGGTGCCGCCGCACACCAATGAAGATCTAGGTCTAACGGCTCTGGAAGCAAGGAACCTTGGGGTGCCGTGTATCATTACTCGCGATGGCGGGCTGCCGGAAGCGGGTGGAGCGCAGGCGCTGATATGCGACCCGGGCGATGTTACCGGCTTAAGCCGGCTGTTGGAGAAGGCGTCGCGAATGCCGGCCGATGAATATGCCGCCCGGGCGGAGGCCACCAAACGCGAATTGGCTAACGAGATGGTGCTTCTTAGTTTCTATGCGGAATCTTATCGTCGCATTTTGAAAGTAGAACCGTTAGGCTGACTTTATGGTTCTGCTCGTTCATCCTTTCGGGAACGCGAACGTCCGAGCGGTGTTGCAAGCGCTCGAAGAAGCAGGCCTGCTAAGTCGATTCGTCACTACGCTGGGATGGTCGACTTCTTCTTATCCGGCGCTGAGCGATCACATTCGCGGGAAACTCCGGCGGAATTATCCGTTACCGGCGGACCGGATCGATATTCACCCCGTTCGCGAAGTCGTTCGACTGCTTGCCACAACCTTCGGTTTTCAGCGCCTAACCGAACATGAGGCCGGTTGGGCAAGTATCGATAAGGTGTGGGCCAGTATCGATCGCGAGGCAGCCCGTTGCTTGCGCAAAGGCGCGTACGGCGAGGATCTGAAAGCGGTTTACGCTTATGAAGATTGTGCGGAAGCGGTGTTCAGTGTTGCCCGCGACATGGGTATTCATCGCGTCTACGACTTGCCGATTGCGTATTGGAAAACCAGTCAGCGACTCCTCCGCGAAGAAGCCCAACGGTATCCGGAGTGGGAGCCCACGCTTGGAGCAACTCGTGACTCGGAGCGGAAACTGGCGCGGAAGAGTCGGGAGCTCGAGCTGGCGGAGCTGGTGATTTGTCCAAGCGAATTCGTACGAAGTTCGTTGCCCGCGGAGGAGCTCGGTAGCCGCCAATGCTTGGTCGCGCCATTCGGCTCGCCTACGGTCGATTTACGCGCGGCTGTTACCGAGAAAAAGGCCGACCGGCCGCTCCGAGTCCTATTTGCCGGAACATTGTCGCAGCGGAAAGGTTTGGCGGATCTGTTCCTCGCTACAAAGCTGCTCGATACGAAAACGATTGAACTAATCGTGATGGGTTCGTTATTGCGTCCGTTGAACTGGTACCGGCAATTTGCCGATTTCATTTACGAATCGCCGCGCCCGCATGCCGAAGTTTTGAGCCTGATGCAAAGTTGTGATGTTCTGGTTCTGCCTTCCATCGTTGAGGGACGCGCTTTGGTGCAACAGGAAGCCATGGCCTGCGGTCTGCCGGTTATTGCTACGGCGAACGCCGGTGCCGACGACCTGATCGTGAACGGCGAGACTGGCTTTTTGATCCCAATTCGATCGCCACAGGCTATCGCCGAGCGGATCACCTGGTTTACCTCAAATCGCGACCAGATTGCTGGCATGGGTATTGCAGCGCAAACCCGCGCCCGGGAGCTAACCTGGCGCGGCTATGGTGAGAAGGTCGTTGCCGCGCTCCGGGAGCTGATACACCAATGAGCTTAATCGACCCGGCAGAGAAGCCCAGGCGCTACATCCGACGATTGATTTGGGTGTACTTCTGGCTGCTCCTGATTGAAGGAGCCCTGCGAAAATGGGTCGTGCCGGACCTATCGACTCCATTGTTGGTCATTCGCGATCCGGTTGTTCTGGCGATCTACTTGCTGTCGTTCCGGGCTCGAGTGTTTCCATGGAATGCGTGGGTCGTCACGTTGGTCATTCTGGCGTGCCTCGACACGATGGCCACTTTCTTCCAATTGTGGGATTACGTGGCCCCGCAATACATCACCGCGGTAACGGTTTACGGCATCCACGCCAATTTTTTCCATCTGCCACTTGTGTTCGTAATTGGGCAGGTGTTCACCGAGGAGGATATCAAACGGGTTGGCTGGTGGACGCTCATCCTGCTGGTTCCGATGACTGTTTTGATGGTGGCCCAGTTCCGCGCGGGTCCGGACGCATTTGTTAACAAAACTGCCGGCGGTGAAGGCGAAATGTTGATGTCATCGATGGGTAAGGTTCGAACGGCCGGACCGTTTTCATTTGTGATTGGCGTTGTTGCCTATTTTTCGCTGGCGACCGGCTATATCGTTTGGGCACTGCTCAATCCTGGTGTGTACAAGAAATGGGTCTTGGCGGTTGCGGGCGGCGCACTGATTATCGGGATCTCCGTTTCGGGTAGCCGATCCGTTGTTGGCGCTTGTGCCGTAGTAGTTGGTTCGCTGTTGCTGGTGGTCTTTCTCCGGCCCAAGATGCTGAATCGGTTCGGGCACGTCTTGCTCGCCGTTGTCGTTCTGGCGTTCATCGTTAGCCGAACCCCGATCTTCCGCGAAGGCGCGGAGGTTTTATCAACTCGATTTTCCGAAGTTGCTGAAGCAACCGAGCAATCAATTCCGCAGGATCTAATTTCACGGTCTTTATCGACCTTTCAGGATGCCTGGCTCGTTATCCCGAGAGCGCCCGCCCTCGGCTGGGGGTTAGGCGTGGGGACAAACGCCGGCGCGAAGTTACTTGTCGGCCAGAGCGGTTTCCTTCTGATGGAAGGCGAATGGCCGCGCATCATCCTTGAGAATGGTCCCGTGCTGGGTATTGCTTTCCTTCTCTGGCGACTCAGCTTCGTCGGGCGAATCGGCTGGCTAACGATCAAATCGATTCTTGCGGGAAATTTGCTGCCACTGCTTCTTTTCAGCTCCAGCTGTTTGCCGCTGCTGAATGGCCAGCTTGGGCAGCCAACAATTCTGGGGTTCGCAGTTTTCGTAACCGGTCTCGCCGTCGCAGCAATGCGGCAGGACGGTTTGGTTCCGGAAGGGCCGCCGCCCGCCCCGGAGAGAGCTTCGGTGAAGCGGGTTCGCGGCCGGTCTGCTTACGCCGAACGCCTGCACGGTGCTTCACCGCTACCCGAGCGAGACAATGGTTCTGTTGCTCGGTAATTACGCGCTCGACCAACAGCAAAGCATGCGGCGCTTCGGCGCGATGATGCTCGAGGGATTGACCGGGCGCGGCATCAAAGCCGAGCTGATAGAGCCTGAACCGGTCTTCGGCAACGTGCGGCTATTTGGTCGGTTCATTCAGAAGTGGCTCGGTTACATCGACAAATATTTCTTCTTTCCCCGTCAGCTACGAAGAAGGATTCGGCAAACAAAGAATCCGCTCGTTCATATCTGCGATCATTCCAACGCGGTCTATGTCGATAACTGTCGTCCGGCACCGGTTGTCGTTACTTGTCACGATCTGCTGGCCGTTAGGGGTGGTTTGGGGGAAGATACCGATTGCCCGGCCACGTTCGCCGGACGGTTCCTGCAAAGATGGATTCTGAGCGGACTTCGGAAAGCCGAAGCAATCGCGTGCGATTCAGAGGCCACCGCCAGCGACGCGAGTCGGTTGTTAGGTGAGGACAATTCCGGACAATGGGTGAATATGGTACCGTTAGGTCTAAGTCATCCTTATCACCCCATTTCAGATGTTGCAGCGACATCGCGGTTGTCGGAACTGCCGTCGCTCGATCTTGCCCGGCCGTTTGCGCTGCATGTTGGATCGAATCTGAGACGCAAAAACCGCGATGCGGTCCTCCGGATCGTAGCTGCCGTCAAAGATCAATGGAAAGGCCAGATCGTGTTCGCCGGGGAAGCGCTAACCCGTGATTTGATGCAACTTGGCACCCGTCTGGGAATCTCCGATCGGGTCGTGCAAGTCAGTAACGTCAGTAATGAGCTGTTGGAAGCTCTATACAATAAGGCCGTCGCGCTGGTCTATCCGTCACGGTTTGAAGGGTTCGGCTGGCCTGTCATTGAGGCCCAGGCCTGTGGCTGCCCTGTTATCAGCTCGGACTCCGGTCCGCTACCGGAGGTCGGCGGTGACGCCGCACTGCTGCACCCCGTGGAAGACGAAGCCGGCTTCGCGGCCGATCTTTTGCGATTAACGAATCCAGCCGAGCGAAGCAGGTGGGCGGAGAAGAGTCTGTCCAATGCGCGCCGGTTTTCGACGAGCCGAATGATTGACGAGTACGCCGCGATTTACCGCAGACTGGGAGCAGCAGTATGAACCTTCTATTACAGCTCGTCAGCATCCTTTTGCCATGGTCGCTTCGTCGGTCATTTCTACAGTCGCAATTTGGTTATCAAATACATCCGTCCTGCCGGCTGGGAGTGTGCTGGCTTTCGGCTACCCATTTGATCATGGAAGAAGGAAGTCAGATCGGACACCTCACCGTGTGCAAAGGCCTTGATCGGTTGCACCTCAAAGCCCATGCCCAAATTGGCCGGGGTAATTGGATCAGCGGTTTTCCGCTTGGCGCGTCGGCCCATTTCGCTGAAGAGACCGATCGTCGTCCGGAATTGATCCTGGAGGAACATTCCGCCATTACCCACCGGCATCTGATTGATTGCACCAATTCAGTAGTCATCGGCCGGTTTACCACAATGGCCGGGTTTCAATCGCAGATTTTGACGCATAGCATCGATCTCGAACGCAATCGACAAAGCTCGGCGCCGGTCCGGATTGGCCAGTACTGTTTCGTGGGAACGAATTCAGTCTTGTTGCCGGGCAGCGCACTTCCGGATTATTCGGTGCTCGGCGCCAAATCGTTGCTCAACCGCGCGTTTACCGAATCACATCAGCTTTATGGCGGGGTTCCGGCGCAGCCGGTGAAGAAACTGGATCCTAACTACGCCTATTTTCAGCGAACCCAGGGCTTCGTCATTTAACGGTGAGGATCCTGCAGGTCATCCCGACGTTGGACCCGAGCGTCGGCGGCGTCGCTCCTGCGATGCTGGCCTTAAGCCGCGGATTGGTGAAGCGCGGTCACGAAGTTGAGATCGTTGCCATCGATCCGCCATCAGCCCCATGGCTCCGTTCGATCGATCTTTTGGTTCACGCGACCGGGCCGGGACTAACGAATTATCAGTATTCTGGCGAGCTGAACAAATGGCTGGCCGCTAATGGTGGCAGGTATGATCGCGTGATTGTGAACGGCCTCTGGCAGCATCCCGGTCATGCCGCGTGGCGACGCTTTGCGCGGACAGCGACCCCTTACTATGTCTTTCCGCACGGAATGCTTGATCCGTGGTTCAAACGCACCTACCCGCTCAAACACGTCAAAAAATGGCTGTACTGGCCGTGGGCGGAATATCGAGTGATGCGGGATGCAGCGGCCGTGATATTCACTTCCGAGCAGGAACGAGTCGAGGCACGCGAATCGTTCTGGCTGTATCGTGTCCGTGAAAAGGTGTCCCCGTTAGGCATCGAAACTCCGGCCGCTCCATCTGCGAATGTGCGGGGCAAGCTATTAGATAGTTTTCCTCAACTCCGCAACACCAGGCCTTTGTTGTTCCTTGGGCGACTGCATCCGAAAAAGGGATGTGATCTGGCGATTGAAGGATTCGCGGCAGCAGGAGGGCCAGCGGC
>C688J18823_10002906_pt1 | contig 10794 bp, 3 predicted proteins | sample HopSoiMetagenom1_FD_18823 | JGI IMG/M metagenome (IMG submission 18823) | reverse complement strand
GACGAGAAGGATTGGACGCGCGCCCCGCTCACGCCGCTCGGCAATGACCGCTGGCAAGCGACGTTCGCTCCCAAGCGCATCGGCCGCCATCTCTACACGGTGGAAGCCTGGCGCGACGACTACGCTTCACTCGTTCACGAGATCGAGGTCAAGCACAAGGCGGACGTTGATATAACGCTGGAGCTGACCGAGGCGCGTCAGTATCTCGAAGCGGTGAATGCCAAAGCGGTGCCGTGCAACACGACGGCACTTGGTGGCGCGATACAGGCACTGCACGGCAGCGACGCAGATGCGAGTGTGCATGCTCTCGCTGCGCCCGCGACCGTCAAGGCTGTCGCCGCGTCCGCCGAGCGCGCGTTTCGCGTTCAGCATCCGCCTCTGCCGCTCGAGATCGAGCGCCCGCAGGCGCAGTTTGCAAGCTGGTACGAACTCTTCCCACGGTCGCAGTCCGGCGACGTGCATCGCCACGGCACGTTCGACGACGTGATCGGCCGCCTCGCCGATATCCGCGACATGGGATTCGATGTTCTCTATTTCCCGCCAATCCATCCGATCGGCGAGAAGCATCGCAAAGGGCGCAACAATTCGCTTCAGCCTGCACCCGGCGATCCCGGCAGCCCGTACGCGATCGGCAGCCACGAAGGCGGACACGACGCAATCCATCCGCAACTCGGCACGCTTGAAGATTTTCGTCGCCTCGTCGCGGCCGCACACGAGAATGGATTGGAAATCGCGCTCGACTTCGCGATCCAGTGCTCACCCGATCACCCCTGGCTGCGCGAGCATCCCGACTGGTTCAGGTGGCGCCCGGACGGCTCGATCAAGTACGCCGAGAACCCGCCGAAAAAGTATCAAGATATCGTCAACGTCGACTTCTACGGCGGCGATCCCCAGGGACTTTGGACTGCATTGCGCGACATTGTTCTGTTCTGGGCCGAGCAGGGCGTGCGCATCTTCCGCGTCGACAACCCGCACACCAAGCCGCTGTCGTTCTGGCAATGGATGATTGCGGACGTTCGCGCGCGCCACCCGGATGTGGTTTTCCTGTCGGAGGCCTTTACGCGGCCGAAGACGATGTATCGGCTCGCAAAGATCGGCTTCTCGCAGTCCTACACCTACTTCACGTGGCGCAATACCAAGCAGGAATTCACCGAGTACCTCACCGAACTGACGACCACGGAGGTGAGGGAGTTCTTCCGTCCGCATTTCTTCGTCAACACGCCGGACATCAATCCCTTCTTCCTTCAGACCTCGGGACGACCCGGGTTCCTCATCCGCGCGGCGCTCGCAGCAACGCTTTCAGGCCTGTGGGGCGTCTACTCGGGATTCGAACTCTGCGAGTCCGAGCCCCTGGCCAGCCGCGAGGAATATCTCAACTCGGAGAAATACGAGATCCGCGTCCGCGATCATAACGCCCCCGGCAACATCGTGCCCGAGATCACGGCGCTCAATCGCATTCGCAAGGCTCACCCGGCGCTGCAATCGCATCTCGGTGTGACGTTCTACAGCGCGTTCAACGATCAGGTCCTGCTCTACGGCAAACGCCTGCCCGGCGGCGCAGACATGATCCTCATCGCGGTCAGCCTCGATCCACATAACGTCCAGGAGGCGACGTTCGAACTGCCACTGTGGGAATGGAAGCTGCCGGACCACGGCTCGCTTTACGTCGAGGACCTGATGCGCGGCGGCGGCGCGATGTGGACCGGCAAGCTGCAGCGCGTGCGGCTCGATCCCGCTGATCTGCCCTTCGCGATCTGGCGCATTGCTCCGCCCGAGAGCCTGCCATGAACGCGCCGCAGAAGAACATCGTGGCGGCGACGGCGGGCGATCCGCTCTGGTACAAGGACGCCATCATCTATCAGTTGCACATCAAGTCGTTCTTCGATTCGAACAACGACGGCATCGGCGATTTCGCCGGCCTGATGATGAAGCTCGATTACATCGCGGATCTCGGCGTTAACACGATCTGGCTCCTGCCGTTCTATCCCTCGCCGCGTCTGGACGACGGCTACGACATCGCCGAGTACCGCGCTGTACATCCCGATTACGGCACGATGACGGACGTGAAGCGCTTCATCGCCGCCGCGCATACGCGCGGTCTGCGGGTGATCACCGAACTCGTCATCAATCACACGTCCGACCAGCACCCGTGGTTTCAGCGCGCCCGCAAGGCGAAGCCCGGCTCGCCGGCGCGCAATTTCTATGTCTGGTCCGACAGCGACCAGAAATATTCCGGCACGCGCATTATCTTTCTCGACACCGAGCGCTCCAATTGGACGTGGGACGCGGTCGCCGGCGCCTACTACTGGCATCGCTTTTATTCGCATCAGCCCGACCTCAACTTCGACAATCCGAAGGTGCTCGAAGCGGTGCTTGGCGTGATGCGCTTCTGGCTCGAACTCGGCGTCGACGGGCTGCGGCTCGACGCGGTGCCTTATCTGATCGAGCGCGAAGGAACCAACAACGAGAACCTTCCGGAGACCCACGACGTGCTCCGCCGGATCCGCACCGAGCTCGACAAGTCGTATCCCGGCCGGATGCTGCTCGCGGAAGCAAACCAGTGGCCGGAGGACACCAAGGACTATTTCGGCCACGGCGACGAATGCCATATGGCGTTCCACTTTCCGCTGATGCCGCGGATGTACATGGCGCTCGCGCGCGAGGACCGCTTTCCGATCACCGACATCATGCGGCAAACGCCGCAGATTCCCGAGAATTGCCAGTGGGCGATCTTCCTCCGCAATCATGACGAACTCACGCTCGAAATGGTGACCGACTCGGAGCGCGATTATCTGTGGGAGACTTACGCATCAGACCGCCGCGCGCGGCTCAACCTCGGCATCCGCCGGCGGCTCACGCCCCTCCTCGAGCGCGACCGCCGCCGCATCGAGCTGATGAATTGCCTGCTTCTGTCCATGCCCGGCACGCCCGTCATCTATTACGGCGACGAGATCGGCATGGGCGATAACATCCATCTCGGCGATCGCGACGGCGTACGCACGCCGATGCAGTGGACGCCGGACCGCAATGGCGGCTTCTCGCGTGCCGATCCTGCGGCGCTGGTGCTACCGACGCTCATGGATCCGCTCTATGGGTATGAAACCGTCAACGTCGAAGCGCAGCTACGCGACCGCCACTCGCTGTTGCACTGGATGCGCCGCATGCTCGCGATCCGGCGGCGGCACCCGGCATTCGGCCGCGGCACGCTGCGGTTCCTCTATCCGAAAAACCGCAAGGTCCTCGCGTTCCTGCGCGATCATGATGACGAGATCATCCTGTGCGTCGCCAACGTGTCGCGCGCGCCGGAGGCCGTCGAGCTCGATTTGTCCGAACTTTCCGGCCGTGTGCCAGTTGAATTGAGCGGGGGGTCGCTGTTTCCGCCGATCGGCCAGCTGACCTATCTGCTCACACTTCCTCCCTACGGATTCTACTGGTTCGTGCTGGCAGCGGAGAGCGAGCCGCCCGGCTGGCACACACGAGCCCCTGAACCGATGCCCGAATACATCACGCTGGTCACACGCAACCGGATCATTGACGCACTCACATCGGCTGACGGCGCCACGTTCGTGCGCGACGTGCTGCCCTCCTATCTCATGAAGCGGCGCTGGTTCTCCGCCAAGGACCAGACCATCAAATCCACGCGCTTCAAGTATCTCGCGCCGCTGCCCGACGGCGAGCGCGAAATCATCCTCGCTGAGATCGAGACGAAGGCGGACGGCGACGCGAGCCGCTGGCAGTTGCCGCTTTCGGTGATCTGGGACGATGAGCCGGGGGCGGCACTGCCGAGCCAGCTCGCGCTGGCACGCGTGCGGCGCGGACGGCGCACCGGCCTGCTCACCGACGCGTTCACGCTGCAGGCATTTGCGTGCCGGATGCTCGGTGGATTGGCCGATCGATCGCGCATTGAAACGCCGGACGGCACGATCGTGTTCGAGCCCGTGCACGGCGACGAGGCGATACTGCGGCAGGCGGAGAAGGCGCCGGTGCTTTGGCTCACCGCCGAACAGTCGAACAGTTCGCTCATCGTCAACGATGCCGTGATGCTGAAGATCTTCCGCAAGGTCTCGGCCGGCATCCATCCCGAAGCGGAGATGAGCCGCTACCTCACGGCGCAGGGCTTCGCCAACACACCGCCGATGCTGGGCGAGATCGTCCGCGTCGCAAAAGACGGCGAGCGGTCCTCGCTCGCGGTGGCGCAAGGCTTCGTGCGCAATCAGGGCGACGCGTGGACCTGGACGCTCGATCAGTTCAATCGCGCGATCGACGATCTCGCGACGCGCCAGGCGGCCGGCGACGCCGTGCTCGACGAGATCGACGACTACACGGCCATTGCGGCGGCGATCGGCCGTCGCCTCGGGGAAATGCATACGGCACTGGCAAAGCCTTCATCCGACGCCGCATTCAGCCCGGAGGCCGCGAGCGAGCACGACGTCGACATCTGGACTGAGCGCGCAACCGCGTTGCTCGATCGCGCCTTCGTTCTGCTCAAGAAGCAAACCCATTGGGAAAGCGAGACCGCGCAAGCCGAGGCGAAGCGGCTGTTCGCCCAGCACGATGCGCTGAAGCGCGTGGTGCGCAAGCTCGCGAGGAGCGGGATCGGCAGCGCAAAAACCCGCGTTCACGGCGACTTCCATCTCGGGCAGGTGCTGGTCGCGAGCGGTGACATCTACATTATCGATTTCGAAGGCGAGCCCGGGCGCGCACTCGCCGAGCGCCGCGAGAAGGGAAGCCCGCTGCGCGATGTCGCGGGTCTTTTGCGCTCGTTCGACTACGCGGCGGCCGCGGTGCTCGACCCCAAGAACACAACGGCGGCCTATGTGTCGCAGGAGCAGCGCGTCGCATTCATGATGCAGCTGCGCGATGCCGCAAAGCGCGCCTTCATGGAGGCGTACCGCGCGAGCGCGGGCGGCGTCACAAACACCGAACTGCTCGACTTCTTCCTGATCGAGAAGGCCGCCTACGAGCTGGGCTATGAGGCGGCCAATCGGCCCGCCTGGGTCGCGATCCCGATCCAGGGCCTCGCGCGCCTCGCCGCGCGTGTGCTGCCCGCACGGGGCGAATGATGAACGTGCGTACCGCACCCTCACCGCCGCCCGTACCCGGCTACGAAACCGAGGCGCTCGCGCACGCGCTGCACGGCGATCCATTCCGCGTGCTCGGGCCGCACGAGACGCCTGCGGGGCCGGTGATCCGCGCGTACCTGCCCAATGCCGAATCCGCCGAAGTGCTGCGCCGCGCCGATCGCACGCGCATCGGACGGCTCGAGCACTTCGAGCACGGCCTGTTTCAGGGCGTCGTGAGCGAGCGCGCCCCTTACCTGCTTCGCGTCACCTGGCCGGGCGGCACCGTGCAGGAAACCGAAGATCCGTACTCTTACGGCCCGGTGCTGGGCGACGTTGACCTGCATCTGTTCAACGAGGGACGGCACTTCCAGCTTGCGCACGCGCTCGGTGCCAACGTGATCACCATCGACGCCGTACGCGGCACGCGCTTCGCCGTGTGGGCGCCGAATGCCGGGCGCGTCGCGGTCGTGGGCGACTTCAACGCGTGGGACGCGCGGCGCCATCCGATGCGGCTGCGACATAGCGCGGGCGTGTGGGAGTTGTTCGTTCCCCGCATCACCGAAGGCGTGCGCTACAAGTTCGACATCATTGGGCCTGGTGGCTATCGCGTGCCGCAGAAGGCCGATCCGCTGGCGCGGCAAACCGAGGTGCCGCCCGCAACTGCCTCAGTCGTTGCGAGCTCCGAGCCATTCCGCTGGCGCGATGACGAGTGGATGCGCACGCGTACGGCGCGTCACGCTGCTGACGCTCCCCTCTCTTTTTACGAGGTGCACTTGGCATCATGGATGCGCGCCGCGCACGACGCGGGCGCGTCCTCATTGTGGGACGTCGCCATCGACCGGCTGCTCCCGTACCTCACCGACATGGGATTCACCCACGTCGAGCTCCTCCCGATCATGGAGCATCCCTTCGGTGGATCGTGGGGCTACCAGCCGCTCAGCATGTTCGCGCCGAGTGCGCGCTACGGCACGCCCGAAGGCTTCGCGCGCTTCGTCGATGCGCTACACACGGCCGGCATCGGCATCGTTCTCGACTGGGTGCCGGCGCACTTCCCGAGCGACGCGCACGGTCTCGCACACTTCGACGGCACCGCGCTCTACGAGCATCAGGACCCGCGCGAGGGCTTCCACCAGGACTGGAACACGCTGATCTACAATTTCGGCCGCCGCGAGGTGCAAGGCTTCCTGATCGCCAGCGCGCTGCATTGGCTCGAGCATTTCCATGTCGATGGACTGCGCGTCGATGCGGTCGCCTCGATGCTCTATCGCGACTACAGCCGCAAGGCGGGCGAGTGGGTGCCGAATGTTTACGGCGGGCGCGAGAACCTCGAAGCCGTCGGCTTCCTGCGCCATCTCAACGCGGTTGTCGCAGAGCGCTGTCCCGGCGCGATGGTCATCGCCGAGGAATCCACAGCATGGCCGGGAGTCACGCAGCCTGCCGGAGAGCACGGGCTTGGCTTTTCCTACAAATGGAACATGGGCTGGATGCACGACACGCTCCAGTACATCGAGCGCGATCCGATCCATCGCGCCTATCATCATGACGAGATCACCTTCGGGCTGATCTACGCCTTCTCGGAAAAATTCGTTCTGCCGCTGTCGCACGATGAGGTCGTGTACGGAAAGGGCTCGCTGATCGGGAAGATGCCGGGCGATCACTGGCAGAAGTTCGCAAACCTGCGCGCCTACTTCGGCTTCATGTGGGCGCATCCGGGCAAGAAGCTGCTGTTCATGGGCGGAGAGATCGCCCAGTGGCATGAATGGGATCATGACGCCGAGATCGACTGGCCGGCGCTGCAGGACCAAAACCACGCCGGCATCCAGCGCCTCGTGCGCGATCTCAATCGGCTCTACCGCGCCGAGCCCGCGCTGCATGCCCGCGATACCGATGGCTCAGGCTTTCGCTGGGTGATCGGCGACGACCGCGCGAACTCGGTCTACGCATTCTGGCGCTACGGCAAAGAAGGCGACAAGCCGATCCTCGTCGTCTGCAACATGACACCTGCGCCGCGTCATCAATACCGCATCGGCGTACCGCAAGCCGGTCAGTGGCGCGAGATCATCAACACGGACTCCAGTTTCTACGCCGGCAGCAATGTCGGGAACGAGGGGGCGGTCCACACCGTTGAGAGTCCGGCGCACGGCGCGCCTTTTTCCATCGAGCTCATCCTTCCGCCATTGGCGACGGTGATGTTGCGGCGCGAGGACTGAGTAATGGCAGGTTATCCTGATCGGTTGGAGCCGGGCTCACCGTACCCGCTCGGCGCCACCTGGGACGGACTCGGCACGAACTTCGCAGTGTTCTCCGCGCACGCGCAGCGCATTGACCTTTGTTTATTCGATCCGCAGGGCAAGCGGCAGATCGCGACCTACGCGCTGCCGGAATTCACCGATGAAGTGTGGCACGGGTATCTGCCGAACGCGCAACTCGGGCTGCTGTACGGCTACCGTGCGCACGGACCGTACGAGCCGCAGCGGGGCTACCGGTTCAATCCACACAAGCTGCTGCTCGACCCCTATGCGCGCCGTATCGCGGGCGAGCTGAAGTGGTCGGATGCGCTGTTCGGGCATCGCGTGAACTCGCCGCGCGCCGATCTCTCCTTCGACCGCCGCGACAGCGGACCGGGCATGGTGAAAGGCGTCGTGACCGACGAAAGCTTCAACTGGGCCGACGATCGTCCCCCCAACGTCCCTTGGTCCGATACTGTGATTTACGAGGCGCACGTGCGCGGGCTCACCATGCTGTGCGAAGACGTCCGCGCGAACGAGCGCGGCACGTTTGCAGCGCTTGCCGATCCCAAGGTCATCGACCATTTACGCCGGCTCGGCATCACAGCCGTCGAGCTGCTTCCAATCCATGCCTTCGTGCAGGATCGCAACCTGCTCGAGAAAGGTCTTCGCAACTACTGGGGCTACAACACGCTCGGCTTCTTTGCGATCGAGCCGCGCTATCTCTCCGGGCAATCCAATCACGAAATGCGCGTCGCGGTGCGGCGTCTGCATGCTGCCGGCATCGAGGTGATCCTCGACGTCGTCTACAACCATACTGCCGAAGGCAGCGAGATGGGGCCGACGCTCTCTTTCCGCGGGCTCGACAATTCAAGCTACTACCGCCTCGTTCCCGATAACCCACGTCATTGCATCAACGAGACCGGCACCGGAAACACGCTGAACCTCACGAATTCGCGTGTCCTGCAGATGGTGATGGATTCGCTGCGCTACTGGGTGACGCACTATCACGTCGATGGATTCCGCTTCGATCTTGGCGTCACGCTCGGCCGCGAGACCTACGGCTTCGATCCGAGTGGCGGCTTCTTCGATGCCTTGCGTCAGGATCCAATCCTCTCGCGCGTGAAGCTGATTTCGGAGCCGTGGGACATCGGCCCCGGCGGCTACCAACTCGGCCAGCATCCGCCTGGATTTGCCGAATGGAACGACCGCTTCCGCGACGGTATCCGACGCTTCTGGCGCGGCGACACTGGCCAGCGTGCCGAATTCGCGGCGCGTCTTGCCGGCTCGAGCGACCTTTTCGATCGCCATGCGCGGCGCCCCTGGGCGTCGGTCAACTACGCGGCGTCGCATGACGGATACACGCTCGCCGATGCCGTGAGCTACGAGCAGAAACACAACGAGGCCAATGGCGAAGAGAACCGCGACGGCCATAACGAGAACTACTCGGCCAACTGGGGCGCGGAGGGACCGACCGATGATCCCAAAATCGGCGCGACTCGCGCCCGGGTGCAGCAGGGACTCCTTGCCACCGTGTTCTTTTCGCACGGGACGCCGATGCTGCTCGCCGGCGACGAGTTCTCCCGCACGCAACGCGGCAACAACAACGCCTATTGTCAGGATAATGACATCTCATGGCTCGACTGGGCGCAGGCGCAATCGCCAGAGGGCGTGGCGCTCGCCGCTTATGTGGCGCGGCTGATCCGGATTCGGCACGCGAATCCCGTGCTGCGCTGCCGGCATTTCCTGCACGGCAAGGAAGAGCCCGCGCCCGGCATCCTGGACATCGCCTGGTTCGATACGCACGGGGAAATCATCACGCCGGATTCCTGGAACGACCCGCAGAAGCGCCTGTTCGCGGTGCGCCGCGCGGCCAAGAACGATGACGGCAGGGTTGCGATCCTCACATTGTTTCTCAATCCGAGCGAGAACGACCGCGTCTTCCGCCTGCCGACGCAGAATGTCCCGACACGGCTGCTGATCGACAGCGCCGCGCCGGACGAGGAGGAGAGCGACATCGCTGCCGAGGAGATCACCGTTGTGGCGCGGAGCGCGGTGCTGACCAAGAGCGTGATCGAGGCGCCGCCGCCATGACCAGCTTCGAGCGCCGTCTGCCTTCTGGGGCGACGCTGATCAGCAAGAACCGAACGCAATTCCGGCTGTGGGCGCCCGCGCACGAGAAAGTATCAGTCGAGATCGAGGGCGCTGCGCCTGTCGAGATGCAGCAACTCGCGGATGCTTGGTTCGAGGCCGAGGCACCCTGCGGCGCCGGTACCCGCTATCGATACCGGCTTGGCGATCTCGCAGTGCCCGATCCGGCCTCGCGCGCGCAAGCCGACGATGTGCACGGGCCGAGCCTCGTGGTCGATCCGCGCGCTTACCGGTGGCGCAACACAGAATGGCGCGGGCGGCCGTGGGAAGAGACCGTGCTTTACGAGCTGCACGCGGGCCTGCTCGGCGGCTTTCTCGGCGTGCAACGCGAGCTGCAGCGGCTCGCCGACCTCGGCATTACGGCGGTCGAGCTGATGCCGATCAACGATTTTCCCGGGACGCGCAACTGGGGATACGACGGCGTGCTCCCGTTTGCGCCGGACCGGGCCTACGGCTCGCCCGATGAACTGAAGGCGCTGGTCGATGCCGCGCACGATCATGGGCTCATGATCTTTCTCGACGTGGTGTACAACCACTTCGGGCCCGACGGGAATTACATCGCGAGCTACGCGCCCGAATTCTTCCGTGATGATGTGAAAACTCCGTGGGGTCCGGCGATCGATTTCCGCCGTCCGCAAGTGCGCCAGTTCTTCACCGAGAACGCGCTCTACTGGCTGATGGAGTACCGCTTCGACGGGCTGCGCTTCGACGCGGTGCACGCGATCACCGAGCCGGACTGGCTCGACGAAATGGCCGCAGCAGTGCGTGCAAACGTTGAGAAGGACCGCCATGTCCATCTCGTGCTCGAGCACGACGGCAATGTCGCCGAGCACTTGCGGCGCGATTTCGATGCCCAATGGAACGATGACGCGCACCATGTGCTGCACGTGATGCTCACGGGCGAGACCGAAGGATATTACTGCGACTATTCGGAGCGTCCTGCCGAGCGTTTGGCTCGCGTGTTGCGCGAGGGCTTCGTCTATCAGGGCGAACCATCCGCGCATCGCGAGGGCGAGCCGCGCGGAACGCCGAGCGCGGACTTAGCCCCGACCGCCTTCGTTCTGTTTCTGCAGAATCACGACCAGATCGGCAATCGCGCCTTCGGCGATCGCCTGACGGCACTCGCAAAACCCGACGCCGTGGAAGCCGCAGTCGCGCTCCAGCTTCTGTGTCCGCAAATTCCCTTGATCTTCATGGGCGAGGAGATCGGAAGCCCAACGCCGTTCCAGTTCTTCACCGACCATCATGGCGAACTCGCCGACGCGGTGCGCGAGGGACGGCGGCGCGAGTTCGCAAGCTTCGCGGCATTCTCTGATCCGGCACGGCGCGCGCAAATTCCTGATCCGAATGCC
>C688J18823_10002905_pt1 | contig 10797 bp, 3 predicted proteins | sample HopSoiMetagenom1_FD_18823 | JGI IMG/M metagenome (IMG submission 18823) | reverse complement strand
TTCGGCGAGCGGCTCGCCGATCACGCGATGCGCGCACAGCTCGATTTCGAGCACCTCCGCTTCGACTGGGGCGAGCCGCTCGACCTCGGCGCGCTCGAGTCGCGCGATTACGACTGGCTCTGGATGGCCGCGTGCGAAACGTCGGCCGGCGTACTGAACGACATCGGCGCGGCCGGCCGCATCTGCCGCGTGAAAGGCGCGAAGCTCTGCCTCGATGCGGTCAGTGCGATCGGCGCGGTGCCGCTCGATTTTTCCGGCGTCTGGCTCGCCACCGGCACCAGCGGCAAAGCACTCGCGTCGTATCCCGGTCTGTCGCTCGTCTTTCATTGCGAGCCGATCGCCATCAGTCCGCGCCTCCCCCGCTATCTCGACCTCGGGCTCTACGCGCGCGACGGCACGCCGTTCACGCACTCATCGAATCTCGTCCGCGCGCTGCGCGTGGCCGTCGAGCGCGCCGAGTGGACTTCGCACTTCGAGCAAACCAGAAACTCCGGCGCGTGGCTGCGTGCGCAATTGCATCGCCGGGGCTTCGCCATCATCGGCGAGCGCGGCACGCCGGCGCCGCATGTGGTGACCATCGCGCTGCCGCCGCACGTCAGCTCCGCCGATTGCGCGCGCAGGATGGAGCACGCCGGGTTCCTCATCGGCCACGCCAGCGCGTACCTCCTGGAGCGCAACTGGATTCAGATCTGTCTGATGGGGGGCATCTCGCGCGCGGCGCTGCGCCAGGCGCTGAGCATTCTGTCGATGATCAGTGATTCATCCACGCCAGAAAGCCCTGCATCAGTCCACGAAGCCAGTTATAGCTAACCATCCCGATGAGCGGCGTGCCGTACGCGGTCAGAAAGCGCCGCAGCGTCGCCGCGTCGAACGGCCACACCGGCAATTGATCGATCACCGCGCCCACCTTGCGCAGCCGGTCGATCAGCTCTTCGTCTTCGCGCAGCAGTTTTCCGGACGGCAATTCCTTGCGCAGACGCTGCAGCTCGACGCGTAAACGCTGCGCGATCTCGCTCAGCAGCTCCGCTTTCGTACGGATCATCGCCCCGTGAAACGACAACAGCGGCGCGACGAATGCGGTCGGACCGAGGATCATGTACACCACCGCGGCGGCGCCGACCAGTCCCCACAACGTCGATGGCGGCTGGAGATAACGAACGGTGACGATCACCAGGAACGCGATATTGATTCCCAGCAGCGTCATCACGTACTGATCGCGCAGACCGAAACGGCCGATGGGACGCAATCCACCGCATTTATCGGGATGGAACGGGAGCAGCCGCAATTGTCCGTGGACCGCCACGTCATTGAGAAATACGCTCATCGCCACGCTGCGAATGATGTAGATGAGATCGACCGAATAGAGACAGCAGATGCAATAGAGAAACGCGCACGCCACCATCTTGGAGCGCAGCTCGCCGGTGATCGACACCCAGAAACCGACGCCGGGCGTACTGTAGGCGATGCAATTGAAGACGATCATCAGCGCACAGGCGAGACCGGCGATGATCAGCGATGCGCGATTGACGATGCGGAAGCGGCGCTGCCATTTCCTGCACAACTCGTAGGCGACGTCGTCGGGCAGGATCAATACGCCGTCCCGCTGGATGTCCGCCAGTGCGCTCGCCAGCGCGGTCTGGTCCGTCATGGTGAAGGTCACGACGCAGGGAAAGGTCACCAGAAAGGCGAACGCGAAGTTCCAGTCGTAGAAAAACGGCAATTTCACGAAGGGATTCGGCGCGAGGATCGGCAATGGACCGAACAATACGGCGAGCAGCGCCGGCAGATACGTCACCGCGATGGCGATGAGATAAACCCGCACCACCGACATCGCATCGCCCTGTCTGTATTTCGTCACGCGATGCAGAGGACATCCATCCGCGGTATCGATCGTAGAACTGCCGAGCCGGACCAGAACCGGCCCCGCCTCGCGCGGATGCCGCAGCGGAACGGCATCGCCCACCGTCGTTTCGATTGAGATGCTCATGACGATTGCGCCCGCCGATGCCGCATCGGATGCATCAGCACGAGCTCCTTTCGAATGTAGGCCCTGAACCAGTACGTGTAGTAATTCCGCCAGTGCAGCGGAGCCGCAGTGCGGAACTCGAGCAGATACCACGGCAGCGTCGGCTGCTCGTGGTGATGCACGTGCTTATTGAGATTGAAAAGCGGGATCAGCGTCTTGTATTCATTGGCGAAACCGGCGTGATCCGCTTCGGCGTGATGCTCGACCGCCCCGCGCAATGAGACCGGCACCGCCGTGGTAAACGCCGTCAGCGCGGCGATTTTCCAGATGACATCGGTCCGTCCGGTGTAAACCCACAATGCGATCCATGCGCAGCTCTGCGCGACGCAGAACGCAATCCGCTTCGGGCTCGCATACGGATGCAGGCCGTGCAGCGCTTCCCAGTAAAACTTGAGGTGCTGCGTCACCTCCAGCGACACAAACGCGCCGCGCAGGCGATTGGGGTCGTTCTTGACATCCAGGTTGTCGAACGCCGAATCGCCCGGTGAATTGAGCCAGCGGTGATGCGAGAGATGCGTTGCGCGAAACAGCTCCAGCAGGCCGAACATCAGCATCAGGCCGTCGTAGAACACGAGCACGCCGAGGCAGTTCGCGTAACGGCGGAACGGAATGCCGTGAATGTATTCGTGCATCATCACCCCGATGCGGTGCGCGATCAGCGCCGCCGGGATGAACGCGTAACGGAACGGCACGAACAGGATGAGCGCGAACAGCGCACAGGTCATGACCAATGCGCTGCCGTGCGTCAGCCAGACGGCATGCCGGCTCCGAAGGAAGTCCACCCTTTGCCCTCTCTGTGTGAGAGGAATTATGGCATACCTTCAATCCGGACTGGCTTACCGGTACAACCAAACCCTCAGCAGCGACACGAGCTGCTGCGCATCGATTGGCTTCGTGATGTAATCCGAAGCTCCCGCTTCCATGCACTTCTCGCGATCGCCTTTCATCGCTTTCGCGGTCAGCGCGATGATGGGCAGATTCTTGTACTCCTCCATCGCGCGAACCCGCCGCATCGCTTCGTAGCCGTCCATCTCCGGCATCATCACGTCCATCAGCACGACATCGATGCCGGGCGTGTGCTTCAGGACATCGATGCCTTCCGCACCCGACTCCGCATAACGCACTTTCATCTTGTGCCGTTCGAGCAGTGAGGTCAGCGCGTAGATGTTGCGCATGTCGTCATCGACCACCAGCGCCGTCTTGCCCGCGAGCACCGGATCCGACTCGTGCAGCTGCTCGAGGATCTGCCGCTTGTTCGCCGGCAGGTTCGCCTCGACGCGATGCAGGAACAGCGCGGTCTCATCGAGCAGCCGCTCCGGCGAGCGCACATCCTTCACGATGATCGCCTCGGCGATCCGCTTCAGCTCCGACTCTTCCTTGCGCGTCAGCTCGCGGCCCGTGTAGACCACGATCGGGATGTCGTGGATGTCGAGCTCGTTCTTCATCCGGTCGATGAACTCGAAGCCGCTCATGTCGGGCAGCCCGAGGTCGAGGACCATGCAGTCGAAGTGGTGCGTGCGCAGCACTTCGAGCGCTTCCTCACCCGAGCCGACCGCGGTGATCTCGACGTCGTTCTCGCCGATCAGCTCCACGATCGCGCCGCGCTGCGACTCGTTGTCCTCGATCACCAGCAGCGACTTCGTCGGACTCTCCACGAATCCTTTGATCTTCGCGAACGCCTCGTCCAGCGCGTCCTTCGTCACCGGTTTTTCGAGATGGGCGAATGCGCCGAGTCGCATGCCGCGGCCCGACTCCTCATCCGCCGAAATGATGTGCACCGGGATGTGGCGCGTGACCTTCTCGTGCTTCAGGCGATCGAGCACCGTCCACCCTTCCATGTCGGGCAGCGCGATGTCGAGCGTGATCGCATCGGGCACGAAGCGCCGCGCGAGCTCCAGGCCGCTTTCACCGCGCGTCGCTGCGAGGCCCTTGAAGCCTTTATCGTGCGCCATGTCGAGCATGATCTTCGCGAAGTCGACGTCGTCTTCGATGATGAGAACGACGCGGTCCCCTTTCGCGATCCGATCGCGATCGTCAGGCACCTGCTCTTCAATGTGTGGCGCCGCCGACTCGGCGGCGTAGGTCGAGGATGAAACCGCCGGCGAGGTCGCCGGCGCCACACCACTCGCCGGAGACGATGTCATTGGCGAAACACGCGGCGCGACGTAGCTCGCCGGCACGTACAGCGTGAACGTCGATCCGATACCCGGCTCGCTGTCCACCCTGATCTCGCCGCCGAGCAGCCGCGCGATCTCGCGCGAGATCGACAGCCCGAGGCCTGTGCCGCCGTATTTGCGCGTCGTCGATGCATCCGCCTGCTGGAACGCCTCGAAGATGATCTTCTGCTTGTCGACCGCGATGCCGACGCCGGTGTCCGTCACGCTGAACGCGATGACGCTCTGCGCGCGATCGAGGGTCTCATGTCCGTGCGTCCAACCCGACGCCACCGGCTCCATCTTCAGCGTCACGCCGCCGTTCTCCGTGAACTTGAACGCGTTGCCGAGCAGGTTCTTGAGGATCTGCTGCAGTCGCATCGGATCGGTGTGCAATGACTTCGGCAGGCTCGCCGCGAGATCGACATCGAACGACAGCCCTTTGTCCTGCGCCACCTGCCGGAAATTGCGCTCCATCAGATCGCGCAGCTCGTCGAATCCGAGGTCGCTCAGATTCAGCGACATCATTCCCGACTCGATCTTCGACAGGTCGAGGATGTCGTTGATCAGCGTCAGCAGATCGACGCCCGAGGCGTGGATCGTCTTGGCAAAATCGACCTGTTTGTCGTTGAGATTGCCTTCCGGATTGTCGGACAGCAGCTTCGCCAGAATCAGCAGCGAGTTGAGCGGCGTGCGCAATTCGTGCGACATGTTCGCCAGGAACTCGCTCTTGTACTTCGAGGTCAGCGCGAGCTGTTTCGCCTTGTCTTCGAGCAGCGCCTTCGCTTCCTCGACCTCGCTGTTCTTGCGCTCGACCTCCGCGTTCTGCGCCTGCAACAGCCGCGCTTTTTCTTCCAGCTCTTCGTTCGACTGCTGCAGCTCTTCCTGCTGCTGCTTGAGCAATTCCTCGGACGCCTGCAGCGATTTCGCCTGCTGCTCGAGCCGCTTGTTCGTCTCCGTCAGCTCTTCCTGCTGCGCCTGCAGCTCTTCGGCGAGTGATTGCGATTGCGCGAGGAGCTCCTCCGTCCGCATGTTCGCCTGAATCGTGTTGAGCACGACGCCGATCGATTCCGTCAGCTGATCGAGCAGCGACTGGTACGTCTCCGTGAACGGCGTGAACGACGCGAGCTCCATCACCGCGAGGACTTGTCCCTCGAACACGATCGGCAGCACGATGATCTGCAGCGGCTTCGCTTCACCGAGGCCGGAGTTGATCTGGACGTAGTCCGCTGGCGCATTCGTGAGGAGGATGCGCTGCTTCTCGAACGCGGCCTGGCCCACCAGTCCTTCGCCGACGTGGAACTCGCGATTGAGATGCTTCCGTTCGCGGAACGCATACGTCGCCGCCATGTGCAGGACAGGCGCCTCGCCTGTCCCATCCGCAATGTAGAAGACGCCATGCTTCGCGCCGACCACCGGCGCCAGCTCGCTCAGGATCATCTGCGAGACCGTGCCGAGGTTCTTCTGGCCCTGCATCATGCGGGTGAACTTCGCGAGGTTCGTCTTCAACCAGTCCTGCTCCGCATTGCGCGAGGTCGTCTCGCGCAGATTGCGGATCATCTCGTTGATGTTGCCTTTGAGTGCAGCGAGCTCGCCCTCGGCCTGCACCGTGATGTTGCGCGTGAGGTCGCCCTTCGTCACGGCGGTGGCGACATCCGCGATCGCGCGCACCTGCGTGGTGAGATTCGCGGCGAGTTGATTGACGTTATCGGTCAGATCGCGCCACGTGCCGGCCGCGCCGGGGACGTTCGCCTGCCCGCCGAGCTTCCCTTCGACGCCGACTTCGCGCGCGACCGTCGTGACCTGATCGGCGAACGTGGCGAGCGTGTCGATCATCTCGTTGATCGTGTCGCCGAGCTCCGCGATCTCGCCGCGCGCTTCGACGGTCAGCTTCTGCTTCATGTTGCCGCGGGCGATCGCGGTGACGACCTTCGCAATGCCGCGCACCTGGTTCGTCAGGTTCGACGCCATCATGTTCACGTTGTCGGTCAGGTCCTTCCACGTGCCGGCGACGCCGCGCACCTGCGCCTGTCCGCCGAGCTTCCCTTCCGTGCCGACTTCGCGCGCAACGCGCGTCACCTCCTCGGCAAACGAGTTGAGCTGATCGACCATCGTGTTGATGGTGTTCTTCAGCTCGAGGATCTCGCCTTTGACATCGACCGTGATCTTCTTCGACAGATCGCCATTCGCGACTGCGGTGGTCACTTGTGCAATATTTCGCACCTGCGCTGTGAGATTTCCTGCCATCAGGTTGACGTTGTCGGTCAGGTCCTTCCACGTGCCGGCAACGCCTTTCACCTGTGCCTGTCCGCCCAGCCGCCCCTCGGTGCCGACCTCTCTCGCAACTCTCGTAACTTCTGATGCGAAAGAATTAAGCTGATCGACCATCGTATTGATGGTGTTCTTCAACTCGAGAATCTCGCCGCGGACATCGACGGTGATTTTCTTCGACAGATCGCCCATCGCGACCGCGGTCGTGACATCGGCAATATTTCGCACCTGCCCGGTCAGATTCGCGGCCATCGAGTTGACCGAGTCGGTGAGGTCCTTCCACGTGCCCGCGACGCCCTTCACCTGCGCCTGTCCGCCGAGCTTTCCTTCCGTGCCGACCTCGCGCGCGACGCGGGTGACTTCCGCGGCGAACGAGTTGAGCTGATCGACCATCGTGTTGATCGTGACCTTCAGCTCGAGGATCTCCCCCTTCACGTCGACGGTGATCTTCTTCGACAGATCCCCGTTCGCGACCGCCGTGGTAACTTGTGCAATATTTCGCACTTGCGCCGTGAGGTTCGACGCCATCATATTGACGTTATCGGTGAGGTCCTTCCACGTCCCGGCGACCCCGCGAACCTCCGCCTGACCGCCCAGTTTTCCTTCGCTGCCGACCTCCCGGGCGACGCGCGCAACTTCTGATGCGAAAGAGTTAAGCTGATCGACCATCGAGTTGATCGTATTCTTCAGCTCGAGGATCTCCCCCTTCACGTCGACGGTGATCTTCTTCGATAGATCGCCCATCGCGACCGCGGTCGTGACTTGTGCAATATTTCGCACTTGTGCCGTCAGATTCGACGCCATCGAATTGACCGAATCGGTCAAATCCTTCCACGTACCGCCGACGCCGGGCACGTCCGCCTGGCCGCCGAGCTTCCCTTCGGAGCCGACCTCGCGAGCGACGCGCGTGACCTCCGAGGCGAAGGATCGGAGCTGGTCGACCATCGTGTTGATCGTGTTCTTCAGCTCGAGAATCTCGCCCTTCACATCGACGGTGATCTTCTTCGACAGGTCGCCCATCGCGACCGCCGTGGTGACCTCGGCGATGTTGCGCACCTGCGACGTCAGATTGCCGGCCATCGCGTTGACCGAATCGGTCAGGTCCTTCCACGTGCCGGCGACGCCGCGCACTTCCGCCTGTCCGCCGAGCTGGCCTTCGGTGCCGACCTCGCGCGCCACGCGCGTGACCTCGCCGGCGAATGAGTTGAGCTGATCGACCATCGTGTTGATCGTGTTCTTCAACTCGAGGATCTCGCCCTTCACATCGACGGTGATCTTCTTCGACAGGTCGCCCATCGCCACCGCGGTCGTCACGTCCGCGATGTTGCGCACCTGCGCCGTGAGGTTGCCGGCCATCGAGTTGACCGAGTCGGTCAGATCCTTCCACGTGCCGGCGATGCCTCGCACTTCCGCCTGGCCGCCGAGCTTCCCTTCCGTGCCGACTTCGCGCGCCACGCGCGTGACCTCGCCGGCGAATGAGTTGAGCTGATCGACCATCGTGTTGATCGTGTTCTTCAGCTCGAGGATCTCGCCGCGTACATCGACGGTGATCTTTTTCGACAGGTCGCCCATCGCGACGGCGGTGGTCACGTCCGCGATGTTGCGCACTTGCGCGGTGAGGTTGCTCGCCATCGCGTTGACCGAATCGGTCAGGTCCTTCCACGTGCCGGCGACGCCCGGCACCTCCGCCTGTCCGCCGAGTTGTCCCTCGGTCCCGACTTCGCGCGCCACGCGCGTGACCTCGGATGCGAACGCACGCAGCTGATCGACCATCGTGTTGATGGTGTTCTTCAACTCGAGGATCTCGCCCTGCGCCTCGGCCGTGATCTTCTTCGACAGGTCGCCGTTCGCGACGGCGGTGGTGACCTCCGCGATGTTGCGCACCTGGTTAGTCAGGTTGCCGGCCATGTAGTTGACGGAGTCCGTGAGATCGCGCCACGTGCCGCTCACACCCTGCACGTCCGCCTGTCCGCCGAGCTTCCCTTCGCTGCCGACCTCGCGCGCCACGCGCGTCACTTCCGATGCGAACGATCGCAGCTGATCGACCATCGTGTTGATCGTTTCCTTGAGCTCGAGGATCTCGCCGCGTGCATCGACGGTGATCTGTTTGGAGAGGTCGCCGTTCGCGACCGCGGTCGTAACACCTGCGATGTTGCGCACCTGGTTCGTCAGGTTCGCGGCCATGTAGTTGACGGAGTCGGTGAGATCGCGCCACGTGCCGCTCACGCCCTGCACATCCGCCTGTCCGCCGAGTTTTCCTTCGCTGCCCACTTCGCGTGCGACGCGGGTGACTTCGGATGCGAACGACCGCAGCTGATCGACCATCGTGTTGATCGTGTTCTTGAGCTCGAGGATTTCGCCGCGCACTTCGACGGTGATCTTGCGGGAGAGGTCGCCGGTGGCGACGGCGGTCGTCACTTCGGCAATGTTGCGCACCTGCGCGGTGAGGTTGCCGGCCATGAAGTTGACAGAGTCGGTCAGGTCCTTCCACGTGCCGGCGACGCCTTTCACATCGGCCTGTCCGCCGAGCTTTCCTTCCGTGCCGACCTCGCGCGCCACGCGCGTGACCTCGGATGCAAACGATCCGAGCTGGTCGACCATCGTGTTCACGGTCTTCGCGGTGCGGAGGAATTCGCCCTTCAGCGGGCGGCCGTCGAACTCCGTCGCCATCGAGCGGGAGAGATCGCCGCGTGCAACGGCGCCGATGACGCGCGCGATCTCGTTCGTCGGTTGCACCAGGTCGCCGATCAGGTTGTTGACCGAATCCGCGATCACGCCCCACTGGCCGCCGGCCGCCGGCACCTGCGCGCGCTGATTGAGTTTTCCTTCCTTGCCGACGACATTTGCGATGCGCTCGACTTCATTTACGGAACGCTCGTTCAACTCGAGGATGTCGTTCAGCGTGTCGGCAATTTTTCCCTGAACGCCGGTGAACTCGACCGGCATCCGCACCCTGAAGTCGCCCTTCTTCATGGCGGTGAGGGTGCGAAGCAGCAAACGGTCGAAATCCTTCGGCGACAATTCCGTGGCTTTGTCGAGACCGATGGTCATGAAGCTCTCCCTGGTGTGAAAGGTGTGCAGCTACGTGATGCCCCACGTGTGCAAACCCAAAGCCATGGAAGAGTGCGGCAGCTTGCTGCCGCCCCCGGAGTGCGGCGGCTTGCTGCCGCACTCCTACCTTTGGATTGCGTACGACACTTTCAGGAAGAACGAGCGGTCCAGTTTCTCCAGGCGGTTGAAGGGTGTCAGCTCGCGGTCATCGCCGTAGCCGAGGAAGAGCACCGTCTGCCAATTGAGCTTGTAGCTGTAGAGCACGGAGCCGGTGAACGAGCCGCTGAGCGACGCGCTGTCGGTCTTCACGTATTGGCCGATCACGCGCACGAGCGATTTCGCGGAGAAGCTGTACACCGTCTTCAGCCGCTCGACCGTCGCGGTGTATTGCCGCTGTCCATTCACGTCGAGCCATTCGCGGCTGACGAGCGGATCGAACGTCAGGTTGTCGATGGGACGCAGCGTCGCCGACAGTTGCAGCGATGCGCCGCGGCCTTCGCGGGCGTTCGTGAAATCGATCGCCGGCCCCGCCGTCCCGTTGAACACGATGCGCGGGAAGCGGCGCGACGGATCGAATTGCGTCTGCCAGACGAGATACGTCTGCTGAAGGAGGCGTGAGCCGACGCGAATGTCTTCGTGGCGCACTGCGGCGAACGCCTGCAGATTCTTCACACCTTGCACGTTGATACCGGGCGAGATGCGGCGGAAGATCGTGTTGCCGTCGGTGTCGTACTGCTGATCGACGAAGATCGACGGCCGCACGAAGCTGAAGTACTTGCTGTGCTCCGGAAAATATCGGCGCCCGATCGAGCCGTCGATCTCGCGATAGCCGACCTGCGGCACGAATCCGAGATCGGCGCGGAAGCCGTCGCCGAGGTCGCGCGCTTCGAGCGCTGCGTCGTAGTTGCGCTTCACGCGATTCCAGGTCAGCACCGCCGCGTGCGAGGTCGCACTCGCGCCGCCGTACACATCAGGATCGGTGTTGTCGCTGTAGAGCACCTCGCCGGTCACCGCATCGCTGTCGTTCGGACGCCACTGGAAATCGGGACCGATGACGCGATTGTGTCCGCCGCCGCGGATCTCGCGGTCGGTGAACACGCCGCCGATGAAGGACGCGCCGAGATCGTGGCGGATGCGGGCGATGGCATCGGTCGACTTGAAATCCTGAGGTGCGAACGACGAGCCTTGCGGACCGGGGATGATGGTCAGTCCGCCGCCGTCGTCGCCGGTCACGAGCAGCGTGTACGCCGATCCGAGAATGCGGCCGGTGCTGCGCGCGCCCCATCGCGGCTCGTT
>C688J18823_10002904_pt1 | contig 10799 bp, 8 predicted proteins | sample HopSoiMetagenom1_FD_18823 | JGI IMG/M metagenome (IMG submission 18823) | reverse complement strand
CGGCGACGTGCGCGCGCTCGTGGCGTGGGGAGGCTACGTCGGCCTCACGATCATCATCTTCGCCGAGACGGGGTTGCTCGTGGGCTTCTTCCTTCCTGGCGATTCGCTGCTCGTGACCGCGGGCCTGCTCGCGTCGCAGACGCAGCTGTTCGATCTCAACGTGTACGTCCTGGGCGCACTGCTGTCGGTGGCCTCGATTGCCGGCAACTCCGTTGGCTACTACATCGGCAAGGTCACGGGTCCACGGCTCTTCTCGCGCGAGAATTCGTTCCTCTTCAACCGGAAGCACCTCGAGCGGGCGCACGCCTTTTACGAGCGACACGGCGGAAAGACGATTGTACTCGCGCGATTCATGCCCATCGTCCGGACCTTTGTTCCCGTTGTGGCTGGTATGGGGCAAATGCAATACCGCCGCTACACGCTGTACAACATCATCGGCGGTTTGGCGTGGATCTGGTCGATGTTGTTCGTCGGATATTTTCTGGGCCGCTACATTCCGGGCATCGGCGACCACATCGAGCTCGTGATCCTCGCGGTCATCTTCCTCTCGTTCCTGCCCGGCATCATCGCCTGGCTGCGCAGCCGTGGACGATCGGCGGGGAGGCGAGCGGTATCGGACATCTGAACCAGAGGAGAGTCGAATGCCGTTCACGCTCCCCGCGCTGCCCTACGCGTACGACGCGTTGGAGCCGCACATCGACGCGCGGACGATGGAGATCCATCACACGAAGCACCATCAGGCCTACGTGAACAATCTCAACGCGGCGCTGGAGAAGGCGCCGCAGCTCGAGGGCAAGTCACTGGACGATCTGATGCGGGGCATCAACAGCGTGCCGGAAGCCGTGCGCACCGCAGTGCGCAACAACGGCGGCGGCCACTGGAATCACTCGCAGTTCTGGGAGTGGATGGCGCCGAAGCGCGGCGGCGAGCCCACGGGCCGTCTCGCGGACGCGATCAAGAGCTCCTTCGGCGACTTCGCGAAGTTCAAGGAGCAGTTCGCCGCCGCGGCAGCGGGTCGCTTCGGCTCCGGCTGGGCATGGCTGATCGACGAGGGGAATGGCAAGCTGTCGATCACGAGCACGCCGAATCAGGACAATCCGCTCATGGACGGAAAGAAGGCGCTCCTCGGGCTCGACGTCTGGGAGCACGCGTACTACCTGAAATACCAGAACAAGCGTCCCGACTATGTCGCCGCCTGGTGGAACGTGGTCAACTGGGACGCAGTCGCGAAGAAAATGTAGAGCTCTCGAACGGTAGAGATTCGAACGGTGGAGATCTCGACCGAAGAGCAGTCGATCGGGGGTGCTAGGCGGCACCATGCCAGATTTGGCATGCGAGCACCATTGCGTGTGGCGCGCATCGAAGCGCACATGCCAAATCTGGCATGAAGCCGCCGTGCACCCCCGATCGACTGCTCGTGACTGGCGAAGCGAAGCCCAAGTGACAACCGCTATGGCACCACTTTGTTCTTCGGCTCCAGCCTAACGATCCACAAGCCGCTATTGAGATCGTTGACGTAGGCGAGGTTGTTTTTGACGACGGTGCCCCAAGCCATGGCCATGTTCGGCAGCTTGCCGTCGGACGCGCCGGTGTAGAGGTTCGCGATCTCACGGCCCTGGGCGCGCAGATCGCCCCGCAGCTCGCCGGAGATGTCGAAGGCGTGGAAGCCTGCGTTGTACGCGCCCATGTACAGCGTGTCGCCAGCGATCCAGACGTTGTGGACGCCGCCGAACTCCGGCTCGTACCAGGCGACGCTCTTCGGGTGCTCGATGTCGCTCACGTCGAGGACCTGCAATCGGCCGTGTGCGCGCGTCACCTGACCCTGGAAGAGCGCTTCGGCCGCCGAGTTTCCAAATACCTCATCGGCGATGAAAACATACTTACCGTGTCGCCACGCCGTGTGCGTTCCGCGGATGAAGCCAGGGCCACCCTCGAGCGCGACGTCCTTGTAGAGCGAGTCGAGGTTGTACTTGAATTGTGAGACGAGCACCGGGTGATCGGGCCGGCCGCCCTTCACGCCGTTGCCGACGTCGAGGATGACGAGGCCGTCGTTCCACCACGAGGCGTAGACGAGACCATTCTGCACGTCGATGTCGTGGAGCATCACTCCGGCGGGCGTTTGCCGCGGGCGGAAGCGGCCAACTTCCTTGGGATGCGCCGCGTCCGTGATGTCGACGATGTGCAGCGCGCCCGTGCCGTCATTCGTGAGATAGACGTGCGTGCCGTACTTCTCCTGGGTGTGGATGAACGCCGAGTGGACGCCGGAGGTCACGTCCTGCGTGAACTCGGAGATCGCCTTCGGGTGCAGCGGATCGTGCGTATCGGCGATGACGATGCCGTTCTTGCGATTGTCCGCGCCCTCACGCGTGATGACCATATAGTTGCCATCGGCCGTCGTCATCACGTCATTGATCGTGCGGGCGTTGACGACGATGGAGTCGACGATCGCCGGCGCGGCGGGATTGGAGATGTCGATCGTGTAGACGCGATCGCCACCCAGAACGGTGCCCAGATAGGCAACTTTCCCGTTCGGGTGGATCCAGACCTCGCTCGTGAAGAACGCGGAGCGCGGTACACGGCCGACGACTTTGGCGACGCGCTGCACGTCGCGCGGCGCGATCGTCACGACGGCGTCGGCGCTGTGTGATCCATACGACGCGGTGACCTGATACGTCCCCGGCTCGTACGCGACGAAGGCTCCCCCGTCATCGATCTCTCCCCTGCCGGGCGAGAAGAGCCACGTGGGCGACAAGCCACTGATCTCCTTGCCGCCGCGGTCCTTTACCGTGGCGCGAAAGCGCACCACGTCGCCGGTGCGCGCCTGCGTCGTCGATGGCGTGATCTCCACCTCACCGACGTCAGCGGCGACGACTTCAATTGGCAGCTCGCGCGAAGCCCCGCCGGCCGATGCCGTGAGTGTCGCTCGCCCGGGCGTGAGCGCCGTGAGAATGCCGCCCGTCGCAACGCGCGCCACCTGTGGCGATGACGACCGCCACTCGATGCGATCGTCGCGTCGATCGCCGCCGCGTGACCAGACGGATGCGTCGAGCCTGACGTGTTGACCCGGGAGCAATCGCGTCGGTCGCTGCGTCAACTCGATGCGAGACGCCGGTCCCGGCACCATGCGCACGTCGATGCGCTGAATGACTGGCTTGGCGCCGGGAACGATCGCCGATACCACGACCGGAAACGTTCCGACCGCACCGGCGGTGACGAGACCCGCGCTGTCGACGCGCCCCTCGAACATCGCGCCCGCCTGCTGGAAGAGGATGCGCGCTCCCTCGACGGGTCGTCCGCCGGCATCGAGGGCGCGAGCTCGAAGCCGCAGGGTGTCGCCGACCACAACGGCCGCCGACCCTGGTGTGACGCTCACGCGCGCAATGCTCGGCGCCGACTGCTGAGCGGGCTGCTGGAGAACGAGGAGAAGCGCGAGAAGCGGGGTGGGCATGCGTCGGTCTCCGAGGTGGGGGATAGCGAGCGCCCGAAGCTACGATCGTCGCGCGCGAGACGCTACGGTCGCCGGATTGCCTTTGTGGTGCGGTCCTCGCCGTCTGGCTCGTCCTGGTGCGCACCGGCGACGAGGTCGTCGATTCCGCCGTCGCCGGGCCGATCCTCGCCCGGCGTGCGGTAGGAGCCGGTGGCCGATTGCCTAGCGATGCGGCTGAGCATCGGCGGCGTGATGAGCGTCGTCGCAAGCACCATGAGCATGATGGCGCCAAAGAGACCAGCGTCGATTGCTCCGGTGCTCAGCCCCATCTGGGCGAAGATGAGGCCGACCTCACCGCGAGGGACCATTGCGGCGCCGACGAGGAGCTTTCGGCCGCGGAACCACCAGGGAACGTACCCCGCCGCGATCTTCCCGATGATACCGCAGACGGTGAGCGCGAGCCCGATGCCTAACGATCGCGGATTGGCCAGCGCGCGAAGGTCGACTGCCGCGCCCACCGTCGCGAAGAAGATCGGCACGAAAAAATGGCCGATCGTCGTCGTCGAGCGCTCGATCTCCTGCTTCTGTGGAAGAACGAAGAGCACGAGACCGGCCGCGAAGGCCCCGATGATCAGCGCCGAGCCGGAGAGCTTCGCGAGCACGGCCAGCGCGAACGCGAACGCCAGCCCGAACACGCCGAGCGCGCCCGCCATGCGGATGCGGTCGATGACGCGAAACGCGGGCGGCGCGATGCGCATGCCGATAACGACCGCGCCGACAAAGAAGAGCACCGCGACCGCGCTGATGCGCGCAACGTGGCCGACGCCGACGGACGCACCGCTCACGACGTCGGCGACGACGGCGAGGATCACGAGACCGACGATGTCATCGAGTACGGCGGCGCCGAGCACGACCTGCCCCTCCTGGGTCTCGAGCCGGCCGAGATCGGAGAGGACACGCGCCGAGATCCCAACCGATGTCGCGCAGAGCGCCGCGGCCGCGACGAGCGCGGGCACATGCCCGAGCCCGAAGCCGAGCACACTGCCGATGCCTAACGCGAACGGAAGCGCGACGCCGGCAAGGGCGACCACGGTCGCCGCGCTGCCGACGCTCAGGAGGGAGCGGAGCTCGGTGTGCAGCCCGGTCTCGAAGAGGAGGATGATGACCCCGATCTCCGACATCGCGAAGAGCACGGGGTCGGCGGGATTGACGATGCCGAGCACGGACCCGCCGAGCACCACGCCCGCAATCAGCTCGCCGAGAACGGCCGGCTGCCCGATCCGCTGTGCCAGCTCGCCGAGCAGCTTCGTAGCAACGAAGATCGCCACGAGCGCGCCGAGCAACGAGGCGATCGGGTCGCCAGCGCCGGCGGATGGCGCGGCGAGCACGGTCACTGCGCCGCTTCGCCTTCTAGGTACGTGTATCCCTCGAGGCCGGCGACGTAGTCGGCGATGAACGTGTTCGCTTCCTGTCGCGCGATGTGCTTCGTCGCGTTGACCTTGCGGCGGAAGGTCTGGAGCAGGTCGTTGGCGCGGAACTGAACGTAGTTGAGAACTTCAGTAACGGTGTCCCCGTGCACGAGATCGGTGACCTCGTAGCTGCCGTTGGGGGTGAGCCGCACGTGCACGGCGTTCGTGTCGCCGAAGAGATTGTGGAGATCGCCGAGGATCTCCTGATAGGCGCCTGTGAGAAAGACGCCGAGCATGTAGGGCTCGCCATCCGTGAATTTGTGCAGCTCGAGACTGGGCCGGCCGTTCTTGTCGCCGACGAAGCGGTCGATCTTGCCATCGGAGTCGCAGGTGACGTCCTGGAGCGTGCCGCGGCGAATCGGCTCCTCGGTCAGGCGATGGATCGGCATGATCGGAAAGAGCTGATCGATCGCCCAGCTGTCCGGCAGTGACTGGAAGACGGAGAAGTTGCAGAAGTAGCGGTCGACGAGCGCGGCATCCAAATCCAAGATGATATCCTCGTACTCGTCCCGATTCTTTTCGACCGCCCGCGAGATGGCGTTGATCGTGGCGAAGTAGATCTGCTCCGCCATCGCGCGCCCGCGGAGCGAGAGCACACCCGAGTTGAAAAGCTCGTGCGCGCGCTCCTTGTCGAAGGTGAGATCGTGGTAGATCTCCCGAATGCGGCGCTTTGAGACGTTCTTCCGCGACGCGTCACGATAGTCGGCGACCATCTCGTGGAGCAGCGGATGATCGTCTTCGGTGAGCTCGGGAATCGGCCGCTCCGTGTGAGATTCGACGTCGATCACCTTGAGCAGCAAGAGCGCGTGGTGCGCGGTGAGGGCGCGCCCCGATTCGCTGATGATGTGCGGCATCGGGAAGTCGTGCTCCCGGCATGCCTCGGCAAGCGTATAGACGACGTCGTTGGCGTACTCGCCGAGCGAGTAGTTGACGCTCGCGTCGGAAGTCGAGTTCGTGCCGTCGTAGTCGATGCCGAGCCCGCCGCCGACGTCGAGATGAGTAATATCTAAACCCATCTCGCGCAGCTCGACGTAGAAGCGAGTGATCTCCTGCAAGCCGAGCTTGATAAATCGGATGTCGGTGATCTGCGAGCCGAGATGGAAATGGATCAACTTCAGGATGTCGAGACGGCCGGCGGCGCGGAGCTTCTCGATGGCAGTCACGAGATCCGCGGCGTTCAGGCCGAACTTGGACTTCTCGCCGCCGCTCTCCTTCCAGCGGCCGAAGCCGCGCGAGGCGAGCTTGATGCGGACGCCCGCCGTCGGGATGACCTGCATCTCGTCGGCAACCTGCAGGAGAACATCGATCTCGCTCAGCTGCTCGAGGACGATGAACACCTGGTGGCCGAGCTTCTGGCCCATGAGGGCGAGGCGCATGAACTCCTCGTCCTTGTAGCCGTTGCAGACGATGAGGTGGTCGGTTGCTTCGGAGAGACCGAGGATCGCCTGGAGCTCAGGCTTGCTGCCGCACTCGAGACCGACGCCGTGCGACTTGCCGAACTCGAGGATCTCCTCGATGACGTGGCGCTGCTGATTCACCTTGATCGGATACACGGTCGTGTAGCCGCCCGTGTACTGGAACTCGGTGCGAGCCTCGTCGAAGCGCGTGGTGAGCGCCTCGATGCGCGAGCGGAGGATGTCGGAGAAGCGGAGGAGCACGGGAAGCGCGATCCCCTGCTCTTCCAGATCCATGGCGACGTCGTAGAGGTCGACTTCGTGCTCCGGACGTTCCTTGTTCGGCCGCACGACGACGTGACCGCGCGCATTGATGTCGAAGAAGCCGGCGCCCCAGCCCTCGATGTTGTAGAGCGCGCGCGCGGCGTCGATGTTCCATCCCGCAGGCTGTTCAGCCGCGGCCGACGTGGGTTCTACGATGTGTGTCGCCATGGGCCGTATTATAGCGTACGCGCCGCGCCAAAAACCTCAATCCGAATTGCGCGAATGACTGCCCGAATTTCTCCGATTTGGCGGTAGGACTCCGCTGGCCTCCGTCGACTCTAGTTCTCTTGGTGACCTGCCTCGGGACGCTTTCGGCGGAAAGAAGTCCACCAGTGTGCCGTCACAAAACCGAAGAGCGTACGCAGGCCGTCGGAGCCCTCTCGCCAGATGGAATAATTCGAGCAGTCATTCGCGTCATTCGGATCAGGTCTTCTCCCCTCTACGGAAAAAGAATTTCTACCAGCCACTCCGACCCAGCCCGAGAGTACAGCTCGCGCCGGTGCAGACGACTGGGCATGCCCTGCCAGAACTCGATCCGCTCGGGCGAGAGGCGAAAGCCGGACCAATGCGGCGGACGAGGTACGACTTGGCCCTCGAAGCGGCGCTCGAACTCGGCGACGCGACGCTCGAGCAGTTGCTCCTCCGCGATCGTCCGACTCTGCTGCGACGCCCACGCTCCGATCTGACTGCCGCGCGCTCGTGAGGCAAAATATGCGTCGGCCTCGTCAGCATCGACCGGCATCGCGTGCCCCTCGACGCGCACCTGCATCTCCATCGGCTGCCAGTGAAAGCACATCGCCGCGTGTGGATTGGCGAGGAGCTCGCGTCCTTTCCGGCTCTCGTAGTTCGTGTAAAAGACGAACCCGGCCTCGTCGGCGTGCTTCAGCAGCACCATGCGCACGCTCGGCCGCCCATCGGCGGCCGTCGCAAGCGCAAGAGCCGTGGGTTCCGGCAGCGTCTCGCGCGGGAGCGCGGTCGCCTGCGCGAGAAGCTCGAGAAAGCGCTCGATCGGCTCCGCGAGCGGCGCGGAGCGCTGGATCGAATCGCTCATCCGATCGCGCGCTTGTAGAAGGAGCGCATGCCGAGCATCCAGCCGGCGACGGCCATGACTATGAGCGCGATGGTGACGACGCCGAGGCTCATGTGCGGCGTGTCCGGAGTCATGACGCCGCGCAGTCCTTCGGCGACGTAGACGAGCGGGTTGATCAGGACGAGGTATTTCACCACCGGCACCTTGTCGAGTCCGCGCCAGGGATAGTAGGCGCAGCCGAAGAAGATCATCGGCGCGACGATGACGCTGAACATGAGCCCGATCTGCTGCGGCGAGATCGCGGTGCCGAGCCACATGCCGAGCGAGGAGAACGCGGTTGCCCCGAGGAGCGCGATGACGATGATCGCGCCGGTGTTGGCGAACGAGAGGTTGGGGATCGGACCCATGATGATCCGCGCGATGGGTAGCACGACGATACCGGCGATGAGCGCCTGGATGACAGCCGCCACGATCTTCTCGGCGGCGACGATGCGTGTCGGCACCGGTGCGAGCAGGCGGTCCTCGATCTCCTTCGTCCAGCCGAAGTCCTGCATCATCGGCAGCGCGACGGCCTGGATCGCGGACATCGTTAGGCTGATGGCGAGAATCCCGGGAAGGAGCGCCGCGCGATAGGCCGCGCCAACGAAGCCCATCCGCGGGAGCAGGGCGCCGAAGACGATGATGAAGAGCAGCGGCTGCATGATCGTGCGGACGAGAAAAAAGGGCAGCTCCTTCCGGGCCACGGTGACATCTCGCCGCAACAGCGCGAGGAAGACTTTCGATGGGGCAACCGGACGCTCGCGCGTGGAGCGCGTGAGCGCCTGCGCGGGCAGATCGCGGGCGGCGGTGGTCAATCGAGCTTCCTCCCGGTGAGCGAGACGAAGAGCGTCTCGAGACTGGGCTCGGTGAGCCCGATGTTGCGGACGTGCACGCCGGCGTCTTCCACGAGTTGAATGAGCGGCGAGATGATGCGGCCGCCGCGCTGACTGTACGCGCGAAGCACCGTGCCCTGTGCTTCGGCGCGAAGGACACCGTCCAGAGCCGTGACAGCCGGAACGAGATTCTGCGCGTCAGAGTCGAGCTGGAGCTCGATGAGCGTGCCGCCGGGCGCGCGCTCCTTGAGACGCGCCGGGGTGTCGAGGGCGAGCAGCTTGCCGCGGTCGACGATGCCGATCCGGTCGCAGAGCCGGTCGGCTTCTTCCATGTAATGCGTCGTCATCACGATCGTGCGACCCTGGTTGTGCAGGTCGCGCAGGATCGCCCAGAGATCGAGCCGCGCCTGGGGATCGAGACCCACAGTCGGCTCGTCGAGAAAGAGGACGTCAGGCTCGTGGATCAAGGCGCGCGCGATCATCAAGCGCTGCTGCTGGCCGCCGGAAAGCTGATCGACTTTCGCCTGGGTCTTGTCGGCGATGTCGAGGCGTGTCATCAACTCGCGCGCGCGCTGCTCGGCAACCGAACGCGCGATGCCGAAGTACGCGGCGTGATAGACGAGATTCTCGAGCGCGTTGAGGCTGCGGTCGGGATTCGGCCGCTGCGGCACGACGCCAATGTGCGTTCGGACGCGCACGGCGTCGCTGGCGACATCGACGCCGGAGACACGCGCGGTTCCCGCCGTGGCGACCACGCGCGTCGTGAGAATTCCGATCGTGGTCGTCTTGCCGGCGCCGTTAGGCCCCAACAGGCCGAAAAATTCGCCTTCGCTGATGTCGAGATCGAGCGCCTGGAGCGCAACGACCTCGCCCGTCGGCGGCGGCGCGCCGGGCGGCATTCCCGGCGGGCCCGCGCGCGGCTTGCCACGGCGCTTGCCGCTGGGCGCGGGATAGACTTTCCGAAGGGCCCGCGTTTCGATCGCGGCTGCGGGCACCGTCTAGTTGTCTCCGTCGAGCAATCCGCCTAACGCGCCGAGGACACTTCCTTCCTCCCGGCGGCTACCGCCCGCGCGCGGCGCGGCGGCGATGATGCGATCGGCCAGGCGGGAGAACGGCATCGTCTGCAGGATCACGCGGCCCGGCCCCTTGAGCAGCGCGAAGAAGAGCCCTTCGCCGCCGAAGAGCGCCGTCTTGATGCCCGGCACCATCTGGATGTCGTAGTCCACCGATTGATCCATGGCGACGATGCAGCCGGTGTCGACCTTCAGCGACTCGACTCCGGTGAGCTTCACTTCGTGCAACGTTCCCGACGCGTGCAGAAAGGCGAGCCCCTCGCCCTCGATGCGCTGCAGGATGAACCCCTCGCCGCCAAAGAAGCCAGCGCCAATTCGTTTCGTGAACGCGATCGTGACGTTGACGCCGCGCGCCGCACAGAGGAACGAATCCTTCTGCGCGATGATCGTCCCCTTCCACTCCTTGAGATCGATCGCGCGAATCTTCCCTGGAAACGGCGACGAGAAGGCGACGTCCTGGCGCTTGCTCGCCGTGTTGGTGAAGGTCGTGACGAAGAACGAGTCGCCGGTGAGCGCCCGCTTCGCGCCCTGCACGAGCTTTCCGAAGAGGCCACCGCCCTGCTGGTTCGGATCGAGGGTGGTGTTCATGACGATGCCTTCCTGCATGTACATCATCGCGCCTGCTTCGGCGAGTACTGTCTCGCCAGGATCGAGGGTCACGATGACAGCCTGGAGATCATCGCCGATGATCTTGTAGTCGATTTCGTCGCTCATGACGGTGGGGTTGAGGACATTGTCTCTGTCGGGACGCGCTTAAGACCTAATCACGAATTACGCGAATAACTACTCGAATTTCTCCGTTTGGCGAGAGGGTTCGGATGGCCTCCGTAACGCTCTTCTCTTTTGAGACAGCACACCTGCAAGCTTCTTCGCGCCGAAGCATCCAGAGGTCGTTCCCAAATTTCAGAGCCGACGGAGGCCAGCGGAGTCTTACCGCCACGTCGGAGAAATTCGTGCAGTTATTCGCGTAATTCGTGATTAGGTCTTAGGCAACTATCTCTGCTTGAGGGCTCCGGATGTCGCGGCGGCGCCAGCTTGCACCGCGGGCCGCACCTGATCTCTCCCCTTCATCTGATACGGAATCCCGTGGATCATCCAGTCGGGCTCGGGATATCCGCGCAGATGGTAGTCGAAGAACTGCTGCATGCGCATCGCGATGTCCTTCTGGTTCGCGCGCTTCGTTGGATTGTGGACGTCGTTGTTGTAGTCG
>C688J18823_10002903_pt1 | contig 10800 bp, 8 predicted proteins | sample HopSoiMetagenom1_FD_18823 | JGI IMG/M metagenome (IMG submission 18823) | reverse complement strand
TTGGAGTCCGGCCGCGACACGACTTCGTCGTGTGCCGGCTGGCCAACGAACAGCAGCCGCCAGCAGCCGACGCCCGCGATGGTCGCGGTCGTCGTGTCGTTGATGCAGTGACCCTGAGGCACACCCAGCCCCGGCGGTGTTCCCGACCCAGGCTGCCGCTGCTTCGGCGGGATCGCATACGTCCCGACCGGCAGCAGCTTCGTGCTGAGGCCCAGTGCGGGCGACCCGGAGTTCAGCGACGCCGTGTTCGTCAGCGTCCAGAGGACGATCTGATTCGACACGTAGTTGCCGCCGGTGCCCGCTGCAGGATGCGTCGCCTCGTCGGCGGCGTTCGAGCTCAGGAAGTACTCGGTGCCGCCGTTGTCGGCGTTGAACGAGCCGGGAGGCGACTGCGCCGGCCAAACGGTGAAGCCCGGCTGAGTCGAGCCCGCGTCGCTCGGGGCATTGACCATGCCCGTCGTGTCGAGGTGCTGCATCGACACGTTGGCCGCGCCGGCCGCGAGCTGCGCCTTCGAATAGGCGTAGATCTGCGCGCCGCCGAAGCCGTTGCAGCACCACGGATACGCGTTCGTCGTGATGTAGAAGCCGTTCGCGTCGGCGCCGATGTGCGGGTAGTCCCCGAGGTACGGCCCCGGGTTGCCTCCGCCGATGTTCGAGCCGTCGTTGGTGACGTTCGTCCGGTAGATGTTCCAGCTACCGGCCGGGTTCGACGTCTGGCTGACGGCGATGTCCAGGTGGTTGACCGTCGTGAACGCTCCGCCTGGTGTCGACTCCAGCGTCAGGACGACGACGAAGAAGCGCTGCGTCGCCGCGTCGTAGAGGCACGAGGGGTCCGTGACGAACGGTCCACGCACGCCCGTCGACCGGTTGATCGCCGGCGCGTAGCCGAAGAACGAGTTGAGGTCGACCGCGTGGTTCACGTCGGTCGGGAACCCGGACACGATGTTCGTGCTCGTGTTGTCGGGCAAGACCGAGTGGCCGGAGCTGTCGAAGACGTTCAACACGTCGTTGACGGCCTCGACGACGTAGCCGTTCCCGGCACACATGCCCTGGTCGGGCGGCTCCACGGTGAACTGATTCCCGCCGCGCGCATAGCGCTGCTGGAAGAGGTTCAGCCCTTCGAAGCCGGACACGAACTTCGGATTCGACTTCGCTTTCTTTCCGGTCGTGGTGGAGACGCCGACGGCCGCGCCGCCGGAAGAAAGGCTCCGGTCGACGATGTTGCCGCTATAGGCGTCCGGGCTGTCCTCGTCTTCCTGCCCGGCGAACTCGTCCCCGCCGGTTCCGTCCCAAGGCGTGAACGCCCCGGTTTGTGGGCCACCCGTTCCGACCTTCGGAACGAGCGTCCCGGCCGCGCTCGCGCCCGTCGCGGTCCCGGCCGAGGCCGTCAGCACGCCGACGGCCAGCGCCAGCACTGCGAGCAGCGCAAGCTTGGTTCTACCTCTGAGTCGCATTCTCTCCCCCATGGAGTCGATTGAAGGCGGCTAAAGCCCCGGTTGCCGCCCGGTCTTCGCCTATATGCGCTCGTTGAAGCAGCAATGTCAATGTAGGAATCTCTTTCAAAACACGGTTTGCAATCGCTGATCGATGGTGATCCCTAATGAAACGACAGGGAGGACACCGTGGCGGAGAAAAAGGAAGAGCAAACTCTGACGCCGGAGGAGCTCGAGGAGCAAAACGGGGAGCAGCTGCCGGACCGCGAGGTCATGTCCCTGATCAATCCGGGCGTCGACGGGATCGCATCGGTCGCACCGTTCGAACCGGTGCCACCCGAGGTCGACTGACGCTGGCACACTAGGTGAGATGAGGACCTCGCTCGCCACAGCCGCCTGCGCAGCGCTCGCACTCGCTGTCCCGGCTTTCGCTGCGGGACCCATCGCGGCGCTCCGGCTCGTCACGACGCAACCGCTCGTAGTGCGCGGCGTGCACTTCAAGGGCCATGAGCGCGTGCGCGTGACGGAGCACATGGGCACAGACAAGAGCTCGAAGCTCGTGCGCGCGTCCGCGGCAGGCACGTTCAAGGTCACGTTCGCCGCTCCGATGGCGATCGATCCGTGCCTCGAAAGCGTTCGCGTAAGCGCCGTCGGCGCACGCGGGAGCGATGCGCTGCTGAAGCTGCCGCAGCGCGCCTGCCCGCCGGCCTAGCCCAACTGCGACACAGACGAGAGAGGGCCGCCTCTCGGCGGCCCTCTCGGTCGTTCGATTCAGGGCTGAGCTAGCCCTGCTTCTTGTCCTTGATGCCCGGCGGGCAAGGCGCGACGATGAAGGCGTTGTCGGCCTTGGCGCCGTTCTCGTCGGCGTGCTTCTTACCGCCGCCGTTCGACGTGTAGCGGTCGAAGAAGACGTCGGATTGTTCGCAGATCGGGTTCGGCCCGGCTCGGTCGAGGTCGGGGTGCCGGACCCGCGGCCGTTTCGAGCATCCGTCCAGAGGGCGGCGGTCTGAGAGTCGTCGCCGCTGACCGTCGGACCACTCGCGTTGCCGCTGTAGTCGCCGGCGAAGATCCCGGCCCGGAACGTGTAGTCGAAGTTCGTCCCGATGTCGGAGATCTGGAAGTTCTGGAACGGAAGCGTGCTCGAGTTCTGCCCGTTGCCGGGAATCGGCCCGGCGCCGGGGTTGAACCCCGTAGCCACTGACGGGTTGACGACCGCCTCGGGTGCGACGCATTGCGACGCGGCTGCAGGAACGGGGCCCGTGCCCGTCGAGGTCACCGTTGCCGTCTGGCTGATCGTGCACTGGGCACCCCAGTACCAGACGAGGTAGTTCCCCTGCTCCGTCTTCGAGGTCGGCCACGCACCGACGCCGATAGGCGAGTCGGTGTCGAGGCGACGGTCGTGGAACGACACGTTCAGGTCTCCCCGCTTGTTGATCGTGACGAACGGGAAGAACTGGTCGTTGCCGGTCCCGGCCGCCGGACAGTTCGCTGCGTTGCCCGCGATGCTGTTCGTGTTGCGGCCGCAGTCGCGGTTCTCCGGCGTCGACGACCGGTCGTCGTTCACACGAGTCGGACCGATCCACGTCGCCCCGCCGTCCGTCGACTTGTAGAAGAAGACGTCGTTGTTGGAGTTGCGGATCGTGCCGTTGCGGTTGTCGTACAGCACGACGTACACGTCGTCCGCGAACGCGCCACCACGCTTGTCGGCCACGATCGAGTTGAAGATCGGGTCGGCACGGAAGCAGGTGTTCGTCAGGTCGGCGCGGGTCGCCCCTTGGCCACGCGTAACGCAGTCGGCGCGACCGTTGACGCCACGCGGCTCGTTCACGTCGTACAGCGTGTCGACGCGGAACGGACCCGTGAAGGTGTTGCCGCCGTCGGTGGACGTCACGACGAGATACTGATCCTCGTCAGTCGTATCGCCGTTGATGAAGCCGACCCACAGCTGCCCGGTCGTCGGATTCACGGTCGGCTCCGAGCCCTGGCTGTCGTCGCAGCCGTTGTTGGGCCTGCCGCCGACACAGAAGGCCGCCCCTCCGTTGATCACCTTCGGAGCGGACCAGGAGCGAGCCTGGTCGTCGGAGTACTCCAGCAAGATCTGCGCGGAGCCCGCACCCGAGAACAACGAGTACGTGACGTACAGGCGGTCGGATCCCACGACGTCCGGATTGCACGCCTGCGGGGTATGCGTCGGTGTGAAGCACGCCGCCTGCACGCCCGAGGGACGCGGCCCGGCGGTGATCCACTCCTTGTCGTACGACGGCACGCTGCCGTTCAGCCTGCTGTCGTTGTCCTGCTGGAAGGCGACCGTCCCGTCGCCTGGCTGGCGTACGTCGCCGGTGCCGCCACAGGCGAACCCGCCGCCGCTCAGGGCGATTGCGGTACAGGGACGCGTCCACGTGAAGCCGCCGTTCGTCGAGCGGTTCACCCAAACGCCGCTCGTGTCGTCCGTGCGGTTGAAGTTGATCTGGGCGTAGTACGCGACGCCGTCGCGGTCGAACACGACCACGGGGTCCCCGCCGCCGTCGAGGTTGTCGCCGCTCGGCAGCGACGGGAACGGCGTGATCCCGTCGTACCAGTGGGCGCCGTTGTCGGTCGTCGCGTAGAAGCCGGACGTACCCCAGCCGAGGCGATAGTCGTTCGCACCGCCGACGTAGTTGCGAGCGACCTTCGGGTTCTGGTCGATCGCGGTCTCGTCCTGCGGCATGCACGAGTAGTCCTGGTTGGCGCGGATGTCGCCGCCTTGCTCGGCCTTCTTCTCCGTGTCGTCCTTCGCCCGCTTGTCCAGCGGCTTCGACTGCGAATCGCGCAGTCCCGCTTGCGGACACTCGGTCACATTCGTCCCGCCGGACGAGTCGCGGAAGTCGAGCGGCCCCGAGAGGGCCGTCGTATCTTCGTCGTCGTCGGCAAAGGGCGGATCCTCGATGGCGGACGCGCGGCCCACCCACAGCGCGAGGAACGCAACCAACAAGAGGCATGCCCCTGTGAGGCTTGCAACTCGCTTCAACGCTCTCCCCCTTTTCCCCCCGGGCGGCCCCACCGGTCGCCCGATGACCGCGCGACTATAAGTCATCCTCGTGCGAGCTTCGCCTGCTGCTTGCGGGCGAGCGCCACCACGTCGGCCAGGCGCAGTGTCGACGGGCCGATCGCAGTGACGGAGGCGCTCGCGTTTCGCGAACGCCAGACGACCGCGAACTCCTTCTGCCCGCCGGGGGCGAGGAGCTCCGCCGCGATCGCGCCGTCCCCGACCCGCGTCGAGCGGACGCGCTTCGCGAGCCCGTTCTCGTGCTGCCGGGCGAACCCGTCGGCGTACGCGCCGAGGTCCGACTCGGCGGCCTTCGCGTCAGGGAAGACATCGACGGTGGAGACCACGACCCACGCCGGCGCCGAGCGGCGAAGGCGCGCGACCCAGCCGGCTTCGCGGTCGAAGCGCTGGAGGTCCGAGCGCGTCGTGCCCTGGACGTCCAGCGTCGAGGTCGGGCCTTCGACGAACGTCTCGAAGCCGCGCGGCAAGTCGGCCGGCTTCAGAACGAGGTGCTTGACAGCACCGGCAGAGATCCCGGACGAGTCGCTCCCGCAACCGGCGAGCACGAGCACGCAGAGCGCCGCGACTGTCCAGCGCACGACTACGAATCGTGCGGCTTCGCCATGGCGCGGTAGTCGAGCGCCTTGTCGAGCACGTCGTCGCCGACCCCACGGTCGCGCGCGATCTCGCGGAGTGAGCGGCCGCTCGCCGCCGCTTCCTTGACGATCTCCGTTGCGGCGTCGTAGCCGATGTACGGGTTCAGCGCGGTCGCGGCGGACAGTGTCAGCTCTGCGTAGCGCTCGCACGTCTCGCGGTTCGCCTCGATTCCGTCGACGCACTTCTCCGCCAGCAGACGCGCGGCCGCGGCGAGGAGCTTGATCGAGTCGAGCAGGTTGCGCGCGAGCAGCGGGACGAAGACGTTGAGCTCGAAGTGCCCTTGCATGCCGCCGGCGGTGATCGCCGCATCGTTGCCGATCACCTGCGCCGCGACCTGAGTGACGACCTCGGGGATGACCGGGTTGACCTTCCCCGGCATGATCGAGCTGCCCTTCTGCAGCTCGGGCAGGAAGATCTCGGCGAGGCCCGCGCGCGGGCCGGAGCCCATCAGCCGCAGGTCGTTCGCGATCTTCGTCAGCGAAACAGCCACGGTCTTCAGCGCGCCGGACGCCTCGACGAGTGCGTCGCGGGCGGCCTGGCTCTCGAACGGATCGGCGGGTGCGGAGACCGTCAGCCCCGTCTCGTCTGCGAGACGGCCGCGCACGCGCGCGGCAAAGTCGGGATGCGTGTTCAGGCCGGTGCCGACCGCGGTGCCGCCGAGCGGGATCTGACCGACGCGGCCAAGCACGCCGCGGACGCGCTCCGACCCCTGCCGTGCCTGCGCCGCGTAGCCGCCGAACTCCTGGCCGAGGGTGACCGGGACGGCGTCCATCAGGTGCGTCCGGCCCGACTTCACGACGTCGTCGAACTCACGCGCCTTGGCGCCGAGTGACGCTGCCAGCTTGTCGAGCGCGGGCAGGAGATCGTTCGTCAGCTCGTCGAGCGCCGCAAGGTGAACCGCCGACGGGAACACGTCGTTCGACGACTGCCCCATGTTCACGTCGTCGTTCGCGTGCACGTCGTCGCCCGCGAGGGCCGCCATCACCTCGTTCGCGTTCATGTTCGACGACGTCCCCGACCCGGTCTGGAAGACGTCGATCGGGAACTGGTCATCGAGCTCGCCGGCGGCGATGCGGTCGCCCGCCGCGGCGATCCGCTCCGCCTTGTCCTCGTCGAGCAAGCCGAGCTCGGCGTTCACCCGCGCGGCGGCGGCCTTGATGCGGCCGAGCCAGCGAGCGACGGCCGGCGGGATCGGCTGCCCGGAGACCGGAAAGTTCGCCACTGCCTTGCTCGTCTCGCTCCCCCAGAGCTCGCGCCGTTCCTCGGTGCTGGCCACGACGTGAGTGTAGTGCGAGGGGCCGGCCCGAGACCGGCCCCTCGCGTGTCCTGCGCTACGGAGCAGGCTCGTTGTTCGCGGCGCTTCCCGAGATGTTCATGATGGCGTTGAACGCATCCGCGCGTCCATTGCCGTACCACGAGTTGTGGCCGGGACCGCCCTGGCACTCCTGGAGGTCACCGCTCGGGCGCCTCGTGTTCGCATAAGGCGTGTTCGCCCGCGACGAGCCGGCCGCGCCGTGCGACGGGAGCTCCGTCGGACACGGTTGCGGATCGGCCGTTTGCTGGAGCTGAGCGACCACAGCCCCCGGACGCATCTTCCCGTTCTTCGGGTTGCTCAGGTCGCCGAAGCGGCTGATGATCAGCGCCGCGATTCCCGCGACATGCGGCGATGCCATCGACGTCCCTTGGAGGTAGCAGTAGACGGCCGTGGGGTACGTCACGTCTCCGGTCGGCTCCTTCACGCTGCGCGCGCAGGGTGAGCTCGCCGGATACGTCGAGAGGACGAGCCCGTTGACGCTTCGGGCCGACCGCCCGTAGTAGAAGTCGCCACCCGGACCGGTGACATCGGCACTGGAGGTGCCGTACGACGAGTAGTACGACTTCAGGTAGTCGGTCGCGTCGTTGTCGCCGTCGACCTGCTGCGCGTCGCCCGTCGCCGTCACACCGACGACACCCGGGATCTCGACGGGGATGACGACGCATGCGTTCGTCACGTCCCGCTGCTCGGGTGTGGTGTTGTCCGGGCTGGTGAGGTCGACCTGGGGATGCGAGAGATCGTCGCTCTCGTTGCCCTCGGCCGCGACCACCGTCGTGCCTGCGTCCATCGCGAACTGGATCGCCCGCTTCTCCGCCTTCCAGATCGCGCGCTGGGCGGGATCGTTGCGGCAGTTGTAGAGGAACGGATCGGCGAAGTAGCTGTTGTTGGTGACGTCGACATGGTGGGTGCCGGCCCACATGAATCCGCAGATCACGGCCTCCGGGAAGAAGAAGCCTTCGTCGTTCCCGGACTTGATCGCGGCGATCTTCACGTTCGGCGCGACGCCGACGATGCCGACCCCATTGGAGGCGGCCGCGATGGTGCCCGCCGTGTGCGTGCCGTGACCGTCGACGTCCTGCGCCGCCACACCCGGCACCGGGTCACCGGTGAGACAGTTGACGCTGTCGTTCACATCGATGTTCTGCTTGAGATCGGGATGGTTGAAGTCGATCCCGGTGTCGATGTCGCCGACGAGCACGGCGGGGCTTCCGCCGGTGACGGCGTGAGCCTGCGGCGTGTGGATCTGCTGCATGTCCCACTGCAGCGGTGACAGCGTGTCGGCGTCGGTCGCCGGGGCGTTCGGCAGGTCGCCGGTCGAGCTCTCGCCACTCGCCTGATCGTCAGGCAGCCTCGACGCGTAGTTCGTCGTTGCCGACGCGCCGTCGACGCGGGCGTCCTTCATCACGTTGTCGCGGAAGGACGAGTTGCTCGACCTCGCGATTGCCACGCCGATCTGGTCGTAGCTGTAGACCAGCGTCCCGCCGGCGCTCGCAATCGTCTTCGCGGCGTCGCTCGGAACCGACTGGGACTTGTAGAGCACCACGTAGTTGGCTGCGCTGTCGCTCCCTGACGCCAGGCTCGTACCCACGAGCACAGCGGCCGTCACGAGCGCCAACGCGAGCACTCTGAAACGCAAGTGCATGCACTCCCCCCTTTTCTCTCCCCGAGCCCCGTGCCCGGGGATCGGCGGAACCCTAATAGGCTCCGGGCGTGCGTGCACGGGACCTCGGCATCGCGATCGGAGACGGCGAGCCCGGCCCGCGGAATGCGATCAGCGACGTGGACGGGGTGCTCGTCGGACACGCGACCCTCGTCGAAGGAGACGACGTCCGCACCGGCGTGACGGTGATCGTCCCGCCCGAGACGCCGCTGTTCGCCGGCTCACATCGTCTGAACGGCAACGGCGAGCTGACCGGGCTCGAGTGGGTGCGCGAATCAGGCCTGCTGACGACGGCGATCGGCATCACGAACACCTTCAGCGTCGGAGTCGTGCGCGATGCCATCGCCGCGCGATCGTCCGACGAGGACGCGTGGTCGCTTCCCGTCGTGGGCGAGACGTTCGACGGGTTCCTCAACGACATCCGCGCGCAGCGCGTGACGGCCGCGCACGTGGAGGCGGCCTTCGCCGACGCGTCGGCCGACGTGGCCGAGGGCAACGTCGGCGGGGGCACGGGGATGATCTGCCACGAGCTCAAGGGCGGGATCGGGACGGCGTCGCGGATCGTCGGCGAGCACGTCGTGGGCGTCCTGGTGCAGGCGAACTACGGGCGGCGCAGCCGCTTCCGCGTGAACGGCGTCCCCGTCGGGGGAGCTCCTCGGCGAGCGCGTGCCGACACCCGAGCCGCGTGAGGAGTGGGGATCGATCATCGGCGTCGCTGCGACCGACGCGCCGTTGCTGCCGCATCAGTGCGACCGGCTCGCGCAACGGATCGGCCTCGGCGTCGCACGGGCCGGAGGCACGGCGGCGCACACCAGCGGCGATCTCTTCTTCGCGTTCTCGACCGGCAACCGCGGGCTCGATGCCGACCGCGGCGAGGTCGCGCTGCGGATGCTTTCGGACGGGGAGATCACGCCGTTCTACGCGGCGGTGATCGACGCGACCGAGGAAGCGATCCTGAACGCGATGCTGGCGGCCGAGACGATGACCGGCCGCGGCGGCCACACGGTCTATGCGCTCGACGGCGAGCTGCTGAAAGAGCTGCTCAGGCGATCCTGAGACGACGGCGCTCGAGCGGCCGTGCGCGCAGGGCCCGGCGGTCGCGCTCCGTCAGGTCTCCGACGGGAGCCCAACCGACGTAGCCGCAGCGCGGACATTCGGGGGTTGCGTTCCGCAGCGGGGTGTCTGTGCGCTCGACCTGCCGGTGACTGCCGCAGCGGAGGCACTCGACCACGAGCGACTCCATAGGCCCATTGTCACCCCACCGGGCCACTCGGCCTCCCCCGACAGGGTGATCACGTCGTCTTCTCGGCGACCCGCTCGGCGGCTGCGAGCAGCTCGTCCCACGTGGACAGCTTCACCCGGGGACGACCGAGCTTTTCGCCCGCCGCGCGCTCGAGCTCGTCGATCGAGGCCCAGCCCGAGTAGACGACGGCGCGCACCGCCCGCTCCGACAGCAGCGCCTCGAGTGCATCCGGCGTCGCCTGCGGGCGGTGCGTGACCCGACCGGCCTCGACGTCCTCGAGCAGCCGCGTAACCGTCTCGGTCGCGTCCTTCTTGTTCGTGCCGATGATCCCGGTCGGGCCGCGCTTGATCCAACCGGCGCAGTAGGTGCGTTCCGCCCCGGTGACGCGGCCGGCCTCGTTGCGAATCGTGCCTCGCGACTCGTCGAACGGCACCTCCGGCAGCCCTGTGCCGCGATAGCCGACGCTGCGAAAGACGAGGCCGCAGGAGAGGGTCTCGCGCTCGTCCGTGGGAACCGCGACGAGTCGCCCGTCTGTCTCCTCGAGGCGGTTCCGCACCAGCTCGATCGAGTCGACGCGCCCGTCGCCATGAATCGCGACCGGCGAACGGAAGAAGAGGAAGCGGACCGTCAGCGGCTTGCCGCTCGGCTCGCGCGAGGCAAACTCGCGCAGCACCTCGAGGTTGCGCTGGGTCGGCGTGTCGTCCCCGGCCGCCCCTTCGAGCTCGGCGGGGTCGACGCTGACGTCGGCGCCGGCCAGCTCGCCCATCTCCTTCAGCTCCTGCGTCGTCCACGATGCCTGCGCCGGGCCGCGCCGGCCGACGATGACGATCTCGCGCAACGTGGACGATCCGATTGTGTCGATTGCCGGGTCGGTGGTGTCCGTGGGCGCCAGCTCCTCCGGCGTGAGCGCCAGCATGCGAGCGACGTCTAGCGCGACGTTCCCGTTCCCGATCACCACAGCCCGCTCGACGTCGAGGTCGAAAGGCAGCCCCTGGTAGTCGGGATGGCCGTTGTACCAGGCGACGAACTCGGTCGCAGACCAGGACCCCGCGAGCTCCTCGCCGGGGATCCCGAGCCGCCTGTCCGTCTGCGCGCCGAAGGCGTAGACGACCGCGTCGTAGAGCTCGACGAGGTCGCCGTGCGAGACGTCGCGCCCGACCTCGACGTTCCCGAAGAAGCGGAAGCCCGGCTTCTCCGCAATCCGCTCGAACGCGCGCGAAACGCTCTTCAGCTTGGGATGGTCCGGCGCCACCCCGAGCCGCACGAGCCCCCAGGGCGTCGGCAACCGCTCGAGCATGTCCACCTCGAACCCCGGCTCAGCATCGAGCAGCGCGCCGGCGGCGTAAAACCCAGCCGGCCCCGAGCCGACGATCGCGACGCGCAAAGGGCTTTCAGGCACGAAACGATCGTACTGAGCGGAACGAAAAACGCCGGAGGCTAGAGCAGGCGAAGCCGCTCTAGCCTCAG
>C688J18823_10002902_pt1 | contig 10800 bp, 7 predicted proteins | sample HopSoiMetagenom1_FD_18823 | JGI IMG/M metagenome (IMG submission 18823) | reverse complement strand
GGAGTACTGCACCAGCCGCCGCTTGGAGCGGCCTTCGCCCTCGAACAGCGCGGTGACGAGTTGCGGCTCGAGTTCGTATCCGCCGAGGTCTTGCGAGGAGCCATCTACCCGGATCCTGCTGACCTTGCCATCTTCGAAGCTGATCTGCGCGGCTTCGCTGTTGTGGTACGACTCCGGCCCCGGCGTCACGACGATGCCTTTCCCGCGAAATTCAAACGTCCCGACTTGTGATTTCGCGCCTGAACCTTCTTCCGTGTATCCGGAGCGGCGCAGCATCACCCCAACGTCATGCGCTGTCGTTGCATCTCCGATGCGCAGCGTTCGAGGGGTAGCGTAGATCTTGGCGGAGGTCGAAAAGATCTGGCCCTTGATCTTCGAGTCCACCAGGCGCGAATACTTCAAGTGGAAGAACAGGAAGACACCAAACAGGGCGGTCACGATAACCAGGGACAAACCGAGAATGAACTGCACCCACGGTCTATGCAGCGATTGCCGCAGCAAGACGAGCTTGTCCGCAAAACTAGCGCTGGTTATGCGAGAGGGTTTTACTTTGACTGCCACAGTGGTTGGTTTGTGAGATGCGCCCAGACGACTTTCAGTTTATGGCGTCTCTAATTGTATCGTGCGCGGGCCGGTTTCCGCACGCCGCGCACGTCCTGATCTAGCGGACTACAGGATTTTTATTCTTCGACCCGGCATCGAAATTGAGGTCCAATGGATATCCCGGCAAGTCAACGTGGACGGTGTATTTCGCCTCGATGGAGATGGTCCCATTGCCGCGCTGGATCACCACCTTGTCGTCGGTGATCGGAATATCGTTATCGCGGGCAGCGCGCATGATGTCTTTGTGGATCTCAGCCTCAGGCTTGAGGTTGTAAGTGTCTATGCGGGCTTCACCGTCTATGAAGTCGGAGAACTGCCAATCGTTGTAGTAAGGAGGGACCAGCTTGATGCCGACGTAGATGGCGATAACGACCGCCAAGATCATCAGGACCGGCTTTAGTTTTTCCATGTACGAGACCCCACTGTCAACGGCCGCGGCGCTGCAAAAGTTCCGAAAACTGGCCTGCGATGCCGCTGATAGTAGCATCCTGAGTTTCTCGTGTCGAGCGGTCTAATAGTTCCACCTTACCCTCGGAAACCTTCTTGCCAACAGTGATCCGATAGGGCACGCCGATCAGGTCGGAATCCTTGAATTTCACCCCCGGACGTTCGTCGCGGTCGTCATACAGCACGTCAAATCCCGCGGCCTCGAGCGCCTGAACGATCTCCAGCGAGGTAGGTCCCTGCACGGCATCCGCCGCGTTGATGGGAGTGACCACCACATCGAACGGAGCAATGCTCTGCGGCAGATAAAAGCCAGCATCGTCGTGATTCTGTTCGACGGCGCACGTAAGAATGCGTTCGATGCCGATGCCGTAGCTGCCCATGATGGGAGCGACCTCTTTGCCGTCGCGATCGAGGACACGCGCACCCATGGACTCGGAGTATTTGTACCCGAGCTTGAAGATGTGTCCGATCTCGACTGCTTTCGCCACTTTCAGCGGCTCGCCGCATTTCGGACATCCCTCACCCTCAGCGACATTGCGCAGGTCGGCATATTGCGTGACGCCAAAATCCTTCCCCGGCGTGATGTTCTTCACATGAAAGTCCTCTTTGTTAGCGCCCGCAATCAGGTTCTTGCGGCCTTCGAGTGCGGAATCGGCATAGATGAGCGGTAGCCCTTCGAGCAGGATGCGCTGTGTCCCCGAGCCTTGTCCGGCTTGGAAGGCAGGAATCCCTACAGGCCCCAGATATCCTGCGGGCGCCTTGAAGACCTGCTGGATCTCCTCCTCCTGCATGGGACGAAACGGGTGGCTCCCCAGCAGGGAAGTGAGCTTCGCCTCGTTCAGCATGTGATCACCACGCAGCAGCACGATCACCGGGCGCGTCTTCACGCCGCCGGTCTTCTCGTCAGGCTGGCTCATCATCAGCGCCAGGGTTTTAATCTTCTGCTTCGGCGAGACGCCGAGGAACTTTGCAACGTCTTCGATCGTCTTCTTGCCGGGCGTGGCGACTAGCTCGGGCGGGGCATCGCCAGGAAGGTCCTCAACCGGCGGCAGCGTCGAAGTCGCCTTCTCGAGATTTGCCGCGTAGCCGCACTTCGCGCAGCTAGCGATCAAGTCCTCGCCGGCGTCGCTCATCACCATGAACTCGTGCGACTGCGAGCCGCCCATCGCTCCCGAGTGTGCTTCCACGACTGCGTATTTCAGTCCGCAGCGGTCGAAGATCGTTCGATAGACGTCGTAATGCTTCTGATACGAAACGTCTAGGCCGGCTGGATCCATGTCGAAGGAGTACGCGTCTTTCATCGTGAACTGGCGAACGCGCAGCAGCCCCGACTTAGGACGTGGCTCGTCGCGGAATTTTGTCTGGATCTGATACCAGATCTGCGGCAGCTGCTTGTAGCTGCGCAGCTCCTTGCGTGCGATCTCCGTCATCACCTCTTCGTGAGTCATGCCCAGGCACAGGTCTGCGCCTTTGCGGTCTTTCAGGCGGAACATGTTGTCGCCCATCACGCTCCAGCGACCGCTCGCCTCCCACACTTCGCGGGGATTCAACGCGGGGAGGAAAAATTCCTGACCAATCTTGTCCATCTCTTCGCGGACGATGTTCTGGATCTTCAGGATGGAGCGCTGGCCAAGGTAGAGGTAGCTGTAAATACCGGCGGCGAGCTGGCGAATATAGCCTGAGCGGACGAGGAATTTATGGCTCGCGACCTCAGCGTCGGCAGGAGCTTCGCGGAGGGTAGGGATGAAGAGTCTGGACCACTTCTGCATGCTTGAATTCCTATGACTGCGGAATCCAGCATTCTACCGGAAGCTGCCACAGCCCCAAAGTTGCGCAGGAAAATTCAGAATCCGAAAGCGCACGATGCTACTCTCATCGGCAAAGGAAATTTCATGAGCACCAGCGTCACCAGCTTCGTTCCCATCGCGATGATCGTCATCGGCGGAGTTCTATACCACGTTTCCCAGAAGAGCACGCCACGTGGAGTGGACCCCTTCTTTTCGCTCGCGATCAGTTTCGGACTGGCAGCGGTTGCGTGCGTGGCGATCTATTTTGTCCGGGGCGGAGCCGCCGGGCAGATGAAGGTAGTGAACTGGACCGCCATCGGGCTGGCGCTCTCAGTGGTGGCGATCGAATCCGGCTATCTCATCGCTTATCGCGCCGGCTTCCGGATCAATCTGACTTCGCTCGCCTGCAACACCGCCATTGCTGTGGCGCTGATCTTTATCGGAACATTGCTCTACTCCGAAAGACTAGCACCGCGCAATATTGCTGGCGCGGTGCTTTGTCTAATCGGATTGACGTTACTGCGTTAAATCTCTACCAGATCTGCACGCGGTCGGTAGGAGCGAGATACATTTTCTCTCCCTGTTTCACGTCGAACGCGGGATACCACGGATCGATGTTGCGCACGGTTGCTGCGCGCCATTCCCCCGGCGAATGCGAATCACCCGCTACCTGCGATCGCAGCGCCGCATCGCGCGTCTTAGTAACGTGTGCCTGCGCGTAAGCGATGAAGAATTGCTGGTCGGGACTGAAACCGCTCTGCTCCGGCGCATTCTTGCTTTCCGTGGAAGCGTGATAGCCGTCATAGGCCGCAGCCAAACCAGCGACGTCTGCAATGTTCTCTGAAAGAGTCTGCTGCCCATTCAGCGCGAGGTCTGGGAAGGGCTTGTACGCGTTGTACTGCTCGACCAACTTCTTGGTTGCAACGTCGAAGTGCTCGAGATCGGCCGGTTTCCACCAGTTTCGTAACGCACCTTTCGAGTCAAAGGCCGAACCTTGGGCGTCGAAGGTATGGCTGATCTCGTGCCCGATGATCGCGCCGATCGCGCCATAGTTCGCCGCGGCAGGCGCCTTCGGATCAAAGAAGCCGGGGCCCAGCACCGCAGCAGGGAAGTTCAGCGCGTTCTGCAGCGGCAGGTTCACCGCGTTCACCGTCTGCGGCGTCATCGACCACTCGTGCTTATCGACCGGCTTACCCAGACGAGCGACCTGGCGTTGATATTCGGAGAAGTCGCCACGCCATACGTTTCCGAAGGCATCATCCGCCTTTACTTCGAAGTTTGAATAGTCATGCCAGGTTTCCGGATAACCAAGCCCTACATACAAAGTCTTGAGTTTTTCGTGTGCTTCAGCCTTGGTGGAGGGGTCCATCCAGGCCAGGGCATCGATCCGTTTGTGGAAGGCAGCGATCTCTTGCGCGACCATTTCTTGCACCATGGCTTTGGCTTCCGGCGGGAAGTAACGCTGCGCATAGATCTTTCCGAGTTCGTCGCCGATCAATCCGTTCACCAGAAAGACTCCGCGCTGCCACCGCGGACGAAGCTGGGAAGTTCCGGAGAGTTCTCTGCCTGCAAAGTTGAAACGCTCGTCAACAAATGCTTTGGGCAACATGCCGGCTTGCGCTTCGATCAAGTGGAATGCCAGAAGATCTTTCCAGGCGTCGAGCGACGCTGAAGCGACGAGCGCCGATTCGCCGGTGAAAGCAGTGGGCTGCCAAACAATAAAATTCTGCTGCTTGCTCAAGCCTGCGCCGCGGAAGAATTCTGCCCAGTCGAGCCCCGGAGCCTTTGCCGCGAAGTCCGCTTGCTTCCACGGATTGTTCGCTTTGTGGACGTCCTGTTCCTCGTCGAAAGAAACGTGCTTCTCCGCGATGGCGTGTTCGAGTTCAACGATGCGGGCCGCGCGGGTATCCGTGTCGGTGAAGCCCGCGAGCTTCAGCATGGCGGAAATATGCGGCTGATACTTGGCGCGCAGCTCTTTCATGTGCGGAGTATCAGAAAGGTAGTAATCGCGGTCGGGCAATTGGATCCCGCCTTGCATCAAGTAGGCGTTGTAGTGCCCGGAATCCTCAAATCCTGGGGCTACCCACAGGCCAAAGATGTTTGCTGTGTGGTAGTTGGTGTTGTTGAGCGCGTCCACATCGGCGCGCATACTCTCGCCCAATGCGCGCGCGAGTTGTTTTTTATCCTTGATGGCCGCAATGGCTGCGAGGTGCGGTTTTAGTGGCGCCAAGCCCTTTGCCTCGATGCCGGCTTCGTCCATGAAGGCATTGAACAGATCGGCGATCTTGCGCGAGCCTGTGCCCGGCTTGGGGTTCGACTTCGCGACCTCTTCGATCAGAGCGGCAGTACGTTTGTTCGCGACGTCGTCGAGCAAGGAGAAGACGCCCACGGCGGCGCGGTCGGGCGGGATCTCGTAGCTCTTGAGCCATGCGCCGTTGGCGTATTGATAAAAATCGTCCCCAGGTTTCACCGACTTATCGATGTGCGATACCTGAATGCCGTGGGTCTCTGACTGAGGTGCATCCTGCGCGTAGAGCGCTGGAAGACAAAAGAGCAGCGAGCAAGCGGCAAGGCTCGCAACAAACTTACTTTGCAGTGTCATTGATTTACTCCGGTAGGAAGCTGGATTCGAGCAGAACTGGCTATAGACGAAGGCCACTAATAAAGGATAGCAACTGAATGGGGTTTGCCGCTCAAACATTGCTGCGGTGTACGACTGGTGTGTTCTCACGTCGGGGGCAGACCCGAATGCTTCCAACATCGATGTTTGATGGCTCTCGTTTCTGCTTCCGAGAATCTCTCCAAAACCATCCCCGTCACGGCATCGATTACTCCTCGCCCTGCCTACTCAGGACGAATTGGTGCCCGCCGGATAAGCTAACCACTTTCAGCCCATCAGGGGACTGGACCTTAGAGTTTCGAAGCCTAAATGAATCGAGATAAAACGGATGTGAGCGGCACGCGTAGCAATCTTTTGGATGTTGATCGCGTGAAGGGACGCTCTGGCCAGCCATAGCGCTGAGGAATAACAATATCGGGAGCAGCGGTTTCATACCATCTCCGTACCCCAGAGGTCGTGCAGGTGAACGATTCCGAGCACGGCGCGTTTGCCGTCCACCACGACCAGTGACGTGATCTTTTTTTCTTCCATGATGCTAAGTGCGGAAGCGGCAAAAGCATCGGGCGGGATGGTCTGCGGATTTCCTGTGACGCACTCACCTGCGGTGAGGTCCATAACGTCCTTGCCTTTTTTCTCTAAAAGGCGGCGGAGGTCGCCGTCGCTGATGACACCAAGCAGGCGTTCGCCCTCGATTACGGTGGTGATGCCCAGCTTCTTGCGCGACATCTCATAGATCACGTCGTGCATTTTCGCTGTTGCAGTCACGCGCGGGAGGGCCTCGCCAGAGTGCATGAGCGAATCCACCTTCGCAAGCTTCTTGCCCAGTTTGCCGCCGGGATGCAGGTCGGCAAAATGTTCTTCCTTGAAGCCGCGTTTTTCCGCCAGCGCCATTGCCAACGCGTCGCCGAGAGCAAGCATGGTGGTGGTGGAAGCGGTCGGCGCAAGGCCCATCGAGCAAGCTTCCTGAGCGATCGAGCAATCTAGCGCGACATCGGCTGCCGCAGCGAGGGTGGAAAGTTTTTTGTTTTTGCCGGAAGAATAAAGGTCGTCGCAGGTCATCGTGATCAGCGAAACCCGCAGGCGCTTGATCATCGCCAGCAGACGCACGATCTCTTCTGTTTCGCCGCTGGACGAGAGCGCGATCACGACGTCGCCGCGCACCAGCATTCCCAAGTCGCCGTGTACAGCTTCTGCCGGATGCATGAACAGCGCGGGTGTTCCGGTCGAGCTGAGGGTGGCGGCGATCTTGCGGCCGATGATCCCGCTCTTGCCCATGCCGGTTACGACAACGCGTCCGGTGCAAGCGTGCAGCAGCTCCAGGGTTCGCTCAAACGTTGCCGCCATTGGCCCGGAGATGCGATCGGCAAGGCCGCGCAACGCTTCCGCCTCAATGCGGACAACGTTCTCGCCGGTATGGATCTTGCGCTGCGCTTTCATGTGCTTTCGATAGTAGCAAAAGCGGCAATCGGCTTAGTCATGAGCAAGGAGTCTAGCGTGAGGGCTCCAGATAGATGCGGAACAGGTTCGCCTTGGCCGTGCGCTGGGTGTAGACGAAGCGTTCCGGCGAGAGAGCCGAGGCAATGTCGTCATGACCAATAATGCGCGCGCCGTATATTCGGGTTAAGTAGGTTTCGTTCGCGGTCTTCGAGTCCGCGAAAGCCGGTGGCGGCGCTCCGGCTTTCATCGGGATCGCCGCTGTCTTCGTTGAACCAAAGGAAAAGTAGCGTAAGGGCACATAGACCCATTTTCCATCGGCGCTCCAGGAGATAAGAGGTGCGAACATGCGCACGGTTCCGAAGCCGATGGTGCAGGTCCCGCAGATCTGTAGAGGTTTGCCTCCATCGAGTGGCACCGCGATATTCTCGGTGTTCCGCTCGCCAGGGCGGCGGCTCTCGGGAGTCGCTCCGATCAGCGCCCATCGTCCGTCTGGTGAAACGCTGTTCAGAGCCATAATGTTCATCTCTGAGGCCGGCTGCTGTCCACTGCCGTCTTCGCGCATGCGCATGATCTTTAGGGGCCTTTGATTGCCTTGATAGATGATTTCACCCCGCTTGCCGAAAAAGGCGCGAAACTCGCCTCCAAAGGTCAACTGACGCGGCGGTTGCGCGCCGTCGAGCCACCCGATCCAGATACCGGATCGCTCCTGCCCCTGCTCAGTCGCGAAGACCACCTTCTCACCATCTTGTGAGATGGAAAAGTGCGTGAGAACCAAGCCGGGGAAGAGCTGCTGCTCGGTGCCCGTGGCGAGGTCGGTCATCCACAGCTCTCCGCTGAAGTAAGAGTGCGGGTTCGCCGGACGGCGCAGGCAGTACATCCTTTTCCCGTCCGGTGATAACGACGGATCGAAGGAAAAGCCCTCCGACGAGACTTGCCTCTCGCCCGCTTTCCCATCGTGCAGCCAGATAGTGGACTGCTGCACGCCCGAGGTGGTGATGAGCGACTTGCCGTCAGGCGTCATCGCCAATCCTTCTTCTTCGCTCGCGCCCGAGGGCGTTAACTGCTGCGGTGCACCCGCGGGAAACCGCTGCCGCCAAACGTGAAAGCCGGTGGTACGGGTGTCTACGGTGAAATACATCCACTTGCCATCAGGCGACCACTGTGCCCAAGTGCACGAGCCTTCGGGCCCAACGGATTGTCCGGGCGAGGAGCCGTCGAAGGGAACCAGGCGGCAACGCCGCCACCATTGGTCGTCCATCTCGACCAGGAGCACCCACTTGCCATCGGGAGAGAGCGCCGAGCGGTGCGCCATTCCGTAGCGGTGGTCCGAAGGAACGTAAACGTCGCGCAGATCACTGCGGCTTAGATTCGACGTGACCAGTTGCATGTGGACACCCGTCGCGATCTGTGAAAACAAGAGCCGATCGTTCCCGATCCAGTGCAGCCCGCTGGCATTGGGCATCCAAAGTTTGGGTTCGCGAGCGCCCAGTAACGGAAGCTCGTAGGTGTTCCATGCAAACGGCCCTTCTACTTGCGTGAAGTACAGGCGCGTACCATCGGGCGAGAAGTCGAGCGTCTGCTTGCGGAACTGCGAGTCCGTAAGTTGATAGGGTTGGCCCTCTGGCAGGGTCTTGATCCATACCTGCCCCGCGCTGGCGGACAATCCAAAAGTTCCCGCACTGCGCAGAAATGCGACCAATTTCCCATCGCGCGAGACCGCCGGGGCCTCGGCGAAGTCGTTGAAGTTGGTGAGTTGCTCCCAGCGAACGCTGGGAAGAGCATCATCCTGCTTGGCGGGGCGCCACCACAAAATCGCCGCGATCAGTATGAGGCAGGCAGTGACAGCCGCGATGGCCCATGGCCAATAGCGTTTGTGGTTCCGCGATGGCGCGGCGAGGCTTGGAGCAGAAGACTTCATCTGCAGCCGCTTCAATTCGGCTGCCAATTCCTTCGCGGACTGATAGCGCAGCTCGGGATCTTTTTCCAGACACCGCGCCACGATGCGTTCGAACTCCATCGAGTACTTCGGCGCCAAAGATCGCAACTCGGGCGGCGACTGGTGCAGGATTGCGTCTGTCAGCCTGGTCACCAGCGGTTCCGCGAAGGGAAGGCGACCGCTCGCAAGCTCGAAGAGCACGATGCCAGCCGAGTACACATCGCTGCGCTCGTCAACCTGCTCGCCGAGCAGTTGCTCGGGCGACATGTACGGTAACGTTCCTGCGACACCCGTGGGCGCAGTCTCGACACTCTGCGTCGCACTGAGCGTAAGGACCGCCTCGCGGGAGAGGGTAGCCAAACCAAAGTCAAGGATCTTGAGCAATCCGTCAGGAGTGACCCGTAGGTTCGACGGCTTCAGATCGCGATGCAAAACTCCCGCCGCATGCGCCGCCGCTAGTCCCTGCGCAAGCTGGATGCCGAACTGGATCGCTTCCTTCTCCGGCAGCGCACCGGCGCTCAAGCGAACATCGAGCGACGAGCCGGGAACCAGCTCGCTCACCAAATAGTCGTGGCCATCGAAAGAATCAAAATCGTGGATCGTCTGTATAGAAGGATGGTTTAGCCGCGACAGAATGAGGGCTTCATTGCGAAAGCGTTTGCGCGCGGCTTCGTCGTTGAGCGCGCCCGGGGTGATGACTTTGATGGCCAGCCGTCGCTGCAGCTTTTCGTCATAGGCGCGATAGACCACACCCATGCCGCCCGCACCGATCTGCTCCTCGATGCGGTACCGCCCGAGACGTTCACCTACCTGCGGCATGCGCCCTCGCTATGGCGCGAGATGGTAGCACGAGTAAGCAGCTCCATCGGCGAGAGTACGTTTGTACAAACCTTTCAAGTCCGAAGAACCCAATGATCGGCTCAGTGCTTGCTGACGGCAGGGTAATGAGAGTCGATCCAGCTCTCGATCATCGAGATCTGCTCATTCGCGCGATCGAATAAGACTCCAGCTTGTCCTTTGCCCAACCACCGAACAACCGCGTACATCAGACAGGGNCGCTGTCCAGGCAGGGCAAATTGCAATTCCATGGGCTGGCCGATGGAGGCGAGGGCATCGAGCCTCAGGCGCATGCCGCCTTTGCTAATATCGGCGCTCATCACCTCAAGTTCGCTCTCGCCCAAGCGCAGATGGACGGGGACCTCCAACGGAACGCGTCTTTCAGCATGGGATTCGGGATTGGCTGCTCCAGAGCGGAGCAACAGCCAAGTAACAGCCACAATCGACGCGACCGTCGCGGTTAGCCAAATTGCAGGCAAGTTTTCCTTCTTTGGAACTTAGAAGGTTCTACCCTTTGTTTGCTCTCCGCGCAAGGTCAGGCAGGTACTTGAGGAGCGGGCGATGATCTTACCGCGATCGTCGAAGACTTCGCAGTCTACGAGGCCGATCGTGCGGCCGCGATGCACGGTCTTGGCGATGGCCTTGAGATGGCCTTCTTTGAACGGACGCAAGTAATTGATCTTCAACTCGACTGTGGTAAAGGTCTCGTCCTCATTGAGGGCAGCAGCGTAGGCGAGACCCATAGCTGCGTCGGCGATGTCGACCAGAATTCCGCCATGCAGCGTCCCCATTGGATTCCAGAAGCGCTCGTCTGCGTCTAGCTCGATGATCGCGGCGCCGGGTTCGATGTGGGTCAAGGTGAAGCCCAGAGTCTTCGCGATGGGAGATATCCTCCCGTTACCGCGCACCACCGCCTGCAGCTGCTCCAGGATCTTGCCCATTACCTGTTTTCTCCAGAGTGGATGAGGAACTTAGAAGAATACAGGATGCTCACATTACCAAGCGGGGCGTGCGACGCAGGAGGGGGGAGATGCGAGATACCAGGCCGGAAGCGCGAGATAGGCGGCGCGTGTCCGCTACGCCGCCGGTGCTTCTTTTTCTCCTTCGGCTTTTGCGTCGGCGCGGCCGTGCTC
>C688J18823_10002901_pt1 | contig 10800 bp, 7 predicted proteins | sample HopSoiMetagenom1_FD_18823 | JGI IMG/M metagenome (IMG submission 18823) | reverse complement strand
CGGCATGGTGGCGGCCCAGACCCTCCTCCCGGTGCTCGGCGTCCCGGTCCAGAGCCAGGCGCTCAACGGCCTCGACTCCCTGCTGTCGATCGTCCAAATGCCCTCCGGCGTACCGGTGGGGACGCTCGCCATCGGCAAGGCCGGAGCGGCCAATGCCGCCCTGCTCGCCGTGCGCATGCTGGCGGCCACCCGGCCGGAGCTGCGCGAGAGGCTGCGGGATTTCGTGGCCGAGCAGGCCCGCCGGGTGCGGGAAGAGACCCTGCCTTGAGCGGCTCTCCGCGGGTGATCCCCCCCGGCTCGACCATCGGGGTCCTGGGCAGCGGTCAGCTCGGCCGCATGTTCGCCATCGCCGCGCGGCGCATGGGCTACCGGGTCCACACCCTCTCCCCCGACTACGACACCCCCACCGGCCAGGTCGCCGACCGCGAGGTCCAGGCCGCCTACGACGACCTCGACGCGGTGCGCGATTTCGCCCGCGGCGTGGACGTGGTCACCTTCGAGTTCGAGAACGTCTCCGCCGCCGCCACCGAGGCCGCCGCGGAGCACGCTCCCGTGCGGCCGGCCGGCTCCGTGCTCCACACCACCCAGCACCGGCTGCGCGAGAAGGGGTTCCTGGCCGGCGCCGGCTTCCCGGTCACCCCGTTCGCGGCCGTCCGCTCGCTGGACGACCTCCGGGCCGCCCTGGCCTCCCTCGGCACTCCGGCGGTGCTGAAGACGGCCGGCTGGGGGTACGACGGCAAGGGGCAGGTGAGGATCGCGGCCACGGGGGAGGCGGAGGCCGCCTGGAGCTCCCTCGGCGGCCAGGAGGCGATCCTGGAGGCCTTCGTGGATTTCGACCGCGAGGTCTCCGTGGTGGCTGCCCGGGGGGGCGACGGCTCCTTCGCCCATTTCGGGGTGATCGAGAACCGCCATCACCGGCACATCCTCGACGTCTCGACCGCGCCGGCCGCCATTCCCGACGGGTTGGCGCGGGAGGCGGTGGCGATCGCCCGCGGCATCCTGGAGGGTCTCGGGGTGGCCGGCGTGCTGGCCGTGGAGATGTTCCTCACCCGGGACGGCCGCCTGCTGGTCAACGAGCTGGCGCCGCGCCCGCACAACTCCGGCCACCTCACCTTCGACGCCTGCGTCACCAGCCAGTTCGAGCAGCAGCTCCGGGCCATCTGCGGGCTGCCGCTGGGCTCACCTGAGCTCCTCCGCCCCGCCGCCATGGCGAACCTCCTGGGCGACCTCTGGTCCGCGGGCGAGCCGGACTGGGAGGCCGCCTGCCGCTTCCCAGACGTCAAGCTCCACCTCTACGGCAAGGCCGACGCCCGGCCCGGTCGCAAGATGGGTCACCTGACCGCCCTGGCGGGGACGGTGGAGAAGGCGCGGGAACGGGTGATGGCGGCGCGGGCGGCGCTGGGCGGTCCCCCCGACCCTTAGAGAATAGACAGAGGCGAATTCAATCCGGGGAAGATCTCGCGACGCAACTTCGTTTTGTAATGTGCGTAGAAAGGTTGGACATTTATTCTTCCAACCATCTCCCTTCCGATCCTGGATGGGACATCATCAGTTTGACGCGAGAGGGACCCTCATGACGCAGCACATCACCCCCCAGGACCTCCAGGCCCTCGCCAGCGGCGAGCTTTCCCGCGAGGCCGCGCGGACCGCCGTCGCCCACCTGCTGCACGGTTGTGGCGTCTGCCGGAGCCAGGCGGCGGACCTCTGGCAGCTCAGCCCGCCTCCGGCGCCGCCCGAGGACGCCTATGACGCCGCCTTCGACCGCCTCTCCGCGACCCTGGAAGGCGGCAAGACCGCGGCCAGTGCGGAGGAGCTGCTCCAGCGCGCCTGGTCGCTGCGCCATGACAACCCGGAAGAGATGCGGCGGACCGCCCGCCTGGCCGTGCTCGCCGCCGGCGGTCTCTCCTCCCGGCCGGAGCTCCTGAGCCGCGCCTGGGCCGTCTACGGCAACGCCTGCCGCATCGCGGGCGATCTGACCGAGGCCCAGGATTCGCTGGACCGGGCCGCCGAGATCCTGGGGCCGGAAGGCGGGATTCCGGAGGACCGGGCGCGCCTCTACGAGCTCCAGGCCTCGCTGGAGTCCGCCCGCGGCAACGACGATCTCGCCCTGGCGGCCCTGGACGCCGCCTACGCCCTCCACCAGGAGCGGGGGGACCGGCACATGGCCGGACGGGCGCTCATCACCAAGGGGCTCTACACCGGCTGGGCGGGCAGGTCCCGGGAGGCCTTCCGGATCACCCAGCGGGGGCTCGACATGGTGGACGAGGCCCGGGAGCCGGAGCTCGTCCTGGCCGCCATCCACAACCAGATCTGGTTCCTGGTCGAGAGCGGCCGTCTCCGGGAGGCCCGCAGCCTCCTCGGCGCGCACCGCGACGAGCTCGCTACGGACGAGGCCCAGCGCCTCGACCTCCTCTGGCTGGAAGGCCGGATCCGGGCCGGCCTGCGCGACGGGCGGCGGGCCCTCCTGGACCTCGAAGCGGCCGAGCAGGGCTTCGCCGGCGCCGGACGGCGCTCCCAGGCCGCCAACGTGAAGCTGGACCAAGCCGCCATCCACCTCCGCCTGGGGGACGCCGCGCGGGCGCTCACCCTGGTCCGCGCCGCCGAGGACGCGTTCCTCCAACTCGAGGCCCCGCAGAGCACCCGCATGGCCCTGGCCTTCCTGCGGCAGCGGCTCGCCCAGCGCGGGCTCCCCGCGCCGGTCGTCCTCCGCCTCGCCGACATCATCCGGCGCGGCCAGCGCGGAGCCCGGCGATAGGGCTCAATAGGGCTCAATCGGAATGGTGGTGGTCCACCGGCAGCGCGAGCCCGAGCTGGCGCAGGAGGAGGATGAGGTCGTCCCCCGAGCCGGGGACGCAGGGGAGGATGCGCGCCGCGTGCTTCCTCACCCAGGGATCGGTGGACGGCCCCGGCTCCGGCTTGCCGCGGGCGCCCAGGAGCTGGCGCCACTCGTGCCGGTGCGTGGCGTCGTAGCTCTCCAGCAGGTCGGGAGGGTAGTCCTCGCGGAGGATGAAGCCTAAACGGCGGGCGAGGTCATAGGCCTCGCGGATCCCCACGTTCATGCTCTGCGCCCCCACCGGACTGGTCAGGTGGGCGGCGTCGCCGGCCAGCCAGGCCTTGCCGTGGCCGAAGCGGCCGGCCAGCCGGCGCTCGAAACGCACCGCCATCGACCAGACGATCTCGCCGAGGTCGGCCTCGAACCAGGGCGCCAGCTCGGCGAGGAGCTCGTTCAGCTTGTCGCGCACCAGATAGGGGAACGGCTCGTCCCCGACCTCCGGATACAGCCGGCTCTTGAAACGGGGCTCCTCAAACCCCTCCCATTCGTCCACCCGCAGGCTCCAGCGGTAGCGCCTCCCCCCGAGCGGCCAGAGCACGCCGGTCTTGTCCCCGCTGAAGACCACGCGGGCCTCCCCTTCCGGGGGTCCGTCCGCGATCAGCTCGAAGACGGCGAACAGCTCCGCGGGCGCCATCTCCACGTAGGAGGCCTGGAGGGCGTGACGGACGAACGAACGGTGGCCGTCGGCGCCGATGAGGAATTCGGGGCGCACGTCGAAGCCGTCCTCGGCCCCCGCGGCCCCAAGCCGCTCCACCAGGGCCGCCGCGCCGCCGCCGCCCAGGTGGAGCTCGGCGAGACGATGATTCCAGAGCACCGGCACCCCCCGCCGCTTGAGCGCGCTCTCCAGCGTCCCCTCGAGGATCTGCTGCGGCAGCACGGCGACGAACGGGAATTCCGCCGGCAGGGCGGTGAAATCCAGCTCGGCCCGCCGCTCCATCCCTTCATAGAACGCCAGCCGCTCGATACGGTGGGCCCGCTCCAGGAGATCGTCCGCGAGACCGACCTCGTCCAGCAGGCGCAACGACTGGGGGTGGAGGGCGAGGGCGTAGCTGCGGGCCGCCGGACGCCTCTCCTGATCGATGATCTGGATCTGGATGCCCTGCTCCGCCAGGGCCAGCGCCGCCATCAGGCCGACCGGGCCGGCGCCGGCCACGAGGACCTCCGGCCGCTCCTGGGGGATCTGGAGGACCTCCGCCTGCTCGAGAGGTTGGGATGCGATCTTCATATTGAGCCTCGCCCCTGCTATGCCCCCTACTATGCGCCTGGCACCCGCGCTTCGCCGCCACCCCATGGGGCGGTCCGGAGGTAGTATGAGGCGCGACGAACGGGGGGTGCGGGCATGAGCTGGATGATCTACGGAGCCAACGGCTACACGGGCGAGCTGGCGGCGCGCGAGGCGGTGCGAAAGGGGCTCTCGCCCATCCTCGCCGGGCGCAACGCCGAGGCGGTGGGCCGGCTGGCGCAAGAGCTGGGCCTCCAGAGCCGCGCCTTCACGCTGGGCGACGCGCAGGGGACGGCGGCGGAGCTGTACGGCGTCAAGGCCGTGCTCCACTGCGCCGGCCCGTTCCTCCACACCAGCGCGCCCATGGTGGCGGCCTGCCTGGCCACCGGCGCCCACTACCTGGACATCACGGGGGAGATCCCCGTCTTCGAGACGGTCCTCGCCCAGGGTGAGGCGGCGCGCCAGGCGGGGATCGCCCTGCTCCCCGGCGTCGGCTTCGACGTGGTGCCGAGCGACTGCCTGGCCGCGCGGCTGGCCCGCGCCCTTCCCGGCGCGACCGAGCTCGTCCTGGCCTTCTATACCGAGAAAGGGAGCCTCAGCCGCGGCACCCTGAAGACGATGATCGAGAGCCTGCCGCACGCCGGAGCGATCCGGAAAGAGGGCAGGATCGTCCCCGTGCCGGTCGCCTGGGACGCCCGGGAGATCGACTTCGGCGGCCGGGCCGGCCGGCGCTGGGCCATGACCATCCCCTGGGGGGACGTCTCGACCGCGTACCACTCGACGGGCATCCCCAACATCCGCGTCTACTCGGGCACGCCGCCGTCGGCGATCCGGCGTATGAAGAGGATGGCGCCGTTCCTCCCTCTGGCCGGCTGGGGACCGGTCAAGCGCCTGGCTCTGGGCTGGGTCGACCGCAAGGTGACCGGTCCCTCCGAGGAGGTCCGCGAGACCGCCAGGGTCTATCTCTGGGGCGAGGCCAAGGACGCCGCCGGCCGCGCGGTCACCTCGACCATCGAGACCCCGGAGGGGTACCGCTTCACCGCCGTCTCCGCCGTGGAGAGCATCATCCGCGTCCTGGCGGGAAGGGTCCAGCCCGGCGCCTGGACGCCGTCCAAAGCTTTCGGGGCGGATTTCGTTACGGAATTACCGGAGGTGGTGGCGGGGGAGGTGCGGACGGGGTAGTCAGGAGCGCCAGTCTTCGATCTCCAGACCCCTGAAGGCCTCGAAATGGGCCCGGTTGAAGGTCACCAGGACCAGATCATGGGCTTTGGCGGTCGCGGCGATCTGGCCATCCAGAGGGGGAGGAGTCCGGCCAATCGCCGTCAGCCGTGCTCTCTCCCTTGCGTGCCATGTGGCGGCCACTTCGTCATAGGGGAGGATCGGCATTGTCCCCTTGATCGTCGTGAGCAAGTAATGCTCGATCTCCATCTTTCTTCGGGATGGCGGCAGACGCTCCCATCCGAACAAGAGCTCGTTCCACACCACCGATGCGATTCCCATCTGACCCTGATGCTGCAGAAGACGCTGAATCACAATAGGGTTCGGCTTGGGGCGAGTGGCTTCAGAAACAACGTTGGTATCCAGCAGAAAGCGCAAGCTCACCATTCGAAATCTCGACCAGGAGATTGATCCCGGACGTCACCCCAGATCTCATCTGGATCGATCTCGATGTTCGCAAGATCAAGTCTGCGCCGGAACTCCTGGTAAGCCTGTCTAAACCCCGGGCTCTTATCGGACGGATGCTCGACATCTTCTACCCTGATCAGAACGGCGACCGGCTTGCCCTCTCGCGTCAGCTCGACCCGGGTACCTTCCTCGGCCTCGTGGACTATGTCCGAGAAATTGTTGCTGGCTTCCGCGATCGAGTACTTCTTGACCATCCGAGCCTCCTCAGGATGTCGACTATCTTAGCACAGGCAGCTCAACCGTTGCCGCCTAGCTTATCCCAAAGAGGTATCCCACCTCCCCCAATCTAGAAGTTTGTCCCGATTTCAGGGAAAATTGTCCTCCAAATCCGTGAAGCTCATGCCCCGATCCGCCCCACCCGCACGATCGGGACGAAGAGCCCACGGAGGGCGAGCAACCAGGAGATCCGACGCCTATCCCCTGAGGGGATGCTCGCGCCCTCCGAATTCTCGTAAGCCCCTCGAAGGGGAGGCTTGCGTCCCCGCGAGGGAAGGTACCGTCCCTCTTGGGGATCGTACCGGCCCTCGGGGGGATCCTACCGTCCCTCAAAAGGGCGCTGCGCGCCCTCTTTAGGGCGCGAAGCATCCCCAGATTTTCCCGTCGCGCCCTCGAAGGGGACGGTTCCATCCCCGGCGGGGATGGTCGCGCCCTCGAGGGGGAAGGTAGCGTCCCTCTTTGGGGCCCGTCGCGCCCTCGAAGGGAACGGTCGCGCCCTCGAGAGGGACGATCGCATCCCCGAGCGGGAAGGTTCCGTCCCTCGAGGGGACGCTGCGCGCCCCAAAGAGGGCGCGAGCAAAAAATTGGAGGGCACATGCGATCCCCTTGTGGGTCCGGCCGCGCACCGGGAGGGCGCGTCCGTGCACCTTGAGGGCCCATCCGCGCACTTTGAGGGCGCGTCCGCGCACCGCGAGGGCCCTTTCCCGGGACGAATCCGTCCTCGGCGCCCCCTCCTCCGGCAATGCGTGCACCTCGAGGGCGCGAGCTCGGGCTTTCTCCGTCCCGCCGCGTGCTTGGAGAGTCCTCAGATCGGCCGCAAACGACCGAACGAGACATCGAAGGCCTGCCCCCAGAATATGGACCTTCAATTCCCTGTTGGGGTGGTCCGGCGGCTGCTGACATCGCCCCAGATAGGCCGCCCAGAACCCCCGGCCTTGTTGTTGGGCATCCGGGGCTCAGAATCGGAAATCGGCGGATCTCACATCCCGATCCGCCCCACACGCACAATCGGCCCCTCGGCTTCGTCGGGAGTCCGGAGATCGATCTTCCCCTGGATCGCCCAGAGGTTGTCTCCCTGGGAATCGAGGAGGGTATGGGTGACGTCCCACTGGCGATCCCCAGTCTTGCGGATCTGCGTCCACTGATGGCGGCGGGCCTCGGGGGTGAAGAGGAGCTCGCCGTATTCCGCGAAGAAGGGGGCCATCGTGGCCTCGAAGCGTTCGGCGTCCCAGAGGGTGTCGGGATCGTCCGGGTCCTGCTTGACGAGGTTGGGGGCCTCCTCCCACTCCTTGAGCGAGAGGGCGCGGACGAGCAGGTGCATCTCGGCGCGCACGCGGGCGGTGAAGGTCTTGGGATCGGCGAGCAGCTCCTCGAGCCAGAGGATCTCGCGAGCGGCCTTGCGCTCCTTCGCCCGCACCAGGACCTCCGGGTGGAGCAGCCCCTGCCACTCCTCGAGCAGGCTGGAGTCGGTCTGCTCGACCAAGGCGCGGAAGAAGCCGAGGGCATCCCACACCCCATCGGTCTTCGCCGGCTCGGGGACGGTCTGGTCGAGCGTCTTGTAGAGCTGCGAGAGGTAGCGCAGGAGCACCCCCTCGCTGCGTTGCAGGCTGTAGCGCTTCACGTAGTCCGCGAAGCTCATGTACCCCTCGAACATCTCGCGGCCGATCGACTTCGGCTTGATGTCCTCCCCGCCCACCCACGGATGCTTCCCCCGGAAGCGGTTGAAGGTGCCGTAGATGAAGTCCGAGAGCGGCTTGGGATGGGTGACCTCCTCCAGCTTCTCCATCCGCGCCTCGTACTCGACCCCCTCGGCCTTGAGCTGCGCCACCAGCTCCCCCTTGAGCTTGTCCACCTGCTTGCGGAGGACGATGTCCGGGTCCTCCAGGATCGACTCGACCAGGGTGATGAGGTCGGGCACGTAGGTCTCCGACTCCGGCTCCAGATCGGTCAGCGTCTCGACCAGGTAGAGCGAGAGCGCCTGGTGGAGGGAGAAGTCCCACTGGAGGTCCTCGGCCACCACCGCCCAGAGATAGTCGGTGGCCGCGTCGCGCTTCATCCGGATGATCCCCGAACGGTAGAGCGAGCGCACCAGGACTGCCGCGGTGGTGAGATGGCGGGCCTTGGCCCCCTCCTCCTCGTGGCTGCGGCGGATGAGGTCGCGCAGCGAGTCGAAGTTGCGGAGATTGGGGTCGTCCAGCTCCGCGTCGCGCTGGAGGAGGTTGAGCACCATGCCGTGGGTGATGCGGAAGCGGGACTTGAGCGTCTCCGGGGGGCGCTCGATCAGCTTCTCGAAGGTCTCCTTCGTCCACGAGACCTCCCCCTTGGCCGGGCCGCGGACGATCTTCTTGCCGCCGCTGCGCTCGCTCTTGCGCTTCTCGATGATGTGCTCGGGCGCCTGGGCGACCACGCTCCCCTGGACGTCGAACCCCTTGCGGCCGGCGCGGCCGGCGATCTGCTTGAAGTCGCGCACGGAGAGGATGGAGGTCTTCACGCCGCCGAACTTCGCGAGCTTGGTGAACAGGACGGTGCGGATGGGGATGTTGACTCCGACCCCGAGCGTGTCCGTGCCGGAGATGACGCGCAGCAGCCCCTGCTGCGAGAGCTGCTCGACCAGCAGCCGGTACTTCGGCAGCAGCCCCGCGTGATGGACGCCGATGCCGAAGGAGATGAAGCGCTTGCACTCCTTGCCGTACGGGGTGTCGAAGCGGAAGTCGCCCACGGCCTCGCGGATCCTCTCCCGCTCCTCGCGGTTGGAGACCTTGGCGCTGGTGAGCGCCTGGGCCAGCTCGGCGCATTCGCGCTGGGTGAAGCTCACCACGTAGATCGGCGCCTTGCCCGCCGCGATGAGGCTCTCGATGGTCTCGTGGAGAGGGGTCTCGCGGTACTCGAAGTCGAGCGGCACCGGACGCTGCTCGGAGGCGACCAGGGCCGTCTCGATCCCGGTCCGGTCCTCAATGTGCTCCTTGATGGAGGAGACGTCGCCGAGGGTGGCGGACATCAGGAGGAACCGGGTGCGCGGCAGGGCGATCAGCGGGATCTGCCAGGCGACGCCGCGCTCGGGGTCCGAGTAGTAATGGAACTCGTCCATGATCACGTACGGGGCGTCGAGCCGCTCCCCCTCGCGCAGGGCGCGGTTGGAGAGCACCTCGGCGGTGCAGCAGATCACCGGCGCGTCCGGATTGATCGAGGCGTCGCCGGTGAGCATGCCGACGTTCTCGGGGCCGAGGTCGTCGCAGAGGGAGAAGAACTTCTCCGAGGCGAGGGCCTTGATGGGGCTGGTGTAGAAGGAGGTCTTCCCCTCGCAGAGCGCCTTGAAGTGGAGCCCCAGCGCGACGAGCGACTTGCCGGAGCCGGTGGGGGTGTTGAGGATCACGTGCTTGCCGGCCATGATCTCCAGCAGCGCCTCCTCCTGCGCCGGATACAGCTCGAACCCCGCCTCGGCCGCCCAGTCCACGAAGCGGTCGAGGATCTCGTCCGGATCGGCGGTGCCGCCGGGCGGGACCCGGGCGATCAGGGACGGGCGGGTGGGCTGGACGGCGGGCTCGGCCATGATGGGGGAGATTGTTGCATGGTCTCGGGAAGACGCTTACAGGGATATCTTTTGGCTGGAAGTGGGTATACTGCTCGTCATGGATTTCAATGACATCCTTGAAGCAATCGACCAGCTCTCCTTGGATGCTCAGCTCGAGCTCATGGACATCCTACGCCACCGAATCAGAGGACGTCGGCGCGACGAGCTCACTCGAGAGGTACAGCAGGCCCGGAGGGAGCTCGAATCCGATCTCTGTTCCGTCATGACTCCTGAAGAGGGACTGGCCAGTTTGGCGGGGGGATGGGAGGGCTCCGATGAATTGGCCGAGCAAGTGGAGGAGATCTTCTGGAGTCGGCCTAGAGATTCTCTTGGTTTCCGCTGAAGCGCATTGCCTATCCCTGCTGTCCTTTACGCCTCGGAGGAGCTATTATCCTCCCGCGATGAATCCCCAAGAGACGACGGCCGGCCGGCAACGGCTGCTGCTCAGCATGAACGGCTATCAGTGGACGGTGCTGCTCGCCGCCTGGCTGGGGTGGGGGTTCGACGTCTTCGACGGCCAGCTCTTCAACTTCGTGGCTCCCAACTGCGTGCCGACGCTGCTCGGGCTCACCATCGGCTCTCCCGCGGCCAAGGTGGCGACGCTGCAGTGGACGGGCATCCTGACCTCGGTGCTGCTGGTGGGCTGGGCGATCGGCGGCATCGTCTTTGGGCAGGTGGCGGACCGCATCGGGCGCACTCGCACCCTGATGCTCACCATGTTGCTCTACGCCTTTGGCACGGCGGCCTGCGCCCTGGCCCCCAACCTCTGGGTGTTGATGCTCTTCCGCATCATCTCCAGCCTGGGAATCGGCGGCGAGTGGGCCGCGGGGGCGGCGATGGTGGCGGAGGTGATGCCGGAGTCGCGGCGGGTCGAAGCCGGAGCCCTGCTCTATACCTCGGCGCCCCTGGGCCTGTTCCTCGCCACCTTCATCAATTTCCAGATCGCCGGCGTCTATTGGCGCAACTCGCCCGAGGTCTCCTGGCGCTACGTCTTCCTCTCCGGCCTGATCCCCGCGGCCCTGGCGTTCCTCGTCCGCATCTTCGTGAAGGAGCCGGAGCGCTGGAAGTCGGCGGCCTCGTCCACGTCCCACCCGCGCCTCTCCGAGCTGTTCACGGACAAGTACCGGGCGATCACCCTCGCGGGATTCTCCATGGCCGTGGTCGCCCTCATCATGTGGTGGAGCTGCAACGCCTTCATTCCCGTGGTGGCGACAGGGCTCGCCCAGGCCGAGGCCAAGCTGCGGAGCCTGGACCGCTCCGCCACCCTCGCTC
>C688J18823_10002899_pt1 | contig 10802 bp, 15 predicted proteins | sample HopSoiMetagenom1_FD_18823 | JGI IMG/M metagenome (IMG submission 18823) | reverse complement strand
CTGCGGCAAATCTTCAGGCCGATATCCTACCCTTTCCAGCCGCTCAGCCCATGTCCAGTCAACAAGTATTGTTTGAACCGAGGCGATGAGGTAATTGTCTGCTGTTGTAAGAAGGGCGGCGAATAGACCCGCCAATAGAAAGATGAAGACAAGGGAGTCGCTAAAGAAAGCCAGGATTGCTTGTGCAGTCGTGTATCCTGCCGGCGGAAGAAGGAATCCCCCGAATGCAATTCCGATAAAGACAATTACAGCAAGGTATGGAAGGAGGGTCAGAGCGAAGGTGCCTAGCCCCCGAGTTACCTCTCGCTCGCTTTCTGCCGCTCCTACCCTTTGCCAGACCGACATGTCGGTAATGAGAAGTGGAAGGTTCAGTGCGATCATGCTGAGGAGCGTGATCCACGAAGCGGAAGTAGATGGGAAAAAGGTCGTGCTAATGCTGTGCTGGATGAGCTTAACGGCCGATGCCCCTCCTTGGTCAAAGAGACCGATTGCGGCAAGGAACAGACCAAATACGATGAGGCGGTACTTGATGTGGTCTGTAATCATAATCGCAGGCAGGCCGCCTATCACGGAGTATCCGATGAAAACTGCGCCTGCGACCGCGCAAAGAATCCATAGCGGGACATTCGGCCCTACGAAGATCTGAAGCACCGACAAACCAACATAGACTTCGGCTACCACCTGTAGCAAAAACACGAGCGACGTAATAATAGAGGCTAGCCGCTTCAGTTGCGGACTGCTGTATTTCTCCTGCAAAAATCCGTGGAGTGTCCACGCATTCCGACTCTCTCGAAATATTTGGTGACGAAGAAGATATAGAAGGAGGGCTCCCCCGGCCCAGGTTATCGGCGACCAGAGGACAAATGCTCCGTCAGTCGCGGCCCAATTCAGGTATACATAGACGGAGCTTGCAAGAGAGAAGGCGCTGCCCATGAGGCTCGCCTGGAGCAGCGGCGCGGAAAGTGGCGGCACTCCACCAGGATCGTCGGTCCTATATCGCAGAAAGGCATCTGGGGAGGTGTTCCCCAGAAAAACACGCCGAGTTCGCAGGGCTACCCAGAAATACCAGAGCACGGTTGCTGCCACAAACAGCAGTGCCAATGTATGTATAATATCCTGCGAGAAGCGCTCCATTTGAGTTTCCTCTGCCTTTCGTTGAACGGGGTTAGCGCTTCACAGTAACAACCAAGGTGTTCCCATCGCCGAGGTCGAGACTAGCGAGCGTTCGTCCAAAATGAGGCGCGTGGGCAAGAACCTTGTAGGGAGTGTGCTCTGGAACATCCATTATGCCGCCATCCGGAGAGTAGGTAACGGCATTGCTGGCTATCTCTACGGCCTGATGCTTGTTTTTATCGAGTGCGAGTATCACATCTGAACCATCCCGAACGAGGGCCATCGAGCCCTCCATTGGATGGACATAGACTTTATATGCTACGGGCTGCTTCGCTCCGTGCAGATCCTGGAGGAATACTTGGGCTTGCGGAATGAGATTTAATAAACCCCCACTACCGATAGCAAAGAGCTTCGTCACAAAACACAAAAATGCGAGGAGTGCTAACGAGGTCGATACCATCGTTCTTAGTTTCATGAGACCTTTCCTTATATTCATGGGAGTATGGGCTCCGGAGCGGTTTCGGATGATTCGGCGTTCGGCGAACGATCCTGTTTAAAACGTTTGAATTCGTCTATCAAAACGATCACGAGACCAAATGCCGCTGCACAAGCTTGAGATGAGAGTATGCCGGCGACAAAAGGCTCCGGGCTCTCCTTGGGAACGAATGAGGCACCTACAAACAAGAGCAAGAATGTCAGCGCCACCGGCAAATCAATCCTAGCAAGATATTCCTTAGCTCTCTTTACCAACTGATCCGCCTTACCTCCCTCAGGTCTCTCCTTTGTTGGCTTAGCCAAAATGATGATGAGATCCCAGAATACAAAGAGCGATAGATACGTCAACGTGGCCAAGGAGTGAACCAGAAGCTTTTGAACAGTAAGGGAAGCAACAACCACCGCTAACACTTGCGCAGTCGGTATCACAGAGGCGATCAAAACGACCCAAGGGTCTCGTATGTGGAGTGCCCTGTAATCGTCGGGAGAGTAGAAGTTAATCGCCATTGCAACGAAAATGGAGAGAAGAAGCGACCCAAATGCGAACTTCTGCCAAGCATTGTTTGGAATAGCCACTTCCGTCCAAGAGGCATGGGGTTTTTGATTCGACGGAGGTGGATCGACACAATTAGATTCTCCAAGTTTGCATGGCTTTGCATTATCTCTAGCCAATGCACACAATCCGCCGTCTTCACAAAGTGACATTACCTCCAGCCGGAGGCCGAGGTGTCCCATGCAGATAATCCCCGCAAACAGAAGAGGCCATGTTCTGACCAATAGAAAGGGTCGGAAGTCACGCCATAGGAACTTTAAACATCGAAGGATACATCTCCCCAAAAACCTTCCTACACGTTGCAGAAAACGCCAGGCCGTGGTAAGGTAAGAAAGGAAAAATTTGCCCATTTTAGATAAGCTTAGAAGGTCAACGAAGTTGATCTAAGGGAGGAAATCGCTATGGATACTACGCCACAGAAAGATTCCGCCTGGACTAGGCGAGCTTTCGGAGTCGTAGGAATCGTTTTCTTTCTCAGTCTGGTAGCAGCAGGTTTCGACATAGTCTACACGCACCCGGTTATAAAGTTCATCGTTTTCTCGTTACTCAAACTTTCTGCTCTGGCCGTAGCGGTTCTTGTTCTTGCCACCTCGCGCCCTACCTATAGTTAATCTCTCAACTGAGCCAGCCTAAATCCCCCATCCGATGGGGGACATTTTTTAAATAAAGTGCATACATACTCACGTCTCAGATCTTCAACTCGCAAAGAGTGTGCCACCTCATCGTCTTTTAGTTCCAGACATTTACAGCATGCAGGATGCTAGATGACATCCTTGGAGGAGTCAACCGTCCTCACTAGAGGACGCTAAGTCCTCTCCAGCTCTCTCGGTCCATGCGCTAAAGGGCCTGCTCGGCTCCCCCCGGATCATGAGCCGCAGGTAGACCGAGAAGTTCGGGAGGGACAGCAGATCCTCCGCCTCAAACTTCGGCGCCAGCTCCCGGGCCACGGTCGGCGCATCCAAGGCTCCCACCCGGAAGGCGATGAAGGTCCCTGCGTTCCCGAAGACGGCATCCCGCACCTCCGTCTCAAGCTGCGAGAGATACTGATGGGCCAGGATGAGGTTCAACCGATACTTCCGCAGCTCGGAGAGCATGGTCGCCAGGGTGAGCGTCGCGAAAGTGTGGAACTCGTCGAGGTAGAGGTAGAAGTCCCGCCGCGCCTCCTGCGGCCGGTCTGCCCGCTCCATGGCGGCGAGAGAGAGGTGCGATACCAGGAGCGCCCCGAGGAGCGCGGCCGGTCCCTCCCCGAGCTTCCCCTTGGCGAGATTGACGACGAGGATCTTCCCCTCGTCCATGATCCGGCGCAGATCGAAGGAGCTGTGCTCGCCGGTCAGGATCGAGTGTAGGAGAGGATCGGTGAGGAACGCCCCGAGCTTGTTCTGGAGGGGTGCCGTCACCACGGCACGGAAGGCGGGCGAGTACCCGGCATACTCCTTTTCCCAGAACTCCCGGACCATCCCGTTCGTTACTCGCCGCACCATGACGCTCCTGAAGTCCTTCTCGGAAAGGAGCCGGGGCACGTCGCCCAGGTTGCCGCCAGCCGCGAGGAGCGTGAAGACCACGTTCCGGAGAAGGTGCTCCAGGCGCGGCCCCCATTCGTCGGGCCAGAGCTTCTTGAACACTTCGACCATGCCCGCCACCGCAAGGGCGTGCTTCTCTTCTGGAATGCCGGCGAACGGATTGAAGTGCCAGGAGAAGGAGCGATCCGGGACGTCCAGGTAGATAAGGTCGCCCTGGCGGGAGGGAGGAACCAGGGACGCTACCTCGGCCGCGAGGTCGCCGTGCGGGTCGAAGAGGGCGAGCCCTTCGCCGTGCTCAATGTCCTGGAGCACGAGAGTCTTCAGGAGTGTTGACTTGCCCGTGCCGGTCTTCCCGATGACATACATATGATTCCGGCGATCGGCTCTTCGGATACCAAAAGGCGTCCCCTTGTTGCGGTGATTGATGCGAGCGAAATAGGTGATGTCGTTATCGGATTGCATCCGCGTATCTTGCCCGTCTCATCAGTTCTTCTAAAGACGCACGTATCTGTCGGGAACGCCAAAGCTCCCCGGTGGGTTACCCGAGGAACCTTGTTTCGTGTCCTCTCCGTAAAGACACGATGCTGATTTACCTACCGCAAGCTACTTTTCTACTCTTTTGCCGTTCTGCGCAGGAAGGTCAAGGCGAAGGAGGCAGCGGTGAATATCGTCATGCGCCGATCCTCGCTCTCCCAGATCCGCCGCTTCTTCGGAAGGCTCGGGGCGAGCTCCGGGAAGAAGCGCGAGATCGCAAGGCCGACCTCCCATCTCGTCTTTCCCGACGTGGCAAAATGCTCTGACACCTCTCGACGGCCGACGCGCTCCACGCGTATGCCGCGTTTCGCGGCGCACATCTGTGCAAGCCGCGCCCAGGCGATTGCCCTCTTGCCTCGCCGCGACTCGTGCATGTCCTCAAGGACGAGTACTTGCGGCGCTACGCGGTCAAGGAGCTTTTCGATCCGCTTCTGGAAGAGAGCATTCTCGGGCTTTTCTAGTCGCCCAAGGCCCCAATCAACCAGGCGCTCGCTCCCTTCGAGGACCACAAAGCCGAAGCCGGACGTAGTTGGGTCTATAGCAAGCGTTCTCATGATGTTTTCGCGAGCCGCTCGGATAGGCTTCGGAGAAAGGCAAGCTTCTCTCTGCATTCGCCTCTTTCCTCGACTCCCCGGATTAGCTCGGGTAAACGCTCTCTGATAATCGTTTCGACCTTGTGCGCCTCGCTTGCGAAGAGTTCGCGCAAGGGAACGCCGAAAAGAACTTCATAGCCAAGCGCCGTCTCCATCTTCGGAATCCGGTTAGCTCCCTCATGGCGCGTGACCCGTGTTCCGGTCTTTGCGCCCAAAAGGAAAGCAACCTCGTCCTGCGAGAGGAAACTGCGCCTGCGGTAGGTACGGAGATAGTTTTGTAAGGGTATGAATGTCATACCACGTCAAAACATACTTGACGCATTGTCAAAATCAAGACGCAATAACCTGCCGTTTCCGGCAGGTTTTCCATGAGGTATACCAGGACGTTGGGGATATTGGGGACGTTCTACAGAGACACGGAGCCCGAGGACTCTTCTCCTTCCGTGCTTGTGCCGTCGCGCTCCTCTCCCGGTCGAACATCCCCAATGTCCCCGATGTCCTGGCGCCCCACGCTGTATTTCTCGAAAAGGCGGGCGAGCTTCGGATACTCGGATGCAGGAATGGTGAAGGTGCCCCCGCGCTTCTGGGGATTTAGCATGAGCTTGCGCCGCAGAATCGAGCCGATCCACCGGGGCGTCACCGCGTGCTCATACTCGGCGGCGTGGCGCTTCGCGAATCTCTGGGCGATCTCTTGGACCGTGAGCGGGGCCTTCTCCTCCCGCAGCTCGTAGAGAATGGCGAGGACCTCGGCCTCCATCGCCATCGCCCGCTCGGTCGAGATTGCCTCGCCTGATCGCCTCGCGAGGGACAGGAGGCGCTGTCGCGTCTCCTCGGTGGGCGCTGTCGAGAGAAGCGGCAAGAGGATCTGCGAGAGTCGCGGCTCAAGTCCCGGGGGCGCAGCGGCAAGAGGCCGGCGGCTCCCTCGTGTCCGGAGCCGGTACAGGAGGAGCTTGTTCCGGAGCGCGCGAGATTCTTCCTCGAAGGACTCCGGCAGGTTGATGGGAATGCCGGGCCGCAGAGGCCGCACTCCCATCTCCTCGGAGAGGCAGCGGGACTCAAGCGCCCGGTCGTCGAAGAGATTCCGCGTTGCCACGAGCTTGGGACCGAATACATGGAAGGCCCGGGGGTTGAACTCCTTCGCGGGCGTCTGCTCGCTCCGGAGTACCGGGAAGCCCTTGGCGTTGCCGTTGTTCAAGATCTTGATGATTTCGGCCTTCTCGTCCGATGCCCGGAAATCCCCCTCGTCCACGACGAGCGTCCCCTGGACGGCATCGAGGATGCGGAAGATAGGAGAGACCGTCGAGGCGCCGGAGGCGAAGATCGGCTTGTAGCAGAGAGAGCCCACCGTAAGGAGGAAGCGGGACTTGCCGCTCCCGTAGTCGCCGCGCACGCGCAGGTACGGCACCTCGTTGAAGGCGTCGTATACCCAGGAGAAGAGGACATATGCGGCGGAGACCTCCTCGAAGCCATCGGAGAGATCGACGTAGCGGTGGATGAAGGAGCGCACGTCGGCAAACAGCTCCTCCTCAGAGCGGTACTCCTCCGGTTCGGAGGGGAAAAGCACCACGCGATGCGTGAGGAGGTTGTTTTGCGCCGAGTACGGGACGAGGGTCACTCCCGAGGGAAGCTCTATCCTTCGCTCCATCCGCCAGCTTTCGCCATCGAAGACAATGAACCCCGTCGCCGGCGCGGCGGGGTCATATACCGTCTCGAGCATTTCGCCCGTGGGAAGCGTCGCGGAGACGACAGGACGGAATCGCCTCTTCTCCGGGAGAGCATCAGGCATCGCTTGTCGCGGCACGCTTCAGGAGTTGCCGGAAGTCCTCCGCCGTCCCTTCAACCTCTACGAAGAACTCATAGAGTCCGCCTCCCGCTCCGACCTCCGGGGGAAGCGTCACGATCCGGGCCTGGGGAAGTAGCTCGCGGATGCCGAGCGCCGCCTGGATGCTCTCGCTCGCGCGCTTGAAGCACAGGAAGATATTCGGGACCTTGAGGAGAGCAGGCGCCCATTCCTTGCGGAACGAAAGACCATCGCCGGTCGCTGAAAGCGCGTTGAATCCGAAGCCCGAGAGGATCAAGGACTCCGCTACGCCCTCGGTCAAAACGACCTCCTGCGGATTTAAATTGAGAACCGGCTCGCCGTAGAGGTATGGTCCGGGTCCCTCCTGGGGCATCATCACTAACCGGCCGTTTTCATCGAAGGTGGCATATTCAAAGCCGATGACCTTCCGGTCCCGCGCAAAGATCGGAATGGTTATGAACTCGCCATCCCACCCGATGAGGCGGGAGTGGACGATTGCCGCCGGAATGCCCTGGCTCTCCAGATCAAGCCAGAAATCCGGGGGCAGGTTGCGATGATTTTTCACCGCTTGTGAAAGCTGTATGGTCATGCAGGAGAGCGTAGTTCTATCGGGTGCGGCTTCAAATACGCACCACGCTGCCGTCTCCGGCAAAGAGGCGCGACTTCTGCACCATTATCCGGGCCTGTATGCTCGGCGGATGCAATCGCAACAAAATCTTGAGACTCTCTTTCCCGGCCTCACACCGGAAGAAGCGGAAGAGGCGCGCCATGCGCTCCGTCGCTACCTGTCTTTTATCCTGCGCCTACACGGTCGGATCGCATCCGATCCGGCCGAGCGGGAGCGCCTCGCCGCTTTGACAGCACCTGATTCCGCCGGTAGCATGGAGCCCGGTCGAACTTTTACAAACCAATATAGCGACACGGATCTATGAAGCGATTCTTCGCATACATCCGTGTCTCGGATCCAAGCCAGGATGACGAAAGGGATCCTGGAAGCAAGGAGTCACGAGAAGGCGCGTCCTTCACCGAGCAGCGGAGCGTCATCGCCCGCTACGCCGAACGCGAGGGATTAACCATTGTCGAGTGGTTCCGCGAGGTTGAGACCGCAGCGAAGCAGGGCCGCCCTATCTTCACCGCCATGGCAAAGCGCCTGCGGAAGGGTGAAGCCGATGGTTTCATCGTGCACAAAGTGGACCGTTCAAGCCGCAACTACCACGATTGGGCGAATATCAACGACCTCGCTGATGAGGGCTTCGATGTCCGCTTCGCAAGCGATAACCTTGATTTGAGCACCCGAGGCAAGCGGCTCTTGGCCGACGTGCAAGCCGTCTTCGCAACCGATTACATCCGCAACCTCAAAGAGGAAGTGCGGAAGGGCATACACGGTCGGCTCACGCAGGGACTCCTCCCCTGGGGAGCGCCGCTAGGCTACATCAACAACGGCCATCGCGGAAAGGTCAAGACCATTGATCCGGTGACGGGGCCCATGGTCCGCAGAGCCTTCGAGCTGTATGCCACTGGCAATTACGGTCTCGATAGCTTGTGCGAGGAGCTTCAGCGTATGGGACTTCGCAACCGCCAGGGCGGGCGCGTCACTCGAAATGGCCTCTCCGTCATGCTCAACAATCCCTTCTATATCGGGCTCATCGTCCACAAGAAGGAAGGAGCTGTCCACAAGGGTATTCATGAGCCGCTCATAGGCAAGGCCCTCTTCGATCGCGTGCAAGCGATCCTCACCGGCAAAACCCAGAAGCGTGCGAACCGCAATCTCTTCCTCTACCGCCGCATGTTCAAATGCGCCGAGTGCGGGTACTCCCTCATCGGCGAGCTGCAAAAAGGCCATGTCTACTACCGCTGCCACACGAAGAGCTGTCCTCTGACCGGCGTGCGCGAGGAGGTACTTGCGGCGGCAGTCGCGGGAGCGTATTCAACGCTCAGCCTGTCCGACGCGCAACGCCTCGCTATGGAGGCTGAAGTGATCGCCCACCTCGGGGAGTGCGAAGAGAGAACAAAGCAAGTCCAGGAAACCTGGAAGTTGCAGCTCGCAGCGCTCCAGAGCCGCCATGACCGGCTCGTTGACGCCTTCCTTGAGGGAAGCATCGACAAGGAAACCTTCGAGCCTCGCAAGAAGCGGCTCCTCATGGAAGAGCGTGAGCTTGAGGAGAAGCTTTCAAGGGGCGTAGATCGAGAGCAAATCGCTACCCGGCTGCGGGAAATCCTCGAACTTGCTTCTACGGCCTCGTTGAGCCACGAAATGGGAAATGACGACGAAAAACGTGAGCTCCTCGAAATGCTCACCTCGAACCGGAGCGTGAATCGAGAAAACATTATCGTTGAGCTATCGTTTCCCTTTTGCCTGCTCATGAAGCAGGACGAAACCAAACTATGTCCACGTAGTCGGTACAGTCCTCGAAGCGGTACGGACCTGCCGCAGGCGGCAAAGAATTCTGATCTTGGACCGAGACACGCAATCGCAGAGATCTACGATTGGCTTTCTGAGCATCCCAATGTACACCTCAGTGTACCTTGGACATTGCGAGAAAACTAGCTGCAATTTCTGCTGCTAACACCCTGCCCCAAGCGGGGTGTTGTGCGTTACCTAACCCGGCAGGTCCGTGCGTCTTCTTGGGCCGTACTCCCTCCTCTAGTCTGACCTCCAGACAGTTCCATACAACCGCAGTAAATCCATCGAAAGGAGGAGTCCATGAAGACTCGCAAGAGAACGTGTATCTCTCCGAAGGCGAAGCGCCGCACCATGGCGCTTTCGCCCGTCCACCTCCACGCAGTGCGCGGAGCCGTTGCCGCAACCGCCGCACGGTTCGGTACGAGGCTCCCGCCGGAGTACATCGAGGAGGTCATGCAGGACACGCTGCTCAACCTCTGGAGGTCGAAAGCCGAGCGCATGCTCGACCGCCTTCCATACATCCGCCAAGCCGCGGTCAACACGGCCATCGACTTCCTGCGGAGAGAGGGCGCGCAGAAGCGATCATTGCACCGCCACGAAACCTTCGATCTCGTACGGGCGCTTTGGCAGCCGCCACAGACCCCCGAGGAGATCCTCAGTGAACGGCAGGAGGCGCGCCAGCTCCTTGCGGGAGATCGCCTCCTTCGCAAGCGGGTTGAGCGGCTCATGCGGCAAATGACAAAAAGGAAGGCGTCATGCCAAGGGTCGTTCGCAACTTCTGGCTAGAGGCCGACGTGGACGGCCGCATAAGTACTGTCGCCGGCGGTCCCCGACGGAAGGACGGCGGCATCACTCTTCGGATCTATCAGCGCGATAGCGGAGCGATTAGAACGGCGCTTCGCGTCGAGTGTCACGCCTGCCGGGACGGCACGCTATGCCTCGACGTCAAACCCGCCCTTCCACACCGCCTCAATAAAAAGGCCGGAACGCTCCGGATCGTAACGAAACGCTAGAAAGGAGATCGGCATGGCAACAACAACGGAAGACAAGCTCGAAACCCTTGCCGGGCAGTACGGCTACTCGGTGGACGAGTTGCTTGAGGAGTACGGCCTTGACAGCCTCGTGCCGGGGATCTGCATGAATCCAGGGTGCGAGTACGTCACGGAGTACGAGCCGGATCAGCGGGAGGGGTGGTGCGGGGCGTGCGGCACGACGACAGTACGAAGCGCGCTTGTCCTCGCGGGCGTGATCTGAAGGAGCATGCTATGCCCCTTACACGAATGCTCTTCGACCTCGGCCGGGTCGTGACAACCCCCGGCGCGCTCGCTCTCCTCGAAGAGAGCGGAGAAGAACCGCACCTCTACCTCGGGCGGCATGTCACCGGGGATTGGGGTGAGATCTCTTCGGTCGATACGGCGGCGAACTTCTTTGCCCTAGCGACCGGCGACCGCCTCATCTCCTCATACCGAACCTCGCGGGGCGCCAAGCTCCTGGTCGCGACCGAATCCGACCGTTCCGTAACCTGCCTGTTCCTGCCGGAGGACTACTGATGGACGAGACACGACACGACCGACCCGACCGTTCAGCCCTCGCTCTCTCAAGCTACGCCTCGTCGGCGGGGTTTGCTCTGGGAGAGCTACTCCTTCTCACGGAGAAGACCGACGATCTTCCGGAGTACCTTCGGGAGATGTATCTGTTTACCGCCTTCCCAGCCCTTAAAGCCTACCCGCAGCCTTGACGGCACGCCTGGAAGAGACTTGTTCTTTCCTTGGAGGTATGGTCTAATCTT
>C688J18823_10002898_pt1 | contig 10802 bp, 9 predicted proteins | sample HopSoiMetagenom1_FD_18823 | JGI IMG/M metagenome (IMG submission 18823) | reverse complement strand
CAACCACCGCTACAATCCAACGCGCGAGGCCCATCGGCTCGATTACCTGCAGACGTGGCGCGTTCCGTCTCCGCTTCGTTCGCAAATTATCAGGCGCGATTTCATGAAATCACCCGCCGGGCGCGCGACCGCTTTTTGAGTCGCGACTGGTCCGGATCGTTCGATGACGCTGCGGCGCGCCTGCGGCTTTACACCGACGTGCTTGATCATGTGGTCGAAAGCACCAAGGCGCTCCTCGGCTCGAAGGTTTGCGATCGCGGTATGTGGACGGCAATCAAAGCCGAATACTCGCCTCTGATCGCAAACTCCCCCGGATGGGAAATCGCTGAGAGTTTCTTCAACTCTTTGACCCGGCGGGTATTTGCGACCGAAGGCGTCGATCAAACAATCGAGTTCGTTGACACCGACTTCGATCCGCGATCCGTCGCGGAAACGGCTGGCCGGCAGACCTACTACGGCCGATCGCTGACTCAATTGTTGATTGTCGGCCTAACGAATGGCACGGTCGGTGCATTTGCCGCCGAACTGTGGGACGATATTGAAACCGCAGCCGCGATCGCCGGCAGCAGGTTGGAAAAAGCATTTGCCGAGACCGCGGGCACGTCGGCTATCGAACAGCCAGGCGATTGGCAACTCGAGTTGATCGATCATGCTTTCTACCGTGGTCGCGGAGCTTACTACGTCGGCTGCCTCAGCCGAGCCGACGAAGAAGGCTGCCGTCTGCCCCTTGCCTTATGTCTCAGGTATCCGGGCGAGCCCGGCATTACTCTCGACGCTGTGTTACACGGCGACAGCGACCTCGCCGTTCTCTTCTCTTACACGCGCGCGTACTTCCGAATTGAAGTCACCCATCCGCATGCGCTCGTCGGCTACCTCCACCAACTCATGCCCCACAAACGGCGTGTGGATCTTTACAATGCGATTGGTTTCAATCGGCACGGCAAAACCGAGTTCTACCGCGATTTCGTTAACCATCTGCGAAATTCGACCGACAACTTCGTCGTGGCGCAAGGCGTTCCCGGGATGGTGATGCTGGTTTTCACATTGCCGAGCTACGACGTCGTGTTCAAGTTGATCAAAGATCGCTTCGAATTACCGAAAGACACGACTCGCGCGGAAGTAATGCGTCGTTACCGCCTGGTTTTTGAACACGATCGCGCCGGGCGACTGGTAGAAGCCCACGAGTTTGAGCACCTGCGCATAGCGCGCGAGCGATTCGACGACGAGCTGCTGGCTGAACTCGCTAGGCACGCGGCGTCGATCGTCCGCATTGAGGGAACTGACGTGGTCATCAGCCATGCCTACGTGGAAAGACGAATTCACCCGCTAAATATTTTCTTTGCCGAGGCCGACGATACTGCCGCGGCGGCGAAGGCTCGCGATTACGGCCAATCGATCAAAGACATGGCCGCTTCCAACATTTTCCCCGGCGATCTGCTCACAAAGAATTTCGGTGTCACCCGGAACGGTCGCGTAGTTTTTTATGATTACGATGAGCTATGTTTCGTCACCGATTGCAATTTTCGCGATCTACCAGCGGCGACGAGCTATGAAGAAGAGATTTCCGCCGAGCCATGGTTTTCGGTCCGTGAGAACGATATCTTTCCGGAAGAGTTCCCGCGGTTTTTGGCGATGCCGGAGGCGGCGCGCGTCGAACTGTTGGAACAACACGGCGATTTGTTCGGAGCGCCGTTCTGGCGCGAAGTGCAGGCCAAACTGCGAGCCGGCGAGATGCCGGAGATTTTTCCGTACGCGGCGGAGCGGCGGCTGTAGGGCGAGGCAACCGTCAAGGAGCGGCGGTTTTCAACCGCCGAACTAAAAGTGGCTAGACGCGCTGAAGACTCGCGACAGGAACAATTCCTTTAAAGCGCTACCGCCTGAAACGAGCTGACTACATCGTCCGGACCCTTCTCGGTGAAGAAGGATTCGTAATAACCGGGCCCGAGGTCCCAGTGATCGCCTTTGTAATATTCGTCCCGATAAAATCGCCACGTCCCGCTCACCACGATCAGCGAGCTGATACGATCGTTCCAAAAATTCCCGATGAAATGAAAGCTCAGGTTGGTTCTCGCGTACGCGCCCTTGAATCCAATATGATCATAAATAACCAGCTCCGGCAGGTGGATCGGTTGGCTCGACGCGACCGGATGTTTGCCAGCACCTGAAGAATGGTAGCTCAGCGATCCGAGCGTCCACTTAGTGTCAATGATGGCGCCGTTGTCCGGCGACAATTCGGTTTTCGGTATTGCTTTCATAACGGGATGTTTAGTCGATTTGAACAGAGGAATAGAGGGCTGTCGAGCGACAAAGCGCCTTCACCGGGCGCGGGATTCCGGAGTTCCAGGCGGCAAACAATGGGAGATTCCATCTTCAGCTCTCAACGAGGCCCCCGCGCCGGAAATTGCGCCGGGCCTGATAGCTTCCCTGACCTGCTCCTCGCCTTTCGAAGTAAGGAGAGGACTTTTTCGCCCTAAATCAGGTGCTCGCGATTGTCCGACCTGAGACGGATCGTTTTGGACTGGAGATTATGCTGCGCCCGGATGAACCGCACCGTCCTGCTCTTCGCTCGCATTAAAACCGAATACGTGACCGCGGTCGCCGCATCCTTCGTTTTCACGCCGCGCAACAGCGCGCTGTCGCTGATGCCGGTCGCGCAAAAGATGATGTTTTTGCCGTTCGCCAGATCATCGGCTGAATAGACCTTGTCCAGGTCCTTTTCGTAACCTTCGTCAACCAAGCTCTTGCGTTCCTTGTCATCGCGCGGCCACATTTTGCACTGCATCTCGCCGCCGAGGCATTTGATGCCGGCAGCCGCGAGCACGGCTTCCGGAGAACCGCCGATGCCCATGTAAAGGTCGACGTCGCTATCCGGTAGTGCCGGCGCCATCGCCGCCGCGATGTCTCCGTCTCCAATCATGCGCAATGACGCTCCGCAGGCGCGAATCTGTTCGACGATTTCCTTGTGGCGGGGTCGATCGAGCATCATTACCACGACGTCCTGCACTCGTTTTTCCACAGCCCGCGCAACGATGGCCAGAGTCTCGGCAATGGGTGCGTCTATATTGAGAGAGTCGCCGCGCTTCAGTGTGTACTGAATGACCCGAGGCCCGTAGGCAAGCTTGGACATGTAGAACGAGGGCACATCCCGTAACGCCACTTTCACGCCTGATTCAGGACTGGCCGCAGCGATACAACTGATCGAGTTCGGCGCGCCTTTGGAAATGTTAGTGGTGCCGTCGATCGGATCGATCGCAATATCGAATGGTGGTGAACCGGGCAGCCACGTGCCCAACTGTTCACCCTTAAAGATTCCGGGCGCGTCGTCTTTGATGCCTTCGCCGATCACCACTTCACCGCAGATGTTCATCAAATCGAACATACCGCGCATGGCGTCGCAGGCCGCGGCGTCAGCACGTTCCTTGTCTCCCCGGCCTAACCATCGCAACGAGTTGAGTGCCGCCGCCTCCGTAGCTCGGATAAAATCGAGCTCGATGATCCTTTCAATGTCCGGGTAATTCAGTTTCGGCAGGCGCGGCATAAGAAAGCGTTCATTTTCTCGCAAGTCGGGCGGTCTGACAACAGCGTAGAAAGCCCTGATGGTAGCGGCGGTTCACCGAACCGCCAGTTTGCGACGATTCCACACCGCCATTGAATCAACCTGGTGTCCTGCCATGGCCGATGGCGATTGAGGTGAATCGCCGCTACCACGGGTCGTCGTCTGGAGTAAAGATGATCGCATGACCGAGGTTCGCCTGGCTCGCGAAGAGGACATTCCTGCACTGGAAGAACTTATTTCGTTATCCGTGCGTGGCTTGCAAGGGTCGCACTATTCGGCAGCTCAAATGGATGCGGCAATCGGATCCGTGTTCGGAGTGGATCGGCAATTGATTCGCGATCGCACTTACTTCGTCGTGGAAGATGAAACAACGCTCGCTGGATGCGGCGGCTGGAGTAAACGCAAAACGTTATTCGGCAGCGATCATCACGCTGCCACTCGCGACGATGCCGAACTCGATCCGCGGCAGGACGCTGCGCGAATCCGCGCGTTCTTTGTGCATCCGACATATGCCCGGCGCGGTGTGGGTCGAGCGATCCTTCAGGCATGCGAAGAAGCGATCAAAACGGCCGGCTTCACTAGGATCGAACTTGCCTCAACTTTGCCAGGCGAAGCATTTTATCAGGCGTGTGGCTATGCTGCCGGAACTGCTGAAGACGTGCCGCTGCCTAACGGATTGAGCGTCGGAATTGTCCACATGACTAAAACCTTGTAGTCAGATTCCGAAACGACCGGCAGCTCTAACTGTCCGGCGGCATGGCCGAACCAACACCTTCTGGCGGTACAACATCGGTTGGAACGGCGGGCTCGGTTTTCGATGTGGCTGGCCCCTTTTCGATGCGAGTCGACATCAGCATGGCGGTAAAAAGCAGAATCGCGGCCAGGAAATACGGTGCACCCGGAACATGAATCGAGCGGCTCGGATCAATGAACCAACTATAGGTCAGCGAAAACAATCCCGGGCCGATCAAAAATGTGATCGATCGCAAGCTTCCGATTGCCCCCTGTAATTCCCCCTGCTCCCGCTCGCTTACCCGCCGCGTCATAATCCCCTGCGCTGCCGGCATTGACATGTTCCAGAGGGAAATCACGGGAATCGACGAGAGGAACAACCCACCGGTTCGGGCCAGGCCGGCCAAAAACATTCCACACGCGCCACAGAACTGGCCGATGTAGAGAGTCCGCCGTTCACCTAAACGTTTCACCACAACTCGCGTTAGACCCGCAGAAATGATCGCCGCGCAGATTCCGACGATTGCGAGCGAGAGCCCGATCATTCCCTGGCTCCAACGGAAGCGATAAATGGTATACAACGCCCAAATGCTGAAGACATTGTGGGCGAGGTAAGCCAGAAACTGGATTGTAGCGAGACGCCACAATTCATGGTGCGATCGCAACAGCACCAGAGAGCCGACTGGATTGGCCCGTTTTAGGGTAAATTGCTTTCGTCGCTCGGCCGGTAACGACTCGGGAACAAAAAAGAAGCCCCAAAGAAAGTTCGTTAGGCTAAATCCGGCTGCAACCCAGAACGGCAGACGCGGGTCAAGTTCACCGAGCAACCCTCCGACAGCTGGTCCGAGGACGAATCCAATTCCAAACGCCATTCCGATGTAGCCGAATGCGGCGGCGCGCTTTTGCGCTGGAGTGACGTCCGAAATGTAGGCCATCGCCGTCGGGATGCTCGACGTGGTGATGCCGGAGATGATCCGGCCGACGAATAGCCAACTCATGGTCGGCGCCAGCGCCATTACCATGTAATCGAGGCCGAGGCCAAGGTTCGACAAGAGGATGACCGGGCGCCGCCCAAACCGATCCGACAACACGCCGATGACCGGCGAAAAGAAGAACTGCATCAGGGCGAAGACCGTGCCGAACGCACCGTTCCATTCGGCCGCGCTCTTCATATTGTTGCCGGTGAAATCAAGAATGAGCTTGGGCAACACCGGCCCGATCAGGCCCACGGTCAGCATGTCGAGAGTGACCGTGACGAGGATAAACGTGACCGCTGCTTTGCTCGCCTTCACACCGAACTTCTACCGGCTGGGAAAAAGCGCGGCAAGAGTTGGAAACACGGGGATCCGCAGATTTTCTGCGCCGTTGTAGCCGGCGGCGGTAACGGCGGCCGTTGGACGGACCGATCCGGCTACGCCCTCAAGCGAACCGGGTCAGCGACCCCGGCTACGGCCGCGGGAGTTCTGGACGGCGATTACTTATGCATTATCGTGATCAACTCGTATGGCTAAGGGCTCGCCGCGACCATTACGCTTCAGGGACGGAGCGATTCAACGATTGGCTTTGTCGTTCGCGCTGGCGGGCGCGTATTTATTCGCGCCGGCAGCGTTTGGATTAACTGCCCAGCGCGTTGCCTCCGGCCTGACTCAGCCCGTCTACGTGACGGCTCCGCCGGGCGACACGACGCATATCTATATAGTACAGCAGACCGGCCGGATCATGCGGCTCGACCTCACTACCGGTCAGCTCACAACCTTCTTCACCATTGGCGGTCTAACAAGCACGTCGGGTGAACAGGGGCTGCTCGGGCTGGCGTTCGATCCGAACTACGCCACCAATCAAAAGTTCTATTTGGACTTCACCGTGCCGGGAGGCGCATTCGGGAATGGCGTTACCCATGTGTCGCAATTCGAAGCGCCGGCGGCATTCGCCAATGAGAGTCCGCAGATTCAGAGTTGGGATTCGTTCGCATCCGAAAACGACCGGTCACGAGCAAACCGACGCCGCCGCCGTCGGCGGTTCCCAACGCCTACTCCGACGCCGATAGGAACTCCGACCCCCACACCCACCCCGATTCGGACACCAACTCCTACGCCGACTCCCGTTCGCACGCCTACACCCACGGCGACACCGACGCCGACACCTACACCTACACCAAGTCCAACAGCGACTCCCACTCCCAATCCTGGCGCGGAGAAAATTCTCCTTCAGTTCGATCATCCCCAGACCAATCACAACGGCGGTTGGATCGGGTTCAGCCCGCGCACCGGCGACGATCACAACCTTTATATCTGCACCGGCGATGGTGGTAACGCGAACGACCAGGGCCCGGGTCACATCGAACCCGGCGGCAACGCTCAAAGTAACGTGACGCTCCTCGGAAAGATCCTGCGTATTCACGTCGATCCAACGCTGGGCGTCGCTTCGATTCCATCGAACAATCCGTTTTTCTCTTCCGGCACATTTCGTCGTGAGGTTTGGACGTACGGGCTGCGCAATCCTTTTCGCGCGAGCTTTGATCGACTAACCGGTCGGATGTTCATCGGAGACGTGGGACAAAGCACTCGCGAAGAAGTGGACGTGCAGCAGCCGACGAATCCCGGAGGCGGTGAGAATTACGGATGGCGATTACGGGAAGGAACGATCGCCAACCCGGCATCGGTCGGTGGGCCGGCGCCACCGGGAAATGTGAATCCGGTTCTGGACTACGCTCGGACGACCGGCGGAACCATCATTGGCGGATACGTTTATCGCGGCAGCGCCATTCCAGCGCTTCAAGGCAAATACATTTTTGGCGATTATCTTGCCGGAAAAATCTTCTCGATGGATTTCGACGGCACAACCGCCTCGAACTTCCAGGATATCACCTCGCAATTGTTCCCGACACGGGCCGGCGGCTTCAACCTGAACAATCCCTCCGCGTTCGGCGAAGACGCCAACGGTGAGCTTTACATCTGCGATATCTCGACCGGCAGCGTCTTCAAAATTGTGCCGTAGCAAAGACGCTCGCGAAGCGGACCTGCTGCAACACGCTGCGGGGGTTCCCTTGTCATTTCGAGCGAAATCGAGAAATCTCTCGATCTAAACGACAACGATTAAAGATGTCTCCACTGCGGTCGACATGACAGAGACACGGGCCGCGTGTTCGACGGTAAACTCGTTTCAAGCCCGTTACCCTAGAGATCGGGACCGGCGCAGCTCCCGCTGGGGGCGACGCACCGTTTCCTTTAATCACCCGGCGTTACTTGGGTACCCTGCCGTATTGCTTATCGGCGCCGCTGAGGTACCATCGGCCGAATATTCGTGAGGTGATGGGACAACTGGGACGATTCGCGTATTTCGTTTTTGCGGCAGTGGGGGTGTTGTTGTCGTCCCACATCCAAGCCCAAAATGTCACTGGCCTGTCGGCCATTCGGGTTGCCTCCGGCATCACCGATCCCCTGTTTGTCACGGCACCTCCGGGCGATTTCAGCCGGTTGTTCATTGTCTCGAAGGCAGGAAAGATCTTCACCATGGACCTGGCGACCAACGTTGTGGGCACTACCGCTTTCTTGAACATCCAGGCGCGAATCAGCGCAGTGGGTGAACAGGGACTGCTCGGAATGGCGTTCGATCCGAACTTTGCTACCAACGGAAAATTTTACCTGAATTTCCTGGTTCCGGGCGGCGCGCTGGGCCACGGGACCACGCGAGTCTCGCAATTTTCGTTAACGAGCACTGGAATCGGTGATCCGAACAGCGAAAAAATCCTTCTCTCGTTCGATCAACTCGGCGGTGACCACAACGGAGGCTGGATCGGCTTCAGCCCGCGCCCGAGCGACGACAACAACCTTTATATTGCGACGGGCGATGGCGGCTGCTGCAACGATCAGGGAGTGGGCCACATGGAACCTGGCGGCAATGCTCAAAACCTCACCACCTGGTTCGGAAAGATGCTGCGCATCCACGTCGACTCGCCCTCCGGCACCTATTCGGTTCCACCAAACAACCCGTTTGTCCTAACGACTGGAGCTAAACCTGAAATCTGGGCCTACGGCCTGCGAAACCCATTCCGGGACAGCTTCGATCGCCTAACGGGGCGAATGTTCATAGCCGATGTCGGTCAAAGCACCCGCGAGGAGATCGATGTCCAGGAGCCGACGAATCTGCACGGCGGCGAAAATTACGAGTGGCGCTTGCGCGAGGGCACGATCGCCACACCAACCGGCAATCCAGTGGTGGGCGGCGACCGGCCGCCTAACGGGGTTGATCCGATTTTCGACTATCCGCGAGCGATCGGCGGATCCATCATCGGCGGCTACGTGTATCGCGGAAGGCAGATTCCGGCGCTCTACGGCAAGTACGTGTTTGCCGATTATTTCACCCACAAGATCCTGGTGCTGAGCTTGAATTCGCCCACGCCCGCACTCCAGGACATCACCGCGGATTTATTCCCCACCAGTACTGGCAACTTCTCTCTTGGAGCGCCGGCTTCGCTGGGCGAGGACGCCACTGGCGAGCTTTATATCTGCGACATTTTGAATGGTGCGATTTTTAAAATCGTTCCCGACACGCCGACGGTTGGTCTCACCTCGGTCGTCAAAAGTGGACCGGCCGCCGCGATGGTGATCGACGGCTTTGCTCCGTCATTTACCAACGTCACGGTAGAATCGACATCGACCATGGGGCAACCCTTCGGCAGCGCGACGAGCGTAGCGGTGGGAAGTAACGGCGCGTTCCATTACACGGATGCGGCAGGGCCGGACCGGCGGTTCTACCGTGTGCGATACCCTTAATCACCGCCCGAGAAGAGCAGAACTACCCCGTTAGCCAGCAATGGCGAAAAACATGTTGTTGCCGCTGTCTCACCGCTCTTCAAAGACGGAGGTGCGGCAAAGCCCCATCCACGGTCGGGGATTATTTGCGAAGGCGGCTTTCGTGAAAGACGAGATCGTGATGGTTAAGGGCGGGCACATCGTGGACGGAAAAACACTTCGAACCGAAATCACGCCTAACCTTGGTCCGGTGGAGATCCAGATCGATGACGATCTCTACGTCGCGCCGACGGATGCCGACGAACGAGAAGGTTCGATGCTATACAGCAATCATTCGTGCGATGCGAATCTGGGCATGCGCGGCGAGATCACATTTGTCGCCATCCGGGATATTGCGGCTGGTGAAGAGCTCACCCATGACTGGTGCACAACTGACGATGATACGTATTCGCAACAATGTAACTGCGGTGCAGCGAATTGCCGCGGCGCGGTAACGGGCAAGGATTGGCAACGACCTGATCTGCAGAAGAAATACGCCGGTTATTTCGCAGCTTATCTGCAGAAGAAGATCGAGCGAATGGACGCTTAGAGGAGTCCGACGCCATTACTCAAACGGCATCGAAAATGCCAGCGTATCAGGTGGAACGCGATCTCCGAGCGCGTTGCTACATTCATCGCAGCGGAGCTGCGACAAAATGAGCGCCCACGGCGCTGTCGCGATTAGCATCGTGCTCGGAGATCACGATCCACCTGAACGCGTCCACTTGCGCGCGTCGCTTGGAGCCGGTTAGTGTCACAGCTATGTATGTACCGCCTGCCAATCGCGTTAACGACCGCGGTCAAATCGTGGGGTTCATGGCGAATCACGGATTTGCAACGGTCATCTCGCACGACCAAACCGGCCTAACCGCCAACCATTTGCCGGTTTTATGGAACGAAGATAAGACTGAGTGGGGAACCCTGCGTAGCCATATGGCCCGGGCTAACTCTCAGTGGCGCCATTTCAATGCCGGTGAAGAAGTGCTCTGCATTTTTCACGGTCCCCACGCCTACATCTCGCCATCCTGGTATGTCATGCAGCATACGGTGCCGACCTGGAATTACGCGACCGTCCATGCCTACGGCATTCCGAAAGTGATGGACGAGCCGGCCCTCCGGCAGGTGGTTTATGACACCACAGAGAAATATGAATCGGGAATGCCGCACCCATGGGTAATTCCCCTAACCGAACAAGAGATAGCTCAGATGTTGAAAGCCATCGTGGGATTCTCGATTGAGATCACCAGGGTCGACGCCAAGTTTAAGCTCGGGCAGAACCGGTCCGAGGAAGACCAGGAGAAAATGCTTCGTCAGTTAGCAGAATCCGCCGATCTGGGCAGCGTCGAACTCGCTAAATTCATCCACGCGCAAAAGAATCTGTAACCGTTCCGCTCTGCGGAAAGTTTCGCTGGCGCGCACAAGCGCGCTCGGGTTGCGTCGCGCGCAGCGCGACGACTACAGTTTCCGGATGAGTACTAAAATTACCGGCAGCTGCCTTTGCGGATCGGTGCGGTTCGAAGTTCAGCCTCCTTTTGTTCGCGCCGGCCATTGCCATTGTGAACGGTGCCGCAAACATTCCGGAACAGCGGTTTGCACTCAGGCCCGCGTACGCAAAGAGCAGTTTGCGTTGCTGGCCGGCAAGGAATCGGTGCGCGTGTATGGCAAGGGCCAGGGCGCGGTAAAAGCGTTCTGCCGCAATTGCGGCTCGAGCCTGTTCGGCG
>C688J18823_10002897_pt1 | contig 10802 bp, 6 predicted proteins | sample HopSoiMetagenom1_FD_18823 | JGI IMG/M metagenome (IMG submission 18823) | reverse complement strand
GAACACGTGCGAGACGACGCGCGAACCGGGTTTGAGCTCACGAACGAGCTTGGGCCGTAAGCGCTCGTTGATGCTCTGCAGGAGATAGAGCGTCACGACGCTCGCCTGGCTGAGATCCGCCTTGAACAGGTCGGCGGTGAGGAAGCGCACTCGCGCGGCCACTCCGGCGGCGGCGGCGTTCGCCCGTGCCTGTCGCACGAGTGCCGGGTCGAGCTCGATGCCGACTCCGCGCGCGCCGTATTTCTTCGCCGCGGTGATCACAATCCGACCATCGCCGGAGCCGAGATCGTAGACCACGTCCGTCTCCTTCACCGCCGCGAGGTCGAGCATGGCGTCGACCACCGGTTGCGGTGTCGGGACGTAGATCACATCACCCTTGCTGCGGGATGCCGACTGGGCCGACACGCGCGGCATCAGCAGCGCGCACGCCAGCGTAGCGGCAAGTGCGGCGAGGAGGATGCGCATCCTCCTATAATCGTGCACGGCGATGATGGGGCCGTTCAACCTGCTCGTGTCGATCGTGTTGCTGCTGGTGCGACAACCAGGACCGCCGGTCGATCGCGATGTCGAACGTGCGCTGGCGGAAGGGCGAACACGGGCTGCCGCGGGTGACGTCATCGCGCAATTCTCGATGGGTGCGCTGATGTATTACGGCGGCACCGACACGGCGCAGGCGATCTCCTGGATCCGCCAGGCCGCGGCGCAGCAATACGCGCCTGCCGAATTCCAGATGGGGCAGGTCTACGACTTCGGGTTCGGCCTGCCGCAGAACGATGCGGAAGCGCTCGCGTGGTATCGCAAGGCCGCGGATCATGGCAGCGCACCGGCGCAGCGTTCCATCGGCGAGTTCTACCGCAAGGGACGCGGCGTGAAGGCGGATGCCGCTGAAGCGGCGCGCTGGTACGAGCGTGCCGCGCAAGGCGACGATCTGCGTGCCCAGTACGAACTCGGGCAGATGTACTTCGATGGCACTGGCGTGGCACGCGATTACCAGTCCGCATATGTATGGTTCGATCTGGCCGCGGGGCAGACGCCGCTCGAGGACAACCGCAAGGGTCTCCTGGAACTCCGCAACATCGCGGCGGTGCGGATGCCGCCACCCGCGCTTGCGGAAGCGAAACGCCGCGTTGCCGTGTGGAAGCCGGGCCGCCGCTCACCGGTGTAAACCTAGATCGACAGTCCCGTCCCGGACTGCTGGAACGCGGCGCGAATGGTCAGCACGTCGCGCTTCAAGTTGCCGATGACCATTTCACGGGGCACGGTGATCTGCTCCGCTCCCCGCTCGGCGCCGCCGTTGGGATACTCCGCCTGCAGTTCCATCGGCCCGGTGAAGTCGAGATCGCGCAGCACGCGCGCATAGCGGAAGATGTCGACCGTCCCACTGCCCATCGGCACCATCGGCGAACTCCAGCCGCCGCCGCGCGCGAAGGTGTTGCCCGCGAGCGGAAGCGGGAACTCACGCGGACCACCGCCACCACGTCCGCCGCGACCACCGCGACCGCGCCCGCCTGCTGGAGCATCCCCTTCGCCGACACCCGCTTCGCCGCGGCCGCCCGGAGCGCCAGCCGGCGCTCCGCCGCGTCCGCGTCCAGCACCACGACCGCCGCCGGCCGGCGCCGCCGCGAGAGCCGCGGCTTGTTCGACGGGGCCGGGATACGGACCTCCTTCACCAAGGAAGCCAAGGTTCTGCTCCCACGTGCGATCCTTCCAGCTCACCGCGACGACGTATGGACCAGCGGTGCGCATCAGCAACTCCCACATGTTCCCGCCGTGCAGCGCCATGTGCCCGGTATCCCAGTGGAAGCCGACGTACTTCGGATCGAAGTCCTTCATCACGTAGAGCAGGTCCCACACGACCGAGCCGACCGAGTTCGCGCCGGCGCGCGTGTGATACATGAGCGTGGTGCCGTGCTTTTCGTTGAGGCGGACGAAGCCTTCGACCTTCTTCTTGATCGCGTCGAGCTGCGGCACGATCGGCTTGGTGAAGTCGTAATTGTCAGTGCCGCACCAGTAATGCGTCGCCCCGGCCTGGCCCATCGCCGCGACCATCGCCTCGAGGTTCGGCTGATCGGCGCTCGTCTGGTTGCCGCCGCGGATCTGCTTCACGCGCAGCCCGTGCTTCTGCATCACCTTGACGAACGCGGGCAGCTCGCTCGCGACCTTCGTCGCATCGATATGTGCCGGCGCCGCGCCCACGGTCGGCTGTACGCCGCCGCAGGTCATCTCGATCGCCGCCTCGGCGATCTGATCCGGATCGCGCAGCCAGTGCAGGTTGCGCGTGTAACAGTCCATGATCAGCTTGCGTGGTGCCGGCGTCGCCGCGGGCTGCGCGGCCGCGGCAGCCGTCTGCGCCGGCGGTGTCTGCGCCTGCTGCGCGAAGCCCACGTCACCGAGGACCTTCGCCGCGAGCGTGGCCATGATGCCGCTGTGAATGAATTCGCGTCGATGCATGCTGTCCTTTATCCCTATTTCAGTGCGAAGGCGACGACGGTGGCATTGCCGCCGGGGCTTGGCTTCGGCGGAATGTGGAACGCGGCGTCACCGCCGCCGGCGACCGTGACAACGTACTGCTTGCCGTTGGCCCCCTGATATGTAAGCGGCGTCATCAGCGCATCGTCTTCGAGCGTGGCCCGCCAGAGTTCCTTCCCGGTCTTCGCGTCGAACGCGCGGAATCCGAAGTCGGTCGTCGCACCGATGAACACGAGGCCGCTCGCCGTGGCGATCGGACCGCCATCGTTGACCGCGGTGCCAGTGCCGGTGATGCCTTTCGCCGTGAGGTCCTTGTATTCACCAAGCGGCGTGCGCCAGGCGATGTCGCCGGTGGCCATGCTCACCGCGACGATTTCGGACCAGGGCGGTGCGTTGCAGGGATAGCCGGCCTGATCGACGTAGAAGTTGGTCGGGACCTTCTGCTTGCCGAACGACGGCAGCACGCCCGACGACATGCTCGGCTGCAGCTGCGCGATCACACCCAGGTGACGCGTGTTGACGAACACGAGGCCCATCTCAGGGTTCGAGGAGACACCGCCCCACCCGCCGCCCCCTTCAGAGCCGGGAAACACGAGGCTCGGGACCATGCCGTACGGCGTGTACGGTCCCATGTTGACCGACTTGTCGTAGAGCTCGGTGCAGTACTTCTCTGCTTCGGGCGAGATCTTGCTGACCTCCTTGCGGCTCATCCTGTCGCGCGTGAGGCCCACAGGCTTGGTGGGGAACGGCTGCGTCGGCCACGCCTGATCGCCGGGGGCGTCGAAGCGCGGCACCGGCCGCTCTTCGAGACCGAACAGCGGCTCACCGGTGAGGCGATTGAACATGAACAGCAGGCCGACTTTGCTCATCTGCACGACGATCGGGATCTTCTTGCCGTCCCTCGTCGTTTCGGTCAGCGACGGAGGCGAGCTGAGATCCCAGTCGTAGATGTCGTGATGCGTGAGCTGCTGATGCCAGACGCGCTTGCCCGTCGACGCCCGCAGCGCGAGCAGCGTCGTCGCATACAGGTTCGTGCCCGGGCGGCTGCCGCCGTAGTTCTGATCCGTGGCGTTCCCGAGCGCGACGAACACCAGGTCGTTGACCGGATCGACCGACATCGGGATCCACACACCGGGACCACGGCGGTCCTGCCAGCCGTTGAGGCCCCACGTGCCGAAATTCTCGTCTTCGGGGCGCGGCACGAGGTGGAAGCGCCACACTTCCTTGCCAGTCAGCAGATCGAAGCCGCGCGGGTCGCCGGGCAGCCCGTAGCGCCCCTGTTCACCGGTGCGCGCGGCGATGATCGCCAGGTTCTTGTAGAGCGCGGGCGGCATGTTGGTCGAGTACTGCTGCCCCTCGAACTTCTCCATGATGCCGGCGCCCAGATCGATCATCCCGGCCGCACCGGGCACGAGCTTGCCGGTCTTCGCATCGAGCTGGACGAGGAATCCGTTGGTCGTCGCGATGACGATNCGGGGGGCGACGCGCGCGGTCCCGGGCCAGTAGGAAATCCCGCGTCCGCCGGCCGACGGATTGGCGCCGATGTTGGGCAGCGCCTTGAGATCGGTCTTCCAGAGTTCCTTCCCGGAGTCGGCCTGCAAGGCGACGATGATGCTGCCCTGCACGGGCAGGTACATGACGTCGTTGATGACGATCGGGGTGATGGTGTAGCCGGCCGCGGGGGCGCCGGTGTCGTAGGTCCATCCCCTGGCCAGTTGGCTCACGTTGGCCGGCGTGATCTGGGTCAGCGGGGAAAATTTCATCCCTCCGGGATCGTTCCCGACCGCGGGCCAGTCGCGGGGATTCACGGCGGTGGGTGCGGCGCTCGCGGCCGCTGCGGCTTTCGCCGGGGTCGTGGCGGGGGCTTTGCTATTCTGCGCGCGCACGCCGACGCCGAGCACCAGCCCGATGCCGACCGCGCCGAAGATCAGGCGTTTCATACTCCTCCGGTCCGCCGGCGCCGAGATGGGGAGGACAGGCGCGCGAGGGGATAGCGGAGTATATGGGCGGCTCTCCTGTAATACAAGTTAAGACAACAAGGCAATTGCCGAGCCAGCTGTATTTCTGATGGCACACATGTATTGACAACATGACATGACGTGCCTATAGTCGCGACGACCGATCGGTCCTCAGCCTCGGGCCACTGGCCACAACCTTCCGATTTTGACGGGGGCAGTTTCATGTCGAACCGAAACGTTGTCACGCGGTACCTCGGTGTGGCGCTTGGCGTGGTGGTGGCCTGGTCCATGGGTGCGGCGCCCGCCCTCGCCCAGGGCGTGACCGGCACCCTGTCCGGCATCGTCAAAGACGTCCAGGGAGGCGTGGTGCCGGGCGCGACCGTGACGCTGATCAGCGAGTCCAAGGGGACCGTGTCGGCGCCCGCGATCAGCACCGACCACGGTGATTTCGTTTTTCCAAACATCACCGCCGACACCTACACGATCCAGGTCGAAATGCCCTCGTTCAAAACGCTGCGCCGCTCGGGCCTGATCGTCAGCCCCGGCTCCAACGTCGCGATCGGCGCGCTGACCATCGAGATCGGCGGCGCCACCGAAGTGATCACGGTCAAGGGCGAGTCGCCGCTGGTGCAGCTGGCGACCGGGGAGAAGTCCACCTCGATCGATCCCGCCATGGCGGCCGCGCTGCCGTTGAACAATCGCAGCTACGTCGCGCTGCTGGTGCTCGCACCCGGCGTCAACGTGGACCCCAATTCGCTGGCGAGCCAGCTGACGACCGGCAGCGCCAATACCAATCCGCCGGCAACGAGGATCGGCGGCGGCGGCGATGGCAACTACATGCTGGACGGGGTCACGACGATGGATCCCGGCGTCAACCGCCCCGCGTCGCGCATCAGCTCCGAGGCGATCTCGGAAATCAAGGTCGACACCTTCGGCTACCAGGCGGAGTACGGGCGCGCCAGCGGGCTGCAGATCAACGCGGTGACGAAGAGCGGCTCGAACAAGTACCGCGGCTCGCTCTACGACGTCGAGCGGCACTCCAGTTTCGGTTACGCCAACAGCAAGACGAACATCCTCAACGGCGATCCGGCGCCCTTCGTCGACGAGCGCGACCTGGGCTGGTCAATCGGCGGACCGGTGGGGAAGCCCGGGGGCAACAACAAGCTGTTCTTCTATTACAACCAGGAATTCAATCCCCGTACTGTGGGCAACCGCGTGTTCCGCTACCGCGTGCCGAGCGAGCTCGAACGCCAGGGAGATTTCTCGAAGACCACCGACAACCAGGGCAACCCGTTTCCGTTCATCAAGAACCCGGCGGTGAACGGCACCTGTTCTGCAGCCAACACGACGGCGTGTTTCGCTGACGGCGGCGTGCTTGGAAAGATTCCGGCCTCGGCGCTGTACGCCACTGGATTGAACGTGCTCAACTGGTGGCCGAAGGCCAACCTGGCGCTCGTGCCGGGCCAGGCGTACAACTATGAGGCCACCTATCCCAAGGTGAATCTGCTTGGCTGGCAGCCGGTCGTCCGCACGGACTACCAGCCCACCGCCAACCTGCGCGGCAACTTCCGCTTCCAGGAATACCAGCAACCGAACAAGGTCATCCCGGGGACGATTCCGGGCTTCAACGACACCACCCAGGACGATTACGGCATCTATACCTGGTCGTCGGTGGTCAACTACACGCTCGGCACCAAGACCTTCATCGAGGGATCGTTCGGACGCAACTTGCACCACCAGGAAGGGTGTTCGATCGTTGGCGGCGATCCGAACTGGTGCATCACCGGCGACGCGGTCAGTCCCGCGGCGAATCGGAACACCGCCGGTTTCGGCAACATTCCCTACCTCTTTCCCGATGCGACCGTCCTCGATCCCAACACGATCTCCTACAAGATCCTGAACAACGTGCCGGGCGTCACTGTCTGGGACGGCACGCGCGTTCTCGCGACGCCGACGTTCCAGTGGGGCTCGCGCATCGCCAATGCGCCTCCCGGGAACAACAACCCGTTCACCAATTTCATTCTCGACACCGTCGCCAGCAACGCCAACCTCACCCTGACCCGCATCGCCGGCCGCCACACGTTGAAGGCGGGCTACTACTATTCGGGCAGCGTCCAGAAGCGCGGCCAGGGCAACATCTTCGGCACGATCAATTTCGCCAACGACACGCTCAATCCCCTCGACACGCAGTTCGGCTTCTCCAACGCGGCCCTTGGTATCTTCAGCTCCTATTCGCAGCTCTCGCGGTGGGGTGAAGGCGCCTACACGGCGGTCAACCACGAGGGCTTCGTCCAGGACAACTGGAAGGTCACCAATCGCCTGACGCTGGATTACGGCATGCGCTTCGTGCACCAGATCCCGAACTACGACGGCTACTACAACGACTCGAACTTCTTCCCGGATCAGTGGAACGCGAGCAACGCTCCGCGGCTCTACGTGTTCGGCTGCGACACCGGTGTGTCGCCGTGCGCCGGCGCCAACCGGCGTGCGATGGATCCGGCCACGCGGCAGTTCGTCGGCACCGCGGCCCAGGCCAGCATCATCGTCGGCACCCTGGTCCCCAACGTCGGCAACCCCGCCAACGGACTCGTGCTTGCCGGCCAGGGGGGGATCGCCAAGACCGGTTTCACCTACCCGGGGATGGTGTATGCGCCGCGCTTCGGCGGCGCGTGGGACGTCAAGGGCAACCAGGCGTTCGTCATCCGCGGCGCAACCGGGCTCTTCTTCGATCGGCCGCCGGTCAACAGCATCTACGCGACGACGAGCAATCCGCCAAAGTCGCAGAACGTCACCGTGCGCTATGGCAACCTGCAGGACATTTCGACGGCCGGCCTGACGACGGTGGCGCCGCCGTCGATCACGGTGTTCGAGTACGAGAACGACGTGCCGACGTCGTTCCAGTGGAACATCGGCACGCAGATGCTGATGCCGTTCTCGAGCGCGCTCGACGTCTCGTACACCGGTCAGCACAGCTACAACACGCAGAACACGCTCAATCTCAATAGCATCGATTTCGGCACTGCGTATCTGCCGCAGTACCAGGATCCGACACTGACGCCGAACGGCGTGGCCACGTCGCTGGTCAATACCAACGTCAACCAGATGCGGTATTACCAGGGCTACGCGAACATCACCCAGAACCAGCCGCGCGGGTTCCGCACCTATCACTCGATCCAGGTCGCGTTGCAGCGCCGCATGAAGAACGGCTACTCGTTCGGGTTCAACGATACGATCAGCCTGTCAGACAAGCAGCAGGCGGCGGCGCGGCTGCAGCACAATCCCGATGGCTCGGTCACGGTCCGCGCCGACCAGGCGCTGGCCGACGAGATGCTCGGCAACAACCATCCGCAGACGCACATCATGCGCGCCAACTTCGTCTGGCAGCTGCCCAAGATCCACAGCGACAATGGCGGGTTGAAGGCGCTTGGGCACCTGGTCAACGACTGGAACCTCGCCGGGATCTGGAGCGGCGCAACCGGCGCGTCGTACTCGGTCGGGCTGAACTACGTGAGCGGTGGCGGCAACGCGGCCAACGTCGTGCTGACCGGCACGCCCGACTTCGCGCCCCGCGCGGTCATCGTGGGCGACCTGGGGAGCGGGTGCAGCTCCAACCCGTATCAGCAGTTCAACACGGCAGCGTTCCAGGGGCCGCTCGCGGGCAGCGTCGGCCTGGACTCGGACAGCGGTTATCTGAAGGGCTGCTTCATCAGCTCGCTCGATCTCTCGGTGTCGCGGACGATCCGGGTCAGCCGCGGCAGCCAGATCCAGTTACGCCTCGACACCTTCAACGCATTCAACCAGGCCGGCATCACCGATCGCAACGTGACGATGAACCTGGCCAACACCTCGGCGGCCGCGGCGACGACCATCACCAACCTGCCGTACGATGCCAGCGGCAATCTCATTTCTTCGCTGTCGCTGCCGCGTAACGCCGGATTCGGAGTCGCCACCGCGTACCAGATCCCGCGCAGCGTGCAGGCGCAGATCCGGTTCCAGTTCTAGCGATCTCAAGGGAGCGTGCATGTCTTCGGCAACGGCGGCGGTCGGGCATAATCTCAAGATGGCGCGAGCCATCACTGAAGATGAAAAAGCATCCGCGCAGGAGCTGCTGACGCGTGCCCGCACCGCTATGGCCGCTGTCGATTCCTACGACCAGGCGGCGGTCGATCGGTTGTGCCGTGCGGTGGCATGGGCGACGGCCAACGAGGAGACCTTCGGCCGCCTGACGCGGATGAGCGTCGAGGAAAGCGGGATGGGCAGCGCCGAAGGCGTGCCGGCCCGCCGCTGGAAAATCCTCGGCATTCTCCGCGACGCGCTGCGCACCAGGAGCGTCGGCATCATCGAGGAGATTCCCGAGAAAGGCATCGTCAAGTACGCGAAGCCCGCCGGAGTGATTGCCGGGCTGTTGCCGGTGACCAACCCGCTCGTCACGATGGTCAACATGACCATCAACGCGATCAAGTGCAAGGACGCGGTCATCTTCTCGCCGCATCCATTGAGCCGGAAGACGGCGCTCGAGATCGTCCGCGTGCTGCGCGCCGCCCTGAAGAAACAGGGAGCACCCGAGGATCTCGTCCTGTGCCTCGAGAAGCCGAGCATCCCCCTCGCCCAGGAACTGATGGCGGTGTGCGACCTGACCATCGCCACCGGCGGCACCGCGATGGTCAAGGCCGCTTACAGCTCGGGCAAGCCGGCGTACGGCGTCGGCGCCGGCAATGCGACGGTGGTCGTCGATGAGACCGCCGACATCGCCGAGGCGGCGATGAATACGCGCATCAGCAAGACGCAGAACCACGGCTCCGGGTGCTCGTGCGACGGCAACCTGGTGGTCGACGCACGCGTCTACGATCAGTTCCTGGAGGCGCTGCAGCGCGAAGGCGGCTACCTCGCGAGCGCGGACGAGAAGGCGAGGCTCGAGGCCGTGCTGTGGGACGGCGACGGGCACCGCCGCATCGAGACGGTGGCCCGCGCTGCCGGCGTGATTGCGGAGAAGGCCGGTTTCCACTTGCCCGAGGGGAAGTCATTCATCATCGTCAAAGAGGACCGAATCGGAAAGGCGCACCGCTTCTCCGGCGAGAAACTGTCGCCCGTGCTCGCCATCTTCAAGTACGCGCGGTTTGACGACGCGCTCCGGATGGTGGCTGACATCTTCGAGGTCGGCGGGAAAGGACACTCCGTCGGCATCGCGTCGTTCGACGACGATCACATTCACCGGCTGGCGTCGATGGCGCCGGTCAGCCGGATCATGGTGCGGCAGCCCAACGTCAGGGGGAACGCCGGGTCGTTCACCAACGGCATGCCGCAGACGGCGAGCCTTGGCTGCGGCACGTGGGGCGGCAACATTACCAGCGAGAACATCAGCGTCAAGCACTACATGAACACGACGTGGGTGAGCCGGCCGATCGCGGAAGACAAGCCCGACGAGCGTGAGCTGCTCGGCGAGTTCTACGGAAGCGAAACCTTCTGAACGCGGGTCTAGCGGACGCGGGTCGGGCCGCGCAGCGTGATGTCGCGGCGCGCCGCCTCGATGCTCACCGATCCGTCTGACGCGAGCCCGCCCTCATACGACACGACGTATTGCTGCTGCAGTTCCGCGGCAATCCGTTCCAGCGCGGTCCACAGGCCGGCGGTCCGCGAGGACGACAGGTGCATGCCTCCGGACTTCCGGGTGGCCTCGTTGAACACCTTGTCGCGCTCGAGGCCGCTCACCTGGCCCTCGAGATCGAGGCGGCGGCCCCCCGAAGTGGCGCCGGGCGGGACCGTGGACGTCTCCCCTCCCGTCAGCGTCGCGGCGTACAGCACGCCGCGGCCCTCCATCAACTGTTCGAGTACCCCCTCGGCAGTGACGCTGCTCGCCTGCGCGGTCTGCCTGGCGACGGCGACGATGACGTGCCGCCCTTCGAGTCCCCGCTGGTCACGCGCAATGTCATGGAGCGCCTGCACGAGATCTCCCGGGTCCACCGCGCGGATCGGAAGCTTGTTGATACCCGTTGCGAATGACAGGATGTCGGACGTGTAGTCGACGCGTCTTTCGGTGCGTCGGCCCACCGTGAACAGCGCGAGCTGCCCGGTCTCGCGGATCTGATCGATGAAATTGGCGACCGACCGCCGCAGATCGTTGTCGGGGGTGAGAACCTCCTCGATGACGATGGCGACCCGCAGTGTGCCGCGTGAGGGCTCGACGCGCACGACTGGCCGAGACTTGTCTCCCTCGTGCACGACGACGTCGGCGACGCGCAACGCCCCCAGCGGACTCCCGTCCGCGGCGGCGGCGGTGACATACACGGTCCGCAGCGCCCCGGCCTGCGGCGCGGCGGTCAGGACCGCCGCGACAAGCATCAGAACTGAGCGCACGGGCGCATCTTACGCCAACCC
>C688J18823_10002896_pt1 | contig 10804 bp, 13 predicted proteins | sample HopSoiMetagenom1_FD_18823 | JGI IMG/M metagenome (IMG submission 18823) | reverse complement strand
TTTAATGCTGCCTGGTCTATCTTTATGAACGTGTCTACTCTTGATTTTGATGGGGGACACTTAGTCCATTTAATCACCGTATCCCCGTTAATGTAAACTGGGTATGGGATGCTGTCCCCTGGCAGGTAAACCGTTTTCCCCTCAATGATCTTTACCGGATCACAAGGAAGTTCTACCCGGACTTTCTGCAACTGGGCCATTTCTTTTTGTCTTGCTTTGTCTGCCTTACGGGCTTCATTAGCGGCCCTGTCCTTTGATGTTACACATGAGAGGATAGTACTACATGCTATGACCCCTATAAGGCCTATTTGCTGTAGTCTTTCCAAGCGTTTTTGTACTCTGTGGTAATTATACATGCGGTATATATTTTGTTAAAAGATTGCCTGTATGATCATGCCTACTATAGCAAGCAAGACAGTTGAGAGCATCAAAGTTGCAAACACTTGTGTTGTAACTGGTTGATCGAGTATCTTTTTCATGTTATTGTTTTTTACGGTCCTGTTTTTCTTGTAACAGTAAACGTATATCAATAAGCGTGCTACCCATGCCGTCTAACTTCTTAGTTATTTCCTGCTTATCCTCCTGTTGTCTCTTTTCTACTTCTGTTATTCTGACATCGTTTGCCTTAATGTCCTGCTTCATGGTGGCCTTATCGGTCCCATAATTGTATCCTGCCACCAGGAGGGTACAAATAAACGTGAAAAATATTCCTATCATCTCAGATAGTTTTACGGGCCTGTCCATGCTGTTTGTTATTTGCTATTATTTTGAGTGATGCATATGTAAGTACTAGCCCCTCAATTGTCAACATTGTCACGCTATGCCTATGCCAGCCAATGTAATGTACCAAATCTAACACCTGATTTATAACCATCGCAGTAAACAAGGTGTTGATATCTGCATCATTCCTTTTAGGGAGCTGTATGTATAACCAAATAGATATAAAGATAAGAAGATAAGATAAGCAATGCCCAACATCGTGCATGTACCATTGCAGCGACTCCTCATATTCTATGTTAAATGGATACCAATGTCCCATTTTCACAGCAGAATTATTCAAAAGCCGGTGAATATTATCCACCGGCCATGAAAGAATCATAAAGACTAATATGTACCCTTTACGCCCCATTATGGTTTTTTTGTCCCATGTGGGTTATATGGGTCAGATCCACCTGGGCCGTCAGCAGTTGTAGTAGCGGTATCAGGCTCTGGCAGTACTTCCGGCTCAACCGGCAATGGTTCAATGTTGGTCATTTGTGTTTGTTTTTATGTCTTCGATTTTAACCCCAATAATACGACTAAAACCCCAGATAATAGCCACAAATATACCAGACCAGTATATTATATCTAATTTTATATCTTGTGGGATACGAGGGGCTTGAACTATAGTAGTATTTAATGTAGTCCCAATCAATAGAGCGGAACGAAAAACCCAATTGGCCCATGCCGGCGTAGGGTGCTTAATGCTGATTACTGTTTTTTCTGCTTCCATGTGATATGTAATTTAATCATATAAAGTTTCAGTGCCGAATCCGGAATTATTTGTTGTAGTGGTCCCATTGAAGCTGCTGTATGTAGGTGCGCCCTCAACGTTTTGGGATCTTAACCGCATGTAATATGTTACCGGGATCACTCCTACGATTTTTACCGTACCACTTGTGCCAGGATTTACCAGTCCCAACTTAAGGCCCTGCTCGCCAGCATCAAGCACAAGAATATTATTTGTACTGTCTGGCGATATTTCTAATATCACCCTCCCAGTCTGCCCAGCAAGCAGCGTCGCGCTTGTCAGGATAGTAGAGCTATACGAAACCCTCGCTGTACGCTGATCAGATACCATTACCCACTTATTAAATACCCTGGTAACAGCTGAAGTAGTTGCAGCCGGAGAGCTAAATGGGTGGATTGTAACAAGAGAAAGGGCAATTGCAAAAACTGACCCGGCAACCATTCTTAGAATCTTCATGTTTGGTTTATTTTAAGGGGAAATTATCTTACATACCAGTTACTACCGTCTGACTTGAATTCCAACGAACTGTAATTACTTGTAATCGTTGAAGTAGTACCGCCATTTATTAGACCGGATACAGAAAAAACATTAACGTTGGCGGTGGCCGCATTTATTTTATATATGGTGATAACCCTTCCAGCAATACCTGCTGCACTGGGGAGGTTAACCGTTATAGCGGAGGTGTTATTACAAAACACATTACAATCGCTTGTGGTAAGAGTGGTATTTGCCGTGATAGTACGGGTGCCAAACCCTACAGAGCCATCTACTTGGAAAGTATGTGCGGGAACACTGGCAGACCCGACGCGAGCAGAAAGAGCAATAGTAGCTGTACCCCCTACAACGATATTTGAATTGAAATTACTGGTACCAGTAGTGGTTATACTTTGCACAGATCCTATGTTCTGTGTGGAGGTATTGCCTGCAATTAAAACGGCGTCCAGTGTAGGGGCCGTTGGAGCTGTCACACTTTCAAATCTTCCTGATGCGGTATTCCTGACAAGATATGTAAGGCCCCCAGAACTATATGTAGGGGCTGAAGCTATAATGTTTCCTGAAACAGAAAGTTGCTCTGCGGGGGCTAGCGTTCCTATGCCGACCTTGCCATCTGTTAGTATACGAATACGAGCATTCCCTGCGCTATAAATGTCAAATGGATGGTTAGTAAATGTTCCAACAGTGCCAGAAGTGGTACCATTGTAAAACAATATACTATTAATTGTCCCGTTACTTGCCTGCACATACGTATTCATCGCTGAAATGGGCTTATAAACCCTAAACGCGTTGCTTCTCATAGTAGCCAGCGTATCATATAAAGGCGAAGTTCCCCCGTTATTGGCGGTATCCTTCCTCCATATAAAGCCTTCCGCGGCATCGCTATTGTCCCCAACCGTAAAAACCAGGTTACTTGACTGGTCAATGTCTCCTGTGCTGGTAAATCTCATTGCTCCATAGTCGCTAAACCCAACCATCTTGTATTGAGCGCCCCCTGCGATCTCCCCAAGTGTAATGTCTCGGGATGATGAACCGCCATTTCTTAACACAGTGTCCAGGGTAGGAGCGCGTGAGGTTACATAGTTCTTGATTTTGGTACTATCCCACCTCAATTGTACACTGTCTTCTGTCGCAAACGGCTTGAAAGAACTGGTAGTAAACCGCCCCTCAAATTTGAGCGTACTGGAATTGAAGATAACCTGTGCTATGCTGTCCCGATCTGCCCAAGGGGATATCCTGGAAGTCGTTACGGGTATCCGTAAGCCTTTCAAAATGTTTACGCCTACCGGCTGAATGTTTTGATAAGGCGACCACTGCGCAAACGTACTGCCTGGGGCCAGGCAGAAAGCCAATACCATGGCCAATAAAATAAATGATAGTCTTTTCATGCGTTTTTTATAAGTAATAAATAATAAATTCTCCTGGGAATGCGGTAGCGCTCCCTGTTTTAACAATGTTTAGCTTGCCGTCCCAAACAGTCCCATCAACATATAGTTTATTAAACCCTGCTGGCAGTACCATCTCGATTTCTGCATAACCTGCAAACCCAGTTGTATCAATTACGGCTACCGGGTAATCCACGGTTGCTATTTCCAGGTTCAACGTGATTATATATCCGGTTGCGGCGAACGAGCCCTCTTTAAATATAGCAAGCTTGATAGGCCGGGCAAACTGAGGCAGCTGATATCTAAAGATAGCCGGGTTACTCCCGGATCCCAAACCGGAAACGAAATCACTTTTCACGGACAAGTACTTAACCATCCCTGTATTGATACCGGAGGGCATTAATTGTACCCTGTTATTGTTTGGCTGCACATATCCACCAACTGCGGAGTTGTTTGCCCCTTCGACCTTATTTTCAATAATAGCCGGTATCTCCGTTTGATTTGTTCCAGATACTCCTGCACTCCCGTATTCAGTTCCTGCCGGAACATACCTTTTATACTTGATCAATGTAGAGTTAAGGATCTCTATATTACCTAATTGTTGACTTGCTGCAAGGTTTAGAGTGATGGCAGCATATACATAATACAATTTATTTGTTCTTATGTTATTACCTGTCAACATTATTTGACCGCCAAGCTTTGCAAGTATGGGATCTTCTGCCCCTCCATAAGTAGAGATAACAGAGAACCCATCTAAATTTACCTTCATAGTATTTGCTCCGGTAATAGAGGAATTCTCTGCATGGTAAACAATTGGAAGTGGAGCCGTAGCTGTACCTCTTTGCTCTACTCTTACCCCGTATGAATTGAATTGACTGGTGTTTTGGAAATGCCCAGATGTTACTGATTCAATATAAACATAAGGACCGGCACCTATTACAGATCCTCCGAAATGGTTTATACAGGTTCCTCTGCGCAAATGGAATATCTTAAATTTATTCGCGAGGTCTGTAGCGGATCCGTTCTCAAAGTCTACATTTAAATAAGAGTGGTTTACCGCTTGCGTATTTTCATATATTACACTGGTAGCACATTCCCTGAACTTCCCATGAGTAAATGTACAGCCATCCAGCAATGAGTCTTGAAGGTAGTTTGTAGATGACCCCATGAAATGAAGGCCAACCCCAAAGGTTTCAATCCTGAAATTATCAAACCTCAATTTCCATAAAGGAGCAAGAGCCGGAGAAACTGTAGTTGATGTAAGGGTGAGGAATTTTGATGTATATGGCCTCTCATCACGGAAGGCTATATTGCCAAATACATTGTAGCTCATACCGCTACTAAGCGAGAACATATTTTTGTCAGCAGTCGCATTATTAAACCGCAAATAAGTATATCCTCCTGTTCCCTGCCCAGTCATGTTTAAAGCCCTTATAGGGGATGATGAAGACGGGGGGCCAGGAATGTTAATAGTGTCTGTTATTTGGTAATGCTTCTGATCAAAAATAATATCCTTCCCGGTCCATACTGCGACATTTATAGCCCTTTGTATGGCAGCTGTATCATCTGCGGCCGGTACCGTAAGCCCCGAATTTGAATACATGACATAGGTAGAAGTATTCACATAGTAGGCATTCCCTACTCCTCCGAAAAACTTTATACTTAACCGGTCTGCAATATCACATTCAAAATACTCTGATGTTGGAGTATACTTAACGTAATAGAACCCATCAACAAACGCATCTGACATTGCCAGCCCATCAGGGCCAACCGTTATTTTCTTAAATGAATACGTCTTCCCGTCATTCGGATTAAACACCCCCCTTATTCTATTCCCTTCACGTATAAACGTACCCGTTGGTGACGGAACAAATATGTTTGATATAGAGCTTTCAACACCAGTAGATGCGGCAACCCAAAGTGTGCCGTCCCAGTACTCGGGTGCGCCTGTTGTAGGGTTGGCTCTGATAGACCCTTTACCAGTTGTCGGGGCAGTGGTGCCCGATAATAGAGGAGGCCTAAACTCTTCCTGCATTAACAGCCCGTTATACTTCCAATAATACGGCGAAATCCTTAGCGGGGTACTACTCATAATCTAACTGGTATTACACAACGATCCAACGGGAAAGGATCGCGTAATGTGAATGATAACAAAACGCCTGCTGTAAAGTCGCCAAGACGTTCCGTAAAATAGTCAACACTCGCATTGTCATCCATCTGAATGTCAAAATCGGGGTTGTCTCTTAAGTGTGCACACAGGTCAAGAGCAGCGCTTTGCATGTCACTCTGTACCTCTAACTCATTACTCTTGTCCTCAATCAATAAATCTGCAAAAATGATCTGGAAACTGTATGAGAAATCCTTATTAGCATACCGCCCAGACTTTGACACTATCCACATAATAGGGAACAACTGATCCTTAGAAGCTCCAATCTCTTCCACCTTGCCATCGCCAAAATCATTTAGCTGCGCGTGTGACTTTTGGAACGTCTTTAATGTTGTTATTACCTGGTTTAATGTCATCAGTCTTTTTTTGCTTCTGTAGGAATTCTAAAAGTTTTTTCTCGTTCTTCTTGTGCGCCATTTTGTTTTATTGTGGGGATGTCCCGCCCCCGTATTTGGAATAGTAATCACAGTTGCCAGACTTAACACCCCCTAAGAATATTCCTCCGGCGTATTGGCTATTGTCAGGATGGATAGTATCTTGGGTTGACCCTGGTAGCACGTACTCAGGATATAAGGCCCGGCTTGTATGAAGATATTTTATAGCCCTCTCAGCGTAATACTGGGCATTATTCCTGCAATAGTCCATCAGCTTCTCAACATCTGTTGTACTTACTGTTTGTATTGCCTCGCCCTCGCGTGTCACCACACCCTTATTGATCATTCTATACCTTAATGGGAAGGGCATCTCAGAAAGGGTGTACCATACCTGTGCATCAGAAATGTAATCATCCAGTAAAGTTTTATAATCTCCGGCCACAGCATCAGCTTCTACAAGAGATTGCAGCTTATTGTATAAGGCTGTGCCAAGCATTGGCAATATGTACTTATCCTGTACCAGCTTCACAGTAGGGAGCAGTAGCTTAGGATCTACGTTTGCCGATAACATGCTGACATTTTTCAATGTCATCTCAGATATAAATAAAATGTTCTTGCTCATTTCTTTGTATTGTTTACTACAATGTTTGATCTCCAAGAGTGACGGCAATAAGGCCGGTGCTCATTTGTCCCTGGTATTGTGTACCACCCTCCCCTTCGTTCCCAAACGGAATAGCCTAAACGCTGAGAAATTGTTTCAATTTCCTTCCTGGTATATAGCCTGTCCAACTGTAAAATCTTGGCGCAGAAAGCTCTGTTCCGGCTATCTTCAGGACCTTCATAACTATACTTTACCTCTACGCTTTTTGTGATAGGATTTTCCTGTATAATTTTATCAGCCTTCCCTGTTGGCCTTCTTTGTACTACTATTGCTCCGTCTTTGATAGCAGATGTAATCTCAATAGCTCCCATGTTCTTAAGGTCCAACACCGCATGAGCCACTACCTCAATGTCCATATCAAGCGCTGAGGCCATGGCCTCAATTGTCGCAAGAGGGTCCTTTTTCAACATGCTCAATACGTTGCTTTGCAGTGTTGTAAGGCTGGTATTTATAGTTGCGAAATATATGGCTTCCTGCACGTCAGATGAAAACCTAACAGGCTTTGACTTCACAATAAATGCGCCTTCCCGTGGCGTCCCGAATTCTGCAAAAACGTCCGCGTCTTTCTCGTCTTCAGCCATGGTGAATTGCATTGATTGCTGAGAGGGCCCCGGAGCAGGCGCTGGGACAACACCAGCAGGTAAACCAACCAATGCCCTAATCTCATCTGATGACATGCTCTCAAGAACCTTGTTTGCTACAAGAGGAGATAAGCTATTTATCGCATTGATAAGATCTTGAGCGGCTGTATTCTCTTCCTTAGCAATAGGAGGCATGCCCATCTTTTCCCTGATCTCGTCCTTGGTCATGTTCTGCGCCTGGGTCGTCTCGCTGAATTCAAAGGCAATAGGCTCAGTGCGTTGTATCAACATCGGTACAGTAATCCCCCGATTCTTAGCAAGCATGTTGATCACATCCTCAATCCCCTGCTGCTGCCCATTTACATATGTATTCTGGAATGCTTCGTAAGCGTCCCTTAATTCAGTTCGCCCTCCAAGTTGCCCCTCAGTCTTTATGCCAAACAGCATAGGGCTTATAACCCGGTGCCCTGTAAATATTTCCTGTTGACCTGTTTTATTTAGCTGGTCAAATATCTTATCACTTTCCGCGATATTAAGGTCAGTTACGGTTGCCGCTTTCGAAGCCTCATTGTTAAAGGCTAGCAGGAATTTTCTACCCCGAACGCCTGCAAACTTTTCATTGAACATTTTCTCAATCTTCAACTGCCCCTCTTCTGTTGGGGTTCCGTTGTTAAAGTTGACTATCTTGTTTGCAAAAAATCCTCCCTTAACATTGTTCAGGTGGTAAGCTGCTATTTCAATATCCACTTCAATCCATGTAATTGAACCCCTATAAGATGGCAATGTATATATGTCTATGCCTGGGTGGTATGACTTAACATAAAGAATCTGAGAGCCTACCCTTACCTTTTCGTTATATGCCGGGAACGTTTTGTAATCCGGATTTGACACCGGTTTAAAAGATCCATCCTTTGAGTAAGTAACCCACTCATCAGATACATAAAACTCCGTATTTTCTTTATTGCTCCTTACTGATGTATAATCAACATGATATATACTTGCAATCTCTCTCTTTTTATTCCAAACAATATTGAGATAATACCCGTTGAAAATCTCTTTATCCAGCTCAATCTTTTTAGTGATCGCTTTTAGTGTTTCCCCTTTCGCATTGGCAGATAGGATGAAGCTGTCAATCTTGGCTTTCTGATCATCTGCAAGTCCCTCCTCATCATATCCCCATCCTTTGCCTACCACATAGTCTACCTTACCATTTATAATTGCACTATGCTTAGCGCTGTTATTATACAGGTAGAGCAAATAATTAGGGTAACAATTCTTATCCCCATATAAAATATAAGGCTTCCCTTTCTGCTCTGTAAAAATAGGCTGGGCAGAGTCCTCAAACTTTAACACTACTAAGCCAGAACCTGCGGGGACTGCCTTCACTTTAGAAATATCTATCCCTCTTTTTTTACTTTCCATATGTTTTGTATTCTACAGGAGTGTCTTGATATTGTATTGTTAATTGTGGATCTCCCTCAAGTTTCATTTTACCCACTTCCAAAAGATGCCCGGAGGCGTCTGTTATCTCATACACATAATACCCGTTGTCCAGGTTCTGGAATAGGGAAACGGTATCAATATAAAATTCATTATACCTTTCAGGGAATGGACTTAAGTCTTCTGCAGCTGTAATTATTACCGGGACCTTTTCTATCCCTCCGGTAAACTTTATATTATATACAGCCGGGAACTCTGTCACCTTTTCAGATGCAGTAGCAAACATTAATCCGGGAACACCTCTTTTTAAAAGTACCATCACTACTATATATATAATCCCTAATATTTTTTTCAAAATAGAAAAGCCCGTGGCTGTTAACCACGGGCTTTCATCATCAGATATTATATTTATGCTGCTGGTGTCAGCAAACCCGCAATGATACTTGCCTGTACTTCAGGAGCCATGAAGCGCTCCATGCCAGTAAACACTCTCTGATACCCGTTACGGTCTCCGTGAGCAGTACCTGTACCTCCGTCGCCTCCGGTTGCGTCTATTGCTTGTTCTTTGCCAAGCAGCCAGTATTTGCCGTTTAGGTCAAGGACAATGGCAATCAGTCTGTTCTGTGCCAGCAATTGAATTTCGTTACGGGTGTTAGCCTGCATCTTATTTAATACAATGGTCAGCTCCTGCTGATAAAAGTTTGTTCCATTCTGGACGTTGGCAGTTAAAGCTTCAGTGAAGAAAGAGGTTTCCTTTGGGACAACATACCTTCTGAACTGCTTGCCTGATGCCAGGACCATTGCAGTAACTACTCCGCTTGCCTCTGTCATTGATGTGACATTATCAAACTCAATAAAAAGAATTTCTTTTGCTCCCCCTATTGAATCCCGGCAATCTATAGTCATGTTCTGCGTGAGATTACATGCCATGTGATTTTATATTTATGGGTAAGTTAATGAGCCGGACAACTCGCCCGGCTCTATAATATTAAAGAGGGTGAAACTCTACGATTTCATCAGGGAAAGCGAAGTTAATCCCCAGCTTCCACTCAGCACGGAAACGTACTTCGTCTGCTTCTTTGGCATAGAACATCTCCCATTTGTCCTCCTCATTCTCCATGTCAGTGCCTAAGTATAGGTTTGAAAGACGGAGGCCGTAAACCCGGTTAGTACCATCGAGGCCATGAACCGCGATTAGTTTGTAAGGAGTGCCAGGAATATCAACTTCACCAGTCGCGTCATTATCTGCGCTGTAGTTGTACCAGTTCTTGTTTTTCAAGCCGATGATATACTTCTTCCAGAAGTCCCAGCCGCAAAGGATAACAAAATCATCCTTATCGATGATCTGCGCAGGCACTGCCATAAACACACCATCAACAATATTTAACGCCTGATCACCAGTTATTGGCGCACCGGAAACGAAGATGGGGCCACCAGAAATAAATCCAGCAGTATTAGCATGTACAACGGTAGCAGATGCCGCGTTGATTAATTTGATTAACCCATCAAACTTGTTCAGGTTGCCATTGCCGGAGCCGGTGTCACCCTGCCACAATGCAACCTCGTTCTGAGCTGCAATACGTTCCGTTTTCTTGGTTGTGTATTCCTGCTCAAAAGGGATACTCTCATATTTGCTGCCGATTGCCAGCGCTTTCTGAGTGTATTTTGCCTCAAGAACTTTCGGGCAAAATGCCTCGTTGATCTTTACTTTGCCAACAGTTACAACCCTCTGTGTAATAGTAGTTGTACCTAATGGGTTCCATCCGCAGTTAGCGGCGCTCTGGAACTGTGCGTCAGTATCAATCACGTTGATAGTTTCCGCGCTTTTGATCCCTGTCATGATCGTGCCCTTGGACGCAATCAATAACTGAGTCTTAGCATTCATTACGCTTGAAGTGACAAGCATTGCCTCGTTTTGTTCGGTATAGTCCGCTAAGGCTGATACATCAAATGCCATATAGCAATTTTTAGTTTAGTTAGTGATTATTTTTTGTCCTTTAAAGCAGTTGCAAACTTGTTGAATGAGGCAGTTGCCGCTTCTCTTGCTACCTTTTTGGCGTCTTCCTTCTTAGTAAAGACCGTTTCCTTTGGTTTAGCCGCAGGTTCGCCAGACTCTTCGCTGCCTATAACCTCAATAACCTCATGGAATTGAGTCAAAACAGCTCCGGTATTGGCCTTAAAGGTGTCAAAT
>C688J18823_10002895_pt1 | contig 10805 bp, 8 predicted proteins | sample HopSoiMetagenom1_FD_18823 | JGI IMG/M metagenome (IMG submission 18823) | reverse complement strand
GACGTTATCGAGCGTCGTCATTTCGGGCACCAGGCGAGGCACCTGGAAGGAGCGCCCGATCTCTCCTGCGCGCCGATGGATCGGCGCCGCGCTGACGTCCACACCCTCGAGGACGACGCGGCCGCTGCTCAGCGGCTCGATGCCGCAGATGCAGTTGAAGAGCGTCGACTTGCCGGCGCCGTTCGGTCCGATCAGGGCCACGATCTGCCCATAGCGCACTTCGAAGCTCACGCTGTCGACGGCGCGCAGCCCGCCGAAGTGCTTCGTTACGTTCTCCACCTTCAGGCAGACGCCCTCGCGCCCGCCGCGCCTGTCGTTTCCGACGATCGCAATCGCCGTCGGCGTGGCGGTGGGGCGGGGTTTAAAGAGCCCCATGATTCCCGATGGCGCAAACAGCACGACCAGGAAGAAGCCGAGGCCATAGACGAGCAGCTCGTAGTGCTCCGCGCCGCCAGCCACGGTAAAGAGCCATTGCACGCCGGCGGCGCCGACCACCGGGCCGAGCAGGGCGCCAGCACCGCCCATGATCACCATGGCGAGCGACTCGAGCGACGCGTTGACACCGCCGGTTTCCGGTGCCAGCACGCCGACGTAGTACGCGAGGAGTACGCCGCCGACGGCGGAATAAGCGCTGCCGATGGTGAAGACGTTCGCTTTCACGCGCGCGACATTGACTCCGAGCACCTGCGCGGCGAGCTCATCGTGGCGCACCAGCTGCAATGTGCGGAGGAACCGGCCGCGCACCAGGAAATGGAAGCTCACGAGCGCAACCACCAGGAAAGCTACGGCCACCGCGTACCAGCCATCGCGCGAAAGCGCGACCGGGGGTACGAGGACCAGGCCCGAAGCCCCGCCCGTCACCGAAGGGAACGCGCGCGCCACGCCTTCCACCACGAACGCGAAGCCGAGCGTCCCGATAGCGAGGTAGATACCGGGCAATCGCACGAAGATCTCGGCGACCATGCGCGCAACGGCCACCGCAGCGACGACGCCGAGCGCGATGGCCAGCAAGCCCGGCATCCCTTGCTTTTCCAGAATGCCGGCCGCGTAGCCCGGAATGGCGGTGAAGGCGGCTTGGCCGAGCGCGAGCATGCCGGTTACGCCGAAGATCAGATTCAGCCCGATGAGTGAGAGTCCCGTGAGCGCNGCGACCGTCGCCTGGGCGGGGGTCCAGCCGGGCACTAGACCGGTGTAAGGCAGTGCGATGACTGCTGCCGCGAGCGCTGACCNCAGGAGNAGCTTCATGCGCGCCGCGTACCGCCGAAGCGGACNTGGCGGCTTTGCCAGAGCGCCACGAGGATTAAAAGGAAGAACATCACCGGGTCCTGGTAAAGCGCGCCGAGGTAGGCGCCCACCATCGACTCGAAGAGGCCAAGGCCGACGCCGCTGAAAAGCACGCCCACCGGGGACATGCCGGAGATCGCCGCGGCGATGAAGCCGCGCATGGTCATGGCGAGGCCGGACTGGAAGTCCACGGCGATGAGCGGAATCAGGAGCACGCCGGCGAGCCCACCGAGGAGCGCGCCGATTCCATACGCGGTCAGCCTCGCGCGCTCGACGTTCACGCCGACCAGCTCCGCCGCGTACGGATTCTCGGCGGCGGCGAGAAGCTGTTTCCCCGAGCGCGTGCGCGCGAGGTAGAAGCCGACGGCTGCGGAGACCCCGAAGCCGAGCACCACGAGGGCGATGCCCTGCATAGGGATCACGCCGCCAGCGATACGCAGCGGCGCGCCGCTGAAGAGGGCCGGGAACGAAACGGGGTCGGCTCCGGCAGCGAGTATCAACGCGCCGCGTACGACGAACGCCGCACCGAGCGTGATGAGGATCAGCGTCCCCGCCGGCCAGTCGGCCCGCGGCCGCAGCACGAACCGGTGCAGCGCTAGCGCGAACGCAAGCGCGATGAGCAGCGCTAGCGCCAGCGCGACGACGAGCGGCAGCCCCGCCTTGACGAGGAGCGCCGCCGCGACGCCGGTGATGGCGAACGTCTCGCCGTGGGCGAGATTCAGTATCCGGGCGGTGCGGTACACGAGCACCAGCCCGATCCCAAGGAAGGCATAGACGGCGCCGATCATCAGGCCGCTGATCACGGCCTGGCTGAAGAGATTCACCGGCCGCTAATCGGCTGCGCCTTGATCCAGTTGCCGTCCTTCAGCTCCACGATGAGCACCGAAGAGGCATCCAGCCCGACGTGATTCGTCGGCGAGAACCGCTGTGTATGGAAGCTCTCGATCGGCGTCGACTCGAGGAATTTCTTGACCGCCGGGGCGTCGGACGGATTCGCGACCTTGCGCAACACCGCCTCGGCCACATCGGTCTCCGACCGGCCGAGCAGGTTGATCATGTCGGGCTTCTCGCTATAGCGCTTGGCGTAGGCATCGAGGAAGGCGCGTGCCCGATCGCGTTCCACGCCCTTCGGCATCTCTTCGGGCACAAGGCCGGCAACGCTGGTGCCGAGAAGGCGTGCCGGCACGACGTCCTTGATGAGGCTCACGAAGGCCTCGCTCATGTTGCCGTAGCTCACCATCAGCGGCTGCGGCAGGCCCAGGATCTTGAAGCTCTTCACCACGGTGACGGCGCCCGCGCCCGTATAAGACGAGTACACGAGCTTGATGTCCTGTCCGGCCACGCTGGCGAGCTGTGTCGACGCGTCGGTCGCGCGCAGATCGATGCGTGCCAGGCGCAGCTCCATGTTCTGGTCACTGAAGACCTTCTTCGCGCTCTCGACGCCCACCTCGCCGCTGGCATCCGTGGCCGCGACCATGCCGATCTTGTTGAGGCCGTTCTCCTTCATGTACTTGGCGATGGCTTCGGTGAGGTGCAGGTCGGAGGGGCTCACCTGGAAGGCATAACTGTCGGCCGGCGGCACTACGTTGGGCGAAGGAATGAGAAGGATTGGCCCGTTCTTCACGAGCGGCTGCATGGCGCGCAGGCTCGCCGTGAGCGAGTTGCCGAAGATCATCACGGCGCCTTTTTCCTGGAAGTCGCGCAGGCACGCCGCCGCCTTGTCGGGTCGGCCTTCGTCGTTGCAGGTTACGAGCTCGACCTTGCGGCCATTGATGCCGCCCTTGGCGTTCATCTCGTCGGCCCACATCTTGGAGGCCTTGTTGAGGCGTGTGCCGACGGTTGCCGCCGGTCCGGTGAGCGGGGCGACCTCGCCGATGAAGATGGGTTTGCCGCTCTGTGCGTAGGCGCACGTGGTTGCAAAAAGCGCGGCAAAGATCAGGGTGCGTTTCATGGTCCTCCTCCTCGCTGAGTTATTTGGCCGATGCCAGGCGGTAGCGGCCGTCGGGGGCGCGCTCCAGGCCGACGCCTTTGCGCACGGCGTCGAGCTCGATCAGCACTTCGCGACCGTCGCGGCTGCCGGCAGCTTCCATCAGTTCGCGGAAGCTCTTCGGTCCGGCCTCGAGCGCCTGATGCACGGTCTGCTTTGCCGTGGCGCGAAGCTTGGGCGCCTCGGGCACGCGGAATTCGCTCTCACGATTCCAGCCAAAGGGGAACGTGAGGTCGAAGCCGGCCTTGGCGCCGGTGCGGCTGCCGAGAAGCGACGGGTCGAGCGGCACGCAGCGGAAGCCCGTTTGCACGACCAGGTCGCGGTCCGGCTGGAAACGTGTGGCGAGCGCCCAGTCCATCTGCGAATCGGAAAAGATGTCGATGTCCTCGTCGACGACGAAGACGTTCTTCACGTCTGCGTTCGAAGCGAACACCGCGGCGATGGCATTGCGCACTTCGCCGGGATAGCGCTGCCTTAGCGCGAGGCGCAGGTTGTGCATGCCGCCGGCCGAAGGGGTGCAGTAGACGGCGATCGGCTCGCGCACGGCGGTCATCAATGCGCTCCAAGCGGCGACTTCCGTGCGCAGGGCGCAGAGCTGCGCCGTGTCGGTGTTGGCGAGCGCTCGGCCGCCGATGGTGACCGTCTGGAAAAGTGCGTCGCGGCGCATGGTGATCGCCGTGAGGTGGAAGACGGGATTCGTCTTCATCATGCCGTAATAGCCGACGTATTCGCCGTACGGGCCTTCGCTCTCCACCCAGCCGCGTTCGTCCAGATAGCCCTCGAGCACCACCTCGGCGTCGGCCGGCACATGCGCCTCGATCGTGGCGCACTTGACGAGCGGAACGGCGGCACCTCGCAAGGCGCCCATGAGCGCTACTTCATCCGCGACGGCGGACATGCTCGTAGCGGCGATGCCGTCGGCCGGATGCGAGCCGATCACGAAAGCGACCGGCATGCGCTCCTTGCGCTTCACGTACTCCGCGTACAAGGCGCGCAGGTCGCTCGGGGCGATGAGGTCGACGCCGGCTTCGTGGCGGCCGCGCAGCATCATGCGGCGATAGCCCACGTTGCGTTTGGCGCCGTCGAGGCTGCGCGTGATGTCGATGCTGGCGGAAATATACGGCGCGCCATCCTCGCTATGCTGGAGATGTACGGGGAGCCGCGTGAAATCCGCGTCCTTGCCGGTCCAGACGACCTGGTGCACCGGCGCCTGGCTCGAGCTGACTTCGATCGGCGTGATTTCCTGCCCGAGGCGCCGCGAGGTCTCGGCGCGCAAGTCCTTCTCTGTAACGCCCATCGAGAGGGCGAGCCGGCGGCGGCTGCCCATGACATTACCGACCACTTCCGCCTTCTCCGGGCCAGCGGCGCGGAAGAGGACTGCCTTCGGATTGCCGTCGAGGCGCGCGCCCATGTCGACGAGGTCGACCGGTTGCGCGACCACCTCGAGCTCGCCCGCGGCGGCGATATCGTCGACCACCCGGCGCAGCCGGTAGCGCTCGAGCTCGACGTGCGACTGCGCCGCGCGCGCAGGCGCTTCGCTAATGGATCCCATGCTCCTCCTCCTCCTTGTTTCCGAGCTACGAACTAGTTACAGCCGAAACCATTCATCGTATCACCGCGCGCCGGCCGAGCCGCGCGGAGAGCGCCGCCGCGGCGCGCTTAACCGCCGTGGCGATGGCGCCGTTCCACGACACGTCGAACCCGCCTTGCGGCCCGAGCGCCGCGATCACGGCGACGATGGCGCCGTCGTGCGCGAGCACCGGCGCCGCGACCGACGCTACGCCGAGCAAGAGATCGCCTTGTACGCGCGAGAGCCCGCGCGCGCGGATCTCTTCGAGGCGCGCCGCATAGCCGCGCTTCGCCTCCGGCGTGCGAGCGAATTCATTCTTCAGTAGGGGCGCCGTGACGCTCGCCGGCAAATACGCGGCGAAGAGGCGCCCGGTGGCGGAATTGGCAAGCGGCATCACCCAGCCGGCGCGCACGTTCGTCGCGACCGGCCGCGTCGATTCTTCCCAGCGCGCGACCACCGGTCCCTTGTTGCCCCAGATTGCCAGCAGTACGGTCTCGTCAATCTGCGCGCGCAGCTCGAGGATCTCTGCCGCGCCGAGCTTGATCACATCGAGGCTGCCGAGGGCCGACAGGCCAAGCTCGAGCGCGAACGGCCCGAGCCGATAGCGCCCGCTTTCCCGATCCTGCTCGGCGAGGCCGGCGCGAATCAGGCTCACGAGATACCGATGCGCCTTGGCCGGCGGCATGTGTGCTCGGGCGGCGACATCCTTCAACGGCAATGGCCAAGCTTCCTCGGCGAGCACTCGCGCAAGGCGCAGGCCCGTTTCCAGCGAGTTGATCCCCAGGCGTTGCGCGCGCGGCATTTCGATTAGTAAAATGGGTTGTACATATTGTAATCACAGGCCCGACGCCCATGCGCTACTCCATTTTTTCCGTCAACGACCATTACCCGCGCCTGCCGCGTACCGTGCCGCAGCTCTATAACCAGGTCATGCACGCGTGCGAGCTCGCGGAGCGCCTGGGCTACGACACGTTTTTTTGTGCGGAGCACCACTTCCACGAATACGGCGTAGTGCCCGACCCGGCGGTCATGCTTTCTGCCCTTGCGCAGCGCACCCAGAAGATCCGCCTGGGCACGGCGATCTCGATCCTCACGTTCCACGATCCGCGCCGCATCGCCGAGACCTACTCGATGGTGGACATGATGAGCGGCGGGCGCCTCATGTTCGGCGTCGGCTCCGGCTACCTCGCGCACGAGTTCATCGGCTTCGGCAAGGAGGGCAAGGAAAAGCGCGATCGCTTCAACGAGAACCTGGACATCGTGAAGCGCCTGATGGCCGGCGAGACTCTCTCCTATAAGGGCCAGTTCTCCGCCAGCGAAAAGGTGGTGCTCAACGTACTGCCGCACGAGGGGCGCGTGCCGCCCATCTACGTCGCGGTGCTCGCGCGTGAAGCCGCCTACCACGTCGGCAAGCAGGAGAACCGCATCTTCACGGTGCCCTACGCCTCGTGCAAAGACTTCCGCGACATCGGCGCGATGCTCGCCGAGTACCGCAAGGGCCGCGCGGAGGCGGGCATGCCGAACGACGACGACGATCACGTCTTCACGCTGCATACCTACGTCGCGAAGAGCGATGAGGAGGCGAAGGCGCAGGCGAAGGACGCCTATGACCTTTATGTTGATACGCGCCTCTACGCCAAGAAGCATGTCTACGAGGACATCATCGCCAACGGCATCAATCTCTTCGGCTCGGTCGAGACGGTCGCCGAGAAGATGTGCCAGCTGCACGAGATGGGTATCCGCCACGTGGCGACGATGCACAACTTCGGCGCCCTGGACCCGAAGCTGGTCGAGCGCTCGATGACCCTGTTCGCCAAAGAAGTCATGCCTCGCGTTGCAAAGCGCATGGGCAGCGCGGTGCCGGCATGAAAGTCATCATCGTCGGCGCCGGGATGGGCGGCCTCACGGCGGCGCTCACGCTCCACCAGGCTGGATTCGAAGTGAAGGTGTACGAGTCGGTGCGCGACATCAAGCCGCTCGGCGTCGGCATCAACATCCTGCCGAATGCCATGCGCGTTTTCGAGGCCATCGGGCTGAAGGACACGCTCTGCAGTACCGGCATCCTCACCAAGGACCTGCAGTACTTTAATCACCTTGGCCAGCGTTTCATGACGGAGCCGCGCGGCCTTGGCGCGGGATACCGCGTCCCCCAGGTGTCGATCCACCGCGGCGACACGCAGATGATCCTGTTGCGTACGGCGCGCGAGCGCATCGGGCCGGATGCGGTGACGATGGGCCACCCGCTCATCGACTTCGAGCAAACGCCGAACGGCGTGCGCGCAGTCTTCAAGGATCGGAGCAACGGCGATCGCCAGGTGACGGACAGCGCGGACATCCTGGTCGGCGCCGACGGCATCCGTTCCGCGGTGCGCGCGAAGCTCTACCCTAACGAAGGCCCGGCGAAGTGGAACGGGCTTCTCGCCTTTCGCGGCGCGACGCCCTCCGCGCAGTTCCTCGGCGGCACGTCGATGATCATGGCCGGCAACCCGAAGAGCCGCTTCTTCATGGCGTACCCGATGTCCCGGCGCTACTTGGACGAAGGCAAGTCATGGACCAACTGGGCGGTCGTCACGCCCGCGAAAAATCCCGAGAAGGGCTACAAGACCGAGGACTGGAACCGCATTGCCAACCTCGATGACTTCCTTCCCGACTACCAGGAGTGGAAGTTCGACTGGCTCGACATTCCGGCGATCATCCGCGGCGCGCCCGAGGTGTACGAATTTCCCTTCGTGGACCGCGATCCGCTGCCGCGCTGGAGCTTCGGCCGGGTTACGCTCCTCGGCGATGCCGCGCATCCGATGCATCCCTGGGGCTCGAGCGGGGCGAGCCTCGCCTTCGTCGATGCCTATGTGCTTGCCGACGCGCTCTCGCGCACCGCGGAGGTGGAAAAGGCGTTCGAGCAATATGAAGGCGTGCAGCGCACGGTCACCACGCGCGCCATCAACGAAAACCGCCGCGCCGGCCCGGTCGACTTCATGGAGATCATCGAGCAGCGCGCGCCGAACGGCTTCAAGGACATCGACGAAGTGATCCCGTCCAAGGAGCTGAACGAGCTGGTGCTGCGCTACAAGCCGGCCGCCGGCTTCGACCGCGATACCGTCAACAAGCCGATCGAGATCAAGCCGCGCACCTCCGTGCGCGCATAACCAGGAGGAGACGCAGTGATGAGGCTACTTGGGGCAATTGTGGTTGCGCTTGCCAGCGCGGTTGCACAGGCGCAGGAGGCGAAGCTCGGGTTCCTCATGCCGCTCACCGGCGGCCCGGGGAAGATGGGCAACATGATGATGGAGGGCGCCACGCTTGCCGTCGAGGAGATCAACGGTGCTGGCGGCGTGGCCGGGCGCAAGCTGGTGCTCGTGCCGGAGGACAGCCAGGGGCTCGCCAAGCCCGGCGTCGACGGCATCCGCAAGCTGATGGACGTCGACAAGGTCGATACCATCATCACCGGCTACACGGCCGTCGTCATGGCCGTGGCGCCGATCGCGGAGCAGAACAAGGTGTTCCTGCTTTCGGGCAGCACTGCGTCTTCGGCGGTGCGGGGTGCGTCGCCGTTCTTCCAGAACGCGTGGCCGTTCGAGGAAGACCAGGTCGGCATGATGCTCGGCTACGCCAAGAACAGGCTCAATGTGCGCCGCCTCGCCGTGATGACCGTCGTCAGCGACCTCGGCAGCAGCCTGGGTGCGGCCGTGAAGAAGGAATGGGCGGCTCTCGGCGGCGCACTCGCCGCCGACGAAACGCATCAGCAGACGGAGGCCAACTTCCGCGCCACGATGCTGAAGGTGCTCGCCGCGAAGCCCGATGCCATCTACCTCACGACTTCGAATGACAAGCAGGCCTCGCAGATCGTGCGTCAGGCACGCGAGCTTGGCTACAAGGGCGTGTTTCTGTCCTTTGGAGCCCTGGAAGCGCCTGAGATGCTGACGATCGGAAAACAGGCCGACGGTTGCTACTTCACCTCGGCCGCCTACGATCCGGCTGGCGACAATCCGCGCACCAAGCATTTCGTCGAGGCATTCAAGAAGCGCTTCGACGGCAGGACGCCGAACATCCACCACGCGAACCACTACGACCTCGTGCAGATGTACAAGGTCGCGGCCGAGGCCCTGATCAAGCAAGGCAAGCCGGTGAACGGCGCCAACATGCGCGAGTCGTTCCGCGCAAACCTGGCGCAATACCCGGGCGCGGGCGGTCTCTTCCGCTTCAACTTCGCCGACGGCAGCGCCCGGCGCTCCGTCATCGTCAAGACCATCAGTGACGGCAAATTCGTCAAGGTGGCCGACCTGGAATAGCCGCGCGCGATGGATAACGCGCAGCTCCTCCTCAACCTGGCACTGGAGGGCATCGCCACCGGCTCGATCTATGCGCTGGTGGCGATCGGCTTTTCGCTCCTGTGGTGGCTGGGGGATCTGGTTCATCTCGCGCACGGTGGCGTACTCCTCGCCTCCGGCTACGGGATGTTTTATGTCCTGTCGGCGCTCGGGTGGCCGATATGGATTGCGTTCCCCGCCGGCATCGCCGTAGCCATCGTCGCCGGGTTCGCCATCGACCGCCTGATCTACCTGCCGATGCTCGCTCGCGGCTCCTCGGAGATGGCGCTTCTAACGGCTTCGCTCGGCGCATTGATCGTCTTCGAATATGCGCTGACGCTTCTCTTCGGACCCGAAGGGGTGACGCTGGACGCAGGCACGCTACGCACCCCTTTGACGCCCGAGTTGCTCGCGGTCGACCGCTACGCGGTCATCGCCGTCGGCGGCACGCTCCTTCTCTTTGGGGGCGTGACCCTCTTCATGCGCCTGAGCGCGACCGGCAAGGCCATGCGCGCCGTGGCCGAGAACCGCGAGCTTGCGCGTGTCCTCGGCATGGACACCCGGGCGGTCTATCGCAAGACGAGCATGCTCGCCGCTGGCCTCGTCGCGCCGGCGTCGATCCTCCTGCTCCATAGCACCGGGATGGCGCCGCACGAGTCACTGCACATCGTGCTGGTCGCCGCGGTGATTGCTATTCTCGGCGGCCGCGGCAGCATCCTCGGCGCGCTGGTAGGCGGGCTCTTCATCGGCCTGGTCGAAAGCGTGATGCAATGGCAATTCGCCGCCGGCTGGCGACAGCTCGTGACGTTCAGCGTGCTGTACGTGCTGCTCCTCATCAGGCCGCAGGGTCTCTTCGGCGCCAAAGCGTAGCGATGTCCTACCTCATTCACCTCGCCACCACGGTGAATCTCTTCATCCTGCTCGCCTTGTCGCTCGACCTGCTGGTGGGCTATGCGGGTCTTCTTTCGCTCGCCCACGCCGCCTTCTTCGGTATCGGCGCCTACGCCAGCGCGATCCTGACGAAGCAAGGGTGGCCGCTCGTGGGCGCGCAGGCCGCCGGCGTTGCGCTGGCGGCGCTCCTCAGCGCAGTGATCGCCGTGCCGTCGTTCCGGGTGAGGGGCATTTATCTCCTGATCGTAACCATCGCGGTCCAGGTGCTGTTTACTGTCGTGACGCAGAACTGGACTTCCCTCACCGGCGGCGACGCGGGTATCGCCGGCATTCCGGCGTATTCACTTTTCGGGCGTCCGCTGCGCGGTTTCGCGTTTCTGGCCTTCTGCACGGCCTGCACGGTCGCGGTGTTCTTCCTCTGCCGCAGGCTCGTGCGCTCGCCATTCGGCCGCCTGTTGCGCGCGCTGCGCGACGATGAGATCGGCTGCGCCGCGCTCGGCAAGAACGTCGCCGCCGCGAAGATCGCCGTGTTCGCCTTTTCGGGCGCCATCGCGGCGTTCGCCGGATCGCTCTACGCGCACTATGTGTCGTACGTGGATCCGCGCAGCTTCGACGTAGGCGTCTCGATCCTCGTGCTGCTGATGGTCATGGCCGGCGGCGCCGGGACCCTCATCGGCCCGTTGCTCGGCGCCGTGCTGCTGACGCTATTGCCCGAAGCGCTCAAATTCCTGCCGCTGCCCCCGGGCGTCGCAGCCGCATCGCGGCA
>C688J18823_10002894_pt1 | contig 10806 bp, 7 predicted proteins | sample HopSoiMetagenom1_FD_18823 | JGI IMG/M metagenome (IMG submission 18823) | reverse complement strand
TGCGGCTTGGTCAGCGGCAGGTGATCCGCTCGGCGGAAGGAGCCTGCCCCTACTGTGGCGCCCATCAGCGGCTGGGCCTTGCCGGCCGAGTCTTCCGCTTGCCGCGGGAAGTGTTCTGTGAGAAGTGCCGCCGCCCCCTCGACCTCGGGGCGGACTGAGTCGCAGCCGTCTCATCGGCAAAGAGCATGGCCGGCGGTACACCCTCCCCGCCCATTTCCGCCACCACCCGATTCAGTCCTCGCTCGAGATTCCTCAGCTCCGTCCGCGGCAGCTTCAACAGGGCGTTGATCAGATGCACCTGTCCTGGTACCGGTGCCCGGGACACCAGGCGTTTTCCTGCTGCGGTGAGCTTCAGCTCGCGCCGCCGCCGGTCACCAGTTGAAGGTTGCCGAGCCACCAGGCCCTGCTCGACCAGCCTTCGAACCACCACCGATACGGAGCTTTGATGGGTGTAGGTGCGGGCCGCCAGGTCGTTAATAGACCCGGCCGGCTCGTCCGCGAGTTGCTGCAGCACAAACAGCTGCGCGCTACCGATGCCGACCTGCTGTTCGCTGCGGCGAAAGGAGCGCCGCAGTATCCGAATGATCCGGCGGATGGCGTCCAGCGTTCCCGTAAGCTGGGAGTCTCTGGCTTTGGGCGGCATGGGTAAGGGCCTGACCTCCAGGGGACTGGTCTTCGCACTCTTCAGCTTGCACAATCCATCGCCATAAGGGAAGCAGGGTTAGTGACTACCGTCACGGCCCAAATTCCCCCGGCACCGCACAGTGGCACGAGGAAAGCTGTCACTCGTGAGATTCGTCTCCCGGAGCGTCGTGTGGCTGATAGCCTGCTTGATCTGTTCCTGCGAAGCACCGAAGACTACGCCATCATCCTGTTCGATCCCGACGGTAGGGTCCAGCGCTGGAGCCGGGGCGCGGAAAAGCTGTTCGGCTTCTCCGCTGGGGAGTTGGAGGGCACCTTGGCCCATGTGATCTTCGTTCCCCCTGACCGCCAGGCCGGGGTGCCCGAAGTGGAGCTCCAAGTGGCCACCGAGCAGGGCAGGGCGGAGGACGAGCGCTGGCACCTGCGGAAAGACGGCAGCCGGTTCTGGGCATCGGGAGTGATGATCTCGCTCAAGGAGGACGACCGCATCGTCGGGTACGCCAAGGTCGTTCGGGACTTCACCGAGCGGCGACAGTTGGAGGAGGCGGTACGCCAGACCCAGCGGCTCGAGAGCGTAGGCGTGCTCGCGGCAGGAGTTGCCCACGACTTCAACAACGTGCTCACGGCCATTCTGGGCAACGTGGCCATGGTCCGCCGCCGGCTCGAGACGCAGCAGGGCGGGACAGAGCTGCAGGAGATGCTCGTGTCGGCAGAGCGAGCCGGCAACCGGGCGGCCCATCTGGTGAAGCAGCTGCTCAACTATGCGGGCAAAGGCCGCCGGGAGATTCAGCCCGTCGATATCTCTCAGGTGGCGCGCGACGCATTGTCTATCGTCCAGGCGTCGGTATCCCGGAAGATCAATCTGCGCTCCGACATTCCGCAGCAGAGCCGGATGATTCAGGCGGACGTCGGCCAGGTGCAGCAGTTGCTGCTCAACCTGGTGCTGAACGGCGCCGAGGCCATTGGCGACAAGGAGGGCGAGGTCTTCATCAGGGTACGGGTGAGGGATGTTCCTGAGGCTGAGCTCAACCGGATGTATCCCGGGTTCACCCTCCAGGCCCGCCAGTATACCGAGATCATCGTGAGTGATACCGGCAGCGGCATGGACGAGAAGACGCTGCAGCAGATCTTTGATCCCTTCTTCACCACCAAATTCCTGGGACGCGGGCTCGGCCTGGCCGCGGCTCTCGGGATCGTCCGAGCGCATGGGGGTGGCATCTCGGTGCAGAGCACGCCCGGCAAAGGAAGTACCTTCTCCGTGCTCCTCCCGGCGGAGCAGGAGAGACCTGAGGCCCCAATGACCGTCGCCGATTCGCTTACCGAATCGGCCCGCGGCGAGGGACTGGTGTTGGTCATTGATGACGAGGTGGGCATCCGCAGCCTGCTGCAGCACGCCCTCGAGGAGCTGGGCTATACTGTGCTCACGGCGGAGCACGGCGCGCAGGGGGTGGAGCTATTCGAGCGATCGCTCGACGAGATCATCCTGGTCCTGATCGATCTGGTCATGCCGGTGCTCGACGGGGCGGAAACAGCCGCTCGTATCCGGGAGTTGGACCCCGAAGTCCCCATCCTGATTACCAGCGGCATTGCGGATGACGATGCTCTCCGCCGCTTTAAAGACGTGCGCATCTCCGGTTTCGTCCCCAAGCCATTCGCCCCCGAACAGCTGGCCCAGGCCATTGCCGTAGCCCGCCAAGGTCTCGGCCAATGGGTAGGAAAGGAGCGCCGGCAGAGCGATCTGGCTCCCTTTGAGGGGCCAGAGAGACGGGGCTCGATGGTTTAGTGCTGACTTCAATCAGTCGGGTGGCTCCGCCTTTCGTCCGGCAGGTCTGCGCCCTCTTCCTTCTACTCCTGTTCCCGACCCCCGCACTGTCCCAGGGCGCCACCGAGAATCACCCCAACATACTGATCTTCGTGGCCGACGACCTGGGGTGGCGGGACACCGGCGTGTATGGCAACCGATTCATTCGGACCCCGAACATCGACCGGTTGGCTCAATCGGGCTTGATGGTGAGATACGCCTTCGGCACCAGCCCGCAGTGCAGCCCCTCACGCATCAGCATGCTCTCCGGCAAATATTCCCACGCCACTCGCACTGAAGACCTGCACACCCCGCTGCCCGATGGGGTGCGGCTGCTTCCCTCGTACCTCCAGGCACAAGGCTACTTCACCGGTCTGATGGCGAAGACCCATATCGGTCCCAACGGGGAGAAGCAATTCCAGTGGTACTCACCCAAGACGGCGGCGGCGTTGCCGGCCTTCCTCGATTCCACTGCCAGCCGCCCATTTTTTCTCTGGGTAGCGTTTCATGAGCCGCATCGGCCCTATCATCCCGACAGCGTAGCTCACCGGCATCAGCCGGGTCGGGTGGTGCTGACTCCATACCTGGCAGACACTCCCGCCACCCGGGCTGATCTGGTCAACTACTATGACACCATCGCCCATATGGACGACGCGATCGGAACGATGCTGGCGGAACTCGACCGGCGGGGGCTCCGGCACACCACGCTGGTCCTGTTCCTGAGTGATAACGGAGCCCCGTTTCCCCGGGAGAAGGGCACGCTCTATGACTCGGGAACTCGCACCCCGCTCATTTTCTCCTGGCCTGGCGTCGTTCCGGCCGGCACGGTGTACGATCGGGGACCGGTGAGCACGGTGGATCTGACTCCCACCCTGCTCGATGTTGCCGGGGCCGCGCCGACCGATTCGGTGCGGGGACAAAGCTTCAGGGAGCTGCTCACGGAGCCCGCAAAATTCACCGGCCGGACTTACGTGTTCAGCGAACGCAACTGGCACGACTGCGACGAGCATCAGCGTGCGGTGCGCACGCTCCGGTTCAAGCTGATTCGAACCGACGCCTATACCGACCTGCCGCTCTGCACCGCCGCAGACATTGGCGCGAGCCCCTCATTCCTGGCGCTACGGGCTCGAGCAAAAGCCGGCCGGCTCACGCCGGCCCAACGCCGGCTGTTCGAGTCTCCCCGGGCTCGACTCGAGCTGTACGATCTGAAAACGGACCCGTGGGAGCTCCGGAACGTGGCCGATGAGCCCCGCTACGCCAAGCAGGTGCGGGAGCTGGCGGCCGTGCTGCAGCAGTGGATGGAGCAGACCGACGACTTCCCCGCGACCTACCGGGTACGAGACGACAACACCGATCGCATCACCGGGGTGGCCTTCACCAGCAAGATCCCGCCCCTCATCAATCCGGAGCCACCACCGAAGAAGGAGCGCTGGGGCGTCCAGGGACCGTGAACCGTCTACAGCGACTTCAGAAACGCGATCAGGGCATCCCGATCCGGCTGGCTTAATGCCTTGACCCGGTCACGCGCTCTGGTGGCCTCTCCTCCATGCCAAAGTATGGCTTCCATCAATGAGCCGGCTCGGCCGTCGTGCAGGAACCGGGTGTGACCGTTCACCGTCTGGACCAGGCCGATGCCCCACAGCGGCGGAGTCCGCCACTCGCTTCCTGACGCCTGGAAGTCCGGTCGTCCGTCGGCGAGGCCGGGGCCCATGTCGTGGACTAGGAGATCGGTATACGGGTGTATGACCTGGCCCGAAACTTCCGGGACCCCCGGCAGTCTACCGGTACGGAGCGTCGGCGTGTGGCAGCCATCGCATCCGGAGGCGTAGAACAGGTATTCACCGCGCTGAGTCGTTGGATCGTTGAGATTGCGTCGTGCCGGAACGGCGAGGGTCTGAGTATAGAACGCGACACTTCCTACGATGTCCGCGCTCACCTCGACATGAGGGCTGTTGCAAGCCGTTCCGCTTCGGCCGGCGCAGGACTCGCTCGCGAACAGATCCGAGGTCACGCCCATGTCGCCATTGTAAGCGCCTGCGGTCTGTTGCAGCAGGTTCGGGGTATTCGCCTTCCACCCAAACCGGCCGAGTGCCAGCCGCCGGTGAACCGCATCGTACACGACGTTTGCCCGGCCCGAGATTCCGTCACGATTGAAGTCCCGGGGATCGGCGCGGCCCAGTATGCCGAGAGCGGGTACGGCCTCGAGCAGCCCCAGCCCAAAAACAACGGGGGCGACTCGGGGCGAAAAGAGGAAGTCTGTCGACAGACCGGGATAGAGACCGGTCAGCGTGTAATGGGGAACCTGCAACTGAAAGCTGGTGCCGTCGGCAAAGCTGCCATTGGTTGTCGTGTAGTACACCAGGGCCTGAATGTCGGCCTGATCGGGCGCTACCCCTCGGGTCTGCAACTGGCCACCGAACCCGCCCGGTATTCCCAGCGGACCACCGTTCGCATCCTTGCCCGTGATGCTGGAGCGAAACAGCATGGAGGAGAAGGTTACGCCATCTTCGGGGGGACGCCCGCGTCCGTCACCCAGGTGGCACCCCTCGCAGGACACGTTGTCGAAGACCGGACCCAAACCCCCAGTGACTGGGTCCGAACCGGGAACATGCTCCACCTCGAATGCCGCGTCTCCTGCCTCGTGCTTGGCAAGATCTAGCCCGGCAAGATTCGGCGCGGCAGTTTCGAAGGCCTCGTCATCTTCCCGGAAGACGGTTGTTGCACCGCCGGATAATGCGGTGTGAGCCTCCCGATCCAGTCGCGTAGCATCAAGCTCTAGCTCGACACCAGAGACATCGTTGTCCAGGGCCACCTCGTCGGGGCGGCTGGCAGCCGGAGGAGGTTCGGTTTGATCGGTGCAGGCAAAAACGCCGGCCAGAACGACGGCAAATTGTAGCCGCGACATAGTGCCTCCTGTCGCTCCAGTGGGGGGGCTACCCGGGCAGGCGCTGCGGCGATCGCCGCTCGAGGAGACACGCGCGTCCGCACGGCTTCGGAGAATTCGAAGCGGAGCCAGAGCTGGTGACCGGGGAAGGTCACAACTGCTGCGCGCTAGAGAGCTAGCGCTATGGAAAGAGCCGGTCTGCGATGCTAAACGGTATGCGGGGAAACAACAGGTCGCGAGGAATGGAACGCCATTGCGACGCCATCTCGTGTTCGGATGCTCGCGGCGATGTTACGATGGGAGTTGTGACAACGGCTGTCAATAGTCAAAAGTAGTAGGCGGTCGGGCGGCCAGGCGGCCAGGCGGCCAGGCGGCCAGGCGGCCAGGCGGCCAGGCGGTCAGGTTATGAGGTCTTGACAGAAGGAAGACAGTTCGATAACCATTGAACTGTGAAAAACACTGGCGCGGGACGGTCGACGCTGACCGAGAAGCAGTTCGAGCTGATTGCCAAGGCGCTCGCCGACCCCCGGCGAATGCAGGTGCTCGAGGTGATCGCCGGTGAAAGGGCGTGCGCCTGCAGCAAGCTCCGGGAGGAATTCCCCGTTTCCAAGGCAACCATCTCCCACCACATCAAAGAGCTGGTCCGTGCCGGCCTGGTCGAGGCTCACCGTGAGGGGCAGTTCCTGAGCTGCGAGGTTCGCCGAGACGTGCTGGAAGCGTATACCGCCGAGCTGCTGCGGCGGGCGGGTGGAAAACTGAAGACTTCCGTAGCCTGAAAATCCACGTGGACAAGGCCCGGAAGTTTTTTTGTGGTATGGAGTTCGATGATTATCAAACTGTCGTACCAGTCATGTGACACCAGTCGCTGGGCTCTCCGTTTCGGTCGAATCCGGACGGTCCCAAACGACCAGAAGATGTGGAAGGCATAGTTGCGAATTCTTTCTGGAGGCAAGGAAATCATGCGGACTCGGCAAATCGTTCTCACCGGCGGTCTCGGAGTGGTCGCCGTTTCTCTCGCAGCCCTGAGCCTCAACCGCCGAGATGAAAAGCCCCCCGCCGCACCTCCGCTTCAGGCCGTTACCGTCGCTCCGGTTCCGGAGCAGGAAATCTCGGACTGGGACGAGTTTACCGGCCGCCTTGAGGCGGTGGACCAGGTCGAGATCCGCCCTCGGGTCTCGGGCTATATCCAGCGGGTGGCCTTTACGGAGGGACGCGAGGTCAGGAAAGGCGAGGTGCTCTTCGAAATCGACCCTCGGCCGTATCAAGCGGAGCTGGCCCGGGCCGAGGCCGAGCTGGAGCGGGCCAAGTCGGCCGCGGCGCTTGCAGCCAGTGACGTCCAGCGGGCCCAAACTTTGGTGAAAGCCCAGGCGATCTCCCGCGAGGAATACGACAGCCGGACCAGCGCCGAGGCACAGGGCGGCGCCGGGGTAAAGGCCGCAGAAGCCGCGGTCCAGACCGCGCGGCTCAATCTGGACTGGACCAGAGTTCGCTCCCCCATCAGCGGGCGGGTCAGCAACGCGCTGGTAACATCGGGCAACCTGGTGCAGCCGGGGCCACCGGCCACGCTGCTCACCACGGTTGTGTCGCTCGATCCGATGTACGTCTACTTCGACAGTGACGAGCAGACCTATCTGCGGTACGCCGGCCGAGCTCGGCACGGCTCCAACTGGCGCACGGCCAAGCTCCCCGTTTACCTCGGCCTCGCGAATGAGGACGGCTTTCCTCACGAGGGGCAGCTCGACTTCGTGGACAATCAGATTGACCCCAACACCGGCACCATCCGAACCCGCGCGGTCTTCTCCAACACGTCGCGGACGTTGACGCCCGGGCTCTTCGCCCGGGTCAAGCTGGTGGGCGAGCACAAGCGAAAGGCGCTGCTGGTTCGCGATGCCGCGATCGGGACCGATCAGGACCGCAAGTTCGTGCTGGTGGTTGGCCAGGGAGATACGCTGGCGTACCGCCCGGTAGTGCCCGGCCGGTTAGTGGACGGGCTTCGAATCATCGACTCGGGCCTGCAGCCAGGCGAACACGTGGTAGTGAATGGGCTGATGCGGGTCCGTCCCGGAATGAAGGTTGCCCCCCAGCTCGCTGAGATGACTGCAGCCGATTCAGCGGTGCCGGCGTCCGCGGGACAGGAGCAGTAACCATGCGATTCTCCCGCTTCTTCATCGATCGTCCCATCTTCGCGGCCGTNGTCTCGATCGTNATCTTCATTNCCGGTNTGATCGCGATGTTCGGCCTGCCGATCAGCGAGTANCCCGANGTGGTGCCGCCATCGGTGGTGGTGCGCGCGATCTATCCCGGNGCNAACCCCCGGGTNATCTCCGAGGCGGTCGCNACACCGCTGGAGGAGCAGATCAANGGGGTGGAGAACATGCTCTACATGTCCTCCCAGTCNACNTCGGACGGNGTGCTCACCCTCACCGTGACNTTCCGGGTCGGCACCGATCCCGATCTGGCCCAGGTTCANGTGCAGAACCGNGTGAGCCAGGCGCTNCCCCGTCTNCCNGAAGAAGTNCGNCAGCTCGGNGTCACCACGGTAAAGAGCTCGCCCAACTTCATNATGGTCGTTCACCTGCTCTCGCCGGANAGCCGATACGACGTCACCTACCTCCGGAACTACGGCCTGCTGCAGGTGAAGGACGTGCTGGCCCGGATACCCGGTATCGGTCAGGTGGAGGTGTTCGGGGGCGGCGACTACTCGATGCGGGTGTGGCTCGACCCGGGAAAGATCGCGGCCCGCGGGCTCGCGGCCACCGACGTGGTGAGCGCGATCCGGGAGCAGAACGTACAGGTTGCGGCCGGTGTGGTGGGGGGTCCCCCGATGCCGGTGCCGGTCGACTATCAGCTCAGCATCAATGCCCGGGGCCGGCTCGCCAACGAAGAGGAGTTCGGCAACATCATCCTCAAAACCGGGGAGAATGGTGAGCTGACCCGGCTCAAGGACGTGGCCCGGATCGAGCTCTCGGCGGGTGACTACGCGCTGCGGTCCCTCCTGAACGGGAAGGAAGCGGTGGGCATCGGCATCTTCCAGGCGCCCGGATCCAACGCGCTGGAGCTGTCGAGCACGGTACGCAAGACGATGCAGGAGCTGAAGGCCAACTTCCCCCAGGGCGTGGACTACCGGATCGTGTACGACCCGACCGTCAACGTGCGGGATGGAATCCGGGAAGTGGTGAAAACGCTGTTTGAGGCCATCCTGTTGGTGGTGCTGGTGGTGGTGCTGTTCCTCCAGACCTGGCGGGCCTCGGTCATTCCGCTGGTAGCGGTGCCGGTCTCGATCGTAGGTACCTTCGCCATCCTCCTGATGTTCGGGTTCTCGATCAACACGCTCTCGCTCTTTGGCCTGGTGCTCGCCATCGGCATCGTGGTAGACGACGCGATCGTGGTGGTGGAAAATGTGGAGCGGAACATCGAGGCAGGGCTTTCACCCCGTGACGCCGCCCATAAGGCGATGGACGAGGTGAGCCGTCCCATCATCGCGATCGGCCTGGTGCTCTGTGCCGTGTTCGTGCCGGTCGCGTTCCTCAGCGGTCTGACCGGGGAGTTCTACCGGCAGTTCGCGCTCACGATTGCATTCTCGACGGTGATCTCGGCGATCAACTCGCTGACCCTGTCGCCGGCCCTGAGCGCCATTCTGCTGAAGCCGCACGGTGCCGCGCCCGATCGTCTCACCCGTTGGCTGGACCGCGGGCTGGGCTGGCTGTTCCGGCCCTTCAATCGCGCATTCAGCCGCGGCTCCTCCCGCTATGGCTCGGCCGTAAACGGAGTGGTGCGCCGGAAAGGCGCGGTGCTGGCGATCTACGCGGTGCTGTTGGTGCTGACCTATGTCGGCTTCTCCAAGGTGCCCAAGGGGTTTGTGCCGACCCAGGACAAGCAGTACCTGGTCGCCTTTGCCCAGCTGCCCGACGCGGCCACGCTGGACCGAACCGATAAGGTGATCCGGCAGATGGCCGACATCGGGCTGCAGCAGCCCGGGGTGGAGAACGCGGTCCAGTTCCCCGGACTCTCGATCAATGGCTTCGTCAACGCGCCCAATGCCGGAATCGTCTTCTTTCCGCTGAAGCCGTTCGAGGAGCGAAAGAGCAAAGACCAGTACGGCCTGAACATCGCCGGCGCCTTGAACGGGAAGTTCAGCGGAATTCAGGATGCATTCGTCGCGGTATTTCCCCCACCGCCGGTGAACGGCCTGGGACAGGTCGGTGGATTCAAGCTCGAGCTAGAAGACCGGGCGGGACTGGGAGAGGCCGCGCTGAATGACGCCACCCAGAAGCTGCTGGGGCGTGCCTGGCAGACGCCAGCCCTGGCCGGGGTGTTCAGCGGTTACCGGGTCAACGTGCCCCAGCTCGAGGTAGAGGTAGACCGGGACAAAGTGAAGCGCGAGGGGATCGTGCTCACCGATCTCTTCCAGACCATGCAGGCCTATCTCGGCTCGGTGTACGTCAACGACTTCAACAAATTCGGCCGGACCTACCAGGTGAAGGTGCAGGCCGATGCCCAGTTTCGCGCCACTGCCGACAACATCGCGCAGCTGAAGGTGCGGAACGCCGCCGGCGCGATGATTCCGCTCGGCTCCGTGGTTCAGGTTAAGGAGTCGCGCGGACCCGACCAAGCCACCCGGTACAATGGATATCCCGCGGCCGACATCAACGGAGGGCCGGCCCCTGGCTTCAGCTCGGGCCAGGCGGAGGCCGCGATCGAGGGATTGATGCGCGAGGTGCTGCCTAACGGCATCGGGTACGAGTGGACCGATCTGTCGTACCAGCAGCGACTGTCCGGCAACAGCGCAATCTTCATCTTTCCGCTCTGCGTTCTGCTGGTGCTGTTGGTGCTGGCGGCGCAGTACGAGAGCTGGACCCTGCCGCTGGCGGTGATCCTGATCGTTCCGATGTCGCTGCTCTGTGCCATCGGCGGCGTGTGGCTCACCAAGGGCGACAACAACATCTTCACCCAGATTGGCTTCCTGGTGTTGATCGGGCTCGCCTGCAAGAACGCGATCTTGATCGTCGAGTTCGCCCGCGAGCTCCACCTAGAGGGACGATCGGTAGTCGAATCTGCCCTGGAGGCGTCCCGCATCAGGCTGCGCCCGATTCTGATGACGTCATTCGCCTTCATCATGGGTGTGCTCCCCCTGGTGTTCTCCAGCGGTGCCGGGGCCGAGATGCGGCACGCCATGGGCGTGGCGGTGTTCTCGGGAATGTTGGGAGTGACGTTTTTCGGTCTGGTGCTCACCCCCGTGTTCTACGTGGTGCTCCAGGGAATGCTGGAGCGGCGCACCCGGCTGGCCCAGCAGTTCGCGCTGCAGCCGGCTCACGATGAGGAGTCGAAACATGCGTAAGGCGGCAATCTGTTTCGGGATCGCGCTCCTGGCGGCCGGCTGTGCATCCGCTCCCGGATACCGGTCCTCTGAGGTCCCGGTTCCCCAGAGCTTCAGGGAAACCCGCGACACCACCGTTGCCATCGCGACGCCGCCCTCCGA
>C688J18823_10002893_pt1 | contig 10812 bp, 10 predicted proteins | sample HopSoiMetagenom1_FD_18823 | JGI IMG/M metagenome (IMG submission 18823) | reverse complement strand
CGCTGATGGAAATCAATCCTTTTATCACGTGCGCGGATGGCCGACTCTTCGCTCTCGATGCGAAGATGAATTTCGACGACAACGCGCTGTTCCGGCATCCCGAGCTGAAGGAATTGCGCGACGTAACTGAAGAAGATCCGCTCGAAGTCGAAGCCTCGAAGTACAGCCTGAATTACATCAAACTCGATGGAAACGTTGGCTGCATGGTGAATGGCGCTGGCCTGGCAATGGCAACCATGGACATAATTAAGTATGCGGGCGGAATGCCGGCGAATTTTCTAGACGTCGGCGGGGGAGCGAATGCTGAGCAGGTGACGCACGCGTTTGAGATCCTGCTGAGCGACAAGAACGTCAAGGCAGTGCTGATAAATATTTTCGGCGGAATTCTTCGCGTCGACACGCTGGCACGCGGAGTGGTCGAGGCCGCCAACAAGACTCGAATCCAGCTTCCCGTGGTTCTCCGGTTGGAGGGAACCAACGTGGAGCAGGGAAGAGAAATCCTGAAAGACTCCGGCCTGAATTTCATCGTGGCGGAAACAATGAAGGACGCCGCAGAGAAAGTGGTCGCGGCAGCGAGAGCAGCGTGAGTTTTGGGTGGAGCAGGGCTTCTAGCCCTGCATTGAGAGCAGTCCAAAAAATCGGCTTTAGCCGCTGGGGTAAGTTGCTTTTTGAACATGTACCTCAGAGGCTAAAGCCCTCAATTATCCTGCTGGAGCGCGCAGGCCTGAAGGCCTGCTCCACCCTGGCATGACGAAGCAAAAATCATGAGCATTCTGGTAGATAAATCGACGCGGGTAATTGTTCAGGGCCTAACCGGGCGCGAAGGAACGTTTCACGCCAAAGCCTGCGCGGAGTACGGGACAAAGATCGTTGGCGGCGTCACTCCCGGCAAGGGAGGCACGACCCACGAAGGTTTTCCGGTGTTCAACAGCGTGCAGGAAGCCGTTGACAAGACTGGTGCGGACACTTCGGTCATTTTTGTTCCGCCGCCCTTTGCTGCCGACGCGATCATGGAAGCCGCCGACGCTGAGATCGAATTGATCATCTGCATCACTGAAGGTATTCCGGTTCTCGATATGGTGCGGGCGTGGGAGTTTCTGCAGACCCGTCGCGCGCGACTTATCGGTCCGAATTGCCCCGGAATTATTTCGCCGGGCAGATGCAAGATTGGAATCATGCCGGCGCGAATTCACCTGGAAGGTCCGGTTGGAATTGTTTCGCGGTCCGGAACCTTGACCTACGAAGCCGTTCATCAGCTGACCACTCGTGGCATTGGGCAATCTACGGCGATCGGAATCGGCGGAGATCCGATTATCGGAACGAACTTTACCGACGCACTCGACTTGTTTAACCGCGATCCGCAAACGGAAGCTGTGGTGATGATCGGCGAGATTGGCGGTAACGCGGAAGAAACCGCGGCGGAATTCGTCAAGGCGAGAATGAAAAAACCTGTCATCGGTTTTATTGCCGGACAAACCGCTCCACCGGGACGGCGCATGGGCCATGCCGGAGCGATCATTTCAGGCGGTCACGGCACTGCGTCCGAAAAGATCAAAGCGATGCAGGCGGCAGGAATTCGCATGTGCACATCGCCTGCTGATATCGGCGAAACTGTGGCCGCGGCCATGGGAAATAAAGTCAACGCTTAAATCCAAGGATCACTACCAAACTTCCAAATTATGAAAACTTTGCAACGCACTCTCACGATTGTTAAGCCTGATGCCGTGCGCAGAAACGCAATCGGCGACATCATTGAACAGTTCGAAAAGAACCACTTTCGCATTCTGGCAATCAAGATGCTGGAAATCTCCAAGCACCAAGCGGAGCAGTTCTATGCGGTCCACGCCAATAAAGGATTTTTCACGTCGCTCACAGATTTCATGTCCAGCGGCCCTATCGTAGCGTTGGCCCTGGAAAAGGAGAATGCCATCGCCGACCTTCGTAAGCTTATGGGCGCGACCAATCCAGCGAACGCTGAAGAAGGTACAATCCGCAAAAAGTGGGCGCAAAGCATTGAGCACAATGCCATTCATGGATCTGACGCCGAGGACACAGCAAGATTTGAACTGAGTTTTTTCTTCGCAGGATACGAATTGGCGCAGTAGCTAGACTTGAGACTTGGAGGGTGACGATTCAGCTAAGGGGTTCATACAGTTGACCGTCCACCCGGTCCGCTATCTTCGGCAAATCCTTCTTCGCTAATTGCAGAAAATGGGATGCGGATCGATGAGCCTCAAGCGCGGCATCATCCTTGTACTGCTCGTAAATAAAGAATTTTCTCGGTTCGGTGCGGTGCCGATGTACCTGGTACATGGCGCAACCGGGCTCCTTGCGGGATTCGGCCGTGAGCTTCGAAAACAGGTCTGCGACTTCCACTTCCTTGCCGGACTTCGCCATCCACGTCACTGCCAAAACAACCATCGGTCTCCCTTTCTTATTTCGAAGCCATTTTCAGTGTTGAAGCACTGGTCTTTGCCATCGTTTCAAGTTCATCGAGAAATTCATCCACGAAGATTGTTTCTTCGCGGCCGGGCCCAGTCGACACCATCCCAATGCGCGCACCGGTTTCTTTTTCGATGAAGGAAAGATAGTCGCGTGCGGTCTTCGGCAGCTTCTTGAACTCCGTAATTCCTTTCGTGGATGACTTCCATGCCGGCATCTTCTTGTAGAGACACTCGATGTCATCCCATCCGCTTGCATCCGCGGGAATTTCTTCGGTAGCACGGCCATTGACTTTATATCCCACGCAAACCGGTATTTCGGCCAACTCATCAAGCACGTCAAGCTTGGTCACGACCAGCCACGATGTGCCGTTGATCATTCCCGAATAGCGCAACAACGGGAGGTCAAGCCATCCGCAGCGGCGCGGGCGTCCGGTGACGGCGCCGAATTCGTTTCCGCGTTTGCGGATATTGTCGCCTACTGAATCGAACAGTTCCGTCGGAAATGGTCCCTCGCCGACCCGTGTGCAGTAAGCTTTAGTTACGCCAATCACTGAGTCAATTGCTGTCGGAGCGACTCCTGTGCCGATCACCGCCCCGCCAGAGATCGCGCTGGAGGAAGTCACAAACGGGTAAGTCCCGTGATCGATATCGAGCATGGTGCCTTGCGCGCCCTCGAACATGACCGCGTGACCTTCGGCGATCGCGCGATTCAGAAGCACCGCCGTGTCACAAACAAAGGGCGCCAGCTTTCGCGAAGCCTCGGCGTACTCCTCGTACATTTTGTCTGCGTCGAGCGGTTCGGAGTTGAACAGCGCGTGCGCGATCATGTTCTTTTCGCGGCAGGCATTTTCCACGTGCTTCTTAAGCAGGTCGAGATCTAGCAGATCGATGACACGTAGGCCGCGGCGTCCGGCTTTGTCTTCGTACGCAGGACCGATGCCGCGTGAGGTGGTCCCGATTTTCACTCGCCCGGGTGCGTTCTCGGAGGCAAGCTCGATCATCCGGTGATAAGGAAGGATTACTTGAGCACGATTGCTGACGAACAGGTTGCCGTCGACTTTTACTCCAGCATCCCTGAGCCCGGAAACTTCTTTAAGAAAAGCGATAGGGTCGAGCACGACGCCATTGCCGATTACGCTACGGCAATCCTGGCGCAGGACGCCGCAAGGAACCAGCTGCAATACGAAACGCTTCCCATTAATGATGACAGTGTGTCCGGCATTGTGCCCACCGGCGTAGCGTGCCACGACGGAAAATCTTTCCGAAAGCACGTCGACGATCTTGCCCTTGCCTTCGTCTCCCCACTGCGCGCCGACTACGACCGCAGCCTTGCCTGTCTTCAAATGTTCACTCCCTCAATTCGCTTTGCGATTCCAAACCCTTGGAGTCTGCACACACACCCGCACTGCGGAGAAACGTAAGATCAGGGATTTGCCGGGTAGAAGTGTACTTTGAATAATAACCTGCTACGGAACGCCAGCCAAGCGCATTTCATAGACCTGCGCAATGGCACATCAGGGGCACGAAATGCGATTCTCCGGTGCGGGATGACAACATTGACGCTTGGCTGGTCCGAATGTTATAAAACTTAGTTTTGTGCGAGTCTGCCGAGGGAGGTTTTTGAGCTCCCACCTGCAGGCAGAGCGCACGAAATGTCCGACGCGGCCAAATCAGCACTCCTTCATTTGCGGTGGAAGCGTGTTCGGATGCGGAAGGTTCTAGTCTGTAATTAAGACGAGAAAACCGCCGCACGGAATAGGCCTGAACCCGTAGTCATCGTGGTACGTCAAAATCGGAGGAATTTCCATGCGCATCGGTTTGCACAGGATTGCGTCTAGCTCACACCGCATTTTCCAATCTGTAGCAGCCTTGTTTCTATTTTTAACCGTTGGAGCCTCAGCAGCGCTCGCCCAACCCGAACAGGTGAGCGGCGAAGCTAACCTGAAGTTGCCGGATCTTTCCAGCGTCCAATTCTTCGGCATGGACGGGCACAAGCTGCTGCTGATCGGGATCCTTTTCTGCATTTTTGGGCTGGGCTTTGGTCTAGTGATTTACTCGCGGCTGAAAAACCTGCCGGTTCATCGCTCAATGCTCGACATCTCCGAATTAATTTACGAAACCTGCAAAACTTATCTGATCACCCAGGGCAAGTTTCTGCTGCTGCTTTGGGCATTCATCGCTGTCATCATAGTGCTGTACTTTGGTGTGCTGGCGCCGGTTCCCAACAAACCGGTTTCGACCACACTTCCGATGATTCTGCTGTTCAGCATAGTGGGAATTGCCGGCAGCTATGGCGTGGCCTGGTTCGGAATCCGGGTAAACACCTTCGCTAATTCACGCACGGCGTTCGCAAGTCTCCACGGCAAACCCTATCCCCTCTACCGCATTCCGCTTTCGGCAGGGATGAGCATTGGCATGATGCTCATCAGTGTCGAATTGCTGATCATGCTTTTCATACTCCTATTTATCCCGGCCGATTATGCGGGACCGTGCTTCATCGGATTTGCGATCGGGGAATCCCTGGGCGCGGCGGCGCTGCGTATCGCTGGAGGAATTTTCACCAAGATCGCCGACATTGGGTCTGACTTGATGAAAATCGTCTTCAAGATTAAAGAGGACGATGCCCGCAATCCTGGAGTAATCGCCGATTGCACCGGTGACAACGCGGGCGATTCCGTCGGCCCGTCAGCAGACGGATTTGAAACCTACGGTGTCACTGGCGTTGCGCTGATCACGTTCATCTTACTTGGCGTGAAGAGCCCGACTGTGCAGGTCCAGTTGCTGGTGTGGATCTTTGTCATGCGCGTCATGATGCTTTTCTCCAGCGCCCTCGCCTACTTCTTGAATGGTGTGATTGCCAAAGCGCGCTATGACGGCAAGGATGAGATGAATTATGAGTCCCCGTTGACCTCCCTCGTCTGGATTACCTCACTGGTGTCAATCGCGCTGACCTACTTGATCTCTTACCTGATGATTCCTCAGATTGGTGATGACAGCACGCAGTGGTGGAAGTTGGCGACGATCATCTCCTGCGGTACGCTAGCCGGCGCAATTATTCCGGAACTGGTGAAGGTCTTCACTTCGGTAGACTCGCGCCATACTAATGAGGTTGTCATTTCAGCCCAGGAAGGCGGCGCTTCGTTGGGAATCCTCTCCGGCTTCGTTGCCGGAAATTTCTCCGGCTACTATCTGGGATTGTCCATGGTCATCCTAATGGGAATCGGTTATTACGTCAGCACGTTTGGACTTGCTGAAGCCGCCAACATGCTCGCTCCCGCGGTATTTGCTTTCGGGTTGGTCGCATTCGGATTTTTGGGAATGGGCCCCGTCACTATAGCGGTAGATTCTTACGGGCCGGTGACCGACAACGCGCAATCAGTATATGAACTCTCTCTAATTGAGAATGTGCCCACGGCTGAACTGAAGCGGGACTTCAACATCAATGTGAACTTCGAGCGTGCCAAGCACCTGCTCGAAGCCAATGACGGNGCNGGGAATACTTTTAAGGCGACTGCTAAACCCGTTCTGATTGGAACCGCGGTCGTCGGTGCGACCACGATGATTTTTTCCATTATTATGGCCCTGACAAATGGGCTCACCAGCAACGTTCAGAAGCTCTCATTGCTTCATGCGCCATTCGTGCTGGGGCTTATTACGGGCGGCGCCATGATCTATTGGTTCACCGGCGCATCTACACAAGCGGTGACGACGGGAGCATATCGCGCGGTCGAGTTCATCAAGGCCAATATCAGACTCGACGGTGTTGAGAAGGCATCGGTCGCTGACAGCAAAAAAGTAGTGCAGATTTGCACCCAGTACGCGCAGAAAGGCATGCTCAACATCTTTCTAGCTGTGTTCTTTGCCACACTGGCGTTCGCGTTCGTCGAGCCTTTCTATTTCATCGGATACCTGATCTCAATCGCAATCTTCGGCCTGTATCAGGCTATCTTCATGGCCAATGCGGGCGGCGCCTGGGACAACGCCAAAAAAATCGTTGAAGTGGACCTCAAACAGAAGGGAACACCGCTGCACGATGCTACCGTTGTGGGCGATACTGTAGGCGATCCATTCAAGGACACGTCATCAGTCGCCATGAACCCGGTGATCAAGTTCACCACGTTGTTCGGTCTTCTGGCGGTCGAACTAGCAGTCTCATTAGCTTCCAAGAACGAGACCTTGACCCGAGTCTTAGCGCTGATCTTTTTCCTGATCTCGTTCTTCTTCGTCTATCGCTCGTTCTATGGAATGCGCATCGGATCAGAAGTGCGGCGGCAGGAAGCGCCGGTCGCTGCCGATTGAGAGATTGTTTAGCGAAAGCAATCAAATAGAACCGTGTGCTTGATGTGCACACGGTTTTATTTTGTTTCGGGGTTGTGTATCAGCGTTCGTATGTACAGCACAATTTGCCACCGCTGAAGTTCAGGAAGTTTGCTGAAAGAAGGCATCCCCCGCCGGGAGTTCCCGTTTGTTATCTTCCAGAAAAATGTTCCATCGCTTTGTGACTGGACCATTGGAAGCTGCAGGTCAGCCGCGTGTTTCTCTTCTATTCCGGCTCCATCACTCCCGTGGCATTCGACGCAATTACGAATAAAAAGTTTACGGCCTCCGGCGGCGGCCTGAGGCTTGGACGCGAGTGGATTTGGACGTGCTGCAGCCTCAGACGGAGCACGCCAATTGGGATCCTGCTGATACCCGGGATTCTCTCCGAGTAGCTGTGCGGCCGCCAACAACGCGAAACCAGCAACTGCAATGATCAGCCGGGTCACGGCTTTTTCCTGAACAACTTCGATAAATTGCTTCCGAAGTTCTGAATTTCGTACGTGTACCCAAAGCGGATCAAAACCGGACTGTCTTGTTTATTGAGCGCAAAGCCCGGGGAGAAACGTAGGGTGCCGTTATCACTGGCAGACCATGACAATACCGGCGCGAAATACTGTGCTGCATCATGCGATCCGAAACCGAGCGTGCTTCCCAAGCCGCCATACAGTTCCGCCCCGACGATAAAGTTCTCGCGACAGAACCGGCAGTTCTCGCCCGATGCGAGCGTCGCCAGTGGGCGCGACACGCCGATCGCGTAGCCAAATTCCACTCCTTCGGACTCCGAAAAGTTTTTGGTGGCAATGAAGTTTTCGGAAATATTCCAATCGTGATAGTCGCTGGACAGAATTAACTTGGCCTCCAGTTCATGAGCATGAAGCGGCGTCAACAGAGCGTTCGGGGAGCTCACATCGGGACCCTCGCCCTCAATCTCTTTTTGAATTCTGCTGGCCTCATTCAGCTGCTCGTACTCGAGATAGAGCACCGGATTGATCCAGTGCTCGCGCCGCAGAACTTTATACCGGTTCTCCCATCGCCAGCCGGTAAACACGGTGCTGTCTGCCCAAGTTGATTGTCCTTCAAGATACAGCTCTGTCGTCCACTGCGCCGTCGCGCCATACTCCAGTTCCAAGTACGGCGCGAAGTAAGACTTCTGGCCACTTCTTGGAACTCCACTGGTGCTGGAAATCTCAACATCCAGGTTTCCCGGCTCTTCCATGTGATGAGTGTAGGTCACGAAGAATGGGCTCTCTTGAGCAAACGATGCGCTCACGGCCGATATGGCGAAAACACTCGACCACAATGCTCGGGCAACATACTTGCAACTGAGTTGCATAAGTGGTGAAGCATGATGTTATTGGAATCAAAGCGACAGGGTCAAGGTATATAGCCCAAATTGTGTGTCAGCCGGATTGCAACCAGATGCAACGATCAGTTGGATGAACGGCATTCGGCGCAATAGCCGCCGATTTCCAACCGGCTCACGAGAATGTGAAACTGGCACTCGCGCTGTATCTGGCCTTTGAGGCGCTCGAACAAATCGCTTTCGAACTCGGCAATTTTTCCGCAACGCAGGCACGCCATATGAATGTGGTCCCGCTGCGGTCGTCGCTCATAAAAGTGCTTCTCGCCCTGCATATGCATTAGGTCGAGCTCGTCAACCAAACCGTACCGTTTCAGCAGTTTTAGTGTTCGATAAACTGTGACCCGGTCGATGCCGGGGTCCACTTTGCGGGCGTGACGAAGAATTTGTGCGGCATCGAGGTGCTGCTTGGCAGTTTCCACGATGCTGAGAATCGTCCGCCGCTGATGAGTCAGTCGCAGGCCGCGGGACGCTAACGCGGCCTGCAGGTGACCAGGCGCTTCGGTGTGAGGTATTGGCACGAGATGCTCCTAATGAAACTCAGTTGCAACAGTTTAATGCCAAATACGACAAATGGAAACCGGATAGGGAACTGAATTGCTTAATTCGCGCCGCGCATCTTCGTTTTCACGCTGTGCGCCAGCCTTTCTATCTCATCCGCTTTTTTGATTACATCGAGGGAAAGGACATGCTCGTTACTCTTGTCGACATAATCTTTAAGCTCGGTTGAGAGCTTGAGCAGTCGCTCGGTATCGCGCTTGAGCTCTGCCTGACGCTGTTGGTTCGCTCTTTTCTCCATGTCCTTTTGGATTTCGGGAGGAACAGCAGGGCCGGGTTCGTCAGTTTGGGGAGCGCCCAGACGAGGCGGCACTGGCTGTTGCCGTGAGGGAAGCTGCTGCGGCACACACAGCGCCAGCAGTAAAAAGATGAAACAAATTGTTTTATGCACGGTGGGCCTCAATGGACACTACAGTAGTTAAATTATAAGGTCTAACAAGGGAACGGCTTTTTACCCCATTGCTATAATCGACCGCTGAAATGACTCTGCTCGATATTCTGCAAAAACCTCTGGCACCCGTCAGCATGAATGTTCCGGCGCTGTTACGTGATTGGCGCGAAGACACCATGAACTTCCTTCGCCACGACACGCCGAAGATTGTCCTGGTGCTGATCGCAAGCTATGTGCTGACACGCGTGCTCCGTGCTATTTCACGCAAGAGTGCAGAGGTTCACATTCGCAAGTTGCCGCCGGGAGTGAGTGTCCAGCAATTCAGGACCGTTACCAGCGTCATTACCAGCGTAGGCGTATTCGTCATTTCGTTTGTTGCCGGTTTGGAAATTCTTTCTTTGTTGGGCTTGAATCTAGGTCCAATGCTCGCCAGCGCTGGCATTGCTGGACTCGCAATCGGCTTTGGCGCGCAAACGCTGGTGCACGATTTTATAAACGGTTTTTTCATTCTGCTGGAAAACCAATACGACATTGGCGATGTCGTCCGTATCGCGGGAGTAAAAGGCACAGTTGAAAGCATGAGCCTAAGGATGACGGTGCTCCGCGACGAAGACGGCACGATCCATCTGGTACCGAACAGTGCGGTTCAGATTGTGTCCAATACCACCCGTGATTGGTCCCAAATCGCTTTGAGAGTGGCGGTCGCCTACAGCGAACCTAGTGACAAGGTGATTAAATTGCTAAAGGACATTGGGGAGCAGATTCGGCATGATCCTGCTTTTGCCGAAGACATTGTGAGCGATGTTCAGGTGCCCGGTATCGATCGGGTTGGAAACGGTGAAGCTGAGTACTTGATGCTGGTGAAGACGCGGCCAAGCAAACAGTACGCCGTGAGCCGCGAGTTGCGTCGCAAGATCAAGGAATGCTTCGAGCAGAATAAGATTCAGACCGCAGGTCCGGGCCGAATTTATGTCGTTGACCAGGGCGGCACGGTGAAGGCGTCCTAGACTCTACTTCTGACAGTGCGGACAATAGTGGCTGCTGCGACCCGCGATCACGATTCGCTTGATGGGAGTCTTGCACACCAGGCAGGGCTTGCCTTCGCGGCCGTAAACTCGATGCTTCAATTGAAAAAAACCCTCTTCGCCATCGGCATCCACGTAATCGGAAATGCTCGAACCTCCCAGGCGAATGGCGTGATTCAAAACTTTCTTCAATTCGGCGTGCAAGCGTTTGAGCTCGCCTTGAGTGAGCGATGAAGCGCGTCGCCTCGGACGAATCTTCGCGCGAAACAAGGCTTCATCGGCATAGATATTGCCGACCCCGCTCAGGAGCTTCTGGTTCAGCAGCGCACTTTTGATGGGAGTCTTGCGCTTGCGGAACAGTTTCGCGAAATCTTCAAACGAAATGTGAAGCGGCTCGGAGCCAGGAGCGGCGAATTTTTCGATTACGCTCAAGCGACCAAAGCGACGGGGATCGACGAAGCGCAGTTCCCGGCCGGAAGAGAGCTTCAAAATCGCGTGGGTATGTTTTTCGACCGGAACCTCAGGCGTAGAGACGCGCAGGCTGCCGGTCATTCCGAGGTGAACGATCCACTGACTATTTGCAGCAGGTGAGCCGTTCGAAGAAGCCAGATCGAAAACAATATGCTTGCCCGCGCGCCGCACGCCCGAGATGGTCTTCGATTCGAGCGCGGCAACGATCTCTTGAGCGGAAGACTTCAGCGGCTCCGGCTTGGA
>C688J18823_10002892_pt1 | contig 10813 bp, 10 predicted proteins | sample HopSoiMetagenom1_FD_18823 | JGI IMG/M metagenome (IMG submission 18823) | reverse complement strand
CTCCAGCCGCAGCGCCGATCGTGCCGCCCGCACCCATCGCTGCCGCAGCAGCGGAAGCTCCTCCCATGGAGCGGCCGCGCCCGCAAGCGCCACCACCACCGGTGCGCCACGCTCCATCACCGCCGCCAGCGCCTGCTACGCATTCTGCGGGTGGCGACACCCGCGAGCGTCAGCGGCCGCAACCGGTGGTTCCAGGCGCACCGCGTCCGCGCCCGATCGCGACCGGCGCGCCATACACGCCTCCGCGTCCCGTTGCATCCGCCGCGCCGGGCGCCGGAACCGCTCCGCCACGCCGGGAAGAGCGGAACACCGGTCGTGGCGATGATCGTGGCGCACGCCGCGGCAAGAAAGGCAAGCGCGGGGTCGATCAGGAAGCGGTGCAGGCCAACATCGGTAAGACGATGGCGACCATGCGCGGACCAATCCGCCGTGGCGCTGCCCGTCGCGCCGAGGACGGAAGCTATCGCGAAGAGCTCGCCGCGCAGCGTCAGGCGGAAGTCGAGCGCGAGAAGAAAACCGTTCGCGTCAACGAGTTCATTACCGTCAGCGAGCTCGCGCAGATTCTCAAGACACCGGCCGTCCAGATCGTCGGCTTCGCGTTCAAGAACCTTGGGCTGATGGTCACCATCAATCAGCGTCTGGATTTTGATCAGATCGAGCTGATCGCGGGCGAGTTCGGATTCCAGGCAGTGAAGGAAGAGGAGTACGCGGCCGACCTGAACGCGCCTGCTACACCAGACGACACCGCCGAGCAGCTGGAGTCGCGTCCGCCTGTCGTCACCATCATGGGTCACGTCGACCACGGAAAGACGTCGCTGCTCGATTATATCCGGAAATCCAACGTCGTCGCCGGTGAGTCGGGTGGTATCACCCAGCACATTGGTGCGTATCACGTCTCTCTTCCCGGCGGAAAGTACATCACGTTCCTCGATACGCCTGGCCACGAAGCATTCACCGCCATGCGTGCGCGAGGCGCACAGGTGACGGACATCGTCGTCCTGGTCGTTGCGGCCGACGATCAGGTAATGCCGCAAACTATTGAGGCCATTTCGCACGCGAAGAACGCCGGCGTGCCGATGATCGTAGCGATCAACAAGATCGACGTGCCGGGCGCGAACCCGATGAAGGTGAAGCAGGATCTCCTCCAGCACGGTGTCGTGCTCGAGGAGTTCGGCGGCACCGTTCTGTCCAGTGAGGTCTCCGCCAAGAAGGGCACCAATATCGATTCGCTGCTCGATCAGATTCTGCTGCAGGCGGAGATTCTCGATCTCAAAGCCAATCCCAATCGCGGCGCCACCGGCGCGGTCGTCGAAGCTCAGCTCGACCCGGGCAAGGGGCCGGTCGCTACGATCCTCATCAACAACGGGACGCTCCACGTCGGCGACGACTTCATCTGCGGTATGTACTCCGGCCGCGTGAGAGCGCTGCTCGACGAGCGTGGGCGTAACATCAAGGAAGCTGGGCCGGCAATTCCGGCGCAGGTGCTCGGAATTGGTGGAGTCCCGATGGCCGGCGATCAGTTCGTCGTCGTCGAGGATGCGATCGAGTCGCGCGAGATCGCGCAGCGCCGGCAGCGACTCGACAGAGAAGCGAAGAGCCGTCGTACGGCCAAGGGTGTCGTCTCGCTCGAAGACTTCATGTCCCAGACCGCACCGGGACAGAAGCGCATTCTCCGCATTGTCATCAAGGCGGATCAGGGTGGGCCGGCGGAAGCGCTCGCCGACTCACTTGGCCAGCTGTCTCACGAGGAGGTGTCGGTCGACGTCATCCATCGTGGGGTCGGCGCCATTACTGAAAGCGACATCCTGCTTGCCCGCGCATCGGGAGCCATCATCGTCGGCTTCCACGTTCGACCGGACAACAACGCCCGCGCCGCCGCCGAGCGCGAAGGTGTGGAAATCAAGCTGTACAAGATCATCTATGAGGCCGTGGAAGACGTTCGTGCGGCCCTCGAAGGCATGCTTCGGCCGGAGGAGAAGGAGGTCGTGCTCGGCGAGGCCGAAGTTCGTGACCTGTTCAAGGTTCCTCGCATGGGAGTCATCGCCGGCTGTTCAGTGCGGAGCGGTGTCATCAACCGCCAGGGCCGGGTTCGGGTCATTCGCGACGGCGTCGAGATCTACGACGGAGCCATCGGCTCCCTCCGGCGCTTCAAGGACGACGTCAAAGAAGTTCGCGAAGGATTCGAGTGCGGCATCGGCGTCGAGAACTTCAACGACATCAAGGTTGGAGATGTCCTGGAGTGCTACCGCAAGGAGCAAGTGGCGCGCACCCTTACCTCAGCGGCCGGCGCCTCTGCGTAACACACGTCGAGCGGACCGCGTCGCCGAGGCGGTCCGCGTCGAGGTTGCCACATTCCTCACTGAATCGGCAAAGGATCCGCGCATCGTCGGTTTCGTGACGGTGACCGCAGCGGAGGTGAGTCCTGATCTCCGCCACGCGCGCGTCTATGTCAGCGTGCTTGGAAGCGAGACGGAGAAGCAGGCGACCTTTGATGGCCTCGACAGCGTCGCGTCTCACCTCCGCTCGCGTGTCGCGCGCGTCCTCCGGCTTCGAGTCGCTCCCGAGATTCAGTTCAAGGAAGACGACACCATAGCGCGCGCCGCCCGAATCGAGTCGCTGCTGGCAGACGTGAAGAAGCAGGATGCCGCAGCATCCGATGGAAACGACGACGTCTGACCGCGCGACTGGGCCTTCCACGCCAGTCGAAGGACTGCTTCTAGTAGACAAACCGGCCGGAATGACTTCCCACGACGTCGTTCAGTGTGTGCGACGTATCTACGGCGAGCGAAGCATAGGACATCTGGGCACGCTGGATCCTTTCGCTACTGGATTACTGGTTTTGTTGCTTGGCCGCGCCACTCGACTGGCGACCTTCATCGATACGGAGCCGAAGGTGTACGAGGCCGTGATAAAGTTCGGCGACGAAACGGACACCGACGATTCGACCGGAACGGTGATTCGGAGTGGCGCCGCGCCAGCGCAGGCAGCGATAAAGGCTGCGGTTGCTTCACTGACCGGCAAGGTTTCCCAGATTCCTCCCGCATACTCTGCGAAAAGTGTCGATGGCACCCGCGCTTACGATGCAGCGCGCCGCGGCGAGCCACTCGAGCTCCGTCCTGTTGATGTCGAGGTGTACAGCTGGGACGGAATTCGCTTCCAGGATGACTCCGTCGCGGCCACCATAACCTGCAGCGGTGGCACCTACATCCGCTCGCTGGCGCGTGATCTGGGCCGGCTCACGTCGTCGGCGGCACATCTGGAGTCACTGCGCCGCACGCGGGTCGGTCGGTTTGACGTAAAAGACGCCCCCACTCTTGAAAGCCTGACCGCGAGTCCCCGCGCGATCACGGTCCTGCGGGTTGTGGCAGATGCCTAGGGACGCCTATCTCACTGACGAATCGGGCCTGCCGCCGCACGTGAGCGGAACCGTGGTAACCGTCGGCACCTTCGATGGCGTCCACCGCGGGCACCGGGATGTGGTGGAGCGTTTGGTAAGACGCGCGCGCACGCTGAAGATCCCAAGCGTGCTCGTCACTTTCGAGCCGCATCCCCTGGAGGTGGTGAATCTCGCCGCTGCTCCATTGCTGCTCACGACTCATGATGAGAAACAGGAGGTCCTCGCCGAGACGGGAATCGACTACCTCGCTGTGCTTCCGTTCACACCGCGTCTCGCCGCCTACTCCGCCGAAAACTTTGTCGAGGTCATACTCCGCAGATGCTTCCGTCTGCGTGAGCTTCTGATCGGCTACGATCATGGTTTCGGCCGCCAGCGCGCCGGGAACGTCGAGGTTCTCAAAACCCTCGGCAGCCGTGACGGCTTCGGCGTGGAGGTGGTTGATCCGGTTTCCGGACCTGACGGGCATTCGATCTCATCNACCTCGATTCGTCGCGCGATAGCAGGGGGCGATCTGGACCGCGCAGCCGAAGCGCTTGGACGACTTTATTCGGTCAGTGGCCGGGTCGTGAAGGGCGNGCAGCGAGGTCGCACCATTGGTTTCCCAACTCTAAATCTGGGCGGGCCACCTTTGCGGAAGCTTCTCCCGCCCGAAGGGGTTTATGCGGTGCGAGTTCAGACGCCTGCCGGGCCGATAGGTGGTATGATGAATCTCGGGCCCCGTCCAACTTTCGGAGATCTCACGACCTCGCTGGAAGCTCATCTCTTCGACACCAGCGGGGATTTCTACGGCGCCGAAGTGCGGATCGATTTCGTCGCGCGGCTCAGGGAAACGCGGAAGTTCGCATCGGCCGATCAGTTGGCGAAACAGCTCGCGCAGGACGAGCGCGACGCCAGGAAATGCGTTGACTCTCTTAAGCGCTCCCAATAACCTTAAAGGCTAGTCTCAAAATGCCCCTTTTTCCCCCTACAGAAGCATGAATCTGAAGTGGCGCATCGCCATCATCCTCGGTCTGGTTGCCGCATCGGTCTGGGCGCTATTTCCGCGCACCGTCGTCGAGCGGGTCAAACGGAACGGTGAATTTGTTTACGATACGGTCCGGCGGGTCCCGCTCAAGCGGGGTCTCGACCTGCAAGGCGGGATGTATCTCGCGCTCGACGTCGACGAGTCCAAAGGAGCGGTCCCCGACAAGAGCAAGGCGATCGACAACGCGCTCAAGGTGGTCCGCAACCGCATCGACGAGTTCGGCGTTTCCGAGCCCGTGGTGCAGAAAGTCGGCAACGATCGCATCATCGTCGAGCTTCCCGGAATCGACGATCCGCGACGGGCTCAGGATGTCGTGCAGAAATCGGCGTTCCTGGAGTTCCAGATAACCGACAAGACCCAGGCGCTGGAAAAGTCGCTGCCACGCATCGACGCCGCCTTAAAGGACACCAGAATCGCGGCGGCCACGCCCGCCTCGCCGGGCGCGAAGGACACCACAAACGCGGGACTTCAGTCGCTGTTCACCGCGGATACCTCGAAGAAGCCCGATTCCACCAAAAAGGATTCGACCGCAGCCGGCGGCACCGCCGGAGGTCCGGGCGCCTTCTCCAAGCTCATTCAACAGGGACAGATGCCGGGCGAGTATTACGTCGCCCAGAGCGACGTTGGTCTGGTGACTCAGTATCTGTCGATGCCGCAGGTAATCGACGTTCTGCCGCCCGGGAAAGTTATTCGGTGGCGGAGCGATACTACCGCACTCGGCAACCGTGTTTATCGGCCCTTTTACGTGCTGGACGCCAAGCCGATTATCACGGGCGAATACCTCACTGACGCCAAACCCAACACTTCGCCGACTGAAGGAAACATCGTCGAGTTCACGATGAACAATGAAGGAGCGCGACGCTTTCGCGCCGAGACCGGGCGGCACGTGAAGGACTTTATGGCAATCGTGCTCGATCAGCGTGTGATGGGCCAGCCGCCCGTCATCCAGAGCGCCATCGGCGCGCGCGGCCAGATCACCATGGGAGGCAAGGATCTTCAGGCCGCCCAGGACTTGGCGCTGGTGTTGCGGGCGGGATCGCTTCCCGTTCCGCTCAAGATCGCCGACACCCGACAGATCGGGGCCAGCCTCGGCCTCGACTCGATCCACAAGGGAATCACCGCCGGCATCATTGCCGTTGCGCTCGTGGTTCTCATCATGCTCGGGTACTACCGGTTTTCCGGTGCTTTGGCAGTGGCGGCTCTCGGTCTCTACATCCTCTACACCCTNGCCGTGCTCGCCGGATTCAGTGCCGTGCTCACCCTGCCTGGGCTTGCCGGATTCGTGCTCTCCATCGGCATCGCAGTCGACGCCAACGTGCTGATCTTCGAGCGAATACGGGAAGAGCTCGCGCACGGGAAGACAGTGAGGACTGCCATCGATGAAGGCTTCCGTCACGCAATGAGCGCGATTGTCGACTCCAACGTTTCCACCGCGCTGACAGCCGCGGTCCTGTATCAGTACGGCTCGGGTCCTGTTCGCGGCTTCGCGGTGACGCTTCTCGCCGGTATCGCCGCGTCAATGGTCACAGCGATTTTCGTTGTTCGAACCTTTTACATGATCTGGTTGAATCGCTCGCGCGAAGCCCAGACAACACTGAGCATCTGATGCTTCGAATTCTTCACGATACCAATTACGACTTCATCCGCTGGTGGAAGGTGATGGCGGCGATCACTATCGCCTTCATCCTGCTGGGCCTGGGGTCACTCGCTGTCAAAGCGCCCAACTACAGCATCGAGTTTACCGGTGGCACCTTGATGGAGCTCGAGTTCAGCCGTCCACCCGACGTGGGTGAGATCCGCTCCACCCTGGATGAGGCGGGAATTCGGGGCGCNGAGATNCAGCAGTTTGGCACCAACACCGAATTCACCGTCCGCGTCCAGAACGCCGCCGCGATAGCGTCTCAGGCAAAGGGCGCGGAGAGCATCGCTGTCACCATCGAAAATGTTCTGAAGCGGAAGTACGGAGACGCGGGACTGAGCGTGAAGCGCACCGAGGCCGTCAGCGCACGCGTCGGCGACGAGTTCAAGCGCGGTGCGATCATCGCCATTCTCCTCTCGTTCCTGATCACCCTCGTTTATCTGTCCATCCGCTTCGAGTGGCGCTTCGCCGCCGCGGCCGTTATTGCAACCAGCCACGACGTATTCACGACGATTGCGTTCCTNAAGCTGATGCATCTCGAGATCTCCCTTACTGTCGTGGCCGGCCTGCTCACCGTCCTTGGATACTCGCTCAACGACACCATCATCATCTTCGATCGCGTTCGCGAGAACCTTCGGAAGGGAAGGAAGGAGACTCTTTATGAGACACTCAACCGCTCGATCAACGAGACGCTGCCTCGATCGGTGCTAACACACGCCACGACCTTCGCGTCGACACTGGCTCTGCTCATCTTCGCCGGTGAAGTGATCAGGCCTTTTGCCTGGGTGATGGCCTTCGGTATCGTGACCGGTACCTTCAGCTCGATTTACGTCGCAGCACCGGTGCTCCTGTGGATCGAACGCAAATGGCCACGCAAGACGGGTACGCGTCCAACTTCATCGACAGCCACGCCCACCTCGCGGACCCAGCGTTCACCGGCGACCGCGACGCGGTAATCGCGCGCGCCCGCAATGCGGGCGCGAAGGCGATCGTGTGCGTTGGGGAGTCGGTCGCGGCGGCGGAGCTTGCCGCGCGGTACTCGGCGGATAATCCCGGCTTCGTCTTCGCGACCGCAGGGATCCATCCCCACGACGCCGCTGGATTCGACGCCAGTAGCGATGTTCCGCGCCTCCGTGAGCTGCTGCGGGAATCCGCCGTTGCCGTCGGCGAATGCGGCCTCGACTATCACTACGACAATTCGCCACGCGGCCTGCAGCGCGCGGCTTTCGCGGCCCAGATTGCCCTGGCGGCCGAAATGCATAAGCCGCTCATCGTCCACACCCGCGACGCCGAGGAGGACACGCGCGGCATGATAAGCGAGGCGCACACCGCCGGCGTGCTGGGCGTCTTACACTGTTACACGGGATCTCCCGCTCTGGCTCGACACGCGCTCGACGCCGGCTGGTCCATTTCGTTCAGCGGGATCATCACCTTTAAGAAATGGAGCGAAGACGATCTGCTCCGCCTTGTGCCGGAAGACCGCCTGATGGTGGAATCGGACTCACCGTATCTCGCGCCCGTCCCGAATCGAGGAAAAAGAAACGAGCCCGCCTGGGTCCCCCATACAATCGCGAAGCTCGCACTCGCGCGCGGCGCCACACCTCGGCACATCGCCGCAGTCACAGCGACCAATACCCAGCGCCTGTTCGGTCTGGCCTTTGAAGCCGCCTAGTGAGTAACATTCGCGATCACGACGTGACTCGCGTTCGCAGCGTACCCGAATGGAGCCTTTGAATGCCTCAGAAAAAGATCAGCACTGACAAAGCGCCGTCGGCAATTGGCCCATATTCACAGGGAATCGCTACGAACGGTTTCATCTTCACCGCGGGTCAGATACCGCTCGATCCTGTCGCCGGAAAACTCGTCGAGGGCGGTATCGTCGAACAGACCGACCGCGTGATGCAGAACCTGGAAGAGGTGCTGCGTGCTGCGGGCGCCACGTGGAACGACGTGGTGAAGACCACTGTGTATCTCCACGACCTCTCCCATTTCCCAACAGTGAACGAGGTTTACGGCAAATGGCTGGGCGATGCGCGGCCGGCGCGCTCCACAGTTCAGGTGACGGCGCTCCCGCGTGGAGCTCTCGTTGAGATCGACGCCATCGCCGTCGTCTCCAAGTAGCGGCGTCGGAGCCGAGTGACGACGAACAGGACGCGCGAAGAGCTTTTCAGGCTTACAGCGTTCGCGCGTTGCGCCGGTTGAGCGTCAAAAATGGGTCCGGGTGACCTATCCCGCGCGCTGGCCGCGCTTCCAATCAAGACAGATCCGCGTCTGCTGGTCGGCAGAGAGACCTTCGACGACGCTGGAGTCTTTCGCATCTCGGACGATGTTGCCCTCGTCCAGACGGTGGATTTCTTCGCGCCCATCGTCGACGATCCTTTCGACTTCGGGCAGATCGCCGCGACGAACGCGCTCTCTGACGTCTACGCGATGGGGGGACAGCCGCTCACAGCGCTCAACATTGTCGCATTCCCGACGAGCCAGTTGCCGCTGGAAGTCCTCGGCCAGATTCTGGCCGGTGGCCAGGAGAAGGTCCATGAGGCGGGAGCACTCATAGTTGGCGGCCACACCGTCATCGACACCGAGCTGAAATACGGGCTATCGGTGACGGGAAGGGCACATCCGAATTTCCTGCTGACAAATGCGGGCGCAAAGCCGGGCGATCATGTCGTTCTCACCAAGCCTATCGGCAACGGTATCCTTGCTACCGCCGGCAAGGCAGGGCAGCTCACTCCAGAAAGTGAGCGCGCGATGCTCGACGCCATGAAAACCCTCAACGGCAACGCGAGTAGGGCCGCCCTCGCGGTCGGTTCGCGGTGCGCTACTGATATCACAGGCTTCGGTCTCCTCGGCCATCTATCGCATATCGCGCGAGCGAGCAGCGTCAGCATCAGGCTCGATCTGGCGTCCATCCCGATCTTCGCCGGTGTTCGCGACGCTGCGCGCGCAGGCTTTGGCACCGACGGTGCCAAGAGAAACGCGCAATACCTGAGCGAATTAGTGCGCTGGACCGCTGGTACCGAGGAAGATCGGGCGATCCTCAACGATCCGCAGACATCCGGCGGGCTGGCCGTTTGCGTAAAAGCTGACCACGCGGCCAACTATCTTTCGCGGGTAGAAGGGTCTGTAGTCATCGGCGAGGTCATCGACCGGGGAGAAGTTGCGATCGAAGTCCAATAAGGGTATGTGGGGGTGGATGGAGCCTGGTGGCTTCCGTGATCTTCAAAATCACTGTGACCTTACGACGTAAGGCCGGGTGGGTTCGATTCCCACACTCTCCCGCCATCTCCCTGATTGTTGGTTTTGGGATTTTGCCGCTGACCGTCGCGCATACGGCCATCGCGCAGCAGCGGGACAGCGCGCGTGCGGGCATCGCCTCGCCGCAGCGCCAGGGCCAGACGCCTGCGGTGCCCGATACCACGCATCGGCCGCCGATGACGCCGCGCCGCTCGTTTCTCACATCGCTCCTGCTGCCCGGTTATGCGCAGACCGTTTTCGGCCGCGACAAGGCGGCCGCAATCTTCGCCGTCGTGGAGATCGGATCCATCGGTATGGCCCGCAAAGCGGCTCAGGATCTGGCGGAGGCCAAAGGCTTGCCAAGGGACAGTGTGGTCGAAACGTACAAGACCGATCCCGCGACGGGCCTCGCCGTGATCGATCCGAAGACCGGGCTCCCTGTGCCAGAGACCTACATCGCGAGCCGTTACACCGATGACCGAATCAACGCTCGCAGAACCCACTATGAAGACTGGATCACGATGATCGTGTTCAATCATCTCTTTTCTGGTGCTGATGCGTACGTCGCTGCCAATCTCTGGGACTTCAAGGCGAACGTTGGTGCCACTGCGACGGCGCACTCGGCCATTCTCTATGCTTCGGTGCGGTTCCGTTGAGTAACTCGGCGCCCATCGGCGTCTTCGATTCGGGAATGGGCGGCTTGACCGTAGTGCGTGAAATGATCACTCAGCTGCCGAACGAAAGCATCATTTACTTCGGTGACACTGCGCGAGTCCCTTACGGTCCCAAGAGTCCCGACACAGTGCTCCGATACAGTCGCGAGATCACCTCGTATCTTCGCGATGAAGGTGTCAAAGCGATGGTCGTCGCGTGCAACACGGCCACAGCACACGCGCTACCAGCGCTACGACGCGAGTTTGATTTCCCAATTGTCGGCGTAATCCAGCCGGGCGCCCGCGCGGCTGCATCGGCGACCCGGACCAAGCGGGTCGGCGTCATTGGGACTGCGGGAACCATCAAGTCACGCGCCTACGAGAAGGAGATCGTTAAACTGGTGCCGGACGTCGCGCTCACCGTTCAGGCGTGCGCTCTCTTCGTTCCCCTGGTGGAAGAGGGTTGGGTCGATACGGAGCCGACGCGCGCAATTGCGCGGAATTATCTGGCGCCGTTCGTCACCGCTGAAGTCGATACCCTGGTCCTTGGCTGTACTCACTACCCGCTGATGAAGACTGTCATCGGCAACGTCGTCGGTCGCGAAGTTCGCCTGATCGACAGCGCCCATGAGACGGCGCGTGAGGCGGCGGCGGTTCTGCGAGCGAACTCCCTCGAGAACGAAACCCCCAACGAGGCGCGCTATCGCTTCATCGCCTCCGATGCACCCGATACGTTCCTCAGCCTCGGGCAGCGCTTTCTTGGATCAGCGATTGATAGAGTTGAGACACGCACCCTGGGTTGAGCCGTCCCATTGTCGCAGCTCCACTGCTTCGTCGGTGAGTCGGAGAAACGTGGGAGCATC
>C688J18823_10002890_pt1 | contig 10814 bp, 10 predicted proteins | sample HopSoiMetagenom1_FD_18823 | JGI IMG/M metagenome (IMG submission 18823) | reverse complement strand
GCATCCTGGAGATCGAGGAAGGAAAGCGCATCGTCGGACTGAAGAACGTCACGGCCAACGAGCCGTTCTTCCAGGGACACTTCCCCGGCGCGCCGGTGATGCCGGGCGTGCTGATCGTCGAAGCGATGGCGCAGTGCAGCGCGATCATCTTCCTGCTCGACCTGCCCGATCGCGAAAAGAAGCTCTTCATGTTCGGCGGCGTCGACAAAGCGCGCTTCCGCAAACCGGTCGTGCCGGGCGATCAGCTCATCATGGAGTGCAACGTCCTGCAGCGCCGCTCCAGCACCGCGCGCGTCGCCGGCGTGGCGAAAGTCAACGGAACGATCGTTGCTGAAGCCGAGATGATCAGCGTGATGACGGACAGGCCCGAGTGATGATGACGCAGATCGACTCCTCCTCACTCGTCAGCAGCGAAGCAGCCATCGCGCCCGATGTCGTCATCGGCCCCTACTCGGTCATCGGACCGAACGTGACGATCGGCGCCGGCACGGTGATCGGTCCGATGACGCGCATCGAAGGCCCGGTCACGATCGGCGAGCGCAACCGCATCTTCGGCCAGTGCTCGATCGGCACCGAGCCGCAGGATCTGAAATTCAAAGGTGAGCGGACCGAGCTCCGCATCGGCAACGACAACGTCTTCCGCGAATTCATCACGCTCAACCGCGGGACGGTCGGCGGCGGCGGCGTCACGTCGATCGGCTCGAACAATTTCTTCATGTCGTACAGCCACGTCGCGCACGACTGCCACATCGGCGACGGAACGATCTTCGCGAACAACGCGACGCTCGCCGGACATGTGGAAGTCGGCGACTTCGCGACGGTCGGCGCATTCAGCGCGGTGCACCAGTTCTGCCGCGTCGGCGATCACGCGTTCATCGGCGGCGGCTCGATCTGCACGCAGGACGTGCTGCCGTTCGTGAAGACGGTCGGCAATCGGCCGGCGAAAACGTACGGCGTCAACACGATCGGCCTCGAGCGCAAAGGCTTTCAAAAGGAAACGATCGAAGCGCTGCAGCGCGCGTATCGCATCCTCACGCGCTCGAAACTGCGGCTCGAGGACGCACTCGCGCGAATGGAGTCGGAGCTCGGCTTCTACGCCGAGGCGCAGTATCTGATTGATTTCATTCGAGGATCCAAGCGAGGGATCATCCGCTGATGCGGGCCGGAATCGTCGGCACGGGATACCTCGGACGTCTGCACGCTCGCATCCTCACGGAGATGGATGTGCAGGCTGTCGGCTTCGTCGAAACGAACGATGCGGTTGCGGCCGAGGTCGAACAGAACCTGAAATTGAAGCGCTTCGAGTCGGTCGCCGCGCTGGCGAAGGAAGTCGATTGCGCCGTCGTCGCAACGCCGACCATCACGCATTTCGACGTCGCGCGCGAGCTGCTCGAAGCCGGCGTCGACGTGATGATCGAGAAGCCGATCACCGCATCCGCGGACGATGCGCGCAAGCTGATCGCGATCGCCAACGCGCGCGGACGCATCATCCAGGTGGGCCACGTGGAGCGCTACAACCCCGCGATCGTCGCCGCCGCGCCGTTCATCGGCGATGCCGGCTACATCGAAGCAGAGCGCCTCGGCGTCTTCGTCGCGAGATCGCTCGACGTCGACGTGCTGCTCGATCTGATGATCCACGATCTCAACCTCGTGCTCTCGCTCGTGCGCCAGCCGGTCATCGACATCAAAGCGGTCGGCATCCCCGTACTGACCGACAAAGTCGACATCACGAACGTGCGTCTGGAGATGGCGAACGGCTCCGTTGCCAATCTCACCGCGAGCCGCGTATCGCAGGAGCGCGTGCGCAAGATCCGCTTCTTCGGACGCGAGGCGTATATCTCGGTCGACACGCGCGAGCAGGAAGTCAAAGGGTTCCGTCTCAACGGCCGCTCGATCGAGCCGCTGGAGATCAACGTCGAAAAGAAAGAGCCGCTGCGCGCGGAGCTCGAGTCGTTCGTGGAGTGCGTGCGCGAGCGGAAGCGTCCGCTGGTTTCAGCGGAGGATGGGGTTGAAGCGGTCGAGCTGGCGATTCGCGTTGCCGCTGCGATCGACGACGCGGTGAAGAGGTGGCTGCATGCCTGACGTGCAAATCGGAATCATCGGCGGCTCGGGCCTTTACGAGATGGACGGCCTCAAGCTGGTCGAAGAGAAGTTTATCCAGACGCCGTTCGGCGATCCGTCCGACGCGTTCATCGTCGGCGATCTCGACGGCGTGAAGGTGGCGTTTCTGTCGCGGCACGGACGCGGACATCGTCTGCTCCCGACCGAGCTCAATTTCCGCGCGAACATCTACGGTTTCAAGACACTCGGCGTGACGACGATCCTCTCCGCGAGTGCGGTCGGATCGATGAAGGAGCAGTACAAGCCGGCCGACATCGTCTTCCCCGATCAGTTCATCGATCGCACACGTCATCGTCCCGACACGTTCTTCGGCAACGGAATCGTCGGACACGTCACGTTCGCCGAACCGATCTGCAGCGCGATCTCCGATGCGCTGTTCGAATCGGCGAAGGAGCAGGGCGCGACATCACATCGCGGCGGCACCTACCTCAACATGGAAGGGCCGCAGTTCTCGACGCGTGCGGAGTCGCTGCTCTATCGCTCGTGGGGCGTCGACGTCATCGGCATGACCAACCTGCAGGAAGCGAAGCTCGCGCGCGAGGCGGAGATCTGCTACGCGACGATGGCGCTCGTTACCGATTACGACTGCTGGCACGAGTCGGAGGAAGCCGTGACGGTGGAGGCGGTGCTCGCCGTCCTGCACGCGAATGCGGAGATGGCGCAGAAGATCCTTCGCGCGACCGTGCCGCGCGTCGCGCAGCGTTCACGTGACTGCGCGTGTGCGAATGCACTGCAGTACGCGATCGTCACCGATCGCGCTCGCATCCCGCAGCAGGTGAAGGACGATCTCGCGCCGATCATCGGCAAATACATCAAGTGATCATCAGCGTGTCACGATGACACTGGGAGAATTCATGGGCATCCTCGTCGTAGGCAGCGTCGCGTTCGACGCGCTTCAGACTCCGTTCGGGAAAGTCGACCGCTGCATCGGCGGCTCGGCAACGTACTTCTCCGTCGCGGCATCATTCTTCAGCGATGTGTCGATCGTGGCCGTGGTCGGCGACGACTTCGGCGATGAAGAAGCGTCCGTTTTCAAAGGACGCCGCATCAATCTCGACGGACTGCAGCGCATCCCCGGCGAAAAGACGTTTTTCTGGAGCGGTGAATACGGATTCGATCTGAACGTGGCGAAGACACGCGACACGCAGCTCAACGTCTTCGCCAACTTCGCTCCGCAGCTGAACGAGCAGCAGCGCAAGACGGATGTCCTCTTCCTCGCGAACATCCTGCCGGAGCTGCAGCTCGACGTGCTGCATCAGTGCTCGCCGCGTCCACGCCTCGTCGCGCTCGACACGATGAATCTCTGGATCGACATCAAGCGCGCGGAGCTCGAGCGCGTCATGCACGAAGTCGACCTGGTGATCATCAACGAGGCCGAGGTGCGGCAGTTCACGAAGGAATCGAACCTGGTGAAGGGGGCGCGGCAGATTCTCGCGCTCGGGCCGAAGACGATCGTCGTGAAGCGCGGCGAGTACGGCGTGCTGATGATCACGAACGATGCGGTGTTTGCGGTTCCGGCGTATCCGCTCGAAACCGTGTTCGATCCGACCGGTGCCGGCGACACCTTCGCCGGCGGCTTTCTCGGCTACCTCGCGTCACGCCGCGAGCTGCACGAGCGGGAGTTCCGCCGCGCGATCATTTTCGGCAGCGTGCTCGCGTCATACACGGTCGAGAAATTCTCGCTCGATCGTCTGCGCGAGATCTCCATCGACGACGTGCAGTCGCGCTACGCCGCCTTCCGCGCGCTCACTCACTTCGAAGACTTCGAGATCTGAACGCTCTTGCCGGCGCAGTTGAGCGTGACGCTCATCGCCGGCGTCTTCGCTTCGTGAATCGCGACATTGAGGCCGAGCGCCTGCTCGATGCGCGTCAGCTCTTTCGCTTGCGGATCCTCGAGCTCAATTGATGTGAGCGAACAACCGCCCGGCGACGTCTTCGCCGGATGCTTCGACATATCCGCCCACTGGATGAAGAACGGTGCGTTGTCGAACGACGGCTCGATGTCGACGAGCTCCCATCGCAGCACATCTCCCGACGGCGTCTTGCGCGATCCCGGACGGGGCGTCGTCGATTTGATCCCGCTCTTCGCGAGCTGCCTCCGCAGCGCGCGCATGTCGCTCACGCCGACCGCCCATCCGACCGGCGTGATGTGCTCGAGCTTCGTGAGGCCGGCGAGATCCGCATCGAGCTTCGCGCCGTCGCGCGGTGCGATCACTTCGAGGTACGTCTGCGGTCCGAGCGAGATCAGCGCGTTGTGCGTCCCGAGGTGCGGATGCTCGCCGCCGTAGACCGCGCGGATGCCGGTGAGCGCCTCGAGCTCGCGAATGCCGGAGTCGAGGTTGGCGGCGCCGAGCATGATGTGATCGATGTGCGGATTCACGGCGGTGCAGGCGGTGAGGAGCAGGATCGCCGCCAGCCAGCTATTGTTTCGAAGGATCCCACGCCACATTTTGTGAAGCATCCCACAGCCGGTAGAACTCGTCGCGAACGGTCGGGTCGAGCTTCTCGCCGAGCTCCCGCGGCGGATTCAATGATTGAATCAGATGTGCCACGTCTCCGAGATCGAAAATGCGGTGCGGCGCTGACAATCCCGACGCCAGCTTCAACTCGATCAGCTTCTCGAGTTGAATGACGTTGATGCCTTCGATTTCGATCGTTACGTCCCGGGGGTCTGGAAACACGACCGGCTTGGGTTTGCCGTCGCCAGGGTATTCGCCCGTCGTGATGAACTCGACTTTCACGCTTGTTGTCGTGTCACGAAATGCCTTTCGAGCTCCCTGAAACGCGGGCATGTACCCACGGCCGACCAGTTTCTTGTGAATCTCGTCGAGGCCTTCTCGTGTCGTGAGTAAATCCACGTCGGTAGTTACTCGCTCGTATCCGAGCGCATTGATCGCCATGCCACCGATGATTACGTACGGAATGCCCTCGCTGGCGAGACGCTGAGCAATCCGTTCCATCGTCTGATGCACTTTTCCGCGTCGCATGAAGAACTCGTCTGCTTCATCAAGTCTCCCTCGGAATGTGCTCGACATGACCAAATTCTAATGCTGGTAGACAATCTCCCCGCCCACCACCGTCATCCGCACCTGCGTCTTCCACAGCTCCGACGCTGGTTTCGAGTACGGATCACCGTCGACGATCGTGAAGTCGGCGAGCTTGCCGGGCTCGATGGTGCCGCGGGAACCTTCCTCGAATGCGGCGAAGGCGGCGTCGGCGGTGAAGCCGCGGATCGCTTCGGGAAGCGTCAGGCGCTGCTCGGGATACCAGCCGCCGCGCGGGTTGTCGTTGTGGTCCTGGCGCGTCACCGCTGAATAAATCCCGAACCATGGATTGACGGCTTCGACCGGGAAATCCGATCCGAGCGCGAGGCGGCCGCCAGTTTTGAGAACTGTTCGCCACGCGTACGCGCCGCGGATGCGTTGCGGTCCGATGCGTCGCTCCGCCCAGTCCATGTCGCTCGTCGCATGGGTCGGCTGCATCGACGCGATGATGCCGTCGCGCACCACACGCGTGAAATCGCCCGGCGCGACGACTTGGAAATGCTCGATGCGGAAACGCTTCTCCGGCGAGACGCCCGCCTGCTCGTATCCATCGATGACATTGCGCACACCGCGATCGCCGATCGCGTGCGTGTTCACCTGAAAACCTGCGGCGATCGCGCGCTTCGCGACATCCGCGATGTGCTCCGTATTCGCGAGCACCAGGCCGCAATTGCCCGGATCGTCGCTGTACGGCGCGAGCAGCGCAGCACCGCGACTGCCGAGCGCGCCGTCCGCGTACACCTTCACCGACCGCACCGTCAGCCGGTCGCCGTAATTCATCAGCGGACCTTTTGCGAACCATTCGGTCAACAGCGCCGCGTCATCGCTGACCATCACGTACACGCGGATCGGGAACCGCTTCTCGTCGATCAGCTCCTTCACCGCGCGGATCGTGTCCGCCTCCGCGCCGGCGTCGTGCATTTCGGTGAGGCCGTTCGCGGCGATCGTCTGCGCCGCCTTCAGCACGCGCTCTTTGCGCAGCGCGAATGACACCGCCGGAATCTTCGACTCGATCAGCCCCTGCGCTTCATCGACGAACACGCCGGTCGGATTGCCGCTCGCGTCGCGAATGATGCGGCCGCCGGACGGATCGGGAGTCGCTGCCGTCACCCCGGCTGCCTTGAGCGCGGCAGTGTTCGCCACGCCCGCGTGACCATCGACGCGCTTCAGCCACACCGGATGATCGTTGATCGCCGCATCGATCTGCGCCGCCGTCGGGAACTGCTTGTCGGGCCAGTCGTTCTGATCCCATCCGCGGCCCTGGATCCACTCGCCGGCCGCGGCGCGCGACGCACGCTCCTTCGTGCGCGCGACGACTTCTTCCATCGACTGCGTCTCCGTCAGATCGACGACATCGAGCTTGAGTCCGAGGCCGTAGAGATGGCCGTGCGCATCGGTGAGGCCGGGGAGGATCGTGGCGCCGGCGACATCGACGACGCGTGCTTTCGGATGTTTCTTGATGATGATCGATGCGTCATCGACGTCGCGCACCGTACCGTCGCCGACATAAATCGCCAGACCGGGACGCGGGCTCTGCGTGGGACCGGCGACGACGATGCCGCCGGTGAAAATCACTTCATTTTTCACGGGTGCTTTCCTGTGCGGGAGTGGAATGTGCGGAGCCGATTTGCAGCCGAGCGCGAGCAGGCAGATCGCAGCGACGCAGCGGATGAGCTTCATGCCGGACATCGTACCTTGTGAAATTCAGCTTTGGACCGAGGCGTTGCCATCACGCTTCCATGAAACTTCTCGCGATCCTGCTCCTCGCTTCCACGGCGCACGCTGCGGACATCGTCATCACCAACGACGGCGGTGCAATCACTGCGTATCGCGTGAAAGGCGCAGCACGCACGACGCTCGTGACGGTGCAGTCATCATCGCGAACGCCGTCGCTTTTCGAGGAAGCAGCGCAGATGCATGGAGTCGACGCGCGCCTGCTGGTTGCGATCGCCGGCCGCGAATCGGCGATGAACCCGAACGCCGTCTCGCCGCGCGGCGCATGCGGCCTCATGCAGCTCATGCCCGCGACCGCCCGCACCCTCGGCGTCACCGACATCTTCGATCCGCGCGAGAACGTCCTCGGCGCCGCCCGCTATGTCCGCAGGCTGCTCGACACCTATCACGGCGATCTCGATCTCGTGCTCGCCGCGTACAACGCCGGCCCCGGCGCGGTGCAGCGTTACAACGGCGTTCCGCCGTTTCCGGAGACGCAGGCCTACGTGAAAAACGTTCGCGCAGTGTACGGCAAGCTCTCAGCTTGCCGAGGTGAGAGCGCGTCCTACGCCTCTCCCCACTTCAGCTTGGTCCGCAACACGTCGAAGTAACTCTTGTCCGGCGACTGAATCATCATCACGTGATGGTGCGACTTCCGCACGCAGACGCGGTCGTCATCGCTGATCGGAAAGCCTTCCTGGCCGTCGAGCGTGAGGTAGATCTCCTGATTCTGGCTGCGGGTCTCGATGCTGATCTCGATGTCGAGCGCGTCGGGCAGCACGATCGGCCGGTTGGTCAGCATGTGCGGGCAGATCGGCGTGATCACCACCGCTTCCATCGTCGGGTAGATGATCGGGCCGCCGGCGGAGAGGTTGTACGCGGTTGAACCGGTCGGCGTGGAGACGACGAGTCCATCCGCGCGGAACGTGGTCACGAACAGTCCCGCGACATTCAGCTTGATCTCGATGATGCGCGCGAGTGCGCTCTTGTTGATCGCCGCGTCGTTGAGCACGCGATAGACGCGATCGTCGTGACGCGGACCATCCACCGTCACGTCGAACGTGACGCGTCCCTCCTGGCGGAACTCGCCGGCGAGCACGTGCTCGAGCACCAGCGGAAACTCCTCGACGCGGATCTCGGTGAGAAAGCCGAGCGTGCCCATGTTCACGCCGAGGATCGGGACGTTGGCGGGAGCGTGCCGGGCGATGGCGAGGAGCGTGCCGTCGCCGCCGAACGTGACGAGGAGGTCAACATGTTGACCGATGTTCGTCTTGGAGAAACACGGATGCAGATCGCCGAGCGCGCCGGCGGTGCGCTCGTCGAAGCAGATGGTCAGGCCGCGCTTGCGCAGGTCATCGGCCACCTGCGCGGCGTACGCCAGCGCCTCGGGTGATGAGTGTTTCGCGGAGATGCCGATCGCTTTCATGTGATGGCGATCAATGCCCGGTGCACGTCCCGCGGCTCGATGATGATCCGCTCGCCCGCGCGCTCCGGCGCGACGAACAGGATCGGGTGCAGAACTTTTTCGAGGATCGCGCGCAGTGCACGCGCGCCCAGCCTCTGACGCAGCGCAGCGTTCGCGATCTCCAGCAATGCGTCGTGTGAGAAATCGAGCTGGATCTGATCGAGTGCGCAGAGCCGCTGGTACTCGGGGATCATCGCCTCGCGCGGCTGGGTGAGGATCGAGACCAGGTCCTCGGCGGTGAGCTCGTCGAGCTGCACGCGGACGGGGAGGCGTCCGAGGAGCTCGGGGAGGAAGCCGTATTTGACGAGGCCATCGGTCGATGCTTCGCGCGGTGCGGCCGGACCGTCGTTGAAGAACCCGATCGATTTTCCGTCCGGCTCTTCGTCCATGTCGGAGAACGAGCCGGCGCAGATGAAGAGGATGTTCGAGATGTCGATCTCGACATAGTCGTACTTGTTCCAGTGCGAGGTGACGTTGAGCGGAACGAAGATTTTTTCGCCCTCGAGGAGCTTCAGCAGCGCCTGTTGCACTCCTTCGCCGCCGATGTCACGCGTGCCTGCTCCGGTGCGTGCGCCACCGGAGCGCCGCGCGATCTTGTCGATCTCGTCGATGAAGACGATGCCGTTCTCCGCGGAGCTGACGTTCTGATTCGTCGCATAGAGCAGCCGCCCGATCGCCACTTCGACGTCTTCGCCGTAGTAGCCCGCTTCGGTGAATGCGGTCGCGTCGTTGTACGCGAACGGGACATCGAGGATTTTCGCCAGCGTGCGCGCGAGGTACGTTTTGCCCGAGCCGGACGACCCCATCATCAGGATGTTCGACTTGCGGATCGAGACCTCGCCGCCGAATTTCAGGTATTCGATGCGCTTGAGGTGGTTGTACGCGGCGATGGCCAGAACTTCTTTCGCGTGCTTCTGGCCGATGACGTACTGGTCGAGTTGTTCGAAGATGCGGCGCGGTGTGACATGGAGGAAGCGATAGATCTCACGCTTTTCCTTCATCGGGCGCCTGCCGTCGAGTATAGCAGGGCGATCGGCCGGTAATATCGGCCGAACCTGCGCATCCAATACGGGCAAATCATGAAAAAGCTCGTTCTGGTTGCTCTTGCAGTCCTGCTGTTCGTATTTCCGGCATTCGCCGAGAACAGCACCGTCCCGGTCATCGTCTACGTGCGGAACCCATCCGGCGGCATCGCCGGCGGCGCGTACGTTTCACTCGTTCCCGCGTGGCGTCCGTTCAGCCGTCCGCTGCTCGAATCAGTCGTGGAGAGCGGCGTGATGACCGGCCGTGTCGTTCCCGGCACGTACACGGTCGTGGCCGGCGCGAAAGGATTCGCGATCGGATCGCAGCTGCTGACGGTCCTCGAAAAGGAGCCGGCCTCGATCAGCATCGAGTTGCCGCCGCTGACCCGCGTCAGTGGCAATGTCAATGACGAACATGGCAATCCGATCGCCGGCGTTCGTGTCTCGACGCTTACCTCCGCCGTCGCGCCGCCCCTCGGCACGTTGAGCGAGCTGGCCGTGCGCACACTCGGCGGATCGGACTCGTCGACGATCACCGATGCGAGCGGTGCATGGTCGCTTCCGCTGCCGCAGGGGACGGTGCCGCTGTTGTTCGAGGCGACGGGATACGGTGCGGAGTGGCGCACGTACAAGGCGCAGGATGCGGCGGCGCTCGATGTCGTGCTGAAAAAAGGCGCGGCGCTGCGCGTCAAAGCCGACCGGGCGGACCGCGATCTCGTCATCACCATGCAGCGCGACGGTGATGCCGGATCGGGTGTGCCGTCCGACTGGCAGCGCCAGGTCTGGGCGCGATTCGCCACGTCGGCGGAGACGAAATGGGAATCGCTGCAGGCGGGCAAATACACGATGTACGCGAAGTATCCCGATCCGAAATTCTTCATGCCGCGCGCGTTGAAGATCGGAGAGGTGACGCTCGGTGCCGGCGCGCAGGAGTTGAACGTCACGCTGCCGCCCGCGCGCACCGCGTCGTCAAGCGCCGCGGCGTTGTTCATCTCCGGCGCGCATCGCAAGGATCTGGGCGACGTGATCGAAGGCTACGGCGCGGATGCGCAGGGGGCGCGGAAGCGCGTCGATGTGGCCGCCGAAGAAACGAGCGGCGGCGTCGTGCTGCATCTGAAGAATGAATCGATCGCCGCGCCGTTCTTCGCCGTCACGGCGACGACCGTCATTCCGGCGTTCCCCGATCTGGCGCAGCCCGACAAAAACGGACAGCCGCTGCGCGGCATCGTGCATCCACGCGCCGATGCGAAACTCGTCGTGCATTCGGCCGAGAAGGAGCTCGCGTTCCCGCAAAGCGGACGCGTGGTGCTGCGCGATTGCGGCAAGGTGAATCGGGTCACGGTGCCGGCGGAGATTCAGGCCGGCGCCAACGTTCGTTTCATCGCGCCTGCCGCATGTCACAGCCTCACGCTGTTCATCGATCCGTTCGAGCCGATCGTGATCGAGAAG
>C688J18823_10002889_pt1 | contig 10814 bp, 11 predicted proteins | sample HopSoiMetagenom1_FD_18823 | JGI IMG/M metagenome (IMG submission 18823) | reverse complement strand
TGGCCGCCGCCGATGATGACGGCGTCATAAATCGTGCCGTGGCCCGGCATCGCTCAGAAAACTGAGGGCACTTGCCCGATCGGCAGCGGCCCGAACGTGGCGTTGCCGTCGCTGAAGCGCAGCGGCACCGACACCCCGCGCTTGCCTTCGACCTCGACCGGCTTACCCAGCAAACCCAACAGTCCTGCGCTCAGGCTCTGCCCCTGGGGCGCGAGGCGCGCGCCAAGGCCCGGCACCGCGCGGTCGATGGCATTGAGCGCCGGCGCGGCGCGTTCGAGGCTCAACGCGACGCCCTTCTGCTGCGCGATCGCCGGCAAGAGTTTCTCCAGGCCCGCGACATTGAGCTGCAATGCGCCATCCAGCCGACCGGCCTGCGTCAGGGAAAGCGCCCCGGCCGCCGTCGCGAGCGTCTCGCCTTGCGCGATGCGCGCGCTCTGAATCTCGAAACGTCCGCCCCGCCCCTGCCATTCGCGCAGCAGCAGCGGCAGCGGCTTCACGATGAAATCCTTCATGCCGTGCAGTACCGCGAGGATGTCGGCGTCGAGCGGATCGCGCGCGTAGGGGCTCAAGCCCGGCGCACTTGCGGCCTTGAGATTGGTGGCGAGATCGACCGCGGGATTGTTCGGCCACGAGCCGAACTGCACGCGCGCATGAAATTCGGCGTGCTTCGCATCGAACAAGGGCGTGCTGGATGCATCGATGAGCTTGAGATCATCGGCCACAATCGAGGCGCGGTCGGGCTGGTGCGGCGTGCCGCGCACGCTTGCCTGCGCAAGCGTCCATGTGGCGGTCGCGTAGGGCGCGCCGCCCGGATCCGAAGCCGCAAGCGGGCCCGTGAATTCCGCAATGAACAGCTTCGGGTCCCAGACCTGCGAGATGACAAGGATTTCCTTGAGCTTGAGCGCAAGCGCGGGCCGGGTGTCCTTCACCTCGACGGAGACGTCCGTGCAGCGCGCCTCGATGCGGAACGGATAGCCGCCGACCGTCTGCTTGCCGCATGTGAATACGCGGCCGGCGCTCGCCTGCTGCGCCTGCCAGTCATTGATGCGGGTTTCCGCCTGCCCGGCGGCCCAGTACCAGAAGCCGCTCCACCCCATGCCGAGAACGATCACGAGCATCAACGGCATCGCGATCAGCCAGCTTCTGCGGCGTGGCGCAAGCTCAGGGTGATACGTCATGCGGCGGACTTGGCTCCGGCGTGTGGCTCCATCAAGGCAGGCTTTTAGCAAGACGGCTTGCGAATTGCACCGCGGCCCTGTTAGGCGGTGCTCACGGCGCCTCAAATCCTCATGCAATTGCCCATCGAACATCTCGACGAGGACCTCTGGGTTTTCGGCTATGGCTCGCTGATCTGGCGGCCCGGATTCGATTATCTCGAATGCCAACCGGCACGGCTGATCGGTGCACACCGTGCGCTGTGCGTGTTCAGCCACGTGCACCGCGGCACGCCGGAGCGGCCGGGACTGGTGCTTGGGCTGGATTTGGGTGGCGCCTGCCGCGGGGTCGCGTATCGGATCGCGGCAAAGCAGCGCGCCGCGGTGATCGCCTATCTGCGCGGGCGCGAGCAGGTGACGCGGGTCTATCGCGAAACGCTGCGCTCAGTGACGCTACTCGGGCGGCCGGAGCGGCGCGTGACCGCGCTCGTCTACATGATTGACCGCGGACACGTGCAGTACGCCGGGCGGCTCGATGTCGCGCAGCAGCTTCATCTGGTGCGGCAAGGGCATGGGCAATCAGGCCAGAACCGCGACTACGTGCTCGCAACCGTGCAGGCGCTGGAATCGCTCGGCCTCTATGACCGCGACCTGCATCTGCTCGCCGAGAGACTGCGCGGCGGCCACGAGAAGGCGACGGCCTAGGCTGGCGCACATACTTGCAGGAATTCTGCCTTCCGAGGGAAAGCAGACGCGGCCCGAGAGAGTGTCACATCGCCTTTTGACCAAAGCAGACGATCAATGGTCATTCGATACCGCCAGTGGCCCACTTGCCGCGAATACACGTTCGCAACAAGCATTCGAGCTATGACCTGGACACGGGTTGCTTACGCGATCGCCATTGCTACGCTGGCCGCCTTCCAGAGTTCATCGGCAAAACGCCGAGATAAGAAGCTTAGCTCACCTGGACTGAATTGAACTGATCGTTCGAGTCGACAACTTTTGAAAAACCCCGGACCGAGAAGACTCTCGGCCTCATATGAGGACTCAATCATGTCGTGCATCTCGACAGTCCGCGTACTGACTATTGCGACATTGCTTGTCCTGTTGGGCGGCATAGGCATTGCGCAGCAGGACAGGTTCACGCTGCAAGTGCCAAACGGGCTCGCGTTCTCCGACTTCAGAGGATACGAGACCTGGCAGGACGTCGCAGTCAGTCAGACCGAAACTTCATTGAAGGCCATCGTGGCGAATGACGTGATGATCAATGCGTATCGAGAAGGCATTCACGGCAACGGCAAGCGTTTTCCCGAGGGCTCCAAAATTGTGAAGATCGAATGGTCGCAAAAGAAGAACACTGAATCCCCCTATTTCGTGATGGTGCCTGACAACTTGAAAACGGTCGCAGTCATCGAAAAAGATACCAAGAGATTCCCAGATACCAACGGATGGGCGTACGCTTTGTTCAAATATGACACCGCATCTGGCACGTTCACCCCTGATGGGAACGACGCTAAATGCGGTTACGCGTGCCACACGAAAGCAGAGGCAACAGACTTCATTTTCGCCGCATACCCCAAGCGGTAAATGGGGTCGGCCGTAAGCCGAGTGCTGCCCACTATGGACGGTAAGAGGTCGCTTCATTTTGCGGGCTCTTTAATCTAATCGTTCTGCGCGCCGGCGGTGAGCCCGGCGATGAAGTGCTGCTGCATGAAGAAGAAGATCAGCACCGCCGGAATCGCGGCTACGATCGAGCCCGCCGAGATCAGTTGCCACGAGGTGAGCCACATGCCGCGCAACGACTGCAGGCCGGCGGTGAGCGGGCGCACATCGTCCGATTGCACCAGCACCAGTGACCAGAAGTAATCGTTCCACACGAACGTGAAGGTCAGCGCCGCGATCCCGGCAATCGCCGGACGCACCAGTGGTACCGATGCGTCGGAAATCTGCAATTCGCTCAAGCCCTCGTTGCGCGCGGCGTCGAGCATGAGCGTGGAATACTTCACAGGATCGTAGGCCTCCAGGTCGGACCCGCCCGCGCCCACATGATCAAAAAGGACGATCCGGAATTTGTCTTCAAAGGCGGGCGACACATGGCGCCACATGTTCTGGTCGCAACCAAAGCCATGCGCGAACATCATCGCGGTTTCGCCGGCGCCAACCGTATGAACATTGTTGCGAATGACGGCCGGCACACGACCTCCTGACCGCCCCCGCGCGTTGCATATCGCACAGCATCGTCGGCGTCACGCCGGCTATGTGTCGCTGACGTCGGACAAGTTTCCTTTGGGGGCGCTAACGTGGCAGACTCACGCCGTACGAGGAGGCCCGCCATGTCCCGCCGCTTGCAAACCATGATGCTCGGCGCTGCCTTCGTTGCGCTGATCGCATGTGCGCCGGCCGTGCGCGCGCAAACGTCCAGTTCCGACCTCGAGCAGGAAATCCGCCAGCGCGCCGCGCAGATCGAAGACAAGTTGATCGCATGGCGACGCGATATCCACGAGCACCCCGAGCTGGGCGAGCAGGAAGTCCGCACCGCGGGTCTCGTCGCCGAGCATCTGCGCGGGCTCGGCCTCGACGTGCGGACCGGCATTGCCAACACCGGCGTGGTCGCGCTGCTGAAGGGCGGCAAGCCCGGCCCGGTCGTCGCGCTGCGTGCCGACATGGATGCGCTGCCGGTGAAGGAGCCGGCGGGATTGCCGTTCGCCTCCAAGGCAAAAGGTAAATACCTCGGCCGCGAGGTCGACGTGATGCATGCCTGCGGCCACGACGCCCACACGGCGATCCTGATGGCGACGGCGGAGATTCTCGCAGCCATGAAGGAGAAGCTGCCCGGCACCGTGAAGTTTATGTTCCAGCCGGCCGAAGAAGGCCCGAGTCTTTATGCTGCGTTCACCGGCAAAAGCTGGGGAGCCAAGCTGATGATCCAGCAGGGCGTCCTGTCGGACCCGCGTCCGGACGCCGTATTCGGTTTGCATGTCACATCCGGGATGTCGTCCGGCCGCATCGGCTACCGTTCCGGCGCCACCATGGCGAGCGCCGATGAATTGCGCATCAAGGTCACCGGCCGCCAGGGTCATGCCGGCTATCCGTGGCGCGCGGTCGACCCGATCACGACCGCATCGCAGATCGTGCTCGGCGTTCAGACCATCGTGAGCCGCCGCACCGACCTGATGAAGTCGCCGACCGTCGTCAGCATCTCGACGATCAATGGCGGCTCGCGCTTCAACATCGTGCCCGAAACTGTCGAAATGACAGGGACCATCCGCACCTACGATGCCGGCGTTCGCAAGCAGGTGCACGCCGACATCAAACAGGTCGCCGAGAACATCGCGGCGAGCGCGAGCGCCAAAGCCGATGTCGAAATCATCGAACTCTACGACGTGCTGGTCAATCACGCGCGCATGACCTCACGCATGGCGCCGGTGCTCGAGCGCGCGGCGGACGGCAATATCCAGGTCGTCAATCCGACCGGCGCGGCGGAGGATTTCTCGTTCTTCCTGAACGAAGTGCCGGGCTTGTTCTTCTACGTCGGCGTCGTGCCGCGCGACCAGGATCTCGACAAGGCTGCGCCGAACCACAGCCCGAACTTCCTCATCGACGAGAAGGCGCTGGTGGTCGGCGTGCGCACCCTGGCGACGGTGACCGTGAACTTCCTCGCCGGAGCCAAGACGGACTGATACTTCGGATCGTGGCGACCGCTTCGCGTCCCACAAAGATGCGCGCCCGCCGCAGCGCAAGGCGGGAACGCACGGCCGCCTCACGGCATCCTGCCTAAATCACACCCCGCGCGCGCAGGTCCGCAATCGTTTTCGCATTGCGCCCGAGGCGCACCATGATCTCATCGGTGTGTTGGCCGAGCTCCGGCGTCGGGCGGTATTCATCCGGCTGCGGCGCCTTCGTGAGAGTGATCGGCTGGCCGACCACGCGGATGTCACCGAGTTGAGGATGCCGCACAGGGTGCGCGATCCCGAGATGTTGCACCTGCGGTTCCGCGAACGTTTGATCGATCGAGTTGATCGGCCCCGAGGGTACGCCAGCATCGGTCAGCAGCCGGACCCATTCCTTGCTCGGCTTCGTCTTTGTGATCGCACTGATGCGATCGTGCAGCGCCTTGCGGTTTTTCGAGCGCAGCGCGCTCGTCGCGTACTCGGGATGCGACACGAGCTCCGGCGCGCCGGCCGCCTCACACAGCCGCCTGAATAACTGATCGCCCGAGGCCGCGATATTGATGTGGCCATCTGACGTCGGATAGACGCCGGTCGGGATCGCAGTCGGGTGATCGTTGCCGGCCTGCTTCGGCACATCCTTCTCGAGGAGCCAGCGCGCCGCCTGGAAGTCCAGCATGAAAATCTGCGCTTCCAACAGCGAGGTATGCACCCATTGCCCGACGCCTGTCTGCTCGCGCTGCATCAGCGCAAGCAGTACAGCTTGAAATAGGAAAAGCCCGGTGCACAGGTCGGCGATTGGAATGCCGACGCGCATCGGCCCGCGCCCCGGCTCGCCGGTGATCGACATCAGCCCGCCCATGCCCTGCGCGATCTGATCGACGCCCGGCCGCGTCGCGTCAGGCCCGTCCTGCCCGAAGCCCGAGATGCTGCCGTAGATAATGCGCGGGTTCACCTTCGACACGACATCGTAGTCGATGCGCAGACGATGCTTCACGTCGGAGCGATAATTCTCGATCACCACATCGGCGGTCTTGCACAAATCGAGGAAGATCTCCCTGCCCTCCTGGCTCTTGAGGTTGATCGTCATGTTGAGTTTGTTGCGGTGCAGGTTCTGATAGTCCGGGCCGAGCCGGTTCGCTCCCGTCGCCTCGCCCTTCGGGCCGCCCGGCACCTCGATCTTGATGACCTTGGCGCCCCAGTCGGCGAGCTGCCGCGCGCAGGTCGGTCCCGCGCGATGCAAGGTGAGGTCAAGGACGGTCAGATGCTCAAGAGGCAGCGCCATGGTGTTCGGCTCCCGGATGGAACGCTGATCCTTGACCGAAACAGTCAGCTTCGCAATTGCCTCTCGCCCTCGGCGACGAGCCCCGCGGTGGCGCTCTCGATGGCAGCCTGAACGCGCGCTGCGAAAGCCTCGTTTTCGAGCCCGGGCGGAATCGGGTCGAGCACTTCCAGCAGGATCGTGCCGGGATAGCGCAGGAACTTGCGGCGCGGCCAGAACAGGCCGGAGTTCAGCGCGACCGGCAGGCACGGCACATTCGTCGTCACATAGAGATTAGCCAGCCCGTTCTTGTAGGCAGGTGGCGCGCCGGGCGCGGTGCGGGTGCCCTCCGGGAAGATGACGATCTGACGCCCCTCCGCGAGTGCCGCGCGGGCGCGCTCCATCATGCCGGCTATCGCGCCGCCTTTCGCACCGCGGTCGACCGGCACCTGGTCGGCTTTCGAGAGAAACCAACCGAAAAACGGAATCCACATCAGCTCGCGTTTGACGATGAAAGCCGGATCGTCGAACAACGTGAGCAGCGTGAAAGCCTCCCAGAACGACTGATGCTTTGAGGCCACGAGCAGTGCACCCCGCGGAATCTTCTCAAGCCCGCGCATCTCAATCCGTATGCCGGCAACCGCTAGCAGCGCGTTGCTGGTGCGGCCCCAGGATTTCGCTATCCCCATGAACGCGCGGCGCGGCAGAAAGAACGTCGGCAGCGCCACGATCATGTGCAGAACAAGATTGAGGTAGAACAGAACGTTGAATGCGACGGAGCGCAGCGCCAGCATTTTCAGCTTTTCGCACCGTCGCCGGCGCCGAAGCGCTCGCTCAGCGCCGCAGGCTCGATGCGCATGCGCAGCTGCGCCACCACGAACTTCGCATATTCGGAAATGATCAGCCGTGCGGTCTGCCCGCTCGTCCACCACGGCTCGTTGCGCAGTTTCTCGGTGACCACCGGAAACGGCACGAGGGCAATATCCGGCATCTGCAGCTCAAGCTCCGCCATGGTGCGCGGCATGTGGTAGGCTGACGTTACGACGATCAGCGATGTGAAGCCGCGCTCGCGCGCCCAGCGTCTGGTTTCAATCGCGTTGCCAACCGTGTTGATCGCCGAATGATCGAGATCGACGCAACATGTGACCTCCGCTTCGTAGCGCGGGTTGTTGCGGGCGATCTCGGCCAAGGTGGTAGTCCGGTGCACGCCGCTGATCAGCAACCGCTTGCCGTGCCCGGCGGCGAGCAATTCGATCGCGTCCGAGATGCGCGAGGCGCCGCCGGTCATCGCCACAATACCGTCGGCGTTGCGATTGAGCGCAACCTCAGTCGCCGGCACGTGCCAGACAAACCAGACGAAGCCGGCGCCGATCGCCGCCACGAAAGTCAGAGCGAAAAGAAACATGCCGCGCGCGAACCGTTGCAGCGGGCTGCGCGCGGTTTTCGCGAAGCCGAAGGTTTCCGGTCCCGGAGCCGCCATACTCATGTCCCTGCGGCAACTATAGGGGCATTCCGGCGCGACTGACAGGGCAAGGTCAATCCAACGATTGCAGGGTGCGATGCACGGTCAGCCGCGACATCCCCGCCGTCACGCCGGCGACCAGCACGACAAGCCCAATGATTGCTCCGTATCCGGCGGCGCCAAGCGAGAGATTACCGAACAGATTGTCCTCCGCGCCTCCCGTGAACCAGTCGGACATCAGGCCGATCAGCGCAAACAGCACGATTGCGGCCGTGCCGCCGATTGCGCCACCCTTGAGACCAAGCAAGAGGAAATGCCGCTGGAATTCGCCCGCGATGAAGTCGCGCCGCGCCCCGGTAACGTGCAGCACCTCGATGATCTGGCGGTTGGTCGACATCGCACCGCGCGTGGCGAACATGACCGACAGCATGGTCGCGGCGAAGACGAGCCCGAGGACCACCAGACCGGCGAGCGAAGCATTGCGCGACATCGCCCGCATGCGCTCGACCCAGCCACGATGGTCATCGAGCGTCGCGCCAGGGATCTGCGCGGCGAGCTTCTGGCGCAGCCCGGCGAGATCCGGCGTCTCGCCCGGCGCAACCCGCACCACGATCATGCGCGGGATCGGCAGGTCGTTGAGGGAAAGCCCACTGCCGATCCACGGCTCCAGAAGGCTGGCGGACTCTTCCTTGCTGTAGGCACGCGCCCCGACAAGGCCTCCTGTGCCCGATGCAAGCGCGACGGCTGCGCGGACATCGGCCTCAATGTCGCGTTGCTCGGAAGGCCTTATCTGGAGGGTGACTTCGCGCGCAACCGCCGACTGCCATTCGCCCGCGGCCGAGCGCACCAGCACCACCGCGCCGAGCGTGAGGGCCGCGAGGAAGGTCATGATCGCGATTACGGCGAGCAGCGCGCGGCCGGATATTGAATCGGCGGGAACAATCGCGGCCTCTTTCACGCCGAGCAGTTTCTCGACCGTCGCGCGCAACGTCGACGCGGGCGCCTCCTCGCGCGTCAGCGCCTCGTCTTCGTAATATTCTTGCGGCGCGGCCATTGTGCTCATGCGTAGACTTGCAACCGCCCCTCGTGCAGCACCATACGTGGNGCGTCATAAAGGTCCATCAGGGCGATATCGTGAGTGGCGATGATCACCGCGGTTCCGGACTTGTTGAGTTCGATCAGGAGCCGCAACAGGCGGCGCGCGAGGCTCGGATCGACGTTGCCGGTCGGCTCATCGGCAAGCAGCAGATGCGGCTGCGCGATCACGGCCCGCGCGATCGCGGCGCGCTGCTTTTCGCCGCCGGAAAGGATCGGCGGCAGCATCGTCATGCGGTCGCCGAGGCCGACCCACTGGAGCAGTTCGGTGACCTCGCTGCGGTAGCTCGACTCCTCGCGCCCGATCACGCGCAGCGGCAGCGCGACGTTCTCGAAGGTCGTCAAATGGTCGAGCAGCCGAAAATCCTGGAACACGACCCCGATGCGACGACGGAGTGTCGCGAGCGCATCCTGCGAGAGTGTCGCGATCTCATGGCCGAACAGGTTGATCAGGCCGCGCGTCGGCTTCAGGCCAAGAAAGAGCATGCGGAGCAGCGAAGTCTTGCCTGCGCCCGAGGGCCCGGTGAGGAACTGGAAGGAACGCGGTGCGAGCGCGAAGCTCACATCGCGCAGCACCTCTGGCCCGAGGCTGTAGCGCAAGCCGACATTTTCGAAGCGAACCATGCGTTCTTCCGAATCGGCCCTGCAGCCGGCTTTCACTTGCGCTCGCCTGTTGTCACCGGCCGCGTTTAACAACTCATTAACGATATTTGGCGCGATCATGGCCAAGTCACGGATGGCGCGCGGTTTTTTATGGTTTCCGCTTCGTTAACGGACCACTGCTACGGTCGCGGGGTCTCCCAAGGTCTGAAAGATGCTGATCGTCTGCCCGACCTGTACCACCACTTATCAGGTAGCGCCCGCCGCGCTCGGCGCGGGCCGGAACGTGCGCTGCGCGGGTTGCAAGAACACCTGGTTCGCGACCGCCGAACGGGTGCTCGAAGAGGTGGCGGTCGGGCCCGCAGTGGTCGCCGAGGCGCCCGCGGCAAACGATTTCGCCGAAGCGCCGACCGAGGACGTGCTTCCATCCGCGCCTTCTGTGCCAGACAACCCGTTCGCGATCGCGGATGCGCCGCCGCTGGTCCCGCAAGACCCGGGAAATGGCGCGGACGCCCCGGCAAAATTCGACCCCGGAGTCCCCGACCAGCCGGAGACGGAGCCCGTCGCGGCCAAACGCGCGCCGCCGACCGTTGCGAGCCGCGCGGATCGGCCCGGCCTGTTACGGCGCCTGTTCAGCTTGCCCGTGCTGATCGTCATGATGCTCGCAATCCTGCTCAGCGCCTTGAACTGGCGCGCCGCCGTGGTACGGCATTTCCCGCAGACCGCATCGCTTTACGGGGCGATCGGACTGCCGGTGAATCTGCGCGGCCTCTTTTTCGAGGATGTGAAGAGCCGCAACCAAAACGAGGACGGCGCGAGCGTACTGGTGATCGAAGGGACGATCGTGAACCTGACGACCAAGACGATCGAGGTGCCGCGCCTGCGCTTCGCGTTGCGCAACGCGTCGGGCCACGAGGTCTACGCCTGGACCACGCAGCCGACAAAGCCGACGATCGGCTCCGGCAATGGGCTGCCGTTCCGTGCCCGCCTTGCCTCGCCGCCGCCTGATGGCCGCGACGTCATCGTGCGCTTCCTCACGCGGCGCGACGTCGCCGCAGGCTCGTAACGGCGCGCAACTTGGCCGCGCCAGCTGATATGCACATCCGCGTTCTGTTCGATGCCGAGCAGATCGCGGCGCGCAACCTTGCGCTGGCGCAGGATATCAAAGCGGCGAACCTCCAGAACCTGCTGGTGATCGCCGTGCTCAAGGGCAGCTTCATCTTCGCCGCCGACCTGATCCGCGCGCTGCATGCCGCCGGCCTCGCGCCCGAAGTCGAGTTCGTCTCGCTGTCGAGCTATCGCGAAGGCACCGTTTCGTCCGGCACGGTGAGGATCCTCCATGATGTCGAAAGCGACCCGCGTGGCCGCGATGTGCTGCTGATCGATGACATTCTCGAATCCGGCCGCACGCTGGCCTACGCGAAAGACCTGTTCGCGGCGCGCGGCGCGCGGCGTGTGCTGACCTGCGTGCTGCTCGAAAAGCCCGGCAAGCGCGCAATTTCGCTCAACCCCGATTTCGTCGGCTTTACCTGCCCAGACCTGTTCGTGGTCGGCTACGGCATGGATGTGGCGCA
>C688J18823_10002888_pt1 | contig 10816 bp, 10 predicted proteins | sample HopSoiMetagenom1_FD_18823 | JGI IMG/M metagenome (IMG submission 18823) | reverse complement strand
TTTCTTTCATGATCCGATGATGCGCGAGACGGTCGAGATCTATCAATTGATCGCCAAACAGACTGACAAAGTAAGCGTTGAATTCTACGATCCGATGCTAAATCCGGCGCAAGCGAGAATGCGCGGTGTTGAGTTCGCCGGGACAGCAATTTATGAAAGCGAAGGGCGCAAGCTGCAAATCAATGGCCCTTCCGAAACCGATATCGCAAACGGCATTCTGCGCATTTCACAAGGGGCACAGCAGATCATCTGTTTTCTCGATGGCCACGGCGAACCAGACCCCTTCAGTCTTGAGTCGCACGATCATGCCGAAGGCAATGCCGGACATTCGCATGGACTGGGAGCAAAAGTCGTATTGCACGAGCGTCATGGCATAGCCAAGGCACGGCATGGACTGGAGACGCTTAACTATGTGGTCGAGAAAATCTCGCTGTTGCAGGGCGTGAATACGCTGTCGCGCTGTACTGTACTTGTCGTCGCCGGACCAAAGACACCGCTGCTTGCGTCCGAGGTAAAAGCAATCGACACCTACCTTACAAAGGGCGGGAACGCTTTGTTCATGCTGGATCCGTTCATCCAGAGCGGCCTGGAACCCGTGGTGCGCGAGTTTGGGGTCGTTCTGGATGATGATTTAGTGATCGACGAGGCCAGTCACTTCTGGACGGACGTATCGTCGCCTGCAGTGACCGACTATAACCGCCATGAAATAGCGCGCGACCTTCCGCTGACTTTCTTCCCCGGCGTGCGTTCACTGTCTCCGACCCCGGAGCGCGTGCCAGGGACCTCTGTGCGACCCGTGATTAATTCTTCAAAAAGCAGTTTCGGTCAAACAAACCGGGAGCGCGCCGAGTTCAACAAGGAAAAAGACAAGGCCGGGCCACTGACGCTCATGGTTGCCGTGAACCGCCGGCCGGAGTTCGTCGACTCAACCAAAGCAGTGACTGGCACCCGCACACCGGCGCCACCGTTGGCGCCCGGGCAGCCTGTCAAGCCGAGCGCCTCGGACGTGAAATCGCGTATCGCGGTGATTGGTGACTCGGATTTTGCCACCAACTCCTTCTTCCATATCCTGGGCAACGGCACGCTCTTTCTCAACACAGTGAACTATCTTGCAGCACAGGAGAACCTCATCGGCCTGGAGCCGCGCACGTATGACCTGCCACGCGTCGACCTTACCAATCGCCAGATGAAGGGCACGTTTTTCCTTTCGATCATTCTCGTTCCAGCTCTGATGGCTGTCCTAGGCATCGCGGTGTGGTGGAGGCGGCGTTGAGCGCAGTGAAGCAAATCCAGACCGGGGGCGGACGACGCAAGCTGCTCGCGGTATGGCTGTTGTTCGCTGCGCTTGTAGTTGCAATCTTGCTGATCCAGCGCCATGACACCACAGTATCAAACCCGCCCGACTCCAGCCGCGATGAGCGCCTGCTGATACCGGTCGCGATAGCAGACCTCGGTGCCATAGAGATCGTGCATAACGGCATCTTGCACCGATTCGAACGCGATGCCTCCGGCGCCTGGTTCTATCATGGAGTCCACAGCGCATCGCAAGCGCAGCACGCGCACAACTCGGACCCGGCAATTGCGGCTCGCATAGAGAAAGCCTTTTCCGGCCTTGGCCGCGCGCGTATGGAACGACAGTTTCCACTGAAGCTCGAGGCCGACGAATTCGGCGTCACACGGCCCGACATGTTGCTGATGGTTTATCGGCCAGGCGAACCGCAGCCGTTATTTCGGTACGCGATCGGTACCGTGGCACCCGACAAAGTGAGCCGCTATGTCCTTCCACTCGGAAGTAAATGGGTGATCACGATCGCGGATTACCAGATCGATAATCTGGTGTCGTTAATCCGGGACATGACCCAATCTGCTCTCCCAGGACCTAACAAATAATAAATCCTCCTGCAGTGAATGCGTGCTCTCCCTACGCGCGTGGCAAAAGAAGCCGGCGCAATGACTGACGTGCATCCACTTCATTTGAGTGGATTCGACCGGCCTTGGTATCTCCTTTGCCGCGTCGCCATGGCTGTATGTTTTCTCCTGGCGTTCATCGGAAATGCCGGCGCGCATACCGGCGGCATGACAGGCTTCGCCACCATTACGATCAGCGACAAACATGTTCGTTATAACCTCACGTTGTCGGATGTGCCGCCTGGTCCTCTTGCCGAACAGATGCAGCTTGGCAAGCCCGGTATCACCCCTGATTTCAAACCACTGATCAGCGCCATCAGCGAAAAAATCCATTTGACCAGCGATGGATCGCCCTGCCTCGCTACAGATAGTCGCATCGTAGCGCCGACCACTAAACCAGCCAGCCTGACGGGCACGGTTGATTTCATGTGTCCTGCCGACATAAGCAAACTCACCATACGCGACGACATGTCGGAAGTGATGGGCGGCAGCCAGCACACGTTGGCCGCGATCGTATGGGCGGGAGGCAGCCAGCAATTTGCATTCGGCAGCGACGCGCGTGAGACCACCATCACAGTGTCCGAGGCACCCCATGCATCAAGAGGAGCCGGCAGCTTCTTTCCGTTGGGAATTGAACACATCCTGACCGGCTACGATCACCTGCTGTTCCTGCTCGCACTTATGTTGCGCGGCGGAGGGCTCTGGTCGCTGCTCAAAATCATTACAGCATTCACGATCGCGCACAGCATAACGCTCGCGCTTGCCGCATTGGATATCGTCGTACTGCCCGGTGCTCTGGTCGAGTCAATCATCGCGCTTTCGATCGCATACGTCGCGTTGGAGAACTTGCTGCCGCGCTACGCGGTATCGAGGCGTTGGGCCGTTAGCTTTTTATTCGGGCTGGTGCATGGTTTTGGGTTTTCCTCGGTATTGCGGGAAATCGGACTCCCAAAAGAAAACCTCGTTTTGTCGCTGTTGAATTTCAATCTCGGCGTCGAAGCGGGGCAATTGACCGTGGTGCTGCTTGTCGTTCCTGTCCTGATGCGCCTCAGGTCCCGAAAATGGGAACCGTCCCTGGTAGCGACCGTCTCGGGTGTAATTCTCGCAGTGGGATTGGCGCTGTTCGTCGAGCGAGCGTTCCTGGGCGGATAGCTGGATCGCCTTCAGTGTTGGGGAATCAGTGCCGTACCGTCAGCACCGTAAACCCCTCGCCGATTAGTTCGCGATGTATCTCACCCTTCAGTCCGGCGTCCCGCAGAAGCGTTTCCTGTTCTTCGCGCGTAGGAATAACATTGCCCCAAATCAATTCCTCAAAGCCGGTCTGCAGCGGAAAACGGAATTCGGGACGTCGCGCCTCCTCCAACGTAGTTGGATAGGTTTCGTCAATAATCACCATCCAACCGCCCGGCTTTAGCGTGCGCGTGGCTGCGCCGACCACAGCGGGGCGAATGCCTGGCGCAATTTCATGCAGGACTTCGATCATGACTACTGCATCGAAAGCTCCTGCAGCATCGTCGACCTTCTCTCTGTGTATCGAAATCCGGTTGGTCAGACCAGCCTGCTGTATCTTGTCCCGCGCCAGCGCGAGGCTTTGGTCATCGATATCGACGCCGGCCAGGCGCGCACCCGGAAAAGCCTTCGCAGCCTGCAACAGAAAATTGCCGGTGCCGCAGCCAATCTCGAGAATGGCCCCGCCGGAACCAAGGCGCTGTGATAGATCCGTTAGCGCAGGCAGGATTTTTTTTGCCGTCACCACTTGCAGCCCCTGCGTGGATTCAGCGATGGCCTGATTGAAATGCTCGCCCCTGCCCTGGAACGGTTTTGCCGCACCCGATTTGAACGCATCCCGGCAACGGCGAAAATCTTCCGCGGCTACTTCGGTCCCCAGGCGCACGTAGCCGCCCAAATAGCGGGGATGGCCGGGACTCCCAAGGATTGAATCGAAATGCGGCGCGAGACGGTATTTGCCTTTCTCATCTGCGTCGAGTATTTCCAGTCCATACGCCGTCTTGCACCAGACTTCCACATAGGGCACGTGGAGACCGAGCTTGCTCGCCAGCTCGTTGCCAGTCAGGCCCGGGGTCTGTGCCAGCGTTCTGAATAAACCGAGATGATTGCCCAGGTCGATGAGATGAATAGCATTGAACCCGCGGCGCCACTCAAAGATTCGGGAAACCTGCGCATCCGCACTTGTATCTTTTGCTGTCTCCGCCATGGCCCGCCCCTTTTCATCATTGACAAAGGGTCCAAGTATACTTGTGCGGTATTAACGAGTTCGCATCTATATGTCGACCAGCCTCATCTCTACCAAATGATCCGACTCCGCCACCTGGCCGCAGTTTTGTTCATCGCCTGCACGGCATCGTCACCTGCCGTCGAGCTGGGCGAACCAGCGCCCGCTTTGCGAGGTACGCTTTTTTCCGGACAAACTTTCGACCTTTCGCAAATGCGCGGAAAGGTTGTGCTGGTCAATTTCTATTCCAGCTATTGTAGTTTCTGTGCCTACGAAATCGGCAATCTCGAAACTTTCTACGAGCAACATCGCGATCAAGGGTTCGAGGTTATTGTGGTCGGCATCGATAGCCTCGAGGATCGGCACCGTGTGCAACGCATGCTCGGCATATATGGATTGCCAGGAACGATGGCGGACGAACTTGCGCAAAGCGGGTTCGAACGCAAATATCCGACGCCGACTGCTTTCATTATTGACCGGAACGGTATTCTGCACAGCCGTATGCGTGGTGCGAAACAGCCGTATTTCTATGCGGAGCAGGTGCTGCCGCTGTTACAGCAGAAATAATGCATCACAGCGATCGCATGCTTGGAAAATTCGCGCTGCGGGACACGCGTCTCGACTACGCGGGTGCCTTCGCGGTATGGGGCTTCACTGCCGCAACTTCAATGATTCGCGTCCAGCCATAAGGATCGGATACCCGCCCATACTGGATGTCCGTCAGGCTGTTGAACAGCTGACGAGCGACCGGTCCCGGCTCCCCGGAGCCAACACTATGATTTCTGCCCTGATAGCTAAGTCGGCCGACCGGGGCAATCACCGCACCGGTGCCCATGCCAAATGCTTCTGTTATTTCTCCGGACGCCAGATCACGGATGACTTCAGTGATATCGATCCGGTCTTCTGTCACCGGGTAGCCAACATCGGGCGCAAGCTTAAGCAGCGAATCGCGCGTCACACCTCGCAAAATCGCACCGGATAACATGGGCGTGCGGATATGCTTGCCGCCATACACGAACGCGATATTCATGGCGCCCACTTCATCGACATAACGCCGTTCGACCGCATCGAGCCACAGCACTTGCTGATAGCCGGACGCGAGCGCTTTTTCTGTTCCGGCCAGGCTGCCCGCATAGTTACCCGGCGTTTTCGCCTCTCCGGTGCCGCCCCGTACCGTGCGCACATAATCATCGGATACGAGCACCGACACCGGCCTGAAGCCACCGGCAAAGTACGGCGCCACGGGACTCAGAATGATGTAGTGCAGGAAAGAGCGGCTGCCGCGTACTTCAAGTGTATTCTCGACCGCCAGCATGACTGGCCGGATGTAAAGCGCCGCGCCGTCTTGTTTCGGGACCCAGCCGTGTTCGAGCTTGACGAGTTCAGTGATTGCCAGAATGTGCTGGTCGATGTCCACAACCGGCATGGCAAGACGCTCGGCAGAGCAATTGAAGCGCTCGGCATTCTGGTCAACGCGAAACAGATTGACATTGCCATCGGGCCGCAGGTACGCCTTGGTTCCATCGAATATCATTTGCCCGCAGTGGAACACCTGGGCCGCCGGATCCAGAATCAGCGGCTGATAAGGTCCGATGACTGCATCGTGCCAGCCCTTTCCGGCCGTGTACTGTTGAGTGAACATGCGCGCAGTGAAATGCCGGCCGAACCCCAGCGCGCCTGGCAAGAGCGCCGGCGCCGCTTGCGTTACAGGTTCGACACGAATCTTGAAACTGGTCAAGTGTTCTCCCGAAGAAAATGGGCCACCAACGTCTTCCATTCTTCTTCAAGACTGGTGTTCGTTGCACTTTTTCCTGCGCGACGGTACCAATAGCCGGCATTGGCGAGATCGCCTTCTATGCGGTGCAGATGCGCATGAACCAGTGCGTAAGTCTGGTCATCCTCATGTTCCTGCACGATTGCGTGCGCACGCTCCCAATTACCTTTGCGCAGATACCACAACGCCTCCAGCACGGGAACCAATGCCGGTGGTGGAGCGTCCTGCGATGTGGTTAACGTAAATTCCTGCACGTCCATCATGTTGTCAGTCCAAGGTTCCGTTGTGAAGCAGCCGTACCTTTTGCTGCCGAAAAACGGATGGGCGCCCGAAAGCGCCCATCCTCCCTTCCCCTTGAGGCTCTTCTTGTCAGGGAATTTTATTCTTCACGAGGCAGCGGCGCGGCCGTCGAGTTCGGCCCCCTGGTCGGCTGCGTACTCCTTTTTGACATGCTGCGTGTTGTAGCCGTTGAACAGATGTCCGAACAGGCCACGCTTCAGGTCGCTGGTGCCCATGTACCAGTCGGCAATGGGATACGTGAGGTTCATGTTGCGTTCCATCATGATCGGCTGACTGTGATGTGCCGCGTGATGACGTCGTATGGTATTGACCAAAGGACAATTGCGAACGAACCAGTTATCGTGCACATGGCAGCACAAATGGAACGTTTCGTAATTCAGGTAATACATCGGCGTCAACATCATCAATATGTAGCCGGCGTTGGCCGACCAAAGCATGCCGATAAGCAGCGCCGCCGGCAATGTCATAACCATGAACACGAGCAAGGCGTAAGGCGGAAACAGCACGATGCGCCATTCGCGATTGGTATCGTAGGTCATCACTTGTGCCGTGAAGTACTGATGGTGCTGATGGGTATGGCGATGGTAGACGGGCATCAAGATGCCGCCGAAGCCCTTGATGGGGCGATGCATTGCGTTTTTATGCAGCCACCATTCGTTCCAGTTGTAGAACACCAGCACGGGAACGACGAAGAGCACTTCCCAGAGCGTCGGCTGGTGCACATGCGCGATGCAATACCAAATTACGGCCCCGCCGGGAACGAAGATGGACAGCAAATGTCCCCATCCGTTGTACCAGGAAGCAATGTTGCGCCGGTATTCATCCCGGAATGCCGCTTGCTTGGTGGTTAACTGGCCAGTCGACACAAGAATCTCATGCTGCAAGGCTATAAAACGTTGGGCGAAACATACCTCCATGCCGTAGCGAGGGTCAAGGCGCACTGCAGCGACTGTCTTGCCTCGCGCAATGGGTTGCTCTAAGGTGTCGGGCTGAATTCGCCTGCGAAAACCATGACCAGCGCAACACTACCTTCATTTCGCCGCGACGCCCAAGTTATAGGGCTGGTCGGGCTGGCCCACGGCATCTCCCATTTTTTCCATCTCGCGCTGGCACCGCTGTTCCCGTGGCTGAAGGACGCTTTTGCCGTGAGCTACGCGGAACTTGGCTTGCTGATGAGCGTGTTCTTCATCGTCTCCGGCATCGGTCAGGCACTGGCCGGATTCGTGGTTGACCGTTTTGGCGCCCTGCGCGTGCTGCTGGGCGGTATCGCGCTGCTAGGCATTTCTGCGTTGGGGCTGGCTGCAAGTCAGAATTATGTGATGCTGCTTTTCTTTGCCGGCGTAGCTGGTCTCGGAAATTGCGTATTCCACCCTGCAGATTTCACCCTGCTGAACCGTCGCGTTAGCATTCCGCGGCTCGGCCATGCGTTCAGCGTCCACGGCCTGACTGGTACCCTGGGCTGGGCTGTCGCTCCCTTGTTTCTGGCCGGCATCGCCAGCGTTTCAAGCTGGCGCATTGCTCTGCTGGCCGCCGGAGTACTGGCGTTTACGGTGCTGATGGTATTGGTTGCGTTTAGACATCTGCTCGACCCTCGCGAAGTCGGCGACGCAGTGGCGCAATCGGCAAAGAACAAAGCCGCGGCGAATGCAACCTTGGGTTTCATGAAAGTTCCCGCGGTGTGGATGTGCTTTGCCTTCTTTTTCATTTCCTCCATCTCGTTCGGCGGCATACAAAGCTTTGCGGCCACAGCGCTGCGCGAACTGTACCAAGTGCCGCTTACCTATGCGACGGCGTGCATCACAGCTTATATGCTGGGCAGTGCGGGCGGCATCGTTGCCGGGGGGTTTTTGGCTGCGCGCTTCCAGCAACACGACAAAGTAATCGCAATTGCTTTCGCCGCTGCCGCAAGCGTTTCAGTATTGGTGGCAAGCACCGTGCCGCCGGCAGCGATGGTGATCTTGCTGTTGGGCGCAATCGGATTCGGTTCCGGCGTGGCGGGCCCATCGCGCGACCTGCTGGTGCGGGCCGCAGCACCGAAGAATGCGACCGGTCGCGTCTACGGCGTTGTGTATTCCGGCCTCGACATCGGGCTGTCCGGCGCCCCACTGATGTTCGGGTTGCTCATGGATGCGCATCATCCCGGATGGGTGTTCGTCGGTATCGGCGCTTTTCAGGCGCTATCGCTGATTGCGGTGCTTGGAGTTGGCGAAAGCGCCGGGAAACGGCAAGTACAGGCGGCGTAAAACTCAGGATTTAGAAGTATTAGAACTTTAGTCCTCCCCTTTTAGCGCAGTTTCAATACGGCTTCACGCACCAGTTCTTTCAGTCCCGCACCGCCGGTGTCGACGTAAGCGACGATTTCCTTGCGCATGCGTGGGTCCCAGAATCGTTTCAGATGCTGTGCCACTGCATCGACAGCAGTAGTGTGGTCCGGCTCGGACTTGAAGAAATTGCCAATATCGTTCGCCATGCGAACCAGATGTTCGATATTCATGTTTTCCAGTCGGCTCCAGTGGTCAAGCGGTATGCCTGGTCGGCATAAATTACACAGCGTTCCCCTCGCACGAAACCCGCAAGCGTCACGCCCGATTCACCAGCAATACGTACCGCGAGCGCGGTTGGCGCTGATACCGCCGCGAGCAGACCAATACCGGCCATGGCTGCCTTCTGCACCATCTCATAACTTGCGCGACTGGTGATGACCGCGAAACCTGTAGCGGTGTCGATGGTGCCGGACGCCAGCGCGCCGATCAGCTTGTCCAGTGCATTATGGCGGCCGACATCCTCGCGAATCGCTTGCAGCCCGCCGTCGAAATTCGCCCACGCCGCCGCGTGCGTTGCACCAGTCGCCTTGTTCAGGGGCTGCCTTGCGGGCAGCAGCTTCATTGCGCGGGCGAGCGCATGCGGCGCAGTCCGCGGCCCGGCTTTGACCTTCGGCACGTCGCGCATGGCTTGTTCGATGGTTTGCGCACCGCAGAGGCCGCAGCCGGTGCGAGCCGTCATGTTTCGGCGTCTTTGTTCGATCGCCGCGACCCGCTCAGGGGGCACGCTCAGATAAATGGAGTATCCGGTTGGCTCGGGAACGATTTCGATGCCGCCCAGTTCCGACACTGAGCCTATTATGGCTTCGGTCAGGCTGAATCCAAGTGCAAGGTCCTCGAGGTGGGCCGGCGTCGCCATTACAACGACATGCGGGACGCCGTTGTAGACCAGCGCGATAGGCGCTTCTTCGGCGATCTGCTCCGCAACCGCCCGAGTCGAATCCGTCTCAATGTGCACTGCAGGCACCGAGCGGCGCTCTTCGGTCGCATAATCAAATGCCCTGCGCGACACCGTTCAGGCTCCGCTCGTTTCCCGCTGCGGCATCAGGTCCAGTTGCGTTTCGTTGAATTCGCGGAAGCGTTTCTGCCAGGCTGATGGCTGCGTCACGCGAGTAACCTGCACCGCAGTCACCTTGTACTCGGGACAGTTGGTCGCCCAGTCCGAATTATCGGTGGTGATGACGTTCGCGCCGGATTCCGGAAAGTGGAATGTGGTGTATACCACGCCTGGTTGCACACGCTCGGTGATAGTGGAGCGCAGTACCGTCTCTCCGGCCCGGCTGGTAACGCCAACCCAGTCTCCATCTTTAATGCCACGCTGCTCGGCATCGTGCGGATGAATCTCCAGCCGATCCTCACTGTGCCAGGCATTGTTCGCCGTGCGGCGCGTCTGTGCGCCAACGTTGTATTGGGAAAGAATCCGGCCGGTGGTCAAAATCAACGGGTATTTCCCGCTAGTGCGCTCTTCCGTGGGCACATATTCGGTGACGACGAATCGGCCTTTGCCACGCACGAACTCTTCGACATGCATGACCGGCGTACCGTCCGGCGCATCGTCGTTGCATGGCCATTGAATGCTCTCCAGTTCGTCGATTTTGTCGTAGGTGACACCCGTGAATGTCGGCGTAAGTAACGCAATCTCATCCATGATTTCGGATGGGTGTTTGTACGTCATCGGGTAACCAAACGCGTTGGATAGTGCAACCGTAACTTCCCAGTCTTCTTTGCCGGCCAGGGGAGGCATCACCTTGCGTACGCGCGAAATTCGGCGCTCCGCGTTGGTAAAGGTGCCGTTTTTCTCCAGGAACGAGGATCCGGGCAGAAATACGTGCGCGAATTTCGCGGTTTCGTTCAAGAAAATATCCTGCACCACCACGCACTCCAGCGCTTCAAGCGCATGCGTCACATGCTGCGTATCCGGATCAGACTGTGCGATGTCCTCGCCCTGAATGTACAAGCCCTTGAAGCTGCCGTCGATCGAAGCATCGAACATGTTCGGAATGCGCAGTCCCGGCTCGTTGTCGAGCTTGACGCCCCATTGCTGCTCAAATTGACCGCGAACCTTGTCGTCCGAAACGTGCCGGTATCCTGGCAGTTCGTGCGGGAACGAGCCCATGTCGCAGGAACCCTGGACATTGTTTTGGCCACGCAACGGATTAACGCCTACGCCCTCGTGACCGATATTGCCGGTCACCATTGCAATGTTGGCGATGCCGATGACCATGGTCGAGCCCTGGCTGTGTTCAGTCACGCCGAGTCCGTAGTAAATCGCTGCATTGC
>C688J18823_10002887_pt1 | contig 10819 bp, 10 predicted proteins | sample HopSoiMetagenom1_FD_18823 | JGI IMG/M metagenome (IMG submission 18823) | reverse complement strand
CGCGCAGCAGCCGGCCGGCCTCGATGGGCCGCGGCGACCCGTTCTCCTGCACCGACGTGCGCACGTAGGTCAGCCCGCCTCGACGGTGTGCATCGCGCACCAGCGTGTCGAGCTCCTCGCCGGCACCGGGCACGTGAACCGCGATCCCCGGCACGGCCAGCATCACCTGGACGTCGGCCGGCGAGTGGTGGGTCGTGCCCTCGGTGCTGTAGTCGTAGGAGCCGCCGGCGCCGATCAGGATGCCGCTGAGCTCCTGGTTTCCGAAGTCGAGCTTGATCTGCTCGAACGCTCGCTCGACGAGGAACGGCGTGATCGAGTGGGCGATCGGCAGGTGGCCCTCGAGTGCGAGCCCGGCTGCGACGCCGACCATCGTCTGCTCCATGATCCCGACGTTGAACGCACGCTCGGGGTGGCTGCGAAGCGCCTGCTCGAACCGCTCCAGGCTGATCTCGGCCAGCACGAGCGCGACGCGGGGGTCCTCGTCCATCAGCGCCACCACGGTGGCGGCTGCCTGGTCTCGCATCGAGAGCCTCATGCGGCCTCCAGGTCGGCGACCACGGCGGTCGGTCGACCGTCCCCTCGGTGCCGCAACGCCTGCTCCAGGGCCTCGTGGTCGCGTCCGTTCACGGTGGCCGCGTCCCAGCCGAAGGCCGCCAGCTTGCCGTCGAGAGGCCCGAGCGGCACCGAGGAGCTGTGGTTGTCGATCACGACGGCGGTGAGGTTCGACAACCCCAGCGACGGCGCGAGCAGGATCGCCTCCCAGTTGCTGCCCTCGTTCAGCTCGGCGTCGCCCGTCATGACGACGCACCGGCTGTCAGACCGCCGGGCGCGCAGGGCGAGCGCCACGCCGACGCCCATGGCCAGGCCGTGCCCGAGCGAGCCGGTCGAGACCTCGACGCCGGGCACGAGGAGCCGGTCGGGGTGGCCGCCCAGGCGGGTGCCGTGATGCATGAAGGTCGGCAGCCACTCCGTGGGGAAGAAGCCGCGCCATGCCAGCACGGCGTAGAAGGCCGCGGGCCCGTGTCCCTTGCTGAGCAGGAACCGGTCGCGCTCCTCCCAGCCCGGATCCTCGGGGTTCACTCGAAGCACGCGCTCGTAGAGCACCAGCAGCGCGTCGAGCGTCGAGTAGCTGCTCGCCTCGTGTTTCTCGTCTCCCGTCGCCAGGGCGGCGAGGCGGACGATCTCCTGCCGGGTGCCGCTGCTTGTCGATGGATCCTGTATCGTCATTGCCCTATATAGGCATATCACAATGAAGCACGCTATGCTAGGAGGCGATGAACGATCTCTCCCTCGACGCCCGCCGCCTGAAGGCGCTCGGCCATCCCGTGCGGCTGGGGATCGCGCTTCGACTCGTCGAGGAGCCCGACACGTGCGCATGTGACTTCGCCGACGTCTTCGGCATCCGCCAGCCCACCGTCTCCGGCCACCTGCGGGTGCTTCGCGAGGCGGGCCTCGTGCGGACGCGCCGCCGGGGAACGGAGATCTGTTACTCGCTGGATCCGGACGCGGTCGCCGCGGTGCGCTCGCTGGTCTCCGGCCTCGCGGCCGGCTGAGCCCACCGCTCGGGGCGTCGCAGCGAGCGGAAGGTGAGCGAGTAGCGAAGCTCCTTGACGGGCGGAATCTGGTGCTGCCAGGCCGTCCGCGCCTCTCCGGCCAACACGTAGCCCGAGCGGGGCTCGAGCACCAGCTCCCGCACCTCACGCCGGCCGCCCTCGCCCCGGCGGAGCCGCATCCGGCTGGGCGCCTTCAGCGAGATCCCTGCGATGACGCCGAAGGGCGTTGAGTCGCGGTGCCATCCGATCGGGGCGCCGGGCGGGTAGCGCTGGGCCAGCAGCTGGACGAAGCTGCCGGGCTCGAGTCCCGCGAGCTGTTCGGCCCGTGAGCGGATCGCCTCGAGGGGTTCGGGAATCGGATCGGCCGGCGCCAGGTTCCGCGAGGCGTAGTCGTAGTGGAAGCCGAAGTGGTGCACCGTGCGCCGCGCGACCTGGCCGCGCATCTCGACGGTCGAGAAGCCCAGCTTTTCCAGCAGCTCGATCACGGCATCCTCCTCCGCCGCGGTGATGAGCTCCGGCTGATAGACGAGGCCGTCGGGAAGGTCGCCCTCCATCACCGGTGGGTTCCCGCACGTGCCGAGGGTGAACCCCGGGATCCCAGCCGGCCCGGACGTGCCGGTCGCGTTCCACCGCGACGTTTGCACGGACATTTCATCCTCCAAAACAGGTGGTTCATCGGGCAGCCGCCCGCGGCGGGACGTAGACTCGCCCGGTGAGCAGGGGGACGATGAAGGCCTGGGTGATCAGGCCGGAACGGCTCGGCGACCCCACCGTCGCCATGCAGCTCGAGGACATCGAGGTACCCGAGCCAGGTCCCGGCGAGGTGCTCGTCCGCGTCATGGCGGCGGGTGTGAACTACAACGGCGTGTGGGCGTCACTGGGACTGCCGGTGTCGATCTTCCGCTACACGGGCTACGACTTCCACATTGCGGGCTCGGACGCCTCCGGGGTGGTGGAGCGGGTTGGGCCCGGCGTGACGCGGTGGGCGCCCGGCGACGAGGTGGTGATCCACTGCAACCAGAGCTGCGGCGAGTGCCCGGAGTGCAACGGCCTCGACCCGATGGCCTGCTCGAACCAGAAGATCTGGGCGTACGAGTCGAACTGGGGCAGCTTTGCCGAGTTCTGCAAGGTGCAGTCCCAGCAGCTGCTGCCCAAGCCGCCGCGGCTGACCTGGGAGGAGGCGGCGAGCTACGGGCTGACCTACTTCACCGCCTACCGCATGCTGGTCGACCAGGCCGGGATCCGCGCCGGCGACAACGTGCTCGTGTGGGGCGCCGGCGGCGGGCTCGGCACGTTCGCCGTGCAGCTGTGCAAGCTCTACGGCGCGAACGCCATCGCCGTCGTCTCCTCGGACGACAAGGTCGACCTCGTCAAGGAGCTGGGTGCCGCTGCGGTGATCGACCGCCGCGACTTCCTGCTCAACGATCCCGACACCGGCGAGCGGATCATGGACGAGATCAAGCGCTTCGGCAAGGCGATCCGCGCGGCCACCGGGGGCGCCGACGTCGACATCGTCTTCGAGCACGTCGGCACGGCGACCTTCTTCACCAGCGTGTTCGTCGCCAGGACGTTCGGCAAGATCGTCATCTGCGGCGCCACGTCCGGATTCAACCTCGACTTCGACGTCCGCTACCTGTGGATGCGCCAGAAGCAGATCATCGGCAGCCACTTCGCGAACGCGTACGAATGCAACCGCGCGAACCAGCTGATCGCCGAGGGCAAGATCGACCCGGTGCTCTCTCGCGTGTTTGCCTTCGACGAGTGCCCGGTGCCTCACCAGATGATGAAGGAGAACCAGCACGTCGGAAAGATGGTCGTTCTGGTGGGAGCGCCGGCTGAGGGACAGGGCAGGCGGGAATGAGCGGCGATCGCGCGTTCTTCCGCCCCGAGGATGCGCCATCCGAAGCCGCCTATGACGAACGCATCGGCGACCCGGGGAGCCACCCCTACACCCGCGGCATCCATCGCGACATGTACCGCGGCCGCCCCTGGTCGATCCGCCAGTACGCCGGGTTCGGCACGGCCGAGGAGACGAACCGCCGCTTCAGGTTCCTGATCGACCGCGGGCAGGCGGCACTCTCGACGGCCTTCGATCTGCCCACGCAGATGGGTCTCGACTCCGACGATCCCCGCTCGGCCGGCGAGGTCGGGCGCGTCGGCGTGGCCGTCGACTCGGTGAGGGACGTCGAGGCGATGTTCGCCGGCATCCCGCTCGACGAGGTCTCGACGTCGATGACCATCAACGCTCCGGCGGCCGTGCTGGTCGCGATGTACCAGGTGGCCGCCGAGCGGCAGGGCCGAGACCCCTCCGCCATACAGGGCACCGCGCAGAACGACGTCCTCAAGGAATACGTCGCCCGCGGCACGTACATCTTCCCGCCGCGGCCGTCGCTGCGGCTGGCGGCGGATCTGATCGCATGGTGCGCGCGCGGCGCGCCCCACTTCAATGCCATCTCGCTGTCCGGCTACCACATGCGGGAGGCCGGATGCACCGCCGCACAGGAGATGGGGTTCGCGCTCTCGAACGCGATCGCCTACGTCGAGGCCGTGCTGGAGCGCGACGTCGCCATCGACCAGTTCGCTCCCCGGCTGTCGTGGATCTTCAACACCCACATGAACTTCTTCGAGGAGATCGCGAAGTACCGCGCGCTTCGGCGGATGTGGGCCACCATCGTGCGCGACCGCTTCGGCGCCCAGGATCCGCGCTCGTGGATGCTGCGCACCCACACCCAGACCGCCGGCTCGACGCTCACCCTGCAGCAGCCCCAGAACAACATCGTCCGCGCGGCCGTCCAGGCGCTCGCCGCCGCGCTGGGCGGCGTTCAGTCGATGGCGCTCTCATGCTTCGACGAGGCGATCGCGATCCCCACCCAGCACGCCCAGACGCTGGCCTTACGAACGCAGCAGATGCTGCAGCACGAGTTCGGCATCACCGACGTCGCCGACCCTCTTGGCGGGTCGTGGTATGTCGAGCACCTGACCGACCGGCTGGAGGCCGACGCCCGCGCCCTGATGGACGAGGTGGAGCGGCTCGGCGGCGCGGTGGCCGCGATCGAGCAGGGCGTCTACCAGCAGTTGATCGCCGACGAGGCGTACGAGAAGCAGCGCCGCATCGCGGCGGGCGAGGACATCGTCGTCGGCGTCAACGCATACGTCGACGACGAGGCGCCGCAACCGGAGCGGTTCGACGTCCCGCCGGGCCTGGAAGCCGAGCAGCGCGACAAGCTGGCGGCCCTACGGGAGCGTCGCGATGACGCGGCGGTGGAGCGGTCACTCAGCGCCCTGGCCGACGCGGCTCGAGGCGACGGCGACCTGATGCCGCCGATCGTCGATGCGGTTCGGTGCGATGCGACGCTCGGCGAGGTCTGCGGCACCTTGCGAAGCGTCTTCGGGGAGTACCGCCCCGCCGCTGCCGCGATGATCTAGGAAGCGCTGCCGCTGGTGCGGATCTCGAGGAAGAGGCCGGAGCGGAAGGCGTCCGAGCCGCGCTCCTGCCACCCGACGATGCCACCGATGGCCTTGGCGTCGGACCCCATCGAGGAGCTCGACGGGATCAGGCCGAGAAGCCCCGGCGTGTCGACATAGAAGAGCGCCGAAGCGTCGTCCGGAGCGTCCGCCTTGTTCATCAGCTCGCGGAACTTGGCGCTGTCGGTGACCGGTTCGGCGGCGGGCTTGCCGGCCGAGCTGTCGGTCGACACGATGATCGATTCTCCGTCGACGTACCACATGAGCTGGAACCCTGCCGTCATCAGCTCCTCGCCGTTCGGGAGCGGCTTGACGGCGATCTGGCCGTCCGACTGCCTGACCAGGTAGTGCGTCAGCTTGCGCATGGTGCCCGCCGCCTGCTGCACGTCGGCCGGCTGCAGGACGATGGCTCCGCCGACGGGAACGCCCGGGGCGAGGTAGAGCAGCTGCTGCCCGGTCAGAAGTGGGACGAGCTCGTGCTCGAAGGAGATGCCCGTCTGCCGCTCGAACCGCCGCAGGGGAGCGCTCCCGGTCGGGTCGGCGGCGAACGCCCTTTGAAGGGCGGGGCCGATGTCCTTCGCGGTGAGGAAGGCGAGGGCGGTGCCGGGGACGCGGTCGAGCAGTGCCGGATCGAAGTTGGCCTGCGCGGCGCCCGATCCATGGGCGGTCGCGGAGATGGCGAAACCGTTGTCGCGCGCGTCCAGCGACGCCGTCAGCGAATCGACGTCCTTGAGCTGGTCGACGAACTGCTGCATGCTCTTCGCCGCCTCGGGATCCGCGTTCATGGTGCCGATCGAGCCCAGGGCGGCGATGCTGGCCACCTTGCGCGTGTCGACCCAGACGTTCGCCAGCGCGTCGGCGGAGAAGTCGTCCTCAACGGCCTGGAAGCCGGCGTCGTCGGCCAGGCTGTCGGCGTCGCCCTCGCGCGCGTCGATGGCCGCCTTCAGCTGATCCTGGTCGTTCGAGAACAGCGCCGCGCCGTTGCCGATGGCAAGGAAGCCGGCGCTGGAGTCGGTCGTCCTGTAGAGGTCGTACCCCTTGTAGCCGTCGAGCTTGGTGGTGCGCTTGTCCCGGGACGCCTCGTCGCGCAGCGCGCCGTCGTCCTTGGACGCCAGATAGCCGACGACCGTCGGATCGCCGGAGCCGTCGCCGATCGTCGTGACGGCGACGGCGGCCTCGCTGCCGAGCGCGCCCTCGATCCGCTTGAACGACTGTCCGTCCTTGCCGTCGTAGAGGCTCGCCTTGAACTCGGTCACGACCGAATCCCACGACTGGAAGCGGCTGCCCAGGTCCTGCAGGTTCTGCCAGGCGTTGGAGTCGCGGTCGATGTTGACGTCGACGTAGGCGATGGCGCCTGAGGGCATCGCCTTGGCGGCCTCGCCGAACGAGCCGTCCGAGCCCGCGCCGGAGCCGCACCCCGCACCCACCAGGAGCGATGCTGTGATCACGAGGAATGTCAGCAGTCGTCGAGTGCCCATCGACCGTCCGTCAGTATATCGGCAGGGTGGTCGGTTCCCTGAACCGCCTCAGGGCGGGCCGGATGTGGGCGGATGGTCGGATGGCGTGCGATATAGTCCGGCCCCGTTGAGCGCCGCGCCCGACATCCACGGTTCGCTCGAGGCAGCGCTGGAACAACTCCGTCGCGGCGGTATGGTGGTCGTCTGCGACGATCCTGACCGCGAGAACGAAGGCGACCTGTGTGTCGCGGCCCAGTTCGTCACGGCGGAGACGATCGCCTTCATGGCCCGCGAGGCGCGCGGCCTGATCTGCCTCTCGCTGCCCTCTGAGCGGTGCGACCACCTCGACCTGCCGCTGATGGTGCCGTCGAACAACGGCTGCGAGGCTACCGGCTTCACCGTCTCGATCGAGGCGCGAACGGGCGTGACGACGGGCATCTCCGCGGCCGACCGCGCACGAACGATCCAGGTGGCGATGCACGAGGAGTCCAGGCCCGACGACCTGATCCGTCCCGGGCACGTCTTCCCGCTGCGAGCCCGGCCGGGGGGAGTGCTCGAGCGCCGCGGCCAGACGGAGGCGGCCGTCGACCTGACCCGCCTTGCCGGCCTGCAGCCTGGCGGGGTGCTGTGCGAGGTGGTGAACCCCGACGGCACGATGGCGCGAGGCCTCGAGCTGCAGGCGTTCTGCCGAAGGCACGACCTCCCCGTGGTGACGGTCGACCAGCTGGCGACGCACATGGCGTCGGTCCAGCCGGCGTTCAGTACCGTCTGAGCGGTCAGGCCGGCGGTGGCGCGCCGTTTCGGATCAGCTCCTTCGCCGCCTCGACCTCGTCCGAGCGGTTCACGCCGAGGCAGGCCGTGAGCCGGCCGTCCTCGTCGGTGTAGTAGGCGACGAAGCTGTCCTCCGCCATCGATCCGCGGATCTCGACCCGCCCCGAGCCGGGGCCGACGTACTCCATCCACGTCCAGTCGCCGAGGTCGGAGAAGAAGTACGGGACGACGTCGTAGGGACCGTCCTCCGCGCCCGCCCAGGTGCGGCCGACGTAGCGCCCCTGGTTGAGCGCCACGTCCCAATGCTCGATGCGGATCCGCCGGCCGTGCACCACGCTGTCGTACTCAGCGATGTCGCCGACAGCCCAGATCCCGGGCGCCGCCTGGAGCCGCTCGTCCACCAGCACGCCGCTTCCCGTCGGGAGGCCGGCCGCGCGGGCGAGCTCGATGTTCGGTATGACGCCGATGCCCGCCACAACTGCCGTGGCGTCGTCCGCGATCCCGTCCGGCAGTCCGTCCCGCTCCGACAGGATGCGCACGCCGTGCTCCTCGAGGTGGCGCTGGAAGTAGCGGCCGACCTCCTCGCCGAAGAGGTGGTCCCAGACCACGGCGTTCTGCATCACCAGCGTCACCTCGAGGCCCTTCATCCGCGCGCTGGCCGCCACCTCGACGCCGATGAAGCCGCCGCCCACCACGACCACGTGACCCTGTCCCTCGGCAAGCAGCTCCCCGAGGGCCTCTGAGTCCTCGATGCGGCGGATCGTCCGGGCGTCGCCGAACGGCCGCGGCGTGGCGCCCGTGGCCAGTGCCAGCTGCCCGAACTCGATCCGCTCTCCGCCGGCGAGCCCGATCGACCGGCCGGCGACGTCGACGTCCGCGACGTCTGTGCCGAGCCGCAGGTCGACCCCGTTCTCCGGCCACCACTCGGTGGAATGCATGAGCAGGTCATCCACCGGCTTCTCGCCGCGGAGGAACTCCTTGGTCAGCGGCGGGCGATGATAGGGCGGGTGCTGCTCGTTCGACACGATCAGCGTGCTTCCCCGCCCGCCGGCCTCCCGGTATTCCTGGGCGATCATTCCCCCAGCCAGGCCCCCGCCGACGATCACGTTGTCATAGCGCGTCATGTTGCTCCCTTCGCTGCTGAAGCTTCATCCCAGCGGGCCCGAGCCGCCGTTGTCCATCGGGGTACACCGTATCCGCTTCGCCTGTGCCTACTCCCATCGGAACGTCCGCATCGACACGACCGCGAACGCGGCGGTCACGGCCAGCAGTATCCCGATGTCGGGCAGCACATGGACCAGACCCAGGCCCCGCACGATCGTGTCGCGCAGGCCGTTTGCCATGTAGTACAGCGGCAGGATCTTCGCGATCTGCTGGACGAACGCCGGCATCGCGGCCACCGGGAAGAACGTGCCGGAGAGGAACATCATCGGATTCGTGATGACATTCGTGACGGCGTCTGCGGTCTCGGGCTCCGACGTGAGCGACCCGATGCAGAACCCCATCGCCAGGAAGCAGAGCGCCCCGGCGAGTGCGACGGGAATCGCCGCCCATGCGGTGGCCGAGATCTCGATTCCGAAGGCCACGGCCCCGAACACGATCAGCACCACCACCTGCAGCGTCGCCAGCACCAGCGAGGCGGCGATGCGGGAGACGAAGAACTCGCCCAGGGGCATCGGTGTCAGCTTGAGCCGCCGGAGGATGCCGCGCTTGCGCCAGTCCACCAGCACGGTTGCAAGGCCGATCACGGCGGAGATCATGATCGCAAGCGCGATGATGCCCGGCAGCAGGAAGTCGATGTAGGAGAGCGACGAGGAATCCACCGAGCGGGCCTCAAACCGGATGGCGGGAGGCGAGCCGGTGGCGAGGACGGCCGCCTTGTCCACCGCTCCGGAGACGATGCCGCGAATGATCCCGGCCTGGGTGGCGGACGCGTTGGAGAAGAAGAGCTGCGCGGTGACCGGCCCGCCGCTCGACGGCTGCGAGATGACCAGCACGCCGTCGCGGTCGCCGTCTCTCACCTGCTTCTCCGCTGCGCTGGGATCGTCCGGCTGCGTCTTCACCGTCAGACCCTTGGTGTGCTCGAGGATCCCCACCACCTGACGGCTCTGCGCCGTTTCCGCCTGGTCGATGACGGTGATCGTCCCGGCGTCGATCGACCGGCCGAAGAGGAGGCCGAGCAGGGTCATCAGGATCATCGGGAAGACCAGCGACCAGAAGATCGTGATCCGGCGGCGGAACATCATCTTCAGCTGCGCGACGGTTGTCGCGGCGACGCTGGAGAGGTTCATTCCCGGAACTCCCTGCCGGTCAGCTTGAGGAACACGTCCTCGAGCGTCGGCCCGCGCACCGACAGGTTCTCGACGGTGCTGCCGTCGCGGCGGGCCTGCTCGAGCAGCTCCGTCACCGCAGCCTGCGGGTCGGCTGCATAGAGCAGCCGTTCCTCGCCGTCGATCGTGCAGGAGACGCGGGCGTCGGCGGCCAGGCTCGCGATCAGGCCGGCCGGGGTGTCGAGCGCGATGATCCTGGCCGAGTCCATGATCGCCACCCGCTCGCACAGCGTCTCGGCCTCCTCCAGGTAGTGCGTCGTCAGGACCACGGTCTTCCCGCCGTCCTGATTCACGCGGCGGATCACGTCCCAGAGGTTTCGCCGTGCCTGAGGGTCGAGCCCGGTCGTGGGCTCGTCGAGGAAGACCACGGGCGGGTCATGGACGAGCGCGAGGGCGATGGCCAGCCGCTGCTGCTGGCCGCCCGACATGTCGGCCGGGTACGCATCGGCCTTTCCCTCGAGGCCGACGAGGTGCAGCGCTTGGGAGGCGCGTTCCCCGCCGTCGGTGCGGTTGTAGAAGCGGGCGAACAGCACGAGCAGTTCCGTGGCGGTCAGCTTGTCGAACAGGGAGGTCGACTGGAGCTGGACGCCGATCAGCTCCTGCACATGCTGGGGGTTCGGCCACACCGGCCGGCCCAGCACGCGCACCTCTCCGCCGTCGGGCCTGCGCAGCCCCTCGATCATCTCGAGAGTCGTGGTCTTGCCCGCCCCGTTCGGTCCCAGGATGCCGAACGCTTCTCCGCGGCGCACGTCGAACGTCACCCCGTCCACCGCGACGAAGCTGCCGTAGCGCTTCGTCAGGCGCGAGACCGCGATGGCGGGATCGGCTGTCATCGCGGAGGCGGATGATAGTGACCGCCCCGCGGTAGCATCGCCACATGGGTGGCGACGGCGAGCTTGTCTGGCAGAGCAATGCGGCGTTCTTTCTCGCCTGCGCCGCCCGCTCGCCGGGTGGCCGCGTTGTCGAGCTGGGCGGCGTGGCGGCGGGCATCACTCCCCTGGCGCCGGAGCGGCCGGTGCTGAACTCGGTCATCTGCCCTCCGGGAACGCTGGACGCCCGCGGCTATGAGGAGATCGCCACGCTCTACGCCGCCGCCGGGGTGTCCGGCTTCACCGCCTGGGTGCAGCCAGAGGACGAGCAGACCGCCGGGCTGCTGGCCGATCGCGGGCACGTGCTCGACGCCCAGCCGCGGGCGATGATCGCGTCCACGGCGGATGTCGCCGGCCGGCCCGGCCTGGAGGGG
>C688J18823_10002886_pt1 | contig 10819 bp, 8 predicted proteins | sample HopSoiMetagenom1_FD_18823 | JGI IMG/M metagenome (IMG submission 18823) | reverse complement strand
TCGTGCGCGGCAAGAAACTGTTCGACAAACGCGAGACCGAGAAGCGGCGGGAAGCCGATCGGGAAACGGCGGCGGCGAAGAAGCTGGTGAGGTAGTGTGGTATCCCAGCCACACTTGCGGTGTCTCCGGGCCACACTTTCCACTCTCGTGCGGTCTCTGTGAGTTTCGCTAAATCACAGCAAACGAACTACTTACGACCAATATCGCGCAGCGCGGCTCCGTGGCACCTCCCTCGCTCTAATTCCGCTCCGGACATGTACGTACAGCGCAAAACAATCAACACGACCGTCAGCATCACCGGCATCGGACTTCACTCCGGCATCTACACCCGCGTCGCGCTGCATCCCGCTCCCGCCGGCAGTGGCATCACCTTCGTCCGCGCCGACCTCGACGGCCTCCGCATCCCCGCCCTCCAGGCATCCACCACCGCCCTCGACTACGCGACCACCGTCGGCAAAGACGACGTCGCGGTCGGCACCGTCGAGCATCTCCTCTCGGCGATCATGGCCTGCGGCATCACCGACATCGACATCCAGATCGACGGTCCGGAAGTCCCGATCGTCGACGGCAGCTCGCTGCCGTTCATGCATCTCATCGACGCCGCCGGCGTCCGCCCCCTCGGCGCCGAGATCCCGGTCCTCCGGATCAAGAAGCCGATCGAGATCGTCGAGGGCGAGAAGAGCATCCGCATCACGCCGGCGAATCGCCTGATCCTCAAGTACAAGATCGATTTCAGCCACCCGATCATCGGACGGCAGTCGCTGCAGTTCGACTTCAACCACGACAGTTTCCTCAAGAAAATCGCGCCGGCCCGCACGTTTGGCTTCCTGCGCGATGTCGAGAAGATGCGCGCTGCCGGCCTCGCCCGCGGCGGCTCGGTCGAGAACTGCATCGTGCTCGACGACAAAGGCGTGGTCAGCGGCGACCTCCGCTTCCGCGACGAGTTCGTCCGCCACAAGATCCTCGATCTGCTGGGCGATCTCGCGCTCGTCGGCCGCCCGATCGTCGGCGAGATCAGCGCCTCGAAGGCCGGCCACGCGCTCCACTCCCGCTTCGTGGAGAAGGTCCTCCAAGCCGCCGCCGAGCAGGACGAAGAACTGGCGCCGAGCCGCGTGCTCGGATACGCCGAAGCGTAGGAGCGCGGGCATCCTTGCCCGCAGCGATCGGGCGTCCTCGCCCGGTCGCTTGGTATTGTCGCCGGCGAGACGCCCGCCGACTGCGGCCGAGACGGCCGCGCTCCTACTGTGGTAAAACGGCCACACCGTGCGTCTCTTCGCCCTTTCCATCCTTACTCTACTGCTCGCGGGCTCCGTCCTCGCGGCTGACCCCAAAATCGAAAACCTGACCGCCCTCTCCGTCGGTGGACACGTCACCGTCCGTTTCGACCTTGCCAGCGCCTTCGACAAGCGCCGCGTCGACCAGATCGGGAGCGGCGCGCAAACGCTCATCACCTACGTCGTCGAGATCTACCGCGACCGCCCGAACTGGTTCGACGAGGGGATCTCCCGCGCGCGAATCGAAGTCAGCGCGCAGTTCAACTCCGTCACGCGCGAGTACCTGCTGACCTATCGCCGCGATCGCAAGCTGGTGAAATCGCAGACGTTCACCGATCTCGCCTCACTGGAGAAGGCGATGACGGTGATCGACGAGCCGAACCTCTTCGACATCGGCAGCCGCCGTCCGTACAAGATGAAGGTGCGCGCCAAAGCCGACCTGATGCGCGGCTGGCTCCTCTACTTCATCCCGTGGGAAATCTCGACGCACTGGAAGGAGACTCGCGTCACCTCGGCCGAGGCCAAACCGTGAGTCTCCGCGAGCTTCTGCTGCGGTATCGCAAAGATCCGCGCTTCATCATCACCGTGCCGCTCCTCGTGCTCACCGGCACGAGTCTCGTCTACTACCTGATCGAGCGCGCGAAAGAGCTGTCCCCCGAGGCGCTGTCGAGCCAGGTTTTGTTGTTCGTGCTGTGGAACATCAACCTGCTGCTGATCATCGGCATCCTCTTCGTGATCCTGCGCGGCATCGTGAAGCTCGTGCTCGAGCGGCAGCGCGGCATCATCGGCTCGCGGTTCCGCACGAAGCTCGTCGTGACGTATGTCGCGAGCTCGCTCGTGCCGGTGATTCTGCTGTTCCTGATCGCGACCGATTTCCTGCGCGTTTCCATCGATCGCTGGTTCAACACGCCGGTGCGGACGATCCTGCAGAACGCGGAGTCGATCGCGCAGATGTCGCAGGATCAGGCGGCGCGCGCGGCGGACGGCGCGGCGCGCGAGCTCGCGGCGACGCCGCAGTTGATCGAGCCGGCGCAGATGGATTCGGTGCTGCGCAAAGTCGAGCAGTTTCACGATGTCGACTCCGTCGCGCTCTATCGCGGATCGACGCTGGTGAAGATGCTCGCCGATCCGCGCGCGCCGGTGTTCGAAGCGCCGGAGCCGTCCGCGCGATTCTTCGACGAAGTACAGACCAAAAGCACGACCACGAAGATCGATGTCGGCGTCAGCGGCCAGTGGATCCGCGTCGCGCGCCGTATCGGCGACGGGCCGTACGTCGCGGTGACCGGCGTGCACATCCCGGTGGAGATGACGCGGATGATCAACGAGGCGATCGTCGCGCACAAAAACTTCCAGCAGCTCGATGCCGAGCGTCCGACGCTGAAGGCCTCGCAAACCTCGCTCTTCCTCGCCGTCACGCTCGCGATTCTCTTCGGCACGTTGTGGACGTCGATCTACGCCTCGCGCCGCATCACGGTCCCGATCAAAGCGCTCGCCGAGGCGACGGACAAGCTCGCGGAAGGCGGATACGGGCACCGCGTCGATGTCGCGGCGACGGACGAAGTCGGGCGGCTGATCGATTCGTTCAACGACATGTCGGAGCAGCTCGCGCAGCAGCGGCACGCGCTGACCGACACCAATCGCCGTCTCGACACCGAGCGCGCGTATCTCTTCACCGTGCTCGATTCCGTGTCGACCGGCATCATCGCGTTCACCGATGACCTCGAGATCCTCAGCGTGAATCGCGCGGCGCTGCAGATGCTGCAACTCGACGCGCCGCCGCCCCGCGCGCGCATCCCCGACGTCTTCGATGCGGACTTAGCACCGATGTCCGAAACGGTGGGGGAGCTGACGCGGCGGGGGAAAACACGGACGCGCGAGGTGACGCTGATCCGCGGCGGCGAGCTGCGCTACCTCGAAATCTCCTGCGCGCGCCTCGGCGGCACGGAGCGCGGCTGGGTGCTGGCGATCGAAGACTCGACGCAGCTCGTGCAGGCCCAGAAGCTCGCCGCATGGAACGAAGCGGCGCGCCGCATCGCGCACGAGATCAAAAATCCTTTGACTCCCATTCAATTGTCCGCGGAACGCATGGCAAAAAAGTTCGGCCAGAACGAGCCGGCGATCGCCGAAGGCTGCCGCACGATCGTGACCGAGGTGAGTCAGCTCAAGCGCATGGTGGACGAATTCTCGCGTTTCGCGCGCATGCCGGCCGTGCATCTGCGGCATGCGCAGCTCGCGGAGATCCTGCAACAGGCGGCGAGTCTTTATCGCGATGTGAAGCCGGGCGTCAGCGTCAGCGTGACTGTCGACGACGATATCGAGCTGCTGATCGATCCGGAGCAGATCCGCCGCGCGGTCGGCAATCTGCTGAAGAACGCGGTCGAGGCGACGGAGTCGGGCGAGATCCGCGTCACCGCACGCCGTGCGCCGCATCGCGTGGTGATCGAAGTCGCCGACCCCGGCCGCGGCGTCCCCGACGCCGACAAGGACAAACTCTTCCTCCCATACTTTTCCACCAAACGCCGCGGCACCGGCCTCGGCCTCGCCATCGTGCACCGCATCGTGCGCGATCACGACGGCCACATCTCGGTGCACGACAACCAGCCGAAGGGCACGAGGTTCGAGATTGAGTTACCAGCATGAGGAAAGGCTGAAACCTGAAACCTGAAACCTGAAAAAGGCAGGGCGCGCTCCGAGATGCTTTCTTCAGGTTTCAGGTTTCAGATTTCAGGTTTCACCCATGGCCAAAATTCTCATCACCGACGACGAGCCTTCGATCCGCACGACGCTCTCGCAGATCCTCGAAGACGAGGGGCACAAGACCGTCGTCTGCGAATCGGGCGAGGAGGCGCTCGCGCAGATTGCGCGGGAGGAATTCGATCTCGCCATCCTCGACCTCTGGCTGCCCGGCATCGACGGTCTCTCCGTCCTCGAGCGGATGAAAGGCTCGAGCGCGGCGCCGCCGGTGATCGTCATCTCCGGCCACGGCAACATCGACGCCGCCGTCAAAGCGACGCGACTCGGTGCCTACGACTTCCTCGAAAAACCGCTCTCGCTCGAGCGCGTGCTGCTCACCGTCAATCACGCGCTCTCCGATCGCAAGCTGCGCGAGCAGGTGCGCGATCTGCGGCGCGAACAGGTCTCGCTCGAAGAGCTGCTGATCGGCGAATCGGAGCCGATGAAGAAACTCGATCAGCAGATCCGCAGTGCGGCGCCGTCGAATTCGCGCGTGCTGATCACCGGCGAGAACGGCAGCGGCAAGGAGATCGTCGCGCGCACGCTGCATCGCCTTTCCCATCGCGCCGATCAGCCGTTCGTCGACGTCAACTGTGCGGCCATTCCGGAAGAGCTGATCGAGTCGGAGCTCTTCGGACATCGCAAAGGCGCATTCACCGGCGCGATCGACGACCGCAAGGGAAAGTTCGAGCTCGCCGACGGCGGCACGCTCTTCCTCGACGAGATCGGCGACATGAGCCTGAAGACGCAGGCGAAAGTGCTGCGCGTGCTGCAGGAGCAGACGTTCCAGCGCGTCGGCGGACAGCAGACGATCCGCGTCGATGTGCGCGTGATCGCCGCGACGAACAAGAACATCGAGTCGGAGATCGAGGCCGGCAACTTCCGCAGCGATCTGTACTACCGCATCAACGTGATCCCGATCGAAGTGCCGCCGCTGCGCAATCGCAGCAGCGACGTGATCCTGCTCGCCGACTACTTCCTCCGCCGTTTCGCCGCCGACACCGGCTCGCCGCGCAAGAAGTTGTCGGCCGGCGCGGGGACGAAGCTGAAGGCATATCACTGGCCCGGCAACGTGCGCGAGCTGCGGAACGTGATCGAGCGGCTCGCGATCCTCTTGCCGCAGGAGACGATCGAGGCGGAGGACGTCACGCTCGGCGCACGCAGTGATGTCCCGGCCGAGATCCCGCGCAATCTGACGCTGAAGGAAGCGCGCGACGAATTCGAGAAGCAGTACATCCTCGGCCGCCTGCGCGAGTTCGCCGGCAACGTGAGCCGCACCGCCGAAACCCTCGGCGTGGAGCGCAGCAATCTCTATCGCAAGCTGCACGCATACGGCATCCGCGTCGAGCGGAGCTGAGGAGCGCCATGTCACGAATCATTCTTCTGCTCGCAATCGCCTCCACCGTGTTTCGCAGCGCGCCGCCGGCTGTTGTGCACACCGAGGCGCCCGTGCTGATGTTCGCGGCGAAGGCGCCGATGTTGATCTCGCTCGATGCACCGGCGCGCGCGGCGACGCACGAACAGAACCAGATCGGTATCGTGCGCGAGCTCCCGGCGTCATCGAAGGCGACCGGCACTCGCGGCGTGCTGAGCTTTCGTTCGATCGGAGCGGAGCGCGTGCGGCTCCATCTGCGCGAGGTGTCGGCACGAGTGCTCTGGGTTGCAGGCAACGAAGGCTCCGCGATCGCGTTCGGCGATGAGCTTCGTGCGCCCGACGGCGGCATGTGGACGCCCTCCGTCGGCGGTGACACGATCACCCTCGAATGGCCTGAAGGCGCGACGTTCGAAGCCGACTCGATCGGACATTTCGAGGTGCGGCCCGAATCGGACGCGTGCTACACCGGCGCCGATTGCCAGTCGTTTCCCGATCGCGACGCGCTCTCGTCATCGATCGCGCAGATGACGTACGCGAAAGGAATCGGGTTGTACGTCTGCAGCGGCGGACTGATTCACGACAAGAAGGAAGCGAACAATCTTTTCCTCACCGCGAATCACTGCATCTCCACGCAGGCGCAGGCGTCGAGCGCGGAGTTTTTGTGGGACTACGCGAACCGCGCGTGCGGCACGAACGACGCGAAGAGCCGCGGCAGGTTGTCGTGGGGCGCGACGCTGCTCGTCACCTCGGCGACGAGCGATGTCACGCTGCTGCGCGTCACCTATCCCGGCACGCGCGCGCTGCTGGGTTGGACGACGCAGCCGCCGGCGAGCGGCACGACGCTGCGGCGCATCTCGCATCCGCTTTCGTCCGACGGCACCGATGTCTTTCCGCAGGTCTACTCGTCGACCACCGTCTACACCGGTATTGACATGTGCGACGAGTTGCCGCGTCCGCGGTTCCTCTACTCGTCGCCGGTCACCGGCCGCACCGGCGGCGGCAGCTCCGGCGCGCCGGTGATCATCGACGGCGGCTTGATCGTCGGCCAGCTCTACGGCGTCTGCGGGGAGAATCCCGACGAGCCGTGCGATCCGAATTACGCGGTCGATGGTGCGTTCGCCGTCTCCTATGAACGATTGAAGTCATTCATCGATCCGGACCCGCCGCCGCTCCGCCGGCGAGCGACATCGACGCACTGATTTCGCCGGAAATGAAAACGCGGCCTTTTGGGCGCGTTCAGGATTAGCGTTTGGAGCGGGAAACCGGACGCATCGCCTTTCGCATCGCGCCGATCAGCCGTTCGTCGACGTCAACTGCGCGGCCATCCCGGAAGAGCTGATCGCGCATACGGCATCCGCGTCGAGCGAAGCTGAGGCGAGGTAGGGTTTGCGTGCCGTGGCGCCTCTCCTCATCAGGGAGGAAGCGAGCCATGCCGTTCAAGGTCCGGAAGAACACCGCCCACGCGAGCGATGCTTCGGGTGTCGTCTCCAAACTGTCCGACACCACGCGCGCCGCGGCGCAGCGCCACGCATGGCGCGATCCGAAGATCCGGTCGTTCGTCTATTGCCACGATGACGTGCAGCTTCCCGCGGGATTGTTCCGGAAAGGCGATGCCGTGTTTTTCTCCGGCGAGCCGAAGCCGGCCGAAGGTTCGGCGGCCACCGATCTGCTGGTGAAGGATTTCTTCGTGACCGGTTACTCGGTGGTCAATCGTCCGGGAACGCTGTCCGACCTCGCCTGCTATCAGCTTTCCGACGGCACGCCGCTATTCGACTTTGCGATCATCTCCGCCGCTCGTTTCAAGGGCAGCGTCAACGCGCCGGATATCTACGTCTCGGATGACGTTGCGGCGGTCCTGAGCTCCGGAGGGATCAGTGCGCTGCAGGACCTCGGCGTCATCGTGCTGCTCTCGGTCGCCGGCGCGTCCGAGCCGGCAGGATGGTCGACCTGCCCGAACGATACCGTCGCGAGGTCGGTCGCGCAGCAGTTGATGGACGTAGTCACGCAATACAACCTCGACGGCATCGATATCGACGACGAGTATTCCAGCGGCGACACGAACAATACGTCGATGATCATGGTCGTCGACGCGTTTCGGCAGATGAACCCGTACTACTGGGTGACGAAGGCGCTGTTCGAGGATTCGACGTACTTCACGGCGAGCTGGAACGGCATCACGCTGGCGCAGCTCCTCAGCTACGGCTGGGAGATGTACTACGGCGATTCGGATTGCACCAGCCTCCTGTCGCCGTATGTCGCCAATGGAATGAGTGCGTGGCAGCTCGCCGGAGGAGCGGACGCGGGCGAGACCGGCAGCCCGAGCGCGCTCGCCAACTGCATCGTCAACAATAACTATGGCGGGATGATGGTGTGGAAGGTCGGTGATGCGACGACGAGCTATCTGTCCGATATCTCGAACGCGCTGTTCAACTCAGCCACGACGACGCCGGACGGCTGTCTTTCGACCAGCACCTGAGAAAAAGAAAAGGCCGCGATTTCTCGCGGCCTTGTTTGATTAGCGTTTGGAGCGGGAAACCGGACTCGAACCGGCGACATCAACCTTGGCAAGGTTGCACTCTACCAACTGAGTTATTCCCGCTTACGGACGGCGAAGCTTATTCAGCGTTCGAAGCGCTGTCAAGCGCCGTGTATCGCCTCTAACGACCCCCATCGCGTTCCTATTTCCGGAGATAACGCCCGTGAAGTGTCCGCAGATGATGGAGCTCGTGACCGGCGACGTGGAAGGCGAGACCGCGCGCCGACGCGCTGTAGCCGTTCACGGTTCCGCGGCGCAGCGACGCTTCGTCGGACAGCGACGCGAACAACGCGATCGATGCCTGCCGAACCGAGCGGTAGTCCGCGAGCAGGTCCGCAAGCGTGCGCTGCTCGAAGTTCGCGCCGGCGACGTACTCGTTCTCATCGAAGCCGGGCAGCGGCCGCTCGTCGCCGCGCGCGACGCAGAGCGCGCGATACGCGAAGATCCGCTCGTCATCGATGAGATGTCCGAGGACTTCCTTTAACGTCCACTTGCCCGGCGCGTAGGTGACACCGGCGGCGGTGTCGTCGCTGAACGCGCCGAACAGATTCAGCACGAGTTGCTCCTGATCGCGCAGCGCGGCGATCGCATCATCGCCCGCGACGTAATCGATGTCGCTCTTCGCATACGCCGCGAATTCGCCATCCTCGGGACGTCCTGGTTTCATGCGGTGCTCCTTTGTGGCTCCCTCTCCCCGCGAGCGGGGCGAGGGTAACGGTGGCGAAGTGTCTCGACAAATGCACGGTCCGCCTTCGTCGACACCAGCTCGAGCGGCGAGTAGCCGCGCGACCACGCGCAGTAGAACGTGATTACCAGCGCGACGCCGGTGATCGCGAAATTCTGCCAGCCGTTCAGCGGCCACTGACCATCCCACGACAGCTCCGGCGTGCGCGAGAAGGGGAGGAAGTACGGGATCGGCCACTGATAGCCGTCCGGTCCGCGTGCACCGATGATGTCGCCGACGATGTGCGAATGAAACGCGATCGCCGCGAGCATCGCGGTCAGCCATCGTCGCTGCGCGAGCGCGAACGCGGCGGCCGTCACCACCATCGCGAAGCCGATGTTGTGCGCCAGCACGTGGTGATAGTCGGTCCACCAGAGCAGCGGATGATTCGTGTCGCGGGTGGGGATCTCGGTGAGCATGCCGAGGCCGTCGATGTCGGGGATCACGGCGGCGGCGGTGATCAGTGCGCGCTCGCGGCGATTGAGCGACGGTGAAACATTCGCGATGCACCAACCGATGAAGAAGTGCTCGACGACGTTCACCGGGCCACTACACCGCGTCGGGCGACGGCGCGTCAAGCGCCGCGCGGACGGCGCGCAGCAGCACGTTCGTCGGCACCGGCTTCTCCAGAAAACGGACGCCTGGTTCGAGCAGCCCCTGCTCCGCGATCGCGTTGTCCGTGTAGCCGGACATGTAGATCACCGGCAACCGCCGGCGCCGTTCGCGCGCGGCCTCGGCGAGCGTGCGGCCGTTGCGATCCGGCAGCACGACATCGGTCAGCAGCAGATCGATCTTCACGCCGGGATTTCTGGTCAGCGCGAGCGCCTCCGCGTGCGTCGACGCTTCCAGCACGTGATAGCCCTGCTCTTCGAGCGTCTCGCGCAGGATCGTGCGCACGAGCTGTTCGTCTTCGACCACCAGAATCGATTCCGTTCCGCGCGCGGGGAGCACCGCCGCATCGTCGGCGTCTTCGACCGGGGCAATCGGTCCGCTGACACGCGGGAAAAAAATCTTGAACGTCGTCCCCTGACCGACTTCGCTGTAGAGCCAGATCTGCCCGCCGGTCTGATCGATGATGCCGCGCACGACGGCCAGTCCGAGTCCCGAGCCGCGGCCGCGCGTGGAGAAGAACGGATCGTAGATCTGATCGCGGATGTCGGGCGGAATGCCCATGCCGGTGTCGCTGACGATGAGCTCCACGAAGTCGCCTTCGCGCAGATGCGGACGCTGGCGCACGTACGCCGCATCGACGCGCACATTGCGCGTCTCGACCGTCAGCGCGCCTCCTCTCGGCATCGCCTCCTTCGCGTTGATGGCGAGGTTCATCAGCACCTGGTGCAACTTGCTCGGGTCGGCGTAGATGTTCCACAGCCGTTCCTCGGTGTGCGTGCGCAGCGCGATGTGCTCGCCGATGCTCGATGCGAGGAGCTGCATGGTGTTGATGACGATGTCGTTGAGGCTCACGATCTGCGGCTGCAGCACCTGGCGCCGCGCGGCGGCGAGCAGTTGTTGCGTGAGGTCGCGGCTGCGCGTCGCCGCGGCGCGGACATCGTGGATGTAGCGCCGCTGCGGCTCCTGCGCGCCGTTCACGCGCGACAGCAGCTCGATGCGCGAGAAGATCACCATCAGCATGTTGTTGAAGTCGTGCGCGATGCCGCCGGCGAGCTTGCCGAGACTCTCCAGCTTCTGCGATTGCAGGAGCTGCGCTTCGAGCGTGCGGCGCTGCGTCTCGTCGTGCGTGACGGTGACGTAGCCGAGGCGCCGGCCGCCGCGGTCGAGCATCTGCGTGCGGACGATGTGCGCCCAGTAGCGGGTGCCGTCCTTGCGCATGCGCCATTCCTCGAACTCGATTCGTCCGCTCTGCGCGAGCTGTTCGAGCTCCCTGCTCAACGTGTCCGGCTCGCAGTCGCCGCGCAGCTCCGTCACCGGTTTTCCGATCACTTCCGGGCCGGTGAAGCCGGTGATCTTCTCCGCGCCGGTGTTCCAGGTGACGATTCGTCCTTCCAGATCGAGGAGGAAAATCGCGTAGTCCTGAATGCTGTCGACGAGCAAGCGGAACTTCTCTTCGCTTTCCCACAACGCGTCGTCGATGCGCGCGTGCTCGCGCGCTTCGTGCGAGTGGCGCGAGAGTGCAACCGTGATCACGCGCTGCAGCTCCGCTTCATCGAACGGCTTGA